>ERZ1292623.717-Hain-H51-01um-R1-717-length-34121-cov-7_pt1 | contig 34121 bp, 34 predicted proteins | sample MGYA00564398_ERZ1292623 | MGnify/ENA primary metagenome ERZ1292623 (study PRJEB36523, sample SAMEA6512633) | groundwater metagenome | collected 2019-01-07 | study: AquaDiva: Metagenomics assemblies of 32 groundwater samples
CAAGAAAACCGCTTTTTCCAAATGATATCTGATGTCCCGTTGATCCGTGACCATGGCGGCATATTTAGAGTACGGCTTTGCTCCCTCGATAATGTTTATGTGCTGAACGCCAAGTTGCCTGATGGTCCGGCCGTCGGTCGTCAAAGATAGCGGCAGCTGGCCCGAAATAAAAATGCAGGGCACCGAATCGGTCCAGGCACAGCAAAGACCGGTAAAGGCATTAGTCCCTCCGGGGCCTGATGTCACAAGCGCCGCCCCGATATTGCCGGTCGCTCTGGCATAGGCTTCTGCTGCCATAGCCGCTCCCTGCTCATGCTGGGTACAAACAAATTTAATATTCCGATTCTTGAAAAACGAGTCGGCTAAGTGGCCATTGGCCCCTCCGACAATGCCGAAAACATGCCTGATGCCCAGTTGATTTCTCAAAAATTTAACGACGTAGTCAGAAAGTTTCATTTTATGGTGATAAATAAGAATATAACTGCGGCAGGTTTCTGGCAATAAAGTCAGGGTTAATCAAACGAAGCTCTTTGGGCGAATGAAAGCCCCAGCTTACGCCTATTGCTTTTAGGCCCAGTTTTTTAGCCAGTTCAAGGTCGCCGCAAGTATCGCTAACCATTGCCGCTTCTTGAGGGGAAATTTTGAGCCGCTCCAAAGCCAGATTAATTTGCTTCCTCTTATCTTGATTATCGCCGGCGCCAACGAAATAAAAGCATCCCTTAATCTTAGCGCCGGCGAATAACTTATTGATCCAACGGCTCTCTCCAGACGAAACCACAGCTAAAGCAAATGCCCGGCTAATCTTTTCAACAAAACCAGGCATGCCGGGAAAGAGTTTAACCGCCGAATAGTATTTCCCGAAATTCTGATGCCTGAACTCGGAAAACTTGCCGTAGGCCGCGTCGCTTTTTATAAATTTACGCACACCGCTATGGTAATTATCAATAAAAAAATCTCGATACATTATTTTGGAAAGTTTGATCCCAATTTTGGCCATCGCCTCTTTATTTAAGCCGTAGAGATGCTCAAAAGAATCCGCTAAAACACCATCGAAATCAAAAACAATCGCTTTAACTTTCATCTTGCTGGGCTAACCCGCTTAATGGTCAGAAGGCACAGGTCGGCAAGGACGGCTTTGTCCAACTCGCCGAGCCCTTCCCTCTCTAAAATATCAACTGGCCCGTATACAACATCTCCCTGCCTAGAAACAATGCGACCGCCCAGGATCACGGCTAAACCAATCTTTTCTCGGTTGATCTCGGCCGAATCCTCGCCGTTTTTTAGAGTTTTGATACAAATGTTTTTGCCACCGAAATTTTTTGTAATATTGACTTCGGTGACGGAGAATCTGGCAAGATCAGCCGCGGTCTCCATTTCTTTTAAACCCTCGTAACCCTTATTGGCCCGGCCGTACCTATCTTCCAAGCGAATAATATCGTGTTTCATCGGGGGGGTTTCAAACTCCAGAATCCTGACTCCGCCCGGAGAAACTGCCTGGGTTGAATGAAAAACGCCTGGATCCAGAATGGCCGCGGACATAGGTAACAGCTCGATCGATTCATTCAGGGATGAAAGCCGGGCTTTTCCGTCTAAAACAACCAGGGCTGTTTTTTTATTGGGGTGACAATGCATCGAAGTGGCCTCACTTTGCTTTATAAACAAATTCCAAACCTCAACTTCCGAATTTCGATACACCAAGTATTCGTTACCCCAGGGCTTGTTTACAATCAATTCCGAAAAATTAGCCTCAATAGCCGTAACCTTGTAAGGCCGGACAGCCAGATAATCTTTATCAAGCTTAGTCTGATCAAATCTTAAAATCATTTGAATTTTGCCAGGATAGCTTTCATTAAATCACCAACATCTCGGGGATGACGGGCCGTAATGATATGCCCGTCAACTACCGCTGGTTTATCAACGTAAATAGCGCCGGCATTTTTAAGATCGTCAATGATACCGGGATAGCCGGTGGCTTTTTTATTTTTCAAAATCCCAGCTGAAATCAAAACCCAAGGGCCGTGGCAGAAAGCGGCAATTATTTTTTTATGACGATCCATCGTTCTTACAAATTCCAAAACTTCAGGGGTCTGCCTCACCCGATCCGGCGCCTCAAACCCGCCAGGAATCAAAACCAGATCATAATCTTTGGGATCAAGAGCGGTGGAGTCAACCAAGGTACTGTAATATTTAACGACTAATTCAAGCGGGAAATTCAGTCTTCCGTTTACCAGTTTCTTTCCTTTAGTGGCAATATCAACCTCAAAGCCAGCTTCTTTTAAACGAATAACCGGATAAATCACTTCTTCATCCTCAAAGCCTTCGGCGGTAATAACCACTGCTTTGTGCCTAGTCAAAATTTTTCTTTTCATAATTTAAACTGCCTTCAGACGATACTCCATTGCTCCGTCTTCGAGCCTGGTGAATTCAAACCCGGGAAAGTCGGCTGAAAACTTCGACAAGTCAAATCTCAAATTCGGAGAAATCTTGGCATTTTGAACCATCTTGATTCCTGTTCTTTTCCCGCAAACATTAAAGGCTACCTCGGCCAGGTTTTTCAAAGAGGTGCCGTTGCCGTCGGCGATAATGTTGTAATCGCCGGTTTTGCCTTCATTAATAATCGAGCGGATAGCCCGCCAAGCGTCCTCCTTATGAAGCCAAACCAACCTGGTAGAATCATCGCCGTGCATTTCAATCGGCCGACCGGCATAGACATCGTTTATAAACCGGAACAAAGGGCTTCGGTTGTCGCCTTGACCGTAAAGAATTCCAGGCCGCACAATCGTCAAATTAACTTTAGAGTCTTGGCAGGCTCGATTAAACATTATCTCACCGATTAGCTTGGCCGTGCTGTAAATATCATCCGGCTTGACCGGGCTCGATTCAACAATCGGAACATCAGAATGATGACCATAAATTGCCGTTGAGCTTACCAAAATAAAATGCTTTACGTGACCTAACAACTCTGGGTTGGCCAAATTGTTAAACATAGCGATTTCTTTCCAAAATGCGCCATAACTCTTTTCTTTATTCAAGGCCGAGGCCGCCATAATCATCACGGCGTTTTGACCCGAAATCCCGACTAATTTAGGAATTGCCTCTTCGGACGTAAGATCAAGGTCGGCTGACGAAAGGCCCACGACCTCGTGTTCTCCATCTTTGGAAAAATTTTCATAGAGACAACTCCCCAAAAATCCCCGGCGACCTAAAATTATTATCTTTGATTTAGCCATTGTGGCTCCGCCTTTATTTTTTACTACATCTTATAACACCCCGCAACAGTCGGCCGGCCGTAAGATCATCTATGCCAGCATTAACGTTATCTAATTCGTAAATCTTACTAACCAATTTGTTGATAGGCAAAGAACCATTAAGATACATCTTGGCATAGAAAGGTATGTCTTGATCGGGAAAACACATATCAAACCTGGTGCCCCTTAATACTTTGCCGGTTAAAAGCCCCCAATAGTCAATGGAGATTTTGGTGCCGGGCTCCAAATTACCGGCAATAATGGCAGTGCCAGTCGGTTTCAAAAATTCGTAGGCCATTTCCATAGCCGTTTTGCTGCCGCTACATTCAATCGAATAGTCAAAGGTCCCTTTAAGCCCCTCTATTTCGGCATCGCTTGGGTTAATGGCTATTACCTTGAGCTCTTCTTTCACCCACTTTAATTTCCACGGCACAATATCAAAAGCATGGCACTTGACTCCTAAAGATGCGGCTCTCATCAGGGCACTAGCGCCAAGACCGCCAATACCGAATACAGCAAGTCTATGGCCGGCGTTTATTTGGTGTTTATCAACAATGCCCGCCCCGACCTGGACCGCGCATCCCAAAAGTGAAGCAATTTGTGGCTCAACTGCTTTCGGAATAACGACCAGTCTGTTTTCGGAAATTACGGCATACTCGCTGAATACGGAACAGGCGCCGGCATTTACCGCGCCTTTGCTACTTTGGTATCTGACCGAAGGCGCCTCAAGGCCCGCTCCCCTAACCCAAGTACAAGCCACGTAATCACCAGGCTTAACCTTTGAAACCCCGTCTCCAATTTCCATAACCTCACCCGAGGCTTCGTGGCCGAGCAAATGAGGAATAAATTCAGCTCCCTTTCTTCCTTTAATTTCGTTAACGTTGCTGTGACATAAACCTCCGAAAAGCACTTTAATAAGCGTCTGACCTCTTTGAAGTTTGGGAATTTCTAATTCCTCTATCGTAAGCGGCCCGCCAATATTTATTAGAACTGCTGCCTTGGTTTTCATCTGTAATTTAGATGCGCCTCAAGCAAAAAACCAATAATAATCGCCGGTGTAACCGACTTCCTTAAAAAGTTTTTTCCAATCATCAACGTGCATGATGGTCCCGCCCAGAACCACGACCCATTTGAAAAGCCTCTCTTTTTCCAAATCATTGCGCCAGGCATCAATCGTTATAAAGGCGTGCTTTTTCGATACCCGCTGAATTTCCCTGATGGCTTGTTTGCATTCTTCCAGAGGAAGAGCGTGAACAGTGGTAATAGAAACTACCAAATCAAAAGACTTGTCAGGAAAAGGCAAGCTCCTGGCGTTGGCCACCTGAATGAACGGCTTAACGTCTTCCATGGCATTATCAATGGCATATTCGGAAATATCAATCCCAGCCACTTTGATGCCGGGTATAAGTTTCATAAGGTCATGAAGCATAAAGCCCTTGGCGCAGCCGACATCCAAAACACTGCTTGAAGCGTCAAGTTTGTAGTGATCTCTGAATTTTTCAACAATTTTTACCCAACGGCCGTCATATTTATAGCCGCCGTATCCGTAGAGTCTATCCTCGTCAAAAAATTCTTTACCGAACTTACTTGCTGCCTTTCTCTGTTCCAGAGTAATATTCTTCGCCCGCCAATCAACGTCTCTATCAAGGTTGGGGTAAAAATCCATAAGATTAATCTCGGGCATATGATTCTTTTTTATCCTACACTAATAAATATTTTTTTCAAGCGGATTATTCCTTATTTAAATTATCTTTAAGTCAAACCCCCCACACTCACGAATGGAGCATGGGGGGGCGTGAAGGAACTTAGATAATGTTCCCGCGATGGGGAAAGCCCTTAGCGGCAAGATTAGCTTCAAGTCGCCGAAGTTCCGCCTCCTGCTCTTCTGGCTGGAGGTTGAGCAGCCAATACAGGTAGCGGTTTTCGTGGTCGGGATGGCAGCTTTTGGTGCAGACACTGATGTCAAATGTTTTCATTGACTCAAGATGCTGCTCTCGGCGCTCGCCAAACCAGATTTCTCTGAAGCCCTGCTCCTTGATGTTGCCGAGGTAAAACTGACTCTCCCGCCACTGAGCCATTTTCGAAGCAGGCAGCCAGTGACCCGAACAGGAAACCAAAAGCCCGTCGGACTGCATATAACACCACAGGGTCGGCGTTGCATGACAGACCGGGTAGCCCCGGTCGGGCATTTCGTACTCTTTGAAGCGGCTAAACCGAAAGACCACTTCAAAGTCATCAGTTTCGTACCGCTCACGGAGCCTCTCGCCTGTCTCCAGAATCTCATCCATTATCGGCTCATAGCTCATGTCGCCATAGAGTTCAAAGGTCTCGCGGTTCTGGGGCGGTTGTCTATAGGGCTTGAAGCAAACATAGTCGGCCCCGGCATCCCTTGTCCTCTGAATCAGGGCTTCGGCTTCTGGCCAGTTTGCCTTAACCCGCGCTCCTTTTTTGTTCAACGCTCCTTTCACGGTCACGGTCATGTTGACCCCAACCTCGCACTTGCTTTTGAGCTCCCGTTTGATTCTGGCAACCCGCCTAATGTTGTCCCAGAGGCGCGACCAATCACCCGGATCGACCTGATGGAAGTTGGCATAAGACTCGGCCGTTCCGGCATTAACGCTGAACTGGAGATAGACGTTAATGAAAGGGAGGACTTCCTCGGCGCGTTTTTCAGTGAAGGCCACGCCGTTGGAGAGCATTCCCACGTCAATTCCGGCGATTCGGGCTTGTTCGCATATCTTGCCGAGCTGCGGCTCCAGCATCGGTTCGCCTTCGCCAGCAAACTGAACGCTTCTGATGCCCAATCCATCCGGATCTGCCTCTCTTAACTCCCGGGCTTCCCCAAAAAATCTGGTTAAGACCGGGAGACTAAGATAATTGTACTTGAATTCCAGGATGGAAGGAGCGCAATGCAGACAGCGGTGATTGCAACCTCCGGCCGGAGAAACCTCGCAATAGATCGGCGGAACAGAAAACGGATCCTTAATCAAACGGCGCAGCCAGGCCGGATGGTTCTGAACTTTAGTACCCTCAAACCACTCTCGAATCTTCATGGGCTTCCTCCAGAATAAACACTTACCCTAATTGTAAAGGTAAAACCTACTCTAAAATATCATATTCAACTGCTAAAAACAAATCAATCTGATTTGACATCTCCATCAAAAATCTGTAATAATAAACATCTATTATTATGTTCATAGACTACGAAAATATAAAGTACTACTGGAATCTTTTTGATAGAGCGTTTTTCGGTTATAAAAAAAACTTTTTAATCATTACCGTTATCGGTTTCCTAAGCGGCTTGGTCGGAGGACTTGGGATTGGTTCGCTTATTCCCTTGGTTTCTTTTGTCACCGAAACCGGCCAAACGACCGATATTATCTCAACATCGGTCCGCCGGGTATTTTCTCTTTTTGATATCCAATACAGCATCCCGGCTCTCTTAATAATGATGGTCGTATTGTTTTTTTCTAAAGCGGTGCTGAATTTAATCGCTCAATACATAAATGCCAAAACTGCCATTGACTTTGAAAATAAAACAAGAGTTCGGTTATTTAAAACAACTTTATCCGCCTCATGGCCATACTTAAGCCGACAAAAAGTGGGATATCTTGAAAAGGTATTAACCGAGGACATCAATCAAAGCACCCAATTGATATTTTTAATCAGCACCATAATTTTAGCCGTGGCCAGTCTGATAATTTATGCTTTTATTGCCTACAGCATTTCGGCCCTTATCACCGTGTCCGCAATCGGTTTTGGCGTATTTATCATTCTTTCTTTAAAATTGTTCTTCAAACGGGCAAAAAATGTCGGCGAAAGATTAACCAGAATCTATAAGTTAATCGCCCATTTCATTAATGAAAACAGTATCGGAGCAAAAGTCATAAAGGCAATGGGAATAGAAAAAAAGGTTATTGAAAAAGCCGAAGTTCACTTTAATGGCCTAAAAAATATCAGAAAAGAGATGGCTCTCTACAATGCCTTCAGTAATGTCTTGATGGAACCGGTTAGCTTGATATTCATCGTTTTGATCTTTGGCTTCTCCTATTCCTCGCCCGCCTTCAACATCGGCTCATTTGCCGCAACGATTTATCTGATTCAGAAAATCTTTACTTTCACGGGAACAATTCAAGGCAATATTCATCACATCAGCCAGGTCATTCCTAACTTAAAAACGGTAATCAAGTACCAAAATAATGCGGAGATAAATCTAGAAAAAAACAGTGTCCTCCGGTCAGGTGGTTCGCAATCTTTTTCATTTGACCGGACAATAGAATTCTCCAAAGTGGACTTCGCCTACAAAGACAGAAAAGCTCTTCTTTCTCAAACAAGTTTTACCATAAAAAAGGGAGAGATGGTCGGGCTGATCGGTCCTTCCGGAGCCGGAAAGACAACGATTGCCGACTTAATCTTAAGATTATTTACTCCAAGCGGAGGCAAAATTTTATTGGACGGCAAGGATGTGTTTCTAATCGACATTGATGAATGGAGGAAAAAAATAGAGTATGTGCCCCAAGATCCGTTTCTAATTAATGATACAATAGAAAACAATATAAAATTCTATGATGACTCTATAACCGAGAAAGATATTATTGAAGCCGCAAAAATAGCCAATATCTACGATTTTGTGCAAAAATTGCCGGACAAATTCAAAACCGCAGCCGGTGAAAGAGGGGTTAAGTTATCCGGGGGGCAGCGACAACGTATTGTTTTAGCTAGAGCTCTGGCCAGAAAACCGGAAATTTTAATCCTTGATGAAGCCACCAGCGCCATTGATACCGAATCAGAGGTTTTAATCCAAAAATCAATCAATGACCTTCGAAATAAAATGACGATTTTCGTCATCGCCCATCGATTATCGACCATCTTAAACTCTGACCGGCTCTTGGTTTTAGAAAACGGGAAAATAATAGAAGAAGGTAATCCTAAAAAACTTCTTGAAAGCAAGGACTCGCATTTCTATAAAATTTATAACCTCAGCGAAAAACAGATATAATTTACTGCTTTGAATATAAAACCTGACAAATTTATTAAAGAATTAAGATACACGATCTCTCGCTATCTTAGAAAGGCCGCATCGCGTATTTCTCCCAGCGGAGCCGATAGCGGAATCAGCTACCCGGATATTGGCTCAGACAGACTACCTGCTTCAAGCCCCAAAGCTCTTATTATTTATGCCGTAACTGGAATAGATAGATATGTCCGCGGAGTCGCTCTGGATGATCCGATTTTTAATAAACATACGATATATTGGGAATCTGTAGAAATGGTCAAACTCCTTAATAAAGCCGGCTATATTGTTGATTTCTGCGATGTCTGGAAACCATTTCGCACCGACTGGAATAAATATTCAATAATCATTGACAGTTCTAATAACCTTAAAGACATAGGTTCTGCCCCCGGATCAAAAAAAGTCTACTGGGCCACGGGCAACCATTGGCTCCAGTGGAACAGAGCCGAACTCCAACGCATCCAATGGTTCAAAGAACGCACCGGTCGGGTCATACCTGCAAACAGACAACAGCCAAGCATTCTCTCGGATGAACATACAGATTACCTGACTTATTTCGGCACTGATTTGCAGATAAGTTCTTTCAGCCCCAAACCCGAAAAGATCCAAATAAATATTTCAAGCTGTTCTGTGCCTCCCTATCAGAAAAAAAATATTGAACAGACAAGAAATAAATTTTTATTGATTTCTGGCGGCGGGGCTTTACATAAAGGAATTGATTTAGTGATTGAAACATTCTGTAAAATTCCGGAGGCAGAGCTTTTTATCGTTGCCAACCTTAAAGAAGAACCGAAGTTTTACGAGTGGGCCAAACCGATATTGGCAAAACATAAAAACATACATGAGCTGGGACGTTATGATCTGACTTCAAAAGATTTTGATTCGCTGGCCGACCAATGTATCGGAACCGTTTATCTATCCGCGGCCGAAGGCGGCCCGGGCTCGATTGCCCGAGTCCTCCATAACGGCCTTATCCCGATTGTCACGCCGACGTCTTTTGTCAGAGCCGAACATCTGGGATACCAGGTTCAAGGCAACTCAGCCAAGGAAATCGTCGGTAATACGATTAATCGAATTCGCCAAGTTATGAATTTGTCTGAAAAAGAGCTTCTGGACAAATCAGATGCGGTCAGAGAGTTCGCCCAAAAATATCATACCCGTGCCGCATTCTCAAAAAGCTTCTCTGACTTTATTGAAAAATTATTATGAACGATATCGTATATATAACCGGCGCCCGCGGATCACTCGGATCTCGCTTAACCCCATTACTTAAAAAAGCAGTTGCAGTTGATGGTGACATTACTGCCCTCGATTTCAAAAAAATTCTCAAGCCGGATGCGAAGTTGGTCCATTTGGCCGGGAAATCAAATATAGCCGAAAGCAAACAAATACCAGATGAATACTATCGAGTTAATGTCGACGGCTTAAAGCGAGTAGCCGATGCCTGTCTCACCCTTAATATAAAACTGCTTTTCCCTTCAACGGTCCATCATTACGGCTGTCCCGGACCGCTCATAGATGAAACCTGCTCAAACTTAAAAGCCTATAGCCCTTACGGAGCCACAAAGATTGCCGGAGAGCAATATCTTCAAGAGCTTGGCAAAAAGGGCCTTAAATTTACCATTCTCAGGCCAGCGGGCACATTTGGCTATTCGCCGGCAATGAAATTTAATACCTCACTGAATCAAATGGTTTACCAGGCAGTCAAGGGTGAGACCTTAAATATATGGAAAGAAACGTGGCAGGAGAAAAGACCGCATTTGTATATCAAAGATGCCGTACGGGCAATAATCTTTTTTCTGAAAAACGATTTATTCAATAATGAAATATACAACGTTGTTACCGGCAACTTTACCGTCGAAGAAACGGTCAAGGCCATCAAAAAATTTATTCCCGATTTGAAAATTTCATTTGTCAATGCCCCACCCACAAATCTTAAATTAGACGTAAGCGATAAAAAAATATGCGATTTGGGATTTAAGCCTGATGGAAACTTGGAAAAAGGCGTCTCTGAAATAATTACATACTTGCATTCATTAAGTTCATTAAAATGAATAAAAAAATCACTTTATTCAATACTTATATCCATACTTCGGCCTTTAAAAACGTAAAATCAGTTTTGGATTCTGGTTTCTTAAGCGAAGGGAAATTGGTAAAGGAATTCGAAAAAGAATTATCGGAGAAATTGGGGTTGACTAATCCCGTGGCCGTAAATTCCGGCACCAGCGCCCTTCATTTGGCTCTTGTTTTAGCCGGAGTTGGCCCAGGCGACGAAGTTATCCTGCCAAGCCAGACTTTTATTGCCACCGGCCTTGCGGTTCTGTATGTTGGCGCTAAACCGGTTTTCGCCGACATTGAATATGACACCGGGAATATTGACCCAAAAGACATCAAAAGAAAAATAACCAAAAAAACCAAAGCCATAATCCCAGTTCATTGGAATGGCTATCCTTGCGACCTGGACGAAATAAATAAAATTGCCAAAGGCCATAAACTTATAGTTATAGAAGACGCCGCGAGGGCCCTGGGCGCAACCTATAAAGGAAAACCAATCGGCTCTTTATCTCATTTCACTTGTTTCTCGTTTCAAGCGATTAAACATCTGACTACCGGGGACGGCGGCGCTATCTGCTCTAAGAATCTATTAGATGCTAAAAAATCAAAAACATTGCGCTGGTTTGGGATTAATCGAGAAAAGGCTAAACCGTCACTTCTTGGAGAAAGAATATTTAATATTTCTGAAATAGGTTATAAATATCATCTCAATGATTATGCGGCCGCCTTTGGCTCAGCCAATCTTGAAAATTTCAAAAAACGAATTGCCAAGAGACAGAGATTTGCCGCGATGTATAAAAAAGCACTCGGCAAAATTCCCGGCATCCAACTTTTCAAAGAAGATAACTACTGCAAAAGCGCTTATTTTCTTTTTGGCCTGCATGTGGAGCGAAGAAATAATTTCATTAGAGCCCTGAAAGATAAAGGCATACCGACGACAATTGATACATTCGGCCTTAACCATCATAAAGTATTTTCTAAATATAAAACTAATTTACCGGTTAATAAAAAGTTTAACGAAACCCAAATAAATCTGCCGGTTCATGACGGCCTAACTGAAAAAAAAATCAAATATATAATTGACATTATTAAAAAGGGGTGGTAAAAATCAATTCAGTTTCTTTCCAAGGAGTCGACATGGAAATTTCCTACAGACCAGCCAAAAAAGAAGACGTCCCTCAACTGGTGGCGCTATTTAACGCCCAATACCCCCGGAAAAAAGACGAAACCCAGGTTTTGTGGCAATACTTTGGTTCTTTTTACCCGACTGTGTGCTACTGCGCCTTTTCTGAAAGCACCTTGGTCGGAGCGTTCACCGTTCAAAAAAGACTTCTCACTGACGGAACAGTCATAGGCCACCTAATTGACCTAATGGTTGCGCCAGAATGGAGAAATCAGGGGATCTTTAGAGCTCTGGGTGTAAAGGCGATTGAACATTTTCCAGATCTTGAGGTAGTGACGGTTTTGCCGAATCGGAGCGGCAAAGTTGCCAGTGAAAAAGCATTCGGCCTCCGCACCCTGGCTAAAATTGATGACTTGATTATCCAAAAACTGTCATCAATTGGTCAAACAACCAACGTCCCGCCTGGTGAAAAAATGGTACGTTACCAAGGCGGGCCGGAGTATGAAAAGTGGCGGTACGATGAAAATCCCAGATACCGCTATGAACGAATCAGGCTGCCAGACGGCTCTTACGTCGTGGCTAAATTGTTCACCGATCCTACAACCGGCGAACAGTTCTGGGATATTGTTAACTACCAGCTGGCTGGCCAGGGCACAGAAATGAGAAAACTCTTTGCTCTGACGGTAGAAACTCTGTCAAAAAGAGGTCAAGTTAGAATATCAACCTGGGCCCTGCCCCATACCCCGCTCCATAAAGTTCTGACTGGTCTCGATGCCCAACCTTTGGCTCGAGAACGTTATTTCTGCGTCAAAGTGCTGAATCCCAAACGAGAATATCTATATGATATCACTCGTTGGGAACTGGTGCCGGCTGATGCGGAAATCTACTAAGCCGCGAATGGACATTTCGCGGCTTTTCCCTACAATCAATATTATTAATGAACGACATAGAACTATCATATGTGATAACTACCCGAAATAAATTCCCTTATCTTAAAGGAGCTTTGGAGCGGCTAATTCAAAATGTCCAAGAAGATGAGGAAATTATTGTAGCAGATGGAGGCAGCACTGACGGGACAAAAGAATATCTTGGCCAGCTTTATCAAGCCGGCAAAATCCATCAATTTATTTCCGAACCTGACCAAAATGAAGCTCACGGATTTAATAAATGTTTTCTTAAAGCCAGGGGCGAGCTTATAAAAATAATTTCAGACGACGACGTATTTTATTATCCGGCTATTCAGGAATGCAAAAAATTCATGCTTGAACATCCAGAGTACGATCTTTTGGGAACTGATGGCGTTGCGGTGCACTGGCACCATGCTCAACCCTTTAAAAAAACAGATTTTTTCAAACAATACCTGTCGTGGAAGGATAAAAAAACACCCTTTGCTTTCTGCGGCCTTGGCCTGATGCTCCGAAAAAATTCCCTTGCCCTTACCGGATTATTCAATCCCTTCTTCAGAAACACTGACGGCGAGTTCACCTTACGGACCACCAGCACCAGAGGAATAAATCTTGCTTGGTACACCGGCCCTTTGTGGGCCTGGATTTTAAATAAAAAAAGCAACACTAAACTTTTAAGAAAAAGAGTGGAACAAGAAATTGATCTTTACAGCAAAACCTATCTGGCTCTAACCTCAAATAAAATAAAATCTTTTGCCAAACCCGGACTAATTCAATCAGGTAAAATATGGCTTTGGCAATTAAGTAGAAGGGTGGGTCTGAAAAAACCGTTTTCCCAAGATTCGATCCCGCCGATTGATATTGGCTATGAACGCTCTTATAACTGGCTTAAAGAAGAACAAGGAAAAAATCCGGGTAAATTTTTATGACTATACTAATCGTAAAACTGGGCGCAGCCGGAGATGTCATTCGCACCACGGCCATCCTGCCAGGGCTTAAGGAAAAATATAAAAAAGCGGCTATTGACTGGATCACTGAAAAAAAACATGTTGATTTGCTCCGGGGGAATCCATACCTTCGGAATATTTTTGTTTTTGACGACCACAAATTATTCTCAAACCACAAATACAACTTAATAATCGATCTGGATGCTGATTTAGGGGTTTCAAAAGTGATTTCTTTAATGAAAACTGATAGACTTTTCGGTACTTATGCTAATAGCGACAAGCTCGTCTATACCAAAGATTCGCGGCCCTGGTTTGATTTAGGGCTTCTTTCCAGATTCGGGAAAGAAAAAGCAGACATCCTCAAAGCCAAAAACAGAAAAACCTACCAAGAACTCTGCTATCAAATGCTCAAACTGTCTTATCGCCAACAACGGCCCCAGTTAACTCTTTCCCGCCATGACCTTGAATACGGCCGATTATTTTCCCACCTCAACAATATAAGAAAGGGTGATTTTGTAGTCGGTATAAACACCGGTGCCGGGACAAAATGGCTTCATAAAAAACTGGATATGACTGACACAATCAAAGTCATTGAAAAAGTTAAAGAAAGATTTCCTAAATCAAAAATCATTCTTCTGGGCGGACCGGAAGAGATAGAACGAAATAGAAAAATCAAATTAAAACTGCCTTATGTGATTGACGCCAGTGGGAATCAAACCTTTATGCAATTCGCCTCTCTTATTAATCTCTGCGGTATTTTGATAACCAGCGATAGTCTGGGAATGCATCTGGCTACGGCTTTGAATAAAAAAATAATCGCTTTCTTCTCCCCTACTTCACCCTGGGAAATTGAACTCTATGATACAGGGGTAAAAGTTCTGCCGGTAAAAGGGTGTTTGGCTTGCTACCACCGCCGCTGCCAAACAAAACCTCAATTTGACTTAAATCATTTTATAGAATCGATTGAAAAGCCAAAATTAATTTAATAAATGTTTACCAAAGGCAAAGACCTAAAAAAAGAACTAACCAGCCACGGGAAAAATATTCCTCTTCTTAAAAAAGTTTTCTTGGCCAAAGGCGTCGTACCTCGTATTATGCAAGTGGCAGAAAGCGAATTCAGCGAAGTTTGCAGTATGAAAGACAACTGCCACAGCCATCCGACAATGTGGGAGCTTTATTACGTTTTAGAAGGTGAGGCAAAATATTTTGTCGGAGATGAAATTTATAAAGTTATGCCCGGTGATTTCGTTGCGGTCGCGCCAAACACGCCTCATTATCAAGAAATAACCAAAGCCCCGCACCGAATACTTTATTGGGGCATCGCAGTTGAAGACTAAAAATATCTTGACAAAAACTACTCTTTTTGTTAAAAGAGGTTAGCACAAAACAGAAAAGAGGTGATAAAAGTGCTTAAAAAGCCGACAATCGTGGTCATCTGCGGGTGGCCTTGTTCAGGGAAAAGCGCAGTGGCTCGGGAACTAAGAAAAAGCATCCCAATGCATTTGATTGACAGCGACGAGACGCGGCAATTCGCTGTCGGCGGATTCAATCCAAACTGGGAAGCTACTGAAGAAGCGCGGCGTCAAAATCAACAAGAAATGGCGCTCTGTTACGACATTGCCCACCGGGCTGCAGCTACCCACGCCAAGCTGGGTAAACACCTGATGCTTACCTTTCTGTACACCAGCCCGACTTCATGGAAGTTCCTCCGTGAAGCGCTATCGCCATACCCAGACACAGCGCTGAAAGTAATCTGGTGTTATCCTGGCTTTGATGACGAATCTCGAATCAGGACTATTCTGGAAAAACGAGTAACCGAAGGGTACTTCGGCGGATCGCAGACTTATGAACACTATTGCTACAACAAGTCTCAATTCCATCCGCCCGAGGTCCCCCATCTCAAGGTCCTGACTTTCGTTCAAACACCAGAAGAGTGCGCCCGGCAGGCCCTAAACTACATTCTGACACTAGAACCTTCTGCCTAACACCGAGCTCCGAGGCCTTTGACTTCGGAGCTCGCTTTTTTATTGAGATAACATCTTAATTATGATAAGAATACTAAAAATGAAATCAAAATTAAAAACCTTGCCTCAACTGGTAAATCTTAGAAAAAAACTTAAAACCGCCGGCAAAAAGGTTGTTTTAACCTACGGAATATTCGATAAAATTCATTCCGGAACTCTGCAATATTTAAAAAAAGTTAAATCATACGGTGACATCATTTTTTTACTCGTCTCAAGCGACAAAGCCGTTAATACTAAGCTTAGCCAAAAACAACGGCTTGAAACAATAAATAAGCTAGATTTTATAGATCATGTCTCACTTTTTGACAGCATGATTCCAGATAAAGAAGTAAATCAAATTAAGCCTGATGTTTACTGTGATTTTATTGACCGGGGCCAAAACAGCAAAGAAGCCAGTATTATTAAATCATATGGAGGAAAAATAAAGATCGTCCCTATCTTTCCTGATCCATTTTTTAAAAAACAAACTATTTTTAGTGATAAAACAAGAATGCCGGCAATATTTTTAGACCGGGACGGAACTATTAATAAAAATAAAGAAGGAACTTATGTCACTACTCCCAATGAGTTTGAATTTCTACCAGGAGTATTAGATGCTCTTAAAAAAATCTACCAATCAAAAAAATATAAAATCGTCGTCATCACGAATCAAAGCGGCATTGAACGAAAACTATTTACTCATAATGACTTGAATAAAATTCATGATCATATGATGGAAAAACTAGATGGATCAGGCGTAAAAATTGATGGCATTTACTATTGCCCTCATCATCCAAAAAATATCTGTAGTTGTCGCAAGCCAGAAACTGGAATGGTTATTAAGGCCGCATCTGAACATAACATTAATCTTGAAAAAAGCTGGTTTGTTGGAGACAAACATATTGATGTATTAACTGGCTACTTGACGGGAACTAAAACAGTTAAACTTGGCTCAAAAGTAAAGGGCACTAAACCAAATTTTTACGCTAAAAACTTAAATGATGCAGTTGAAAAAATATTAAAAACTTAGTAAAGTACTTAAACCTATGAAAAAAATCGTTGTTCTTGGCGGCACCGGGTTTCATGGAAGCCATGTTGTCCGGTTGGCTAAAGAAAAAGGGTATAATGTTCATTCAATCTCGCGGCGCGAAGGAACCGACATTCGCGACTACTCTCAATTCTCCGCTAAACTAAAAGAAATCCAGCCAGATGCCATTATTGACTGCGCCGGCCACGAAGGCAGTGTTCATTATGTCAATCAGCATGCCGCTGAAGTGGCTTACGATACTTTCCAGATGGCTCTTAACCTTTACCGGGCTGTGGCTGAAGTTTGCCCAAAGGCAGTGGTCATAAACGCATTAGGTAATTGCTCTTACCCTGGAGATGCGACCGTGGCCAAAGAATCAGAGTGGCTTTCGGGCCCGGTTCATGAGTCGGTTTTGGCTTCGGGAATGGAAAAAAGAGTTAAATATGTTTTGGCTGAATCTTTTTACAAACAGCACGGCATTAAATCAGTAAATTGGATTATGTCCAACTGCTACGGTCCCGGCGCCGGCACCGACCCCAATAAATTGCATGCCATGAACGGCATCATTATCCGGCTTCTGACCGCTCAAAAAAACGGCGATAAAAAATTTGAAATCTGGGGCACCGGCAGACCAAATCGGGAATGGGTCTATGTTGAAGACGCGGCAAAGATTCTGGTTGATTCCGTAGAAATGCCGGAGCAAATTTATCCGGTCAATTTCGCCCAGAAAAAAGGCTACTCAATCAAAGAAATAGCCGAAATGGCCTCCCGCGAACTTAATTACCCCGCTCAATTCGTTTTTAATACTTCAAAGCCAGACGGCGCGCCGATAAAAATATTAGATGATGCCCAGTTCCGGGCTAAATACCCGGATTTTAAATTCACGTCGATTGAACAAGGAATTAAAAAAACAATAGAATACTATTTATCCCGCACATAAATTGGACATGTATTATGTTTATTTAATAAAAAGTGTTAAAAATAGAAAGTTATATCTTGGTTGTACAAATGATCTAGAAAATCGTTTACTAAAACATAATGCCGGTAAAATTTATTCAACCAAAAGAGATACACCTTTCGAACTCGTCTACTGTGAAATATATAAATCAAAAGATGATGCCTTTGGCCGCGAACAGAAGCTTAAGTATTATGGTCAAGGTTTCCGTCGACTAAAAGAACGTCTTAAGAACAGCTTGAAATAGTCCAATTTATGTGCGGGACAAGCAAAACAATATGAAACAAAAGGTTTTAATCACCGGCGGGGCCGGCTATGTCGGAACAAGCTTAATCCCCCAACTGCTTAAAAAAAGTTATGAGGTTACTGTCTTTGACCGTCTGCTGTGGGACAGTGATGTCTTGATCCCATTTTTTGAATCAAAGAATTTCCATTTCATTAAAGGTGATGTTCGAAATAAGGCTGCTTTGGCAAAAGCAGTAAAGGGGCAGGACGCAATCGTTCATTTGGCCGCGATTGTCGGCTTTCCGGCCTGCGACATGAATCCGAAATTGGCTGACGAAACAAATATTGGGGGAGCTAAAAATTTAGCTGCTGTTACTAGTAAAAACCAGCATATAATTTTCGCATCATCACTATCAAACTATGGCCGAGTCATTGATGAAATCTGCACCGAAGAAACTCCGCTCGGACCAATCACCCGTTACAGCCGTAATAAAACAAAAGCCGAATTGATTTTAATGGATAAGACGACTTGTACCGCTTTGCGGCCGGGCACGGCTTTCGGCGCTTCGCCTCGCTTACGATTAGATCTACTCCCCCACCAACTCACAATAAGCGCCCTTAAAGATAAAAAAATGATGCTATACGAAGCCAATGCCATTCGCCCTTTTATTCACGTTCGGGATTTTGGCCGGGCGATTATTCATACTGTTGAACACGGGGGAAAAATGAAAAATGAAGTTTATAATCTCGGCGCTGATTCTCTAAATTACACCAAAAAACAAATCGCCGAAATTATAGCCAAAGAAACTAAGGCAAAAATAAAAGAGAGTGATGGCTGGGAAGACCCGGACAAACGTACTTATAATGTATCCTTTAAAAAATTAGCTGCCACCGGCTTCAAGCCGACGATTGATATGAAAGAAGGCATCCAAGAAATAATCCGCATCCTGCCAATTACTGACCCTAAACATAAGTACTCCAACGCAGTTAAGATAACCAAATAGTTCTACTTTCTTAAAACAACAAGTATCCCCTGGCCAAAAAGGGACGGCCATAAACGATTCAAAATAGGCACTCCTTCATATAAACGGATTTTAAAATTTTTATAACTCTGACTTTTTAACCACCATTTCATATCTCCTAAAGTCCAAAAACGCAAATGTTCCGAGGGATGTACCCGCCACTGGAGCGGGAATCGGCCAAATAACAAACGCAGCCGGTGAACGACAAACCCGGTATTGGGCACAGAAAAAATGACCGCCTTTTTCGAGTGGCCATAGGCCCACTCCAAAAGCTCCTCGGCATTAGCCATATGTTCCAAAACTTCAAATAAAACAACAACGTCAAATCCGCCAACTGGCGGACCTAAATCTGAAAGCTGTTTCACGTCGCGGATGTCTTTTTTTATTACCACCAATCCCCTATTCTTAGCTTTTTCTAAAACATAATCCGAAGAATCTACCCCCAGCAACTCACCTTGATGGCTTTTTTCTTTTAGATAATCCAAAAACCGGCCATCGCCGCAGCCGACATCCAAAATTGAATCGTTTTTGTCTATTTCGCGCCTTAAGAGAATAACCCTCTTTATCTGGAAACTGTTTAACCCAGCTTCAATATCCCGGCTCCGCCAATAAGCGTCATAATCATCGTCCGCTTTTTTCATCTTGGGATATCTGAAGATATCTTTGAAATAATGTTTTGACTTGTTTAAAAAACTCATTTGGATTATAGCTTGATCTTAAATTTTTCGGCCCAGATTTGAAAAGCAAAAATCGGCATAAATTTTTTTATATTAACACTGGTAAATTCTGGGATTGAATCAATATAATTTTTCCTGATTGAATTTAGATTAAAAAGATGGGAAGTAGGCGAATAGTAATGGTCGGATAAAACTTCTTTAACCATCTTGCCGAATTTTGAATGCATCCATTTTACAATCGGCGCCCGCCAGCCGGATTTACGCTTATTAATAATATAATCGGGGAGATGATTTTTATAAGCTTGCCTAATGAGCGATTTTGACTGGCCTTCGGCTAATTTCTTATCAGACGGGATACTATTGGCGTATCGGACCACTTCCTTGGCCAACAAAGGAAAACGGCCTTCCATCCCAAAGTTCATTGTGATTTTATCCGTTCTTAAAAACTCTTCATCGGCCAGCCAAAAAAGCCGGTCTAATTCTGCAATTGAATTTTCAATATCTTCTAAAGGTTGGGAAATAATCGGATTCTTTATTGAGGCCAAGTAATTTTTTAAATCGTGAAGGTCTGATTTTAACGGGAATTTTAATAATTTATCGTCTAAAACAAAATTAACTTTATTCAAATAAGTCCAGCGGTCTAAGGATTGATCCAATTTTAGAGAATGCCCGAATTTAATCCTTTTTTTTCTTAAAAAATTAATCTCATGCCAAAGATTCATCAAAAACGAGGGGTATTTTCTATAACGGTTTGAAATCTTTCTGGACTCAAAATACTTTGGGTACCCGAAAAATAATTCATCACCGCCGTTGCCGCTCAAGACCACGACAATGTCTTTAGCCGCAAATTTTGCCAGAAGCCAGTAGGCGGCAATCGAAGGGTTATACCGCGGTTCTTCAATCGTCTCAAAAACCTTTTCGGTAGCGGTTATAAAATCGTTTTCGTTAACTAAAAGTTCGTGGTGCTCAATTTTATAATCTTGGGTGAGTCGTTTGGCAAAATCGGCATCCTCATTAAAACTTTCATTATTAATATCGAATCTGGTAGTATAAGTTCTGACAATATCTACACCGTTATTTACCAATTCATGCAAAATTACCGTTGAATCAAGTCCCCCGCTTAAGTAAAGACCAAATGGCCTTAAACCCATGGTATGGGCTAAAACCGATTTACCAATTTTCTCCCTAAGATAGTCAGGATTAAATTCAGTATTTTCGTCAAACCTTTCTTCACCGCCGAACCACTTTTCATCCAAAGTCTTGTTTTGTAAATCAAAAATTAAAATTTGGCCGGGACAAACTTTATTAACGTTCTGAATCAATGTCTTTGGACCAGGCACGTAACCCAGAATAAAAAAAATATTCAAAGATTCAATATTAAGTTTCCTGTCGATGCCGTGAATCAAAATTCCTCTTAATTCGGAAGAAAAAATAAGCTTTCCGCCGTTATAATGATAATAAAACGGTTTCATGCCCATCCGGTCGCGGGCTAAATAAAGCTTCTTTGCTTTTTTATTCAGGAAAGCAAAGGCGAACATGCCGTCTAATTTTTTAACGAAATCAATCCCCTCTTCTATTAAACCTTGTAAAAGAACCTCGGTATCGCCTTGAGTATGAAATTTATAACCCTTGGCTTCAAGTTCTGATTTTAATTTTTTGTAATTATAAATCTCGCCGTTATAAATGAGAACAAAGTTTTTATCAGGTGAAAGAAACGGCTGACGGCCTTCGGCAGGCGTATTGGTAATAGCTAAAAGATTATGGCCTAAGCTGATTTCGTCATCAACATAAAAATCTTGGCCATCAGGCCCACGGCGTCTGGTACTCTGGATCATTTTTTCAATCAGACCTTGATCTTTAAAGTTAAATCCATTTATCCCGCACATACCAAATAAGGATAATGGATTATTGTCTAAATCGCAAAAAATGATATATTTGAAGCCATGATTTCAAAACTGGGAGACTCGCTTTTTTTGCTAAAAAAAATGAATCAAATCCGCATCCAAGACCGGCCGATTTATGATTTTTATTCTTACCACGGATATTCTCTTTGGAGTTTTTATCAGCAGATACTTTGGGAAGAAATCCAGCGGTTTCATGCTGATGACGGCAGAACGAAAAAACGAAAGAAAAATTATGCTTTTGCGCCCCTTAAAGACTTAATCCAAAAGATTTTCATTCTTGGAATTTCTCTGGTTTCCTTTATCATATTTCTCATAAAAAGGCCGCGAGTGATTGTCTTTTCCAACGACATTGTCCAGGGACCTTTCAGAACTGATTTGCGCATAAATGAGCTCTATCGTTTTCTCAATGAAAGAAATATCTCCTATGGCGAAATAATCCATACCGTTTTTAATCGCGGGATTATTAACCGGTTTTTGGCTAGGCGAAGGCCAATATTTTATCTTGAAAATGCCGATATAGTTTTTTCTTTGACTTCGCGTTTTAAAAGAAAATTTTTTGCCGATATTAAGCTCAATCAGATAAACTGGTCTGATTTTTCAGAAAAAGAAAGATCATTCGCTCAAGGAATTTTGAAATTATTTTCCAAGCGGGCCGAAATCTCAATCTTAAAAATAAAGCTGTTTAAATGGTTTTTTAAAATACTGAAGCCGGAATTCTTATTCGCCATTGATGATGTCCGATATTATCACGAGTTGCTTTTAGCCGCCAAATTGGCCGGGGTAAAAACCTGCGGCTTCCAGCACGGCCGTTTCAATCAATACCTTGTCGGTTGGATAAATTACCAGATCCCCCCTCAAAAATGCCTGATTCCGGATTCGTATTTTGTCTGGAATGAATATTGGCAAAATAAAATTATTTCCCTAAGCCCGACATTCAGTTACTATCAAGACCGGATTCGGATTGCCGGCAAACCGGGATCAATTGACCAATCTCAAAATATTATTCATCGGACTGATGACGGAATAATGGCAGTCCTCATTCCTCACGAAGTCAAAGCCGTAAAATACGAGATAAACGCTTATGTCGAAAAATTCCTTGCCTGCCCAAAGACGAAAGTTCTTTATCGCCTTAGGCAGGACATTCCAGAAGAAGAACAGAAGAAATCAGTGGCCCAATTTCTGAATCACTCCGATTTTAAAATCGTCGGCCCCATGACTGACTCTGAATTAAGAACCGTTGACGTTATTACCGGCACCTATTCCACTATGCTTTATGAAATGGTTGAAAAAGGCATCCCGATTGCTGTTTTAGAATCAAGCACGACCGAGGCAGACGATTTAGTGGACGAAGGGATGGCAACAAAAATAACTCTGGATTCTGAAATTTGCAAAATGATGAAGAAAATATCTGAAACGAAGGAAAATGTCCTAAAAAAATCGGCAGAAAAATTCCACACAAAAGCCGATATTAAAGATACTCTTAGTAGTATTTTATAAAAGAAGGAACTTAAACGATTTTAATCGGAGCTACCGGCAGAACGAATTTTCCGCCTTGATTTCGGAATTCCTTTTCTTTTTCCATAATTACCTTGGCGTAGTTAGGTACCAAGATAATGAAATAGTCGGGCAGTTTTTTTTCGGCCTCGGCCCGCGAGATTACGGGAATATGGGTAACCGGCGAATATTTGCCCTGTTTGGCCGGCGAGTCGTCAACTAAAAACTTAATATGCTTTCCGTCTAACCCAGCCAGCTTAAGAATGGAAAAACCCTTAGCCGCCGCACCGTAACCAGCCACTGTTCCCTTTAATCCTTTGACCAAATCGCCGAGCTTCTTTGCTTCCCCAAGAACCTCGTAGCGGTAACGCTTCGCGGTTTCGTAATTGTTATATTTTTTATCTTCCTTTAATAAAGATGAGAATCTCTTGGTCGGTTTTTTATCGTACCCGCCTGCCGGACGGGCAGGAGCGGCGTAAAGACGCAAAGAAAGACCCTCGCCCTGGGCTTTGGTAACATAAGCATCAAAAAGTTTAAGGCCGTGCATCTTGGCAAGGTCAACCCAATTTTTAAGAGAAAAATAGGAATAGTGATCATGATAGATAAGAGCGTAATGTTTTTCTTTTACCATTCCCGGCCAATAATTGCACTCAACCCAGAATATGCCGTCTTTGGTCAGGAGGGCCTTAACACCTTTAAGAACCGAGTGAATGTCATCGATGTGGGCCAGGCAATTGGCGCCGCCGATCACCTTGGCCTGACCAAACTCTTTGGCGATGTTTTTAGCGGTCCGTTCGTTAAACTCCGCCGCCAAGGTGGGAATGCCTCTGGCAATGGCTCTGGTGGCCACGTTGGTGGCCGGGTCAATGCCGAGCAGTTTTCTTTTCTTGAACTTTTTAAGAACCGTTCCATCGTTTGAACCGATTTCCACTATAAAATCGCCGGGCTTGGTCATTCTTTCAAGGTCAGCCACCAAGCCGTTAAAGGCCTGCATATATTGACTTTCTTGGGGCATGTCGCCGGTGTAGTAAAGATAATCCTGGTCTTGATAGATTTTTTTTGAAGAAATAGGGTTTACTACCTGAACCAAAAAACATTTCTGACACTGCTCTACCAACAGAGGATAGGTTTTTTCTTTTCCCAGTTCTTTTTTTTCAAGCAGGGAATTAACCAAAGGATTCTCGCCAAAATCAATAACAGTTTTGAACTTCCGCGAAGCGCAGATTCGACAAATTTTTTTGCGGTTGATATTCATTATAATTTTTTAATTGACACCGAGATGGTAGCATCATCTTCATAGAACCTCAAGAGCTTATGCGGCCCCAAGCCCTTCTTCATCATTTTCCTGACTTCACCAGAGTTAAATCTGGGATTACCAGAGAACCAGTCAAAATTTGACGACACTGATAAATTAAAATCAATGCTGGGACTATACCAGCATCTGAAAACCTGATTATGGACAAATCTTTGCAGAGTTTCGTATTTTTTATTCTTGAAGATAACGCCTTTGAGGTTCAAGTTGTATAAGGCCTCCCCGAAACGGGTCACTACCTCTGAAAATTTCCAAAGTTCCTCCGGTTTTAAGGTTCTGGCCCGATCCATAATAGCGTCGTCAACAAAATCACGATATTCATTTTTTTTTCGGCAGACGGAAAAATTAATCACTCCATTCGGAGATAAATATCTGTAAAGATGCCTTAATGTTTGGGCTGGATTCGGAGTATGGTGCAAGGCCTGATCGCAGGAGATAAAATCAAATGTTCCAGAGTATTTAAAATTTGTTATATCGTCCCTGATAACGCTGCAGTTTTTAAAAGGCCGAAGCGTCTCACTGGCTACTTTAATTGCGCTTGGGCTCTGATCCATCGCCAAAATTTTGGCTCTTGGATTAAGCTCGGCAAACATTTTAGAGTCCCGGGCCAAGCCGCAGCCGGCTTCAAGGATGCTGTTTTTATCACTTAAAAATTTTTGGAGTCCAGCGAAGGTAAAATAACCATAGCGCTGAAGATACCATTTCCGATACATTTCTTCGGTATCGCGCGCCCAGCTTGGCACCTTCTTCCATTTGAAATCGAAAAAATCAAAAGTCAATTTTTTAATCGGCTTTTTCATTTTTTAGCGTCGGTACGAACTGATTGAGCCATTCAATAACGTCAACCTTGGGACACCAGCCTAAAAGTTCTTTGATTTTGGACGTATCTGCTTCGTGCCGCTCCACTTCATAACCTCGTTTGGGAATAAAAATAACCTCTCCGCCGATTGCCCTGGCGACTTCTTCCATTGCTGTCACCTTACCAGTGCCGACATTAATGATTTCACCATTTCCGGTTTTGTCCGATTCAAGAGCTCTGACAAATGCTTCTGCTACTTCCTTGACGTAAACAAAATCTCTCTGGCCAGTCCTAAAAGACGACTGAGCTGTAGTTTCGGTTAAGGTTATGGGTCGGCCTTCTTTTTTAGAGCGGAAAAATGCCGCCATGGCCGAATCAGGTCTTGGCTCTTCGCCAAAGACCTGAAACAGACGCAAAATTATGGTCGGCAAACCGTATCGCTTATTCCACATTTTGAGCAGATGCTCGCAAGATAATTTCTGCCAGCTGTAGGGCTCGATCGGGTCTGAAGGCATATCCTCTTTCCAGGGAGTGGGATTGTTGCCGTAAAGAGACGCCGTAGACGGAAAAGCAAGCTTTTTTACGCCGGCCCTTGTCGCCAAATCTAAAAGTCGGACAGTCATTTCTATATTATCCCGGGTCGTTTCAATCGGACGCTGAACAGAATTCGGAATATTGGTAACAAAAGCGAGATGAACAATATAGTCAACACCGCTTAACTCATCTAAGCTAAGGTTACGAACGTCTTTTTGTAAGAATGAAAAATTCTGCTGATTCAGGCCGCAAGGCTGAATATCCACGCCGACAACTTGCCAGCCTTTTTGAAGGCAAGCTTCCACTAAATTAAGACCGATAAAACCAGAGACTCCGGTGATAAGGGCTTTAGCCATATGAAAAATATCCTAACTTTTTTCTATTTTTTTATCAAGAAAATTAGATTGCCAGTGTTTTTTAAGAAGGTTGAAATATAAACTTCGGTCCCAGTCGTTCCGTTTGAACCATTTATTAAATACTATCGTTAATCCTTGTTTCTCCATTTTGAGCGGCGTCATGATCCCTCGTTTTTGCAAAATATTGCGCAGAATCATTTTCTGTTCAAGGCCCTGGATTTTAAATTCCGGCGGCAGACTGAAACCGAACTCAATTATTCTCCGGTCCAAGAAAGGACAGCGGTTTTCAAGGCCAAAAGCACCGGCCATACGGTCACCCATTTGCAATAAACTTGGCATAATCAATTTGAAATCGGCAAAACCCATGGCATTAATCGGGTCATCAAACATTTCAAAAAATGGTTTAAGCTTGGTTTTTACAAACTCCAAATTGTTGTTTCGAGCAGTTATTTCGCTAAATCCGTCCAAATGGCTCGGAAAATACTTGCTAAAGATATACTTATAGGAGGGATAAGCTTGCTGGAGCGACCATTCGCGAGCAATCGGCAGATAACGGACATATCCTCCGAAAATCTCATCAGCTCCTTCTCCTGATAAAACAACTTTTACTTTTTTACTGGCCTGTTCAGCCAGTTTCCATAAAGGATAAGAAGAGAGCGAGCCAACCGGAAAATCAAGATGCCAAACGATTTTTTTTACATTCTTAAAAAAATCGTTTTTCCAGTCCTCGGTGTTGTCAAAATAAAAACGGTGTTCAAAATCGTAAAGAGAAGCAATCAGAGATGAATCCATACCGCCAGAATAATAAAGGCCATAAGGAACATCGCTTCGGGTTCTGATTTTTATGGCGTCGGTAAGCAGCTCTTCAAGCTCTTCGGCCGCCGTTTTAAGAGCAATTTTTCTGGGTTTGAACTCCCAATGCGGCTTTATGGAAGTTTTGTTTTTATTGATGTCGTAGATGAGATAGTGGGCCGGAGGAACCTCAAAGACATTTTTGAAATGGGTAGTAATATGACAGTGCTGAAAGGCGTCGGCAAAACGGTCCGGCTGATACTCAAGCGGAACTATTTCTTTAAAGGCTTTTGCTTCGGAAGCAAAGGCGAAATTTTTACCTTTGTGAAAATAGTAAAGAGGTTTCTCACCAGCGATGTCCCGGCCAAGAATAATTTGTTTTTTGGCTTTATCATAAATAGCAAAAGCGAACATTCCGTTTAATTTATCAAACATTTTCAATCCCCACTGGCGCCAGGCCTTCGCCAAAACTTCGGTATCGCCTGTAGTCTTAAACTCCCAGCCTAATTTTTTAAGCTCTTTTCTTAATTCAACAAAATTATATATCTCGCCGTTATAAGAAAGAACAATTGCCTCATCTTGATAGAGGCAAAGGCCGGGTGAGGTTAAATCTAAAATTTTCAGACGCCCCATTCCAAGCTCAATATTTTTATCTTTAAAAACTCCTTCTTCATCAGGAGCCCGGTGCTTTTGAACTTCAATCATTTTCTCTACTCCTTTCTTATTTACTAAGCCGGCGATGCTGCACATATTGATCAATAATATGTAGAAGTTTCAGTAATATAAATTGAAAAGGATGGTATTTTTTAAAATAGGCCAGAGTGCCCAGATTTGCGTATTTATACATCATATCTCTGCCGTGCTGGCTGACAGAAACCGCTCGGTGATGAAGACACCTTGCGCCCGGAACACAATATATCTTAAAACCTTTTTTGTAAATTCTTTGACACAGGTCGCCGTCACAGGGACCAAGAGGGATTTTTGGTTCAATAAGCGGTTCGTCATTCAATGTTTCTCTCCTTAACATAAAAGCACAGAGATGGGTCTTTTCTACTAAAAACGGCTCTTGAGGGTCTAAGCCATCTTTAATAGTTGAAAAATTATTAAAAAATTTTAAAAAATGCAGACCCAACTTTCTGGTCATAAAAATCCGTCCCTCAAATAATTCAGAAAATAAATTAAGATGCTTTTTATAAACATTCTGAAAAGTCAGGTCGGGATTATAGAATTTCGCTGAAACCGCGCCGGCATCCTGATTTTTGTCCAAAAATTCTTTCAAGTTTCCGATGACATCGGTTAAAAAGGGGGCTCCGGGCGCGGCAAGCATTATGTATTTACCTTGGGCCATCGGCACAAATCTGTTTATCGCTGGTATAAACTCGTTCTCCTGATTTTTAAAAAAATGGAAATTGCCAGCTTTGGCGTATTTTTGAACCACTCTATCAAATTCAGGGTCATTGGAACCATTATCGCAAACAAAAACTTCGACTGAGGGGCTGGTTGACGTTTGAAATTTCAAAAACACATCAAACCAATCATGTAAAAGCCAGGTATCTTTCCAGCTTAAAATTATGATGGAAACATCTTTGGAGAAATTATCAAGCATCATCCTAATTTTTCTTCAATAATTTGATGGAGATGAATGATTCCTACCGGCTTTCCGGCTTTGTCGGTCACGAAAAGAGAAGTAATTTTATATTGTTCCATTAAAGCTGTGGCTTCCTGGAGAGTTTTGTTTTCATCAACTTTTTTGGGGTTTCTTGTCATGGCGTCCCGAGCCAGAGATTCTTCTGAAAATTTTCCGGATAAAAGAAAACGTCTGACATCGCCGTCGCTGATGACTCCGACTAACCTGCCTTGTCTATTGACAACAGCAGTGATTCCAAACTTCTTTTTAGTAATTTCTTCGAGGGCTTTTTTGAAACTAACTTTTTCTTCAACCAAAGGTATAGCCGATCCTTTAGCCAAAAGCTCGCTGACTTTGGTTAATTTTAAACCCAAGGTTCCACCCGGATGAAAATCGGCGAAATCTTTTTTGGTAAATCCTCTTCTGATGCTCAAAGCCACCGCCAATAAATCGCCTAAAACTAAAGTCGCGGTCGTGCTGGCCATTGGTGCTAAGTTAAAAGGCGAGCCCTCTTCTTTTATCTTAATATTTAAATTTATGTTAGAAATCCTGGCCAGAGGCGAATTTTTATCACCGACAATAGAAATAACAACCAGGCCGTGCTTTTTTAAATGCCGGGCGACTTTTATAAGCTCTCTTGTTTCACCGCTGAAAGAAATCGCCAGCAGCACATCATCATCAGAAACAATCCCTAAATCTCCGTGGAGCGCTTCATTGGGGTTGAGAAAAATCGAAGGAATACCCAAGCTGGTCATAGTGGCGGCAATTTTCATTCCGACGTGACCTGACTTGCCCACCCCGGATACGACCACCTTGCCGCTGGCTTTATTGACTAAGTTGACCGCTTTGTCAAAGTCGGAATTTATAACTTTTGAAAGATTTTGGACGGCTAAAATTTCTTTTTTCAAAAGTTCTTTTATTTTTTTTCTGGCATTGTTAGGCATTGAGTGATTCAAGAACTCTAAAAAAATCAGGTCTTAAATGTTTTCTGGATATTTCATTATTCACAAGCTCTTCTGTAATAACTCCTTTTTTTAATGCTTCTCTGGCTAAACTAAAAAAAAATCTTTCAATATTTTTGTCGGGGTGGGGCTGATAAGTCATTGGGTATCTACCCAGCAGACGCAAAAGCGGCTCTCGCGGGAAAATGCCTAAAATTTTCGGAAGCTTCTTTCTGGTAAAATCAATCTTTAATCCGGTTTTCCACGGCTGGGTCAGACGATTAGTGGTATGAAGCATTTTAGTATTTTCTTTTAATTCATCCAGACTATTCCAAATTCTCGGGATTTCCAAAATAGTGCCCTGATCTTCGGCATTCAAAGTCATTAAATCCGAATAGTCAAGCTCTTTGTTCTCTAATTTTTTTAAAATATCATCAATTCGCCAATGCTTTAATCTGACGCAATCCATTAACATCACGCTTGTATCCCAAGCGCCCTTTTTCCGACAGGCGGCAATCGAGCGACCTTGCATATCAAGACTAAAAAGCTCATTAATGTCGGACAGGTTAAAAATATCAGGGTCAATAACAATGGCCCGGCCTTGAAAATTCGTCAGTTCCGGCGGCATGAAGCGGCTTAAAGTAAAAGATTGTAAATCATTGGAATCATATTTTACCGCCCTTCCATCCCTTAAATACTCTTTGCCTCTAAAATTCTTAAAAACTTCAAGCTCATCAACATTTATAAACTCAATAGAAAAAGCGTTTTTATTAATCGAGTTTTTCTCTAGGGCGTACTTAGCTAAAATCGCCCCAAATAACTGTTTATTATTCGTATGGATGAAAACTTTATTCATATTTATCCTAATCTTTGGATATTTTTCTCAGTCCACTTATATAACTTGCTTAATCCATCATCTACCGAAACTTTAGGAGCCCAGCCTAATACTTTTTTAGCTTTAGTCGTATCACAGTAGAAAACTTTTTGATCTGCCGGCCGCCAGTCGCTAAATTTTGGCTTTATCTTTAATTTTGAACACAACTCCAAAAGAGAAATTGTATTATTATACCCTCCCCCGACTGTAAAAACCTCACTTCGCATGGAAACCGGGCTACTGATAAATTTACTGCCTTCTAAAAGCAATAAATCTATCACATCGCTGACATATAGCATATCCCGAACCTGTTTCCCATTTCCAAATATAGTTACTGGTTTATTTTTAAGTTTTTGCATAATAAAATACGAAAGCCATCCCTGATCTACAATGCCATGCTGCCACTCTCCATACATACAAGAGAATCTATTTACTAAGCCGCCGTATTCTCTTACATATAATTCGCCAGCTAATTTTGAACACCCGTATGGAGTATGATGCGCCGCATCAATTGAAAATTCTTCATTTATTCCCTTTCTCCTAAGAGCACCTTTAAAATCGTAACGAGTTTTCATTTCCAATATTGATACCTGATTCACATTATCTCCATAGGCTTTATTAGTAGAAGAATATATGACGGGGATATTAAATTCCTTTGCAGCTCTAGCTACTCCAAATGTTCCTTCTGCGTTTACTCTAAAATCACTAACTGGACTAATTATGCTTGTAGTAACTGCAACTTGAGCCGCAAAGTGATAGATTAAATCTGGTTTAAATTTCATAATATAAGTAGGAATATCGCTTATTTCCGCCTGAATATTGTTTAGATTCCCATACTCTTTTTTTAAATCTTCAAAATTCAATTCTGCTCCTCTTCGAGATAAGTTGTCACAGGTAATAACTTCAGAGCCTATGTCAAGAAGTCTCTTCACTAAATTTGAGCCCAAAAAACCGTAAGCTCCTGTAATAAGAATTTTTTTATTTTTTAGATTTTTCATATCAACTCTTCGTATAAATTAAGGAATTTCTGCCCGATGACTGACCAATCGTTTTCAGCTGCGTATTTCATGCCATTTTGTCCAAGTCTAAAAGCCAATTCCCGGTCATCCAATAACTTTTCAATTGCTTTTGCTGTTTCAGCCGGATTATCCGGGGACACGATTAAACCGGTTTGGCCATCTAAAACCGCATCGCGAATTCCGCCGGCATCAGAAGCAATAATCGGTTTTCCGCAAGCCGAAGCTTCTAAATAGACTATCCCAAAGCCCTCAAATTTCCAGTTAACTAATCTTGAAGTATGAACATAGATATCGCACGCCTGAAAGTATTTTACAAGAATTTCTCCTTTAACTGACCCCATAAAAGAAACATTCTCATCTAAGCCGTTTTTTGAAACCAATCCTTTTAAAAAATTAAGAAATGTTCCCTCCCCAACTATCAAATAGTGGAAATCGTTTCTCTTCCGCTTCAATACGGCCAAGGACTGGATTACCACATCCTGCCCTTTTCTCGGCCTTAGCTGACCCACGGTCAAAAGAATTTTTTTGTCTCCAAATTTATTTTTAAATTCACCGACATCATATTTTTTATGAAATCTGGCAAAATTGACGCCGTTATGAATAATTCTAATCGGAGTTTTTGTTCCGGAATAATTTATGATTGAATCTTTTGTGAATTGGCTAGGCGCGGTTATTACGTTGGCCTGATTGTAAGCTTTTTTGACCCAGTATTTTTCAGGCCACATAAAAAGCGGTTTGATTGCGTATGTGCCTTGGGTACCGATGATAAAGGGTTTTTTGTTTTTTTTTGCGATTTTAGCAGCAAGGAGGGCATAGGGAAATTCAAACAGTGAATGAATTATATCGGCACCGGTTTGATAATTAAACAAAGCATAACTCAAAATCTTAGGTGTCTTAAAACTGTAAATATAATCAGGCAGTACATACTCTGTCGGATAAACAGTATGGGGGTATTTTGGTTCTTTTTTAGGCAGCAGCAGCTTTATTTCATGCTCCTTAGTAAGACGAGAACAAAGCTCATGGGTAATATTCCCGTAACCATTCGTAACATCGTTTGTAGAGGAAAAAAGAAGAATTTTCACGCAAGAGATCTAAATTTTTTCTCCAAAAAATACAAATCATTGCGAGGGCTTTCTGCATTGCGGTAGTTGACTTCTATCGTTTCCCGGACACCAGGCTCCAAAAATTCGCCGCGCCGATGTAACCCCCCGACATTGACAAAAACCATGGTGTTTCTTTTGACGCTCACGACTTTTTCTTTAAGCTCATGCGCTTTGATTTCGCCTTCGGTGATTTTTACCCATGGCTCATTGTCTAAATATTCGCCCTGATGATCCGGATTCCAGCGATTAAACGCATAGCGAACGCTCAATTTATACTCCCAAAGAAGTCGTTTTAAGGAGTTTCTTTTTTGCGAACCAAGGCAGTATTGCAAAGGCCCATTTCTTTCATCGGCGTCGTTCAAGTAGTAAAATCCTTTCAATACTCGCAAGGGGGCATCAAAATGCAGGTTATTGGTTCCTCCGTTTTTAGGAAGGGCCAATTCGTCTTGATTGCAGTAAATTTTTACCAAATAAGCCTCTAAACGCAAGTTATAGTTCCGGTTTAGAAAAGAACGCGGCAATTCTTTCAATATTGGGTTGTTCAAAAAATGCTGCCTCAGAAAATCGGGAACCCTTTTATCATGAAAGCTCATCCGGTCGACGTGAGGAAAAGGTATTTCGGAGTCATCTCTTCTGAATTCAAGGGATAACCGCCGATATTCTTCTTTTATTTCGTTGTATACGTCTTCGGGAAAAAAATTCGGAATCACTAAAATTCCATCTCGTTCAAGCGTTTTAAGATATTGAGCGAATTGAGGCTTAATCCGCTTCGGAGCTCGTAAAACGCGCCGCAAGTAAAAAAAGAGGGTGCGATAAAACTGCATCCCCAGAACATTCAAAACTACCGATCTTGAATACATTGATGGTTTCAAGTTGAGAAATTTTACTGCCGCCATTTTCAATATCATAAATGACCGGGATATTGGTTCTTATTTTTACAAATTTTCAACTATAATATACTATATACCAGAAATGAAACTGGCGGCAAGCCTATTAAATAAAATTATATCCAATATTATGTTCAATAAATTCTATAAAAACGACTATAAATTTAGAAAAGATCTGAAAGATTTTGCCAATAAAAACTGGTTCGGAAAAATATTAAAACCTCTTTTTAAAGGCCCGTACGATTTCATAAATCGTTATCTGCCCTATCCCAGAGACTTTCTCTTGAAAAAAATCCCTAAGAACGGGGTGTGCTGCGAAATCGGGGCTTACGAAGGGGTCTTCTCGGAAAGAATTGAAAAAATCTGCAAACCTCAAAAATTATATTTAATCGACCCCTGGACAGGCCTAAAAGACAGGACCGAAGAAAAGTATGACCAAAAACATCAAGACAGAAGATACAATATTGTTATGGACAAATTTAGAAATGAAATCTCCGACGGAAAAGTAGTAATCATAAGGCAGACATCTGATCAAGCGGCATCAAAATTTAAAGATGAGTTTTTTGATTTCGTCTACATTGACGGAGATCATAGTTATCAGCAAGTGAAAAAAGATTTAAATAATTACTATCCAAAAGTAAAAAGGGGGGGATTTCTTGGCGGCGATGACTATCCGATAGAAAGTGTCAAACTGGCAGTTGAAGAGTTTGCAAAAGGAAAAAGTATTGTCCCTCAATTAAAAAATCAACAGTTTATTTTTAGAAAAACAGACTATATAGATTCAAAACTATAGATCGCCAATCCCTCGTTTTCAAAAACGGCCTTTAAAAATCTGCGGTCATTTAAGCGCCAACCCGGGTCTTTGTTTTTGTCCCAAACAAAGTAATCGATTTTATAATCTTTTAATGCTGCCTCAAAAGAACTCTTTTGAACCCGGGTAGCCAGGGCCAAGACCTTGTTAACCTCTTCTTCCGGCAAACGGGTCTCATCTTTTAATTTAAGACCTAAAGTTCTACGCCATTTATTAGCCTGAACTGCGTCTCCATATCTATCAATATAACGAACTCCCAAAATTGACCTTTCGTTTCCAATCACAAAATCTCGGTCAAATTCTTCAAAAAAGTTGTTCAAAATAAAACGTTCTTCGACTTCGGCATCAGGGATTATAAAAAGATTGGCATAACGAGAATAAAAGACATTATTGGCAGTATATATCGGGAGGAGACTTGAAATCTCTTCATTGGCGTAAACAACCGAATCTTCTGGAGTATTTTTATT
>ERZ1292623.718-Hain-H51-01um-R1-718-length-34104-cov-13_pt1 | contig 34104 bp, 33 predicted proteins | sample MGYA00564398_ERZ1292623 | MGnify/ENA primary metagenome ERZ1292623 (study PRJEB36523, sample SAMEA6512633) | groundwater metagenome | collected 2019-01-07 | study: AquaDiva: Metagenomics assemblies of 32 groundwater samples
CGAGGATGTCGGCATCGACGAGAACATCTCCATCGGCAAGAACCGCAGCAAGACCGTTGGGGTGACTGAGACCGACTCCATTGGCAGCCAATGGAAGATCAGTGTCGGAAAAATAAAGACCGAAACCATCGGCCTGATGAATATGTACAACGTGGGCATAGGCAAGATGGAAAACATCGGCGTGGCTCGCATGACCAACATCGGCATGGCCTACAACCTCAATGTGGGCATGATGATGGTGACCACAGTGGGCATGAGCCAGAGCGCCACCATCGGCCAGAGCAAGGACACCAAGGTCGGCGGCAAGTACACGCTCACCGTTGGTGGTGGTGGGAGCGGCGGTGGCGGTGCAACGCCAGGCATGGCGATGAACATCGTGGGCTCCTCTGATTCCGGCGGCGCGGCGCAAGGCAGCGAGTCCAGCATCGCAATGCAGCCCGACAGCATCACGCTCAAGGTCGGTAAGAGCGTGCTGGAAATGAAAAGCGATGGCACGGTCAACCTCAACGGCAAGCTGATCACGCTCGACGGAAGCGAGCACGTGCAGGTCAGCTCCGAGCGGATTGACCTGAACTGAGTGCCGTCATGCAACTGCAGCAGGTGGATAACTACACGCCCTTCGAATGGTTCGCCTTCGAAAAAATGGGCCCGGGCAAGCGCATGTATGACGTGCTCATCGTCAAGGCAGCCTGCCAACTCGTGCAAGACAAGCGAGGCCTGTGCCTGGCGCCGGCTCCCCAAGGTGAGGTACCGCCCATTCACATGGCGGACCAGCCCCGTGAGTTCAGCCGCGATGCATACGCATCCTTGCAAAAAACGGGCGACGTGCTGCTGCACAAGATCGCCACCGACTTCCTGATCAGCGGAGCGGCACGACCCGCATCAGCTGGGGCCAGTAGCTGGGCAGCAGAAGTCACCATCAAGAGCCATGGCGCAACCCGCAAGCAAACCATGTTTCTGCATGGCGAGCGGCATTGGCAGTGGAGCCTGCTCAAGGGCTGGCATCTTAGTGCTCCCAAGCCTTGCGAACACGTGGAGCTGCGCTATGAGTTGGCCTACGGCGGCAGCTACCAGCAGGGAGATGGCTGGATCAGGCATGACCTCAACCCCGTAGGCCGAGGCCACCTTCCAGTGCACCGCATGGACAAGGAGGTGCACTATCCCGCCGCCCGGATAGAGCTCGCTGCCAATCCCCTGTCCGCTGTAGACAAATCCATTGCCATACCCGCATTGGGACCTATCGCCCGTACCTGGGGCAGCCGCAAACGTCATGCAGGAACCTATGACGAGAAGTGGAAAGAGGACCTGCGGCGCAACCAGACGGCGGACTACCCCGCCGACTTCAATCCCCGCTTCTTGCAGGCCGCCCATCCCGATTGGATCTTCGAGCCTTATTGGACAGGTCAGGAATCCATCCAGGTGCTGGGCCTGACCGCAGACAAGCCCCTGTACTGCGACCTTCCCGGCTGGAGCATCACCGCCAGCGGGCAAGGTTCGCAAGGTGCCTTTGCGCTCCAGCCCATGAATCTGGACACCGTCGAGCTGGATTTGGATGCGAGGCGCCTTTACATGACATGGCGCCTGACCATGAACCAGGCCATGCAGACGCAGCAGGTGCGGATTGACATGGCCGTTCAGGACACCGTCACGGCCAAAACGGCCCCGCGCAAATGAAAGGGCATCCATGGCTGACAAGCACATAGCCAATCGCGAGTCCCAATGGGTGGCCATCAACAGCGAGCCCGACTGGTGCGAGGTAGGAGATGACGTCATCCCCTTTGACATCAGCCGCACGCTCGACCACGAACTTGCCCTCTACGCCAAGACAGTCTTTGCCAGAGGGGTGCCGGTACTGATGCTGGACAGCATCGTCCAAGGCGTGGAGGGCGATGCTGGCAGCGGTGTGAGCTCCAGTGTTTCCGAAGGCGCGGGACATGTCTGGGTGAAGGAAGGCAGCCCCACTGTGTTTGCAGAAGGGCGTCCCGTCTCGCGGCATCTGGACCGGGTGTTCATGAACTGCAAGCGGTGAGGGCTTGGCATGGCTGATGAAACCGGTAAAAGTGATGTACTGAATCCCTATGGACTCAACCCGAACTCGGGCAAGCCTATGCCCTGGGCCAGAGAGTCCCTGGCGGTCAGCCTTGTGCCCAATGTGACCCAGGCCAGGCTGTACACCTGCTGGGCGCCCGGGCATGAGCCTGACTGGGCCAAACCCAGGCAGCCCGAGATGAGGGCGTGGGATCCTGCAGAGGACGAGCGGCGACGCACAGCGGCCAACAATTTGGGCATCCTGTTTTTAGGGCCTGTGTTTGGCGCACCTGCTGCGCTGGCCAGGATGGCTGGTGCGCCCGAGCCTGTTGTGGAGAGCATGGGGCAGGTGGGGTTGGATTTGGCGGGCGTTGCTGGTGTGCCTGCTGCACGTGGCGGGGTGATTAGGACGAGGCCTTTTCCAAATGTGCCGTCGGTGTCAACGAAAGGAGTTCCCCGCCCGCGCTATGAATTTGGCGTTGTTATAAAAAAACAAGCAACACAATTAGATTGGAATGCGGTAGTTCCAAAAAAGGGAAAATACAAAGGGGAGAAAAGAGAGGACCATGTCCGACGTCACAACAAAAATGATTTAACAAAAGAAAAGCATGGCGTATTTAATGAGGATGGTGTTAAATTGGCAGACGAAGCATGGCAGTTGGCTGATAAGTCTGGGCTTAAGCCTGATGCAAATGGGCAATTGTCCGTTCCAATGGGAAGAGTTGTTGGTCACGAAGGTGGTTCCTTAGGAACAGGGGCGCCGTTAAACAGTATTAGAATATCGGTTCGACCAGGAACAAATGAATTAATAACGGCATATCCGGAGTGAATTATGAAAATATTCGAAACCATTGAATGTCCAAATTGCAGGCAAGATAAATTAATTATCTCGAAAAATACAGATACGGGAAAACTTTATTTGTATTGTAGTGAATGCTTTGCTGCGTGGAATTCAATTGAAGAAGTTGCTGAAAAAAATCGCATGTTTATTGATCTAGATGGGAATTCAGAAGACCCTAGCTATGAAGAAATATTGGCTAATGGATGGGATTTATTTGTGTCTAGAATAATTGAGGTTTAATTTTCTGAAAATAGCCATTAAGGTTAATATGTTTATTCCGATTAAAAATCCAATTATCATTGACTATGACATGGTTTTTGGTTGTTGGTTAAATAGTATTTGATAAATATTATTGCTTTCTATCTTCTCTAGTTCATAATCCAATGAAAACGGCAATCTTATGAATGGAAGAATCTCTGACTTACCAAAAGCTCTCACCGAGCAGCTTGGTACCCAGAGTCGCCTGGAATGGCTGCTCCTCCTGCCTGATTTGGAAAATGTTCCTTCAGATGTTATTTTTCAACACCTGAGCGAAAGTATTTATCATTTCAGTTCTGCAGAAAATGGATTGACACTTGCCGTGCAATGTCTGAATCCAACGGCTACTGAAGAGAGTTTGAAATGGGGGCTGCAGAGTTTTACTTTGGATGCATATTCCTGGCAGGGCCCTTGGTTTCAAAACACCAAGCCTAGAGACATTGAACCAGAGAGCTTGATGCAGTTGTTGAGTCCTTCTCCCGACGAAGTGATGCATATGCACCCCATGCTGTGCTTCCCCATCGAAGGAAAGGGAGGGCAGACATGGGGTGTAGTGGCCACCTTCGATCAACAAAACAGGCTGAGTACTTTCAGCCTGGTGCATTCTGGAGAATGGCGGGAAGCGGCGCCTATTCCGCAACCTGAGCAAGCCAGTGCAGTGCCTGTTGAAACGCCTACACGCAGATCATTGACTTGCCGCTCTGGAGCAAGAACACCCGAATCCGGCATCTGGGAGGGGCGACTGCCTTCTGACCATCCCCGAGCCCACATACTGGCAGATGCGCCGCACAGGTTTGTCTACAAACGCGCAGGTGATGCGATGGGGATATTAGGTCTTGCACCGTTTGATGAAGCAACGGTGGTTTGGACTTGGCTACGAGCCTAGTGCTACTCACAATCGACAGGGAGCAGGACAGGATGATATTGAGATGCCTCGCTTGAAATATCCTGAAATGAGGATGGAGCTGCTAGGATATCTGAGGAAATTCAAGGATTTGAATTATCAAATGAAAGTCTGGGTGAATCATGATTTCCCTGCAGACGTTCAATACGACCATCTTGATTGGGCCATACATTTTATTTTTGACGATACGGATCTTGGCAGTGATGCTCGTATGGCGATCGGTGAAATTCTTCTCGATGGGCAGGAGGCAGCACTGATGGGGCAATTGGTGGATGCCATCAATGCCGTCTTTGAGGCGTACGGCACGGACATGCCGGACAGCTTCTACATGCAAGTTGGCGAATGGACGAGGGTGGTGGCCTGTGCCGAAAGGGCGTTCGATTGTCTGGAGGAGAGCAACGCCGCTGGCTGCCCCGAGCCGCTGGATTGACACTGGCATGCCTGCCAGCCGACTAGCCGGGGCAAGGCCATGGCTGATCGTGATGTCCAGTCGATGGTGAAGAGTACCGTAGCGTTGCCAGGTTCGTGGAACAACAAGATGTTTTCCACTGGTAGCCCGCCCCCAAACCTGCCGGACAATCCATGGAAACCAAGGCACCGTTCCATGACAACTTCAATCCCCCTTCCCGAACCCGAATTGAGAGCCTTCGCCGCAGCGGCGGCCGAGCAGCAGCGATGCACGGACTGCGCTGTGCTGTGGAGGTCGGGCTGGGAGTCCTTGTCGGGGGCGGACAAGACTTCGCATCTGCAGCAGGTTGGTGCGCTGGGCACGCCGGAGACACGGGAATTGCTTGATGAATACCACCCACAGGGCACGAACCAGTGGTCGCCGGATGCTCCCATCGCCCTGGGCTGGCACCCGTACAACCGCTGCACGCTCTGGCGCTGCCACCATTGCAATGCCGCCTTTCTGCGCTACACGGAGTACGGCGGCTACTACCAGGACGATCGCATCCGCCCGCTGCTGGCGCATCTGATCGTCACGCCCGAGCAGGGCCGCGTCTGAGCGGCGCTGCTCGGCCGGCTCAGGTCCAGTCGAAGGTGAACAGCGCCGTGCGGCTTTCCGGCTCGTAGAACAGCAGGATGCTGTCCGCGCCCGTGGCGCACCAGTTGTAGCCGGCCACGTTGGCCACGTGGAAGAAGGGCTTGCCGTCGCGCGTGATGCGGATGCCGTGGTCTTCAAGTTCATCGCCCATGCCGGCGTTCTCCGCCTTGTCCAGCTGAAAGGCCGGGGGAATGGGCGGGTGGCTGGTCCAGTTGCCGTACCAGATGCCGCCGCCCAGGCTGTCCAGGTAGTCCTGCTCCACGGGCTCGCCCTTGCCGTAGCGCGAGTAGCTGGCCAGGCGGCCGTGCTCGGCGTAGTAGGCACTGGCCTTGGCGTGGCTGGCCAGCATTTCGTCGGTGTGCTCGCAGGCGTAGGCGTCTTTGGTGAACTGGCCGCCATGCTGCGGCGCGCGCTGGAAGAAGCCTTCGTTGCCCAGGAAGCGGTAGCGGTTGTCGGGCGTCAGTTCCAGCGCAAACCAGTTGGGGGCGGTGAAGGCGTTGTGGTGGGCTTCGGTCTCATCGCCTATGCAGCCCTCGAAGGGCTCGACGGGGCACAGCATGTGGACCACGGTGCCGGCCAGTTCGGGCCGCACCAGGCCCAGGTCGATGGAGATCAGCGGCAGCAGGTGCTCGGCCAGCCAGGGCTGGTCGGCCACAAAGATGTCGGCGGCGGCGGGAAAGGGGGTGAGGCCCGGCTTCAGTTCGCGGACTTCGGTTTGCTGGGTCAAGAGGGACTCCTGGGTGAGGGGATGGTGGTGCCGGGGGTGATCTCGAAGATGTCCTGGTCCGATGCGGCTGCGCTCTCGTGATAGATGTCGTACAGGTACTGGGCCAGTTCGGCGTGGGTCACGTCGGCGGGGATGGCCAGCAGGGCAGGGGCACGCTTGCCGTCCTCGCCCACGTTGAAGCAGCGCCAGTGGGCGTCTGCCCGTTCGATGGCGATGATGCGGCCAAAGACATTGAAGCGGTATTTTTCCAAGCGGGTGTCTCCTGGTGAGCGGGCATCGTAACGGGAGCCGGTGGCATATCCGTGTTCTCCCCATGTCCGTGGTGGCGGTTTGTCCATATATTTCAAACCTAAACTATTCAGGCCTAAAGTGATTGGGCACTGTTGCTGAACCTGGGGCGCCTGCCGCCCGTCGAGAAAAGGGTTTGCGGTATGAAGATCGTCTGTATCGGTGGAGGTCCCGCCGGCCTGTACTTCGGCCTGCTGATGAAGCTGCAGGACCCCGCCAACGAGGTCACGGTGGTGGAGCGCAACCGGCCCTACGACACCTTTGGCTGGGGCGTGGTGTTCTCGGACGCCACCATGGACAACCTGCGCGAGGCCGATCCGGTGTCGGCCCGCACGATTGGTGACGCCTTCAACCACTGGGACGATATCGACATCCACTTCAAGGGACGGAGCCTGCGCAGCAGCGGCCATGGCTTCATCGGCATAGGCCGCAAGAAGCTGCTCAACATCCTGCAGGCGCGCTGCGAGGACGTGGGCGTGAAGCTGGTGTTCGAGAACTTCGTGCAGGACGACCAGGCGATGGCGCGCGAGTACGACGCCGACCTGGTCATCGCCTCGGACGGCATCAACAGCCAGGTGCGCACGCGCTATGCCGATACCTTTCGGCCCGATATCGACCAGCGCCGCTGCCGCTTCGTGTGGCTGGGCACGACCAAGGTGTTCGATGCCTTCACCTTCGCCTTCGTGCAGACCGAGCACGGCTGGTTCCAGGCCCATGCCTACCGCTATGAAGACGGCATGTCCACCTTCATCGTGGAGACGCCCGAGGAGACCTGGCAGGCCGCCGGCATAGAGCAGATGAGCCAGCAAGAGGGCATTGCCTATTGCGAAAAACTGTTCGCCCCCTGGCTGGACGGCCATGCCCTGGTCAGCAATGCCACGCACCTGCGCGGCTCGGCCATCTGGATCCGCTTTCCGCGCGTGATCTGCAATACCTGGGTGCACTGGAATGCGCTGGACACGCCGCGCGGCCCGCGCAGCGTGCCCGTGGTGCTGATGGGCGATGCGGCGCACACAGCGCATTTCTCGATTGGCTCGGGCACCAAGCTGGCGCTGGAGGATGCGATCGAGCTGGCACGCAGCCTGCGGTCTGCGGGGGGCATCGAGGCCGGCCTGCGCCACTACGAGGAGGTGCGCAGCGTGGAGGTGCTCAAGATCCAGAACGCGGCGCGCAATTCCACGGAATGGTTCGAGAACGTGGAGCGCTATGCGGGCCTGGAGCCGGAGCAGTTCGCCTATTCGCTGCTGACGCGCTCGCAGCGCATCTCGCACGAGAACCTGCGCCTGCGCGATGCCGCCTGGCTGCAGGGCTTCGAGCGCTGGATTGCCGAGCATGCGGGCGAGACCGTGCCCGAAGGCCGCCGCCCGCCCATGCCCATGCTCACGCCCTACCAGGCGCGCGGCCTGCGGCTGAAGAACCGCATCGTGGTCTCGCCCATGGCCATGTATTCCTGCACCGACGGCGTGCCTGGCGACTTCCACCTGGTGCACCTGGGCGCGCGCGCCATGGGCGGCGCGGGCCTGGTGATGGTGGAGATGACCTGCACCTCGCCCGACGCGCGCATCACGCCCGGCTGCCCCGGGCTGTGGAACGACGAGCAGGCGCAGGCCTTTGGGCGCATCGTTGATTTTGTGCACGCGCAGGGCGGGGCGCACATTGGTATGCAGCTGGGGCATGCGGGCCGCAAGGGTTCCACCCAACTGGGCTGGCAGCAGATCGACCATCCGCTGGAGCAGGGCAACTGGCCGCTGCTGTCGGCGTCGGCACTGCCGTACTTGGAGGGGCTCTCGCAAGTGCCCCGCGCCATGACCCGCGCCGACATGGACCGCGTGCGCGAGGACTTCGTGGCCGCCACGCGGCGCGCCGCGGCAGCGGGATTCGACTGGCTGGAGCTGCACTGCGCCCACGGCTATCTGCTGTCCAGCTTCATCTCGCCGCTGACCAACCGGCGCGACGACGAATACGGCGGCAGCCTGGACAACCGCCTGCGCTTTCCGCTGGAGGTGTTCAAGTCGGTGCGTGCAGCCTGGCCGCAGGACCGGCCCATGTCGGTGCGCATCTCGGCCCATGACTGGGTGGAGGGCGGCATCACGCCCGACGATGCGGTGGAGATCGCACGCCGCTTCAAGGCGGCGGGCGCCGACATGATCGACTGCTCCTCGGGCCAGGTCAGCCCCGACCAGAAGCCGGTGTACGGCCGCATGTACCAGACGCCGTTTGCCGACCGCGTGCGCAACGAGGCCGGCATACCGACCATTGCCGTGGGCGCCATCTTCGAGGCCGACCATGCCAACGCCATCATCGCCTCGGGCCGGGCCGACCTGTGCGCGCTGGCGCGTCCGCACCTGGCCGATGCCGCCTGGACGCTGCGCGAGGCCGCACGCCTGGGCGCCCACGATGTGGACTGGCCGCCGCAGTACCAGCCCGGCAAGCGCCAGTTGGAAACCAACTTCGAACGCGCCGCCGCCATGGCGCAGTTGGACGCGAAATGAAACTACACCCCCTGAGTCGCTTCGCGCCTTCCCCCTCTCTCGCTTCGCGGGAGGGGGACGACACCGTCGGTGCGGGGCGGCCCTTCCTCGGCGTCCCTCGCTGTGTGGCGCGCCGGTTTCATAGGTTGCGGGTGGCTCGCATCGCCACGGGTGATTGAAATGACCATATCTTTGAATCTTCTTGAAGGGCGCCATGCCCTGGTGACGGGCGGGGCGCGCGGCATAGGCCTGGCCTGCGCGCGGGCGCTGCTGGCGCGCGGCGCGCGGGTCACGCTGCTGGGACGCGATGGTGCAGCGCTGGAGGCTGCCGTGCGCGAGCTGGGCGGCACGGCACCGGCAGCACAGATGGTGCAGTCCGTGCAGGCGGATATTGCCGACGAGGACTCGGTGCGTCAGGCCTTCGCGCAGGCCGAGGCGGCCTTCGGCCCCGTGCAGGTGCTGGTCAACAACGCGGGCCAGGCCAGCAGCCAGAAGTTCGAGCGCACCGATGCCGCACTGTGGCAGGCGATGCTGGCCGTCAACCTCACAGGCACCTTCCACTGCATGCAGGCCGCGCTGCCGGGCATGCTGGCTGCGCGCTGGGGCCGCATCATCAATGTGGCCAGCACGGCAGGGCTGATCGGCTATGCCTATGTCAGCGCCTATTGCGCGGCCAAGCATGGCGTGATCGGCCTCACGCGCTCGCTGGCGCTGGAGACGGCGGGCAAGGGCGTCACGGTGAACGCGGTCTGCCCCGGCTATACCGAGACCGACATCGTGCGCGGCGCCGTGGCCAACATCGTGGACAAGACCGGCATGACGGCGGATGAGGCCCGTGCCAGGCTGGCCGAACGCAACCCGCAGGGCCGCCTGGTCCAGCCCGAGGAAGTGGCCGAGACCGTGGCCTGGCTGGCCCTGCCGGCGTCCGCCTCGGTCAACGGCCAGTCCATTGCCGTCGATGGCGGCGAGGTGATGACCGGCTGAACCCGGTCCACCCCCGTTTTCAGAATTCTTGATGGAGACACCATGAGCACCCAGCCCGAAGAACACAGCATGAAGCACCACAAGCGCCCCCTGGCCGGCCACGAGGCCAGGACCTTTGTGTGGCAGGTATCGGCCGACGGCAAGATCGGCACCATCACCCTGAACCGGCCCGAGCGCAAGAACCCGCTGACCTTCGGCTCCTATGCCGAGCTGCGAGACCTGTTCCGCGCCCTGGTCTATGCCACCGACATCAAGGCCGTGGTGGTCACGGGCGCGGGCGGCAATTTCTGCTCGGGCGGCGATGTGCACGAGATCATCGGCCCGCTCACCAAGATGAGCATGCCCGAGCTGCTGGACTTCACGCGCATGACGGGCGACCTGATCAAGGCCATGCGCGCCTGCCCGCAGCCCATCGTGGCGGCCGTGGACGGCATCTGCGCGGGCGCGGGTGCCATGGTGGCACTGGCGGCCGACATGCGCCTGGGCACGCCGGCGGCGCGCACGGCGTTTCTCTTCACCCGCGTAGGCCTGGCCGGTGCCGACATGGGCGCCTGCACGCTGCTGCCGCGCATGATCGGCCAGGGCCGCGCCTCCGAGCTGCTGTACACGGGCCGCGCCATGACGGCCGAGGAGGGCGCTGCCTGGGGCTTCTTCAATGCCCTGCATGGCGCCGAACAGATCGGCGAAGCCGCCCATGCGCTGGCCGCCCAGCTGGCCGCCGGCCCCACCTTTGCCCATGGCGTGACCAAGAAGCTGCTGCACCAGGAATGGAACATGGGCGTGGACGAGGCCATCGAGGCCGAAGCCGAGGCCCAGGCCATCTGCATGCAGACGCGCGACTTCCACCGTGCCTACGAGGCCTTCGTGGCCAAGCAAAAGCCTGTCTTTGAAGGAAACTGAAAATGCGTGATTCCTCCTGGCTGGACTGGCCTTTCTTCGACGACGCCCATCGCACGCTGGCGCATGAGGCCGATGCCTGGTGCGCCCAATCCCTGGGCGATGTGGACCACCACGATGCCGATGCAGCCTGCCGCCAACTGGTGAAGGCCCTGGGCCAGGCCGGCTGGCTGCGCTATGCCGTGCCGTCCGGCCCCGGCGGCGCCTGGGGCGGGGCCTTGCCCGAGGTGGACTCGCGTGCGGTCTGCATCCTGCGCGAGACCCTGGCCCGCCATGAAGGCCTGGCCGACTTCGCCTTTGCCATGCAGGGCCTGGGCAGCGGTGCGATATCGCTCATGGGGTCGGAAGCGCTGCGCCAGCGCTACCTGCCGCGCGTGGCGCGTGGCGAGGCCATTGCGGCCTTTGCGCTGTCCGAGCCCGATGCCGGCTCCGACGTGGCCGCCATGGCCTGCGAGGCGCGGCTCGAAGACGACCACTATGTGCTCAACGGTGCCAAGACCTGGATCTCCAACGGCGGCATTGCCGACTTCTACTGCGTGTTCGCCCGCACGGGCGAGGCGCCGGGGGCGCGCGGCATCAGCGCCTTCGTGGTCGATGCGGACACGCCGGGTTTCTCCATTGGCGAGCGCATCGAGCTGATCGCGCCGCACCCGCTGGCCACCATCCGTTTCGACAACTGCCGCATACCCGTGTCGCAGCGCCTGGGCGAGCCGGGGCAGGGCTTCAAGCTGGCCATGATGACGCTGGACATCTTCCGCGCCTCGGTGGCCGCCGCCGCACTGGGCTTTGCGCGCCGCGCGCTGGACGAAGGCCTGGCACGCGCCAAGTCACGCCGCATGTTCGGGCAGACCCTGGGCGACCTGCAACTGACCCAGGCCGCGCTGGGCGACATGGACACGGCCATCGACGCATCGGCCCTGCTGACCTACCGGGCCGCCTGGATGCGCGATGTGAAGAAGACGCGCACCACGCGCGAGGCGGCCATGGCCAAGATGACGGCCACTGAATCGGCCCAGGCCGTGATCGACCGCGCGCTGCAGATGTTCGGCGGGGCGGGCGTGGTCTCGGGCATGCCGGTGGAGACGCTGTACCGCGAAATCCGCGCGCTGCGCATCTACGAGGGCGCGACCGAGGTGCAGAAACTCATCATCGCGCGCGAGCTGCTCAAGGCCTGAGCGGCAGGCTGCCCATTCAACGCAAAGCCAGGGAACATCGCATGCAAGCCTCCGCCCACATCGATACTTTCGCCCGGGACAACCTGCCGCCGCCCGACCAATGGCCCGAGTTCCTGCTCGACGGGCCGGACGTGGCCTATCCCGAACGCCTGAACTGCGCGGCCGAACTGGTCGATGCCATGGTGGCGCGCGGCCAGGGCGGCCGAGTGGCCCTGCGCTGGAGGCAGGGCGCGGACCAGGCCGCCATGACCTATGCCGAACTGCAGGCGCTGACCAACCGCATCGCCCATGTGCTGGTGGAAGACCTGCAGCTGGTGCCCGGCAACCGGCTGCTGCTGCGCGGCCCCAACAACGCCATGATGGCGGCTTCCTGGCTGGCCGCCATCAAGGCCGGGCTGGTGACGGTGCCCACCATGCCGCTGCTGCGTGCCAAGGAGCTGCAGCAGATCATCGCCAAGGCCCGGGTGCAGGCCGTGCTGTGCGATGTGCGCCTCAAGGACGAGGTGCAGCTGTGCCTGCAGCCCGGCCATGAACACCATTGCCCGGACCTCTCGCGCGTGCTGTATTTCAACGATGGCGCAGCCGATGCGCTGGACGCCCTGGCCGCAGCCAAGCCCGACACCTTCGACTGCTGCGACACGGCGGCCGACGATGTCTGCCTGATCGCCTTCACCAGCGGCACCACGGGCGCGCCCAAGGGCTGCATGCATTTCCACCGCGACGTGCTGGCCATGTGCGACCTGTTCCCGCGCCATGTGATCCGGCCGGGCCCGGACGACATCTTCTGCGGCACGCCGCCGCTGGCCTTCACCTTTGGCCTCGGCGGGCTGCTGTGCTTTCCGCTGCGCGTGGGCGCCAGCACCGTGCTGGCCGAAAAGCTCACGCCCGAAGGGCTGCTGCAGCTGGTGCAGGATTTCCGCGCCACCATCGTCTTCACCGCACCCACCTTCTACCGGCAGATGGCGGCGCAGGCAGCGCGCTTCGACCTGTCGTCACTCAGGAAAAGCGTCTCGGCCGGCGAGGCCCTGCCGGACGCCACGCGCCAGCTGTGGAAGCAGGCCACGGGCATCGAGATGATCGACGGCATCGGCGGCACCGAACTGATCCACGTCTTTGTCTCCAGCCCGCCCGAGGAGGTGCGCGCGGGCGCCATCGGCAAGGTCGTGCCCGGCTATGTGGCCCAGGTGGTGGATGACGACATGCAGCCCGTGCCCGACGGCACGCCCGGCCGCCTGGCCATCAAGGGGCCGACCGGCTGCCGGTATCTTGCCGACGAGCGCCAGAAGCGCTTTGTGCAAAACGGCTGGAACCTGCCCGGCGACACCTTTGTGCGTGATGCCGACGGCTATCTGTTCTACCAGGCGCGCAATGACGACATGATCATCTCGGCCGGCTACAACATCGCCGGCCCCGAGGTGGAGGACGCACTGCTGCGCCACGAGGCCGTGGCCGAATGCGGCGTGATCGGCGCACCCGACGACGAGCGCGGCCAGGTGGTCAAGGCCTTTGTGGTGCTCAAGCCCGGCTTTGCGGCCGGCGACGATATGGCCGCCACGCTGCAGGCCTTCGTCAAGGCCAGCATTGCGCCCTACAAGTACCCGCGCGCCATTGTCTTCGTGCCGGCCCTGCCGCGCACCGAGACCGGCAAGCTGCAGCGCTTCGTGCTGCGCAAGATGCCGTGAGCGCGCGCCATGGCCTCCGCCTTCGTCAGCCAGGTGCAGGTGCTGTTTCGCCATTGCGATCCGGCCGGCATCGTCTTTTACCCGCGCTATTTCGAAATGGTCAACGACCTGGTCGAGGAATGGTTCGACAGGGGAATGGGCCTGCCATTCCACACCCTGCATGTACAGCGCCAGGTGGGCACGCCCACGGTGTCGGTGCAATGCGATTTCACGGCGCCCAGCCGCTGGCACGACACGCTGCGCCAGGTATTGGAGGTGCGCCGCATCGGCGGGGCGTCGTTCCAGTTCGATGTGCGTTTCGAGGGGCCGGACGGCCAGCGACGGCTGTCTGCGCGCATGACCATCGTCACCATGGATTTGCGCAGCATGAAGGCCACGCCACTGCCGGCCGATCTGCGCGAGCGCCTGCAGGCCTATCTGGTGCCGCAGGACGGTTTTACGGATTCAACGAGAACAGGATGAAGCAATGAAGACTCTGCAACCCCCGGACTGGCTGGCGCCACGAGGCTATGCCAATGGCATCCTCACCGAAATGACGGTCGGCTCCCGGCTGGTGTTTGTCGGCGGGCAGATTGGCTGGAACGGCCAGCAGCAATTCGAGACGGACGACTTTGCCGGACAGGTGCGGCAGGCGCTGGCCAATATCGTCGCCATCCTCGCCGAAGGCGGCGCCAGGCCCGAGCACATCGTGCGCATGACCTGGTATGTGACCGACAAGCAGGAATACGTGGCGGCCTATCCGGCCATTGGAAAGCACTACCGCGAACTGATCGGGCGGCATTTCCCCGCCATGACGGCGGTGGAGGTGGCGGATCTGGTGGAAGACCGGGCCAAGGTGGAGATCGAGGTCACGGCGGTGGTGCCTGCATGACGCACCTCTGAGCATGTGCCCGCGCATGTGCGCCGCCGTGCGGGCGGGCCCATGCGCGGCAGGGACTCACTTGATTTCGAACAGGGTGCGGTCCTTGCCCAGGATCCAGTTCGGCGGCTTGCCGCGGCCGGTCCAGGTCTTGCCGGACTCGGGGTCCTGGTACTTGGCGGGGGCGCTCTTCTTGCCATCGGGCTTCCAGGGGAAGACCTGCTGTGCCGTGAAGCCAAACTCCCGGACCAGTTCCTGCACCGATGCCAGAGCCGCTTTGGACTCCAGCTTGCGGGCCTCGTCGATTTGCTGGTCGAGCAGTTTTTTCTGGGCAATCAGCTCTTGGTATGTAGTCATCTTGATAGAAGAATTTCTAAGTGCGGCTATTTGTCGAAAACTGCGCAGCAAGAACAACGACCCGGAACTCTTTACGCAATGGTCAAGGTTGGTGCATGTGCAGTGGGGGATGAAGATATCACCGTAAGTATAAATACTGATGATGTGAGCGTTCTATGGGGTGTAGACAGCTTCTTCTCATGCCTGGGCATATTCCGAGGCGATCCGCATTATATCCAGCAGCATCTTGATAACCTCCACTTTACAAAAGCTGTTGCGTCTTTGTTACATTTGCAGAGCATTGTGGTTGGCGCTTCCTCCTCTGGAGAGGGCGTGCTGGCATGCTTTTCCTGGGCAGCCGCGACGAGGTGATCGTACAAGTTCCCATTTCAGAACCGGTTGCGGGTGTTGATTTTGTTTCATCAATCGATTTTATTTATCGATTTATAAAATAAATTACATGTGATTCGATTCTGCTATTTAATCTTGCGATTAACACGCGTTGTTTCATTTGTCTTGTCGATTGGCTGGATAGATTTTTTGTATTGCGAGGATTGAATTCCTGGCCGTGGTTTGAAATATCTTCCGCCGATATCGCGTAAATTCATGAGCCGTTGATTGCCAGGCCATTGCAGTCCCGGGAATGCCTTTGGGGCTGATTCTTCAGGCGCAGTTTCGCGGCCCGGCCATGCCCGCCAGGCAGCGGGCGCGTACCGAACGCTTGATTGGCGTGCCACCAACAGCCTGTTAGCATCGCCGCACTACAACGATCCACACCCTGGCAGACATGGCAAGAAGGCAGACCAGCGCCCACGACGGCAACGAGACCCGCGAGACCCTTCTCAAGCTGGCCGCCCGCACCTTCGGTGAGCAGGGCTACTCTGCCACCACCATGCGCAACATTGCCGAGCAGTCCGGGATCGAGGCCGCCAGCATCTACTACCACTTCGCCTCCAAGGAGGAGCTGGTGGACGAGGTCATGGAGCAGGGCGGCAACCGCATCATCAGCCAGCAGCAGGAGCGCCTTGCCGCGCTGGGCGCCGACGCCACGGCCGAGCAGCGTTTCCGCGCAGCCGTGCTGGGCCAGATGGCGGGCCTGATCAAGCATGGGGACTTCGCCCTGGCCCACGGCCGCCTGCTGGGCCAACTGCCCGACAAGGTGCGCGAACGCCAGATCAAGCGCCGCGAGCGCCACCAGAAATTCTGGAGCGGCCTGCTCGAAGACCTGCGCGCCGAAGGCCGCCTGCGGGCCGATGCCGACATCCACCTGGCGCGCATCATGATCCTGGGCAGCATCAACTCCATACAGTCCTGGTTCAACCCCCGCAAGGGCTCGCTGGAGAAGGTGGCGGACCAGATCTGCGACATGTTCTTCCGGGGCGTGGGGCCCGCAGATCAATAGGCACAATGCGGGAAATCGCCAGTCGGCTGTCACATGCCTGTGCCATATTGCCGCGCTGTCTCCGGGGCCCGTGCTGAAAATGCCGGCGGATAGTTAACGATATTGAATTGTCAATAGTAAGATCGCCGTCTTATGCGTCTGCTTGTTTTGCGCCTGCTATTGCTGGCCGTGTTCTTCAACACGGCCATTGGCATGCCCCTGCACGGCGCAACGCATATCCGGCAGGCGGCGGCAGCGCCCGGCCAGGCGTTTGCCGGCCTGAACGGCTGCGAGGACAAGGCGCCGGCCGGTGAAAAGGCGGAAGCCGCGGAAGCCGTCTGCGTCTGGTGCATGGGCCATGCACCGCATGCGGCGGCCTGGCTGCCGCACTTCGGCCTGCCGCTGGCCGTGGCCGCGCCGCCTGAGAGGGTGCCGCCGCGCACCGTGGGCGGCGCCATCCCCTCGCAGAACCGCTGGGCCTTTGCATCGCGCGACCCGCCGCGCTGAATCCGCAAGCACTTTTCTCCTTCTCTGCCGCCGGCACCGTTGGTGCTGGCGGCATGTCCGTGTTTGCGCGCGCCGGCTTCTGATGCCGGCGGCATGCGCCCGTGCCCGTTTTCATCATGACTGCCTTCTCCATCCTCGCGAAGCCGCTCCCCGGCCTTCGCCCGCTGCCGCTTGCCCTGAGCGCTGCCGCTTTCTTCTCCACGCCCGTGCTGGCCCAGGGCCAGGAACAAACTGCGGCATCCGTGCCGTCAGCGCCGTCGCCCCAGGAGCAGACCCTGCTGCCTGCCGTGGAAGTCGTGGGCCGCACGGCCTCGGGCGCCTATCACACCGATGAGGCGGCAGGCGCCAAGACCGACCTGCCGCTGCGCGAGCTGCCGCAGTCGGTGCGCGTGATCACGCGCCAGGCCATGGACGACCTGGGAGCCACCAAGCTCGACGATGTGCTGGACTATGTGGGCGGCGTCTCGCGCCAGAACAACTTTGGCGGCCTGTGGGACAACATCGTCATTCGCGGCCTGCCCGGCGATCAGAACGTGGGCATGGCCACCTTGTTCAACGGCTTTTCCTCGGGGCGCGGCTTCAACGCGCCGCGTGATCTGGCCGGCGTGGAGCGCATCGAGTTCCTCAAGGGCACGGCCGCTGCGCTCTACGGCAGCAGCGAGCCGGGCGGCACGCTGAACGTCGTCTCCAAGCGTCCGCTGTGGACGCCTTCGCATTCCGTGGAAGCCTATGCGGGCAGCTACGGGCTGCGGCGCGGCGCGCTCGACAGCACGGGGCCGATTGGCGAGAACTTTGCCTACCGGCTCAACATCGCCGTGGAGGACCGCGACAGCTTCCGCGACTTCGTGGGCGCCAGCCGCCAGGTGATTGCGCCGGCCTTCACCTGGAAGCTGGGGCGCGATACGGTGCTGGAGTACTCGGGCGAGCTGCTGCGCCACAAGACGCCGCTGGACCGTGGCGTGGTGGCCGTGGGCGACCGCCTGGGCGCCATCTCGCGCAGCCGCTTCCTGGGCGACCCGCGCGACGGCGATGTGACGGTGGAAAACCGCACGCACCAGTTCATCCTCTCGCATGAGTGGAGCGCGCAGTGGCGCAGCCGCCTGGGCCTGTCCTACCGCGAGACCTCGATCAACGGCTTTTCCACCGAACCCCATGCGCTGCTGGCCAATGGCGACCTGACGCGCCAGCGGCGTTTCCGCGACTACCAGTCCGACGATATCGCCGTGCAGGCCGAGCTGCAGGGCACGGTGAAAACGGGCACCGTCGAACACGAGCTGCTGCTGGGTCTGGAGAGCTTTCGCTTCGACATGGATACGGTGATGCTGCGCGCCAACCCCACGGCGGCCAATCCCTATGCCATCAATATCTACAACCCCGTCTACGGCGGCACGCAGCCCGTGCCCACGGCCAATACCGATACCTTCGAGCGCCAGCGCAACACGGCCTTCTACCTGCAGGACGCCATCAAGCTCTCGCCCCAGTGGCGCGTGGTGGCCGGCCTGCGCATGGACCGCTATGACCAGTCGCTGCACAACCGCCGCACGGGCGCGACCACGCAGCAGGACCCGACCTCGACCTCTCCGCGCCTGGGCCTGAGCTGGCTGCCGCTGCCGCAATGGACCTTCTATGCCAACGTGGGCCGCTCGTTCCGGCCCAACGTGGGCGTCGATGTGGCCGGCGCGGGCTTCAGTCCCGAATCCGGCCGCTCCATGGAGCTGGGCGCCAAGTGGGAAAGCGCCGACCGGCGCATGGGTGCCACGGCCGCGCTGTTCGACATCCGCAAGCGCAACGTGCTGACGGCCGACCCGGGCAACGCCGGCTACTCGGTCTCGGCCGGCGAGATCCGCAGCCGGGGGCTGGAGTTCGACTTTGCCGGCCAGGTCACGCAGCGTTGGCGCCTGAATGCGAGCCTGGTGCTCAACGACGTGGAGATCTCGCGCGACAACACGCTGGAAGTGGGCGGGCGCCTGCTCAACGTGCCCAAGGTCAACGGCAGCGTGCTGGCGGTCTACGAGAACGCCTTCTCCAACGGCCAGCGCTACGGCATTGGCGGCGGCGTCACCCGCGTGGGCAAGCGCCTGGGCCAGGCCCGCACGCAGGCCGAGGCCGACGCTGGCAAGGCGGCCTTCGATCTGCCCGGCTACACCACCGCCAAGCTGGTGGCCTACTGGCGCATCAGCCCCACGCTGCGCCTGACGCTGGACGTGGACAACCTCTTTGACAAGACCTACTACACCAGCTCGTACAGCCGGCTGTGGGTGACGCCGGGCACCGCCCGCACCGTCACCGTAGGCCTTCAAGCCAAGTTCTGAGCCCCGCCATGCATCCATCCCTTCCTGTTTCTTCCAACCCCACTTCTGCCTCCACGCCCGTGCTCCAAGCGCTGGGCGCCGTGGTGGACTATGGCGAGCGCACCATCCTCCAGGGCCTGGACCTGGCCGTGCATGCTGGCGAGATCTATGCGCTGCTGGGCGCCAACGGCGCGGGCAAGACCACCACGCTGAGCCTGTTCCTGGGCTTTGTGCGGCCGCGCAGCGGCCAGGTGCGCGTGCAGGGCGTGGACCCGGTGACGGCTGCCGCGCAGGCGCGCGGCCTGATCGCCTATATCCCCGAGAACGTGGCGCTGTACGAGCACCTGAGCGCGCGCGAGAACGTGGCCTATCTGCTGGACCTGGCGGGCCAGCCCGCCAGCAGGGATGCCATCGGCCAGGCCTTGTCCGCTGCAGGGCTGGATGCGGCCGCGCATGACCGGCGCGTCTCGGGCTTTTCCAAGGGAATGCGGCAGAAGGTGGCCATTGCGCTGGCGCTGGCACGCAAGGTGCCGGCGCTGCTGCTGGACGAACCCACTTCGGGCCTGGACCCGCAGGCCACGGCCGAATTCAGCCGGCTGATCACGCAGCTGCGCGGCCAGGGCGTGGCCATTCTCATGGTCACGCACGACCTGCTGGGGGCGGCCGATGTGGCCGACCGCATGGGCTTCATCGCGGGCGGCAGGCTGGTGGAGGAGGTGGCGGCCCGTGGGGAAGAGCGCTTTGACGTGCGGGCACTGCACCGCCACTACGCGGGTACAGGTTCGGGTGCGAGTGCGAGTGCAGACGCAAACGCAAACGCAGACGCAGACGCAGACGCAGACGCAGGCGTGCAGGGGGCCGCGGCATGAGCACGGCCTGGACCATTGCACGCGAGGAATGGCGCCTGCTGCTGCGCGACCGCGTGGCCGTGCTGGGCATGGTGCTGTGGCTGCTGCTCGGTGCTACTGCCGCCTTCACCGCCTGGGACCAGCGCAGCGCGGCCCAGGCCCAGCGCGAACGCCACCAGTCGCAGGTGGATCACGAGTTCGAGGCCCAGCCCGACCGCCATCCGCACCGCATGGTGCACTACGGCCATTTCGTGTTCCGCCCGCTCAATCCGCTGGCGGCCTTCGATGCGGGCATAGACGCCTACACCGGCCACACGCTGTTTCTCGAAGGCCACCGCCAGAACAGCGCCAACTTCGGCGATGTGCGCCAGTCGTCGCTGCTGCTGCGCTTCGGCCAGCTCACGCCGGCCTTTGTGCTGCAGGTGCTGGCACCGCTGCTGCTGATCTTCGTGGGCCATGCCTGCATCGCGCGAGAGCGCGAGGCCGGCACCTTGCGCGTGCTGCTGGCCCAGGGCGTGGGCATGCGGCAGTTCGTGGCCGGCAAGCTGCTGGCGCTGACGGGCGTGGCGGCCCTGGTGCTGCTGCCCGCCTTGCTGGCCCTGGCCTGGATGGCGGTGGCCACGCCCGTGCCCATCAGCCTGGTGGCCGCGCTGGCGGCTGGCCATGTGCTGTGGCTGCTGCTGTGGGCCGTGGGCATCACCGCGGTCTCGGCCCTCATGCGGCGCGGGCGCGATGCCTTGCTGGCCCTGCTGGCCGCCTGGGCCATTGGCGTGGTGCTGGTGCCCCGGCTGGCGCCGGAGCTGGTGGGCGCGGCCCTGGCATTGCCCACGCGCTTCGAGACCGACATCGCCACGGCGCGCGAGCTGGCGGCGCTGGGCGACAGCCACAATCCCGACGATCCCTACTTCGCCGCCTTTCGCGCCAAAGTGCTTGCACAGTACGGCGTGTCGCGTGTGGAGGATCTGCCCGTCAACTACAAGGGCCTGGTCGGCATGGAGGGCGAGCGGCTGACCAGCGAGCTCTTCAGGCGCCATGCCGAGGCCAGCTTCGATCTGCAGGCCCGGCAACTGCGCAGCGCCGACGGCTTTGCCCTGGTCAGCCCCTTGATTGCGCTGCGCCGCCTGTCCATGGCCGTGGCCGGCACCGACCTGCAAGGCTATCGGCGCTTTCTGGAGCAGGCCGAGCAGCATCGCTACCGCATGGTGCAGGCGCTCAACCAGCTGCAGGTGGACAAGCTCAGCTACGCGGGTGACCGTTCCAGCCGAGACAACCGCATCAGCCACGAGCACTGGCGCGGCGTCTCCGACTTCCATCACGAGCCCGATCCGCCGCTGGCGGCCTTGCGCCGCGCGGCACCAGCAGCCTGCGTGCTGCTGGGATGGCTGGCGGCGCTGGCGGCCGCCTTGCTGGTGGCCACGCAACGTCTGGGGAGGGTGGTGCGATGAGCTGGCTACGACATGAATGGCGTCTTCTGACGCGCTCGCGCCTGGCGTTGTGCGCCCTGGCCCTGCTGCTGTTGCTGTCCACGCTGGCCGTACTGTCGGGCCTGCGCGAGATCTCGTCGCAGCGCCAGACCCTGGACCGTCTGGCCCAAATCCAGCAGCAGGAAATGGCGGCCCAGGCAGGTCGGCATGCACAGTCCGGCGATGCGGGCTCGGTGGCCTACTACGGCTTTCACAGCACCTGGGATGCACCGTCGTCCACGGCCTTCCTCGCCCTGGGCCTGCGCGATGCCGCGCCCTATGTGCTGCGCGTGCGTGCCCTGGCGCTGCAGGCGCAGCTGCATGAAGGCGAGAGCTTCAACCCCGAACTGGCGCTGGCGGGCCGCTTCGACTTCGCCTTTGTGCTGGTCTACCTGGCGCCGCTGTTCCTGATTGCACTGCTCTACGACCTGGTCTCGGGCGAGCGCGAATCGGGACGCCTGGGCACGCTTCAGGCCATGCCCGGCAGCGGGCGCCGGCTGTGGCTGCGCCGTGCGGGCCTGCGTTCGGTGCTGTTGCTGGCATGCCTGGCGCTGCCGGCCCTGGCAGGGGCATTGGCCAGCGGGGCGCAGGCGGGCGCCATCGCCTCCGTGCTGCTGAGCGCCACGGCCTATGTGGCCTTCTGGAGCGGGCTGTGCCTGGTGGTCGCCACGCTGGGCGGCAGTTCCGTGGCCAATGCCATGGCCCTCATGGGCTGCTGGGCCGTGCTGACCCTGGTGCTGCCCACGCTGGCCAATGCCGCGCTGTCGCGCGCCGTGCCCGTGAGCCAGGGCGTGGAGCTGATGCTGGCCCAGCGCCAGACCGTGCATGGTGCCTGGGACCTGCCGCGCGAGCAGACCATGGAGCGCTTCTTCCGCAACCACCCCGAATGGCGCAACACCGCGCCGCTGCCTGCGGGCTTTCACTGGAAGTGGTACTACGCCTTCCAGCAGCTCGGTGATGAAAGCGTCGCCCCCCAGTTCGCCGCCTATCGGGAAGGCCTGCAGGCGCGCCAGGCCTGGACCGGGCGCCTGGGCTGGCTGCTGCCCGGCGTGGGCGTGCAGGCCGCATTGCACCGCCAGGCCGGCACCGACCTGCTGGCGCAGCTGGCCTACCAGGACGACATTGCCGCCTTCCATGCGCGGCTGCGGACTTTCTTCTACCCCTATCTGTTCGAGGACCGTCCATTCGGCGCGAAGGACTTTGCAGCGCAGCCGGTCTTCACGGCCAGTCCGCGCCATGCGCCGCAGACCTGGGGTCAGGTGGCGATGCTCTGGGCGGTGGCTGCACTGGCCTTGCTGGCCGGGGGCGTTGCCGCAGGCCGCGTGCGGCCGGGCAGGCGCTGAGGCAGCGGACCGGGGAAAAAGAAACAGCCATGGCGCAAGGAAGGCCTGCGCCATGGCTGTCGGCTTGCCGATGCCTGGGCCTGAGGCCCGGGGCCCGCCGCTACTGCACGTTCTGGTGGCAGTCGCTGCAGATGCCGTACATCGTCATCTCATGGCGCTCCACCACAAAGCCTTCGGGCACGATGCGCTGCATGTCGCCAAGGCAACCGGGCACGTTGAACACGCGGTTGCAGCTCATGCAGCGGAAATGGTGGTGATGGGCGCGGCCGCTGAGTTCGTAGCGCGTGGCCTCGCCGGGCAGGTCCACGGCCTGCACCTCACCGGCTTCCATCAATTGCTTGATGTTGCGGTACACCGTGGCCAGACCGATGGCCGGCACTTCGCGCTGCGCTGCGCCCAGGATTTCAGCGGGGAGCAGGGGGCGCCCAGCCTCTTCCATGACCGTGCGTATCGAACTGCGCTGGCGGGTCGAGCGTTCCATTGGCCTGAACAAGCGCTCCACGATGGGCTGAGTGTGTCTAGTCATGGTAGTTCCGTTATTTACTATAACAATCTCGAAGCGATTAATCAGTGTTCACGAACGCTCACAGCCGAAATGGAACTGTGCCTGCCTGTAGCTCCTGCAAGCATGGGGATGCAATCCCTGCAACGGTTCTTTTCTTCAAAGAGAAAAAATCACATCGGACGGACAACAGGTATTCCATTCTTGCGGTTTTGCGCGAGTATATGTCGTGAGCATTCGATGGACCTTGTGCGAAGGTTAAATACCATAGCCGTCCACAATGCTGTAATGGGATGTAATTGATCTATTGTCTGAAGAATGCTTGAAACAAGGGTTGTGCGGCATTTTGCGCAGGTCCTGAATCCGACGGTAACTGCTGGAGACGCGATGCAATGGATTGCATGGGCAGTGTATTACCGATTCAAGCAGATTGCCTCAATGCACCTCGTTTGTCCATCATCCATTCCCTGGAAGAAAGGTGCGGCCATCCCGTAATGGTTCATGTCACCACATGTCGATTCAGCATCCGGGCACCATTTGCCGCAGTTGCTTCGTCGTGAATTGCGTGGTCAGAAAACATCAGCCAGCTCCTTGGCCACGATGCGGGAATGAACAGCGAAAGCGCAAGCATCGTTTCCAGGGGAATTATTGGGGCAGGAATGCCACTTTCAAAACTCCCCTGATAAAGCCGCCGCAGGCGACCGGAAGATCCGAGCGGGCCGCCATTGCCGCGACGGCTTTGGCGGGGCTCTGCTTCAAGTCCGTTGGATGGACACACCACCATCGACCACCATGGCCGTTCCCGTGACGAAGCTGGATGCATTCGACGCCAGGAACAGCGCTGCCGCTGCAATCTCCGCCGGTGTAGCCAGGCGCTTGAGGGCGTGCAGGTTTTCGACAAAGGCGCGTGCCTCGGGCGTGGGGGTGCTGGCGCGGCCCATGGGCGTGTCGGTGCCGCCGGGCAGCAGGGCGTTGGCCCGCAGGCCGCGGGGGCCGTATTCAGCCGCGATGACCTGGGTGAGGCCGACGAGGCCGGCCTTGCTGGCGGCATAGGCACCCATGCCGGGCAGGCCCGCCGTGTAGCCCACGAAGGTGGAGGTGAAGATCAGCGAGCCGCCTCCGCGTGCCAGCAGGGCTGGTATCTGGTGCTTGGCGCCCAGAAAGGCGCTGGTGAGATTGGTGGCGATGGCCTCCTGCCAGGCCTGCAGCGACAGGTCGGGCAGGGCGCAGGGATCGCCCGTCATGCCGGCATTGTTGAAGGCGATGTCCAGGCCGCCAAAGCGCGCCGTGGCGGTTTCGACCAGGGCCCGGGCCAGCGGCTCGTCCCGCACGTCGCCGGCCAGCGCGATGGCCTGGCCGCCGTCCTGCTCTATCTCCGCCACCAGGGCCTGCAGTTCCGGCTGGCGGCGGGCCGTGAGCACCAGCCTGGCGCCGTGGCGTGCGAACAGCCTGGCGGCTTCGCGGCCTATGCCTGAGCTGGCGCCCGTGATGAGGGCGACTTTTCCGTGGAGTTGCTGTGACGATGGCTGCATCTGGCACCTTTTCTTTCCGTGAATGAGGGAAAGCGGTTTGTAGTGCGGCGCAGGCGCGGGCGCATCCCGTTTCTTGCACCGGTGCGGCGCCAATGCGGGCCGCACTCAGTCTTTGCCCAGGTCCAGGTGTGCGAACAGGTCGGCCAGCGTGGGCGTGGAGCGTGCGGGCCAGATGGCGCTGAGGTCCAGGCTGGGCAGGGACCGGCCATCGCGCACTTCGCAAAATCGCACGCCGCGAAAGTCCATGGAGCGTATCCAGCTGGGCAGCAGTGCCACGCCGCAGCCGCCTGCCACGCAGGCCAGCACGGTGAGAGTCCGGTTGGCCTCCTGCGCCACATGGGCTTCGTGGCCTGCCTTGCGCAGCGCGTCGAGGATGCCGGCATGCAGCACGGGCAGCTGGGCCTGCGGGTACATGACCAGCCCGGCCTCGGCGATCTGCGCCAGGCTGACCTGGCCGTCCTCGCCGATCTGGAATTCGTCGGGCACGGCGGCCACCAGGCGCTCGCGCAGCAGCTGGCGCTCGCGCATGCGCCCGCCCACGGCCACGGGCGTGTGCATGAGGCCGATGTCGATGGCGCCGGTCTGCAGGGCTTCGGCCTGCTCGGCATTGCTCATCTCGCGCAGGATGACGCGCACGCCGGGCGCCTGCTGCCGCAGCGCGCGCAGGGCGCGGGGCAGGGTGCCGAACAGCGCCGAAGACACCAGGCCCACGGTGAGCTGGCCTGCACTGCCCCTGGCGATCTCGCGCGCGCGGCTGGCGGCGGCATCTATGCGGGCCACGCTGGTGCGCACGTCATCCAGCATGGCCAGGGCGGCCGGCGTGGGCAGGGCGCCCTGGCGCGAGCGCTGGAACAGCTGCACACCCAGGTCTTTCTCCATGCGGGCCAGGGTCTGGCTCAGCGCGGGCTGGGCAATGCCCAGCCAGTCGGCTGCGCGGCTGACGCTGCCCTGGTCCACCACCGCCAGAAAGTAGCGCAGATGCCGGGTTTCCATATCGATCCAGTATGAATAAATCCATTTTGAAGAATGGAAATATATATCCCCCCTTCCTAGAATCCGGCCGCATACCCCCTGCGCCGCATCCTGTGCCGCGCCACCCGCAAGGAGTTTTTCCCCGTGTCTGCCCTGCCCAGGTTCGCCATTGCTTCCAGCGTCGATACCCATGCCCATGTCTTCGAGCGCGGCCTGCCCATGCCCGATGTGCGCCGCTACGCGCCCGACGCAGATGCGTCCCTGGCCACGTATCTGCAGCACCTGGACACGCACGGCCTGGCCTATGGCGTGCTCGTGCAGCCCAGCTTCCTGGGCACGGACAACCGCTACATGCTCCAGGCCCTGCGCGCCCGGCCGCAGCGCCTGCGCGGCGTGGCCGTGGTCGATGACAACACGGGCGAGGACCACCTGCAGGCCCTGGCCGATGCCGGCGTGGTGGGCATGCGCCTGAACCTGATCGGCCTGCCTTTGCCTGATCTGAATGCGCCCGGTTGGCGCCGCGTGCTGGAGCAGGCCAACACCCTGGGCTGGCATGTGGAGCTGCACCTGCAGGCCGGGCGCTTGCCTGACCTGCTGCCCACCCTGCTGGCGGCCGGCTGCCGCGTGGTGGTCGACCACTTCGGGCGTCCTGACCCGGCCCTGGGCGTGCGCGACCCTGGCTTTGGCTATCTGCTGCAACAGGCCGGCAGCGGCCGTGTGTGGGTCAAGCTGTCCGCGCCCTACCGCATCTGGCCCGCCGCCGACTGCGCCGCGTCGGGGCGGCAGGCCACCGCGCAGTTGCTGCAGGCCTTTGCGGCCGAGCGATTGCTCTGGGGCAGCGACTGGCCGCACACCCAGCACGCGGGCCAGGCCAGCTATCCGGCGGCCGTGCGCTGGATGCACGACTGGCTGGACCCGCTGGACGATGCCGCCTCGCTGCAGGCCGTGCTGGGCCGCAGCGCCGTCGAGCTGTTCCGATTTCCGAGCCCGATTCAAACCCAAGGAGACACACCATGAAATCCCTGTCCAGACGCACCGCCGGCCTGTGGGCGGCCGCAGGCCTGATCTCGGCCGTTGCCGGCATGGCCGCGCCAGCCGCTGCGGCTGCAGCGGCCAACTACCCCGAGCGCCCCGTCACCCTGGTCGTGACCTATCCGCCGGGCGGCACCGTCGATGTGGTGGCGCGCCTGATCGGCCCCCGTCTGTCTGCCGAGCTGGGCCAGCCCGTGGTGATCGAGAACCGGGGCGGGGCAGGCGGCATGATCGGCGGCGCCCAGGTGGCCAAGGCCCAGCCCGACGGCTACACCCTGATGCTCGATGCCTCCAACCACGCGCAGAATCCCGCCATCCACGCGCGCATGCAGTTCGATACGCTCAAGGCCTTCGCGCCGGTCTCACTGCTGCTGCGCGTGCCCAATGTGCTGGTGGTGGCGCCTTCGTCGCCCATCAAGAGCGTGCAGGACCTGATCCAGGCCGGCCGCTCCGAAGCGGGCGGGCATCTGTACTTTGCGTCGGCAGGCCCGGGCTCGGCCCAGCACCTGGCGGGCGAGCTGTTCAACCTGCTGGCCAGGACGCAGCTGCACCATGTGGCCTACAAGGGCGGCGGCCCGGCCATGATGGACGTGATGTCGGGCCAGGTGCCGCTGATGTTTGCCAGCATGGGCTCGGCCTGGCAGCACGTGAAGACCGGCAAGCTGCGCGCGGTGGCCGTGGGCGGGCTGGAGCGCTCCAAGGCCGCGCCCGAGCTGCCGACCATTGCCGAGTCGGGCGTGCCCGGCTACGAGACCTACGAGTGGAACGCCATCTTTGCGCCGGCCGGCACGCCGCCCGCCATCGTGAACCGGCTGTCCACGGTGCTGGCCAAGGTGCTGCGCGAGCCTGCCATCGTGGAGCGGCTCGCTGGCATAGGTGCCGAGCCCATAGGCTCCACGCCGGCCGAGCTGGAGACATTCCGCCGCGCCGAGATCGCCAAATGGCAGAAGGTGGTGAAGGATTCGCGGCTCAAGCTGGACTGAGCGCATGCAGGCCAGAAAGCGGACCATTGCGGTCTGCTGTACACCGCAGGCAGCCTTGGCGCGTTGAGCAGGAACGGGCGCTGGCTTGAACGGGTTCTTACACCTTTTCAGGCGCAACGGCCCATGCGGCCCCAGGCGCTTGGTAGAAACGGGGCCTTTCCTGTTTCACCCCTTCAAAAGAACATGGCCATGCTTACCTTGCGATCCACCTTGCGCGCCGCGGCCGCCCTTGCGCTGGCCTGCTCGGCCCTTGCGGCCCAGGCGCAGACCTATATCAGCGGCTCGGTCTCGGGCCAGCTGGCTCCGGGTGTCTACGGCACCGTGGACATAGGCAATGCCCCGCCTCCGCCGCTGCTGTACCAGCGGCCCGTCATCATCGCGCCGGCGCCCATGGCCCCGCCGCCGGTCTACATGTGGGTGCCGCCCGGCCATGCCAAGCACTGGGGCAAGCACTGCGCACGCTACGGTGCCTGCGGCCGCCCGGTGTACTTCCTGCGCAATCCGCCGCCGCACTGGCGCGCCGGGCCGCCGCGCCACGATCCTCGCTGGCGCGAGGAGCGCCGCCACCGCGAATGGGAGCACCGCCGCGATGACCGCCGCTGGGACCGCCACGACCGCCATGATCGGCATGACCGCCACGACGACCACCGCGGCCGCGGGCATGGCCATGATCGCGGCCGGGGCCATGACCGCGATTGAGCGGCACTGCGCCCCAATAAGTTGTATCAAGCAGTTGCGGCGCCCCGGCGTCGCAGCCTGCGGCCCAGGCTTGGTGTTGAGCTATGCCGGTTTGCTATAGCTGCTAGCGGGCTTGCCCAGTAGTGCCTGGCCCGCGCCATGCTCACAATAGCTGTCATACCCATACTGATAGAGACAGCCATGCAAACGGCCATTCCCTGCCTGCTGATGCGGGGCGGTACTTCCAAGGGCCCTTTCTTCCGGGCCAGCGATCTTCCCTCCGACCTGCCCACGCGCGACCGCGTGCTGCTCGCGGCCATGGGATCGCCCGACAGGCGCCAGATCGACGGCGTGGGTGGCGCCCATCCGCTGACCAGCAAGGTCGGCATCGTCAGCCTCTCCGACAAGGAAGGCATAGACCTCGAATTCCTCTTCGCCCAGCTGCAGCCCGACAAGGACACGGTGGACACCACACCCAACTGCGGCAACATGCTGGCCGGTGTGGTTCCCTTTGCGCTGGAGACCGGCATGGTGCAGCCGCGTGGCGAGACCAGCACCTTCCGCGTGCTGACACTCAACACCGGCATGGCGGCCGACATCACGGTGCAGACGCCCGGCGGCCAGGTCGAGTACGAAGGCTCGGCCCGCATCGACGGCGCGCCCGGCAGCTCGGCACCCATCGAAATCAGTTTCCTGGACACGGCCGGCTCGGTCTGCTCTGGCCTGCTGCCCACGGGCAAGCCCCGGGACACGGTCACGGTGACGGGCGAGGGGTTCGAGCCCTTCACGCTCGACGTCACCTGCATAGACAACGGCATGCCGCTGGTGATCTTCAAGGCGTCCGATGTGGGCGCCACCGGGCAGGAGACCGTGGCCGAGCTCAACGCCGACACCGACCTCAAGCGCCGCATCGAGGCGCTGCGCCTGCAGATCTCGCAGACCATGGGCCTGGGCGATGTCTCGGCCAAGAACTACCCCAAGATGACCCTGATCGCGCCGCCCCAGCATGGCGGCGCGCTGACCACGCGCAGCTTCATCCCCCATGTCTGCCATGACGCCATCGGCGTGCTGGCGGCCGTCACCGTGGGCACGGCGGTGAAGATGCCGGGCACCGTGTGCGAGGGCGTGGCACAGCTGCAGCAGGGCACGGGTCCGCTCACCGTCTCGGTGGAGCATCCCACGGGCGAGTTCAGCGTCACGCTGGACAGCGACCCGGCCCATCCCGACGTGGTGACCAAGGCGGCCCTGCTGCGCACGGCGCGCCTGCTGATGCGTGGCGAGGTCATGGTGCCGCGCTCGGTCTGGGACGGCCGCAGGCAGGACTGAAGAAACAGCGCAGGGGCTTGCCGGCCCCTGCGGTGCAAGGGGCGGGCCGCGCGCGCAGATGCGGTATCCGCCAGGCTGAGAGACAGTGGAAGAGACAAGTCATGACATCCGTCCAGAAGGACGCCGCAGCAACCGGCGTCAATGTGCAGACCCTGCTCAACGAGCACCCGTTTTCGGGATTCCAGTGGGTGATCTTTGCGCTGTGTTTCCTGATCGTTCTGCTCGATGGCTTTGATACGGCGGCCATCGGCTATATCGCGCCCTCGCTGATCACCGAATGGGGCGTGAGCAAGCCCGCGCTGGCGCCCGTGCTCAGCGCTGCGCTGTTCGGCCTGGCCGCAGGCGCGATCTTCTCGGGCCCGCTGGCCGACCGCCTGGGCCGCAAGACCGTGCTCGTGGGCTCGGTCGCGGTGTTTGCCGTGGCCTGCCTGGGTTCCGGCTTTTCCCCCGACATCTGGACCCTGGCCGTGCTGCGCTTCGTCACCGGCCTGGGCCTGGGCGCCGCCATGCCCAATGCCGTCACGCTGATGAGCGAGTACTGCCCTGATTCGCGCCGTGCCACGCTGACCAACGCCATGTTTTGCGGATTTCCGCTGGGCGCGGCCTTCGGCGGCTTTCTGGCGGCCTGGATGATCCCGCATTTCGGCTGGCGCAGCGTGCTCATCCTGGGCGGTGCCGCGCCGCTGCTGCTGCTGGTGGCCCTGATCGTGCTGCTGCCGGAGTCGGTGCGCCACATGGTGGCCAACAACTACCCGGCCGATCGCATCCGCAAGGTGCTGGCGCGCATTGCCGGTGATGCCGTGCAGGGCGTGCAGCGTTTCGTGCTGACCGAGGCCAGGCCCGAGGCCCAGGCCGGCAGCGGCATGGGCGTGGTGCTGTCGCGCCAGTACCGCGTGGGCTCGGTGATGCTGTGGATCGCCTACTTCATGGGCCTGGTCATCTTCTACGCGCTGATGAACTGGATGCCCGTGCTGTTCAAGGAAGCGGGCCTGGACCCCAAGACCGGCACCCTGGTGGCGGCGCTGTTCCCGCTGGGCGGCGTGGGCGCCGTGCTGTTCGGCTGGCTCATGGACCGCTTCAATGCCAACCGCATCATTGCCATCGGCTATGCGCTGACGGCGGCCTCCATCTGGTGGATAGGCCAGACGGCCGGCCACCTGGGCTGGCTGGTGGTGGCCGTCTTCCTGGCCGGCACCATCATGAACACCGCCCAGTCGTCCATGCCGGCGCTGGCCGCCGCCTTCTATCCGACACGCGGCCGCGCCACGGGCGTGGCCTGGATGCTGGGCATCGGGCGCTTCGGCGGCATCGCGGGCTCCTTCCTGGTGGCCGAGCTGTCGGCGCGCCACATGGCCTTCAGCGAGATCTTTGCCGTGGTGGCCATTCCTGGCGTGATCGCCATGGCCGCCCTCATCATCAAGCAGTACAGCAGTCCCGAGCCGCAGGGCGGCGCGGTGCCTGCCACGCCCCTTCATTGACACATTTCCACCCCATAAAGACGCAGGAGACCCTCCGATGATCATCGACGTACACGGCCACTACACCACCGCGCCCGCGGCCCTGGGCGCCTGGCGCGACCTGCAGATCGCGGGACTCAAGGACCCGTCCAAGGCCCCGCGGGCCAGCGAGCTGAAGATCAGCGACGACGAGATCCGCGAGACCATCGAGACCAACCAGCTCAAGCTGATGAAGCAGCGCGGCTCCGATCTCACCATCTTCAGCCCGCGCGCCAGCTTCATGGCGCACCACATCGGCGACTTCGAGACATCGAGCACCTGGGCCGCCATCTGCAACGAGCTGTGCTACCGCGTCAGCCAGCTGTTCCCCGATCACTTCATCCCGGCCGCCATGCTGCCGCAGTCGCCCGGGGTGGACCCCAAGACCTGCATTCCCGAGCTGGTCAAGTGCGTGGAGCAGTACGGCAACGTGGGCATCAACCTGAACCCCGATCCGTCAGGCGGCCACTGGACCTCGCCCCCGCTGTCGGACCGCTCCTGGTACCCCATCTACGAAAAGATGGTGGAGTACGACATCCCGGCCATGGTCCACGTCTCCACCAGCTGCAACGCGTGCTTCCACACCACGGGCGCCCACTACCTGAATGCCGACACCACGGCCTTCATGCAGTGCCTGACCAGCGACCTGTTCAAGGACTTCCCCACGCTCAAGTTCCTGATCCCCCATGGCGGCGGCGCCGTGCCCTACCACTGGGGCCGTTTCCGCGGCCTGGCGCAGGAACTCAAGAAGCCGCTGCTGGACGAGCACCTGCTCAACAACATCTTCTTCGACACCTGCGTCTACCACCAGCCGGGCATCGATCTGCTGACCAAGGTGATCCCGGTCAAGAACATCCTGTTCGCCAGCGAGATGATCGGCGCCGTGCGCGGCATCGATCCGACCACGGGCCACTACTACGACGACACCAAGCGCTACATCGAGGCCACGGCCAACCTCACCGAAGAAGAGCGCTACCAGGTCTACGAAGGCAACGCGCGCCGCGTGTTCCCGCGCCTGGACGCCGCCCTCAAGCAAAAGGGCCTGTAAGCAGGCCGCCACCACAGATCAAGGAGAACACCATGTACGAACTCGGTGTGGTTTACCGCAACATCCAGCGCGCCGACCGCGCGGCCGCCGACGGCCTGGCCGCCCTGGGCTCGGCCACCGTCCACGAGGCCATGGGCCGCGTGGGCCTGCTCAAGCCCTATATGCGTCCCATCTACGCGGGCCAGCAGGTCTCGGGCACGGCCGTCACCGTGCTGCTGCAGCCCGGCGACAACTGGATGATGCATGTGGCCGCAGAGCAGATCCAGCCCGGCGACATCGTGGTCGCGGCCGTGACCTCGGAATGCACGGACGGCTACTTCGGCGACCTGCTGGCCACGAGCTTTCAGGCGCGTGGCGCGCGGGCGCTGATCATCGATGCCGGCGTGCGCGACGTGAAGACGCTGCAGGAAATGAACTTCCCCGTGTGGAGCCGCGCCATCTCCTCCAAGGGCACGATCAAGGCCACGCTGGGCTCGGTCAACATCCCCGTGGTCTGCGCAGGCATGTGGGTCACGCCCGGCGACGTGATCGTGGCCGATGATGACGGCGTGGTCTGCGTGCCCGCCGCCAAGGCCGCCGAAACCCTGGCTGCCGCGCAAAAGCGCGAGAGCTTCGAGGGCGAGAAGCGCGCCAAGCTGGCTTCCGGCGTGCTGGGCCTGGACATGTACAAGATGCGCGAGCCGCTCGAAAAGGCCGGCCTTCGTTACATCGATTGAAGGAGGGAATATGAGCGCTTTTGAAAAGACCCCCGGCTGGCTGGACTGGTACGCCGGCCCCTCCAAGCCCAAGTTCCAGGTGCCCGCAGGCGCTGTCGATGCCCACTGCCACGTCTTCGGCCCTGGCGATGAATTCCCGTTCGCGCCCGAGCGCAAGTACACGCCCTGCGATGCCAGCAAGCAGCAGCTGTTCGCGCTGCGCGACCACCTGGGCTTTGCGCGCAACGTCATCGTGCAGGCCACCTGCCACGGCGCCGACAACCGCGCCATGGTCGATGCCTGCAAGGCCGCCGGCGGCAAGGCGCGCGGCGTGGCCACGGTGCGCCGCAGCGTGACCGACGAGGAACTGCAGGAACTGCACGCCGCCGGCGTGCGCGGCGTGCGCTTCAACTTCGTCAAGCGCCTGGTGGACTTCACGCCCAAGGACGAGCTGATGGAGATCGCGGGCCGCATCGCCAAGCTCGGCTGGCATGTGGTCATCTACTTCGAGGCCGTGGACCTGCCCGAGCTGTGGGATTTCTTCACCAGCCTGCCCACCACCGTGGTCGTGGACCACATGGGCCGCCCCGACGTGAGCAAGCCCGTGGACGGGCCCGAGTTCGAGCTGTTCCTCAAGTTCATGCGCGAGCACCAGAACGTCTGGAGCAAGGTCAGCTGCCCGGAGCGCCTGTCCGTCACCGGCCCCAAGGCGCTGGACGGCGAGCAAAATGCCTACCGTGACGTGGTGCCCTTCGCCCGCCGCGTGGTCGAGGAATTCCCCGACCGCGTGCTGTGGGGAACCGACTGGCCCCACCCCAACCTCAAGGACCACATGCCCGACGACGGCCTGCTGGTCGATTTCATCCCGCACATTGCACCGACTGCCGAGCTGCAGAAGAAGCTGCTGGTCGACAACCCCATGCGTCTGTACTGGCCCGAAGAAGCCTGATGGCGACCATGTCCGGCCTGGGTGCCGGACATATTCAAGGAGATATCCATGGCATTGGACAAACCCTATCTGGACGTGCCCGGCACCATCATTTTTGATGCCGAGCAGTCCCGCAAAGGCTACTGGCTCAACCAGTTCTGCATGTCGCTGATGAAGGCCGAGAACCGCGAGCGCTTCAAGGCCGACGAGCGTGCCTACCTGGACGAATGGGCCATGAGCGAGGAGCAGAAGCAGGCCGTGCTGGCCCGCGATCTGAACTGGTGCATGCGCACGGGCGGCAACATCTACTTCCTGGCCAAGATCGGCGCCACGGATGGCAAGAGCTTCCAGCAAATGGCCGGCTCCATGACCGGCATGTCGGAAGAGGAATACCGCAACATGATGGTGAGCGGAGGCCGTTCGGCCGAAGGCAACCGCCGCGTGGGCGAGGAGGGCGATGCCCAGGCCCACCGCCAGCCGCAGGGCAAGGCCGGCAGCGTGGAAAAGAACAACAAGGAAGGCAACTGACATGGCACGCATCACCGCATCCGTCTACACCTCGCATGTGCCCGCCATCGGCGCGG
>ERZ1292623.719-Hain-H51-01um-R1-719-length-34097-cov-9_pt1 | contig 34097 bp, 26 predicted proteins | sample MGYA00564398_ERZ1292623 | MGnify/ENA primary metagenome ERZ1292623 (study PRJEB36523, sample SAMEA6512633) | groundwater metagenome | collected 2019-01-07 | study: AquaDiva: Metagenomics assemblies of 32 groundwater samples
GTTCAACGGATAGGACACAAGATTCCGGATCTTGTAATCGTGGTTCGATTCCACGCGAGGGCACCATTTTTGCCAAAAAACACCAGCAAAACAAACATTTTCGAATCTCTCCAAAGGGATTGACTTTGAAAAAGTTTTATTGTAGAATAGGGATTATGCAAAAACTCTCCGCGTGGACAGGAATTGGCGTCTTTTTTGCCATTTCCCTCTTTCTAGGGGTTACTTCTGGTACTCCAGCGCTCGCCGCCGCAGATCCTTGTGATGACGCCTCCCAATATCTCTTTGGGCACTTTACCGCGACAGGAAATGCACAAGATCCTCGCGCTATGGCGTGGGTAGAAAATCGTTCTACATCCTGCACCTACACAATTGGCATCGCTTCATATCGAGTGAATCCAAACGGCCAGCTTGCGAACCAGACGCTCTACGACTCAAAGACATTTACTATTGCGCCAGGTGAAACCATCGGCTCAACACGCCTGCAGATCAGCGTTCCCACTACCTGTAAATATCAGCTGGACCTCTTCCAAGGACAGCCCCTCACTCCTCCGTTTTTCGGCGGGCCAACAAGTGGACACTATCTCATTACTTCAGTCGATAAGTTTGAACACCCAAACTATTGTGGCGTCGTTCAAACCCCAACACCTGCTCCTACTCCAACCCCTACTCCTACCCCGACACCGGTCCCCACACCTACTCCAACCCCTCTGCCAGTAGCTCCGACGCTTATTGGCCAATGTGTTGGCGGCACGAACCCACGCATTACTCTTTCGTGGAATTTGGTTGCGAACCGCAACTCAAATGGCGTTCTTAAAACCATCAACGGTGGCGAAGGATTCTTTATCACACCGGGTCCTGCATATAACGAGGGTTTCTACACTGACACTTCTGTTGCAATCGGAAATACGTACACTTATCGCATTAAGCCCCATCCGCTTGTTTCTTCTAACACCTTCACTATCGCCGTAAGCGCACAAGCATGTGGTGCAATTCCAACACCTACCCCGACCCCCACACCCACCCCAACTCCGACCCCTACAGTTCTTTCGTGCTCCCCAGCAACGCAAACAGTTGTAGTAGGCCAGCCGGCATCATTCGCTGCAGCAGGTGGCACGAGTTCATATATCTGGAACGCATATGACGGCAACCCGACGTATGGAACCGGAGCATCTTTTAGTACAACCTATGGCACCACGGGCACACGAAACGTATACCTGACCAGCGGCACACAAAGCACTACGTGCTCTGTTACCGTACAGCCCGCACAGACTCAGACACTCACCTGTTCGCCATCGAATCAAACGGTGTTTGTTGGTCAACTTGCACAATTTGTTGCAGGTGGCGGAACTGGCTCATACATCTGGAATGCATACGATGGCAATCCAAGCTTCGGCTCAAATGCATCATTTGCGACCACGTTTAGTACGCCTGGTACGCGCAATGTGTATCTCGTAAGCGGCACACAAAGCACTACGTGCTCTGTTACCGTACAGCCCGCACAGACTCAGACACTCACCTGTTCGCCATCGAATCAAACGGTCAACATAAACCAGAGCGCGATCTTCTTCGCACAGGGAGGCAATGGCTCCTACTCTTGGTTCGCCTACGATGGCAGCCCCACAACCGGTAGTGGATCAAACTTCACGTCTTCATTCTCTTATACCGGCACACGCACTGTGCAGGTATCAAGCGCGGGCCAGACAGCAACATGCTCCGTGTACGTACAGCCGACCCAAAGCCAGACACTCACCTGTTCGCCGTCATTCCAAAACGCACAAAGTGGACAAACCGCTTACTTCTATGCGAGCGGAGGTACGAGCAACTACTCGTGGAATGCTTCTGGCGCCGATCCAAACTATGGCACTGGATCAAACTTCTCTACGCGTTGGAATACATCAAATAACTCCACGCAAACGGTATACCTTACGAGTGGTTCTCAAAGTGCAACCTGCTCCGTCTACATCTCGAATAACAACAATACCTCAAATATCACACTCACCAAGCAGGTGCGTAATATTTCCGATGGCACCAGTGAGCAAGATGTTGTTTCAGCAGATCCAGGCGACTCTCTGGAATATGTGATTCGCATCAACATCCATGGCGGTTCTTCGTATGTCGAGAACTTGCGCCTCACCGATTCACTGCCGCATCTCGCAAGCTATGTATCAGGCAGCACAACTATTGATGGCTCATACGCTGGGGACACCCTCACGTCATCTGGACTCAATCTTGGATCCTATAGTGCTGGTCGCACCATCACCGTGCGCTTCCGTGCAACTGTCGATAACGACTCTGCATTCTCAAGCGGATCAACAACGCTAGTAAACACCGCAACTGCAACTGCGAGCAACATGGGCACCGTTTCTGACACAGCGCTCGTGAATGTATCCCGCGGATACAATAACCCGGGCAATGGTCAGCTCTCTATCCAAAAAACGGGCCGCAACATTTCTCGTGGGCAAGTGACTGAATCCTCGTCACTCGTTGTTGGATCAAATGAAACAATTGAATTCACTCTCCGCGTTCGCAACAACACCAACACAACCCTCTCAAACGTTGTCGTATGGGACACGCTTCCTGAGGGATTTACGTATCTCAGCGGCTCAACAGGAGTGAATAGTGTTGCCGTAGGCGATGGTGTCACTGGTAGCGGTATTCAGATTGGCTCTCTCTCGCCAAATCAGGAAGTCGTCGTTCGTTTCTCAACGCGCACCAACACCGGAACCACATTCCCATCTGGCTCATACAACGTCACGAACATTGGTTATGCGCGCGCAGATAACGCATCGCAAGTCTCGGCTACATTCCCTATCTCGCGCACATCAATCGGCACTGTTGGGCAGGTGCCAACGGGTCCCGCAGATACTGCAGTACTCGCGCTCGTTGGAAGCATGCTCGCTACCTATGGCCACATGCGTTATACTGGAGCTCAGTTAATTCGCCGGCGCACACAGTCGCTCACAGCGTAATGTGAGTAACACGTTCCATACAGCGCCCACAAGGGCGCTGTATGTTTTAGCTTATGCCCCCCTACCTCCATAACCATGCTCGCGCTATGAAAATTCGCTTCGCGAGTATTTTTGCCATTTCATTTGTTGTCATTTTTGGCTTACTCAACATCCGATTTGTTGGCGCGAACATCCGCTACCTTGCAGCACCGGGCACTATTATTCGCGACGACTCACTCGCTGGCATTCCGACGCTCTTCCCTCTCGCCGACGATATCTCGCAACGCCCACTCCCTTCCAACGCACGCCTCGTGATTGATCGCCTTGGCGTTGATGCTCCCATCGTGTTTGATGTGCCGCCAAAGAACAATGATATTTATGCGCGCCTTGAAGATGGCGTCGTTCACTACAACAACAGTGTGAAGCCGGGACAAGATGGCATTGCCATTGTATTGGGGCACAGCTCCGCATATCCGTGGTATCGCGGTCAATACGGGTCCGTATTCGCCCTTCTTGGAAAACTAAATCCCGGGGAGCGCTTCTATGTTCGCTATGAGGACGGGCGCACATTCATTTTTGAGATGAAAAAATCTATTGTCTTCAATCCATTCGCCGATGACGCTCGCCTCACCGAACTCGAACAAACAAATACGCCAAGCCTCGTACTCTTAAGCTGCTGGCCCGTGGGAACCAACTACCGCCGCATCGCCGTCTACGCAGAGCGCGTTTTTGAATAAGATGTGGACAAAAGCGCATGCAATCTCGCATGCGCAGGGGTATACTGTAAGTAATGCAATCGGGACGAGATTCTCTCGTTGAACTCTTTGGCGCAATAGCCTCTCGCGTTGGTTTTTTTGTGCACGCCCTTCATCGTATTCGCTGGCTCACTATTGGCCTTGCGACTCTTGCCATCGTAGGCATCGCATATGGAGGAACCTTTCTTTCGGTGCGCATCTCAGAATTCCGCGCCGACCCGTATCAAGATTATTACTGGGAAACCTGCCCTGAAGGCGACGACATTTCTGGATATTGTCCTGGATATGACCTGTGCAGCGATGGGTTTTACCGAGAGGCTGGGCGGTGCTCGGGGGTTACCTGCTGGGACGGATCTTCAGCGGAATCGGAACAATATTGTCCAGATTATGTCATATGTTGGGACGGATCCCTTGCAGAATCGGAACAATATTGTCCATATAATCCAGAGGATCAACCAGGTGGCGGCGGAGGTGGTGGAGGGGGCGGATCAGATCCAACGCCTACACCTTTTGGTGGTGGAGGGGGCGAAGCCTGCGAAGAGACATACCGCTCATGCAATGGAGAGGGTGGCTTCGAATATGTGTTCCAACATTACAGCAACTGTAATGGGGAGAACCTCCAGCCAGCGTGTGAGTATGGATGCTCAAATGGTGAATGCAATCCACCAGCGCCAACGCCAGACCCTGAAGGCTATTTTTCATGGGATCTTACGCGCTCCACAAATGAGTGCAGTTTCATGAAGTTTGGAGACTCGAGTAATACCGATCCGCTTTCTTCGTGTTCGAAAATTTTTGCGGGCGGACTTCTCGACAACACCACAGGAAAGACGGCAAATCTCAAATTTTACGCAGATCACGTACCTACCGCAGGGTGGAGTAGAAATAACCAGGAACCCGGCACCACATGGGCGCAAGGGTTTGATCGTGGCGAGACGCACTTCGGGCAAGGCCTCAATCAGCAGTGGCGCATCAGCTACGACACAAGTGCGTATAATTGTGGACGTATCGTACAGGGAGCAGAGTGGCTTGTTGATGGCGAAGGAACTGGGGAAGGCTTTAATGTCGTCTTTAATTATGGCCGCTCATGCAACGTAGCAACGCCGACACCAGCACCCATAGCAACTCCATTCCCCAGCACCTGCGACAAGCTTCCCGCTCCAAATCACCCCATTGAATTTGCATACTATTTCTCCGATGGACGGTATGGAGATGTATATAGTGAGGTGTCTGGGTTTACCAACACCTATCACGCATGGGTGCGTCGTGGATACGAGTCCTTTTCTGAAGAGACTGACGACGTTTGGATACCGAAAATGGAAGCAGGCGTACGACGCGCATTCCAAGACAATAAAAACATTTATCTCGCCCTCGGCATGGAGCGAGATCAGGTCACAGAGACAACAATCAATCGCGTACTCGATATGATGCGGCCCTATTGGAGTAAAGTGACACGCATCGAACTCGCCGACGAGCCTAATTGGACGCGAGCCCAGACGGAGCAGTACATTCGAGACATTAAATCAAAGTTGCGCACACGAGACCTCTCTGATAAGCCGATGGGAGTTGTATATACCAACAATCAACTCATGCAACAAGATATGCTTTTCTCTGATGGTCTTGATTGGGTTGGTATCGAAGCATATATAGACCCCCCGGGTAGTAATACTTCGAGTGTGAACGTTGGCGCGCTCTCCTCTTTCTTGTCTCAAGCGAAGCAACGCGTACCAAGCTCAAAGGACATCGTCATCGTCATGATGGCATACGCTCGCAACGGCGCGTGGACCAACCTTACAACACTTAAAGATCTCCAGTCTCCAGCATACTATGCGGCCTACAATGATCGGCGCATAAAAGCTATTACCATGTTCTCGTATGGGCGCCCGTCGGGCACTCGCGAGCACGGAGACATCCTTCGTGCCGTACATCGCGCTATTGGGTATAAGATCCTTGGCATCCCTTGTTCTGGCAGCACCCCCACACCAACCCCTACACAAACCGTGACGCCAACAATAAACCCAAGCGCTACGCCTGGGCCACAGACTCTCTCGTGCACACCGTCATCGCGCGTCATATCTCCAGGGCAAGAAGTGACGTTCACTGCTTCTGGTGGTACGGGAACGTATCAGTGGAGCGCAACTCGGGCGCTTCTCTCTGCGGGCGCCGGTACGAGCTTTACTACACGCTATTCGCTCGCCAATCCACTATTACTATGCCCTCTCTCTTCAGATGCTCTACCCATTTTTAACCCAGAGCTACTCGCTCCAACCTGCCTTGATCAACACACGGTTACTGTGCGAAGTGGAACAGAAACAACATCATGCCTCGTACTCGTTGTGCCGGAACCAATTATTATCCCACCTTCGCCCAGCCCAACCGTAGTCATTGCGCCAGCAAGTCCGACACCGGCTCCGACCCAAACACAGCCTCCAATCTCTCCAACGCCAGCGGTAACAGCACCACCTGTGTCGCCAACACCGACACCAACAGTTACTGAGCCTCCTGCGAGTCCTACGCCGACACAACTACCGACAACAGCTTCTCCTAGCCCCACAACACTGGTGAGCATTCCTTCACAAAGCGCGCCACTTACCTGCACCCCAGTTAGCCAAACCGTAACTCGGGGCCAAGCGGCAAACATTTTTGCAACCGGCGGAGCAGGAACATATGCGTGGTCGGCACCGAACAGCACTCCTCGCGCAGGTGGGACATCAGTGTTCCGCACCACACCAGAGACATCTGGCACCCACATCGTGACAGTAACAAGCGGAGGAGTCTCGCAAGCGTGCACTGTCGTGGTTCAAGAAGTGCCATCAGCAAATACACAAGCACTCGCATGTGAGCCCCTTTCTCAATCCGTCTCCACTAACGACGATGTGCTCATCCGCGCGCGTGGAGGAAGTGGAATATATACGTGGAACTCTGGCGCAGGTAGTCCCTCAAGCGCCTCCGGAGCAGCCTTCGTAACGCGGTTTGCAATACCCGGGTCGCGGTCCGTTACCGTTTCAGATGGGACTACAACAGCTGTGTGTGGTGTTACCGTTCGCCAAGCGATACACCAAGCAACAAACACACAAACACCGTCTGGGCAAACAACAAACCTCTCCCTCTCTATTGGGTTTCGAGCTCCAGAGTCCTCTGCGGCCTTTACAAACACGCTTTCTCGAACGCCAGGACAGACCGCAGTATTTCGCGTTCTTGTAGAAGCTCAGTCAGCAGTGGCGCTACCAAACACAGCCATCACTCTCTCCTTCCCTGGCACTGTCTCTCTGTCGCCAAACTCACTGCGTACATCTATGGGAACCGTTGAGGGAAATACCGTCCGCATTGGCGATATATCTGGAAGCCGCACTATTGAGATCACGGGATCTCTTTCCCTGGCTTCAGAGACTGCTTTTTCAGTAGGCTCTACGACAATTCCCGTCACTGCATCGTTAACGAGCGACGCACATAGTCGCATATCACATGTTGGCACGCTTACGGTCTTTCGAGGGTCGTCCCAGGCCATAAGCCCAAGCGAACAGAACATAGTCACAGCGGCATCAACAAATAGCCCTACCGCAGCGGCATCCCTCCACGGTCGTAACTTATCTCAAGGCGCGACACAGCTTGTTTCAGAAACGCGCGCAGCGCAAGGAGATATCGTAGAGCTCGCGCTCCTCGTACGAGCGATAAGCCAGATTTCTAATGCAACAGCGATGGTAACCCTCCCCAGCAACCTCACTTTTATGCCCGGTACCATCTCAATAAATGGCGTACAGGACACGAACGCACATGTCGGCCGCGCTCTTGCGCTCGGGTCTCTCCGCGCCGGAGATACAGTGAGCGTACGACTCTCCGCGCAAGTAGGAACGCGCGTCGGCATCGGGACTCAAGCACTTATCACAAGCGCTCTTATACAGGCAACGGGGCTTCCTAGCATCCAAGCACAGCACGCCACCATCATTGTAAGTGGCGGATTAAGAGATGCCAGCTCAGTTTCTACTGGCATCGCTGAATCGCTCCTTATCGCCTTGGGCGGGGCGCTTATTATCGCCGGCACCTGGCTAGGGATCACGCGGCTCCGTAGGTGGCGTGAACGCGAGGCTCGAGCCATCGCGGAGCAGCCGTCGAGATTTAACTTTGCAACAGCGCCACTCACCCTCGTGCTTCTTGGCATCGCCTCCATCGCTATAACCCCGCCAGGAAATGTCGACTTTTCGGGATCTCAGGCCGCAAATATGATAGAATGTAATCTTAGAGGTAACGGGTCAATAATATGTACACTCCCCCCAGAGAACAAATAGTTCAGTGGGCACAACTGCACGAGCGAAAAGTCGCAGGGATCCTTATACTTTTTGCGGCAGGCATCGTGCTTGCACTCGCACTATCGGGCGCACGAGATGTTGCGCTTGAAGTGGAGCGTGGAAGCGCGTCCATACCAGATACCATATCACTTACCAACCTTATCGATCCCGTTGTCTGTACGGTCACCTCACTAACAGAAACCGGAGACTTTATTTCCGTTACCGCGGAGGCAAGTGAAGGCAATGGATCTTTTACCTGGTATGCCCTTGGAGGCACTCCCGAAACCGGAACCGGGAATACATTCACGACTACAATTGATACAACCACACCAGGGTATGGCCTACTCCTTATAAGCGGAGATGTTGCAGCGACCTCCATCCCCACTCGGACGGACGCTTGCCAATTAACGCCATGAGCATAAGCCTCGTCACAAAAAAGATTCTTAGCTATATTGGCATTATTACCGTCACTGCAGTTGCTATTGTCATTACAACGCAGCTCCCTAGTACTATCGATCGCTTTCAATCATCGAGCGCAGTAGAGTGTGATAAAAATCTTATATTCTCTCGTGATGGCAAGGTTGTTGTCTCCGGAGGTTCGGGCAGCTCGCGCGTCAGAAATGATAATGACATTGATTGCACTATTACGCTTGTCTCCTATAGTATTTGGTCCGATAGAGGGGGCGTAGCACCATACTATACACAGCAGCAAACTATCTTTGATGAAATGACGGTTTCCGCCGCTCCTGGTGAGTGGGTAGACCTTTCCGTGAGCATCGACGCATGCTTCTCCCAGGTTGACCTTATTTTTGCTGATCGCGCTCCTGAGCCTCCAGCATTCCATTCGAGCAATTTCCTCGGCGTTCAGTTCCGGGACGTCGGCGACGTTGATGGCACAGAACTTTATTGTGATGAGCTCTATGCGCAGCCGACTCCTACCCCGACTCCAACCCCAACACAGCCGCCGGTAACACCGACGCCATCCCCCACAGAGCCTCCCGCTTCTCCAACTCCGACGCCAGCGCCGACGACACTTTCATGTACTCCAGCGCTCCAAGTAATCACTCCGGGAAATGGAAACGACCAAGCATTCATCGGAGCCCTCGGCGGAACTGGTTCATACACATGGAGCACGCCTGGGGGAAGTCCAACCGCAACCACGGGGGCACTTATTGGCGTTCAATATCCCAACGTTGCTGGGGGCGCGCTTTTCGATGTGGTAGTAACAAGCGGCACACAATCTGCAACCTGCCAAGTCGTAGTTGCATTTGAAGATTTCGCCTGCGTTCTCCCGACTGGACCATTCTCTCCTGGGGTGCCTATAACATTTTCTCTTTCAGGATCTGGCATTCCTCCATTCCTTTGGCAAACATTCGACGCCGATGCCGATCCACAAGACGGAGAGGGTGATACATTTACTGTTACATTTGCTGACGCCGACCCAGCAGAGCGCGAGGTGGTCGTAGAGAGTCGTACCGGACGCACCGCAACGTGTCCCATAACACTCACCGAGCTTCCGACTCCTACTCCAACCCCAACACAGCCGCCGGTAACACCGACGCCATCCCCCACAGAGCCTCCCGCTTCTCCTACGCCAACACCGACAGTAACGGAGCCACCTGCGTCGCCAACACCGACACCAACAGTTACTGAACCTCCGGCAAGTCCTACCCCAACCCCAACACAGCCGCCGGTAACACCGACGCCGACCATCCTTTCTTGTGAGCCCCTCGCGCAGCTCGTTGACGTTAATCAGCAGGCACACATTGTCGCATCCGGCGGAAGCGGCACTTATACATGGAGCGCAACAAATGGCCAGCCGGTAACAGGCGCGGGTCCAGTGTTCTCCGTCGCCTTTTCCTCTTCTTTTGCGAGCTCTAGTCAAGACGTTGTTCTTTCTGATGGCAGTGCTACGGCAACATGTGTTGTCGCTGTGGCACCACTTGCCATCGCCTCACCCACTCCCACACCAACAGTAACAGAGCCTCCCGCTTCTCCTACGCCAACACCGACAGTAACGGAGCCACCTGCGTCGCCAACACCGACACCAACAGTTACTGAACCTCCGGCAAGTCCTACCCCAACCCCAACACAGCCGCCGGTAACACCGACGCCGACAAGCGTTCCTCCTCCTGGAGGTGGTGGGGGCGGTGGAGGTGGTACTGGTCCGACAGTACGACTTGAAATTGAAAAACTCGTACGACGCGACACCGTTGGGGCAACCGACAGTGAAAGTGTCACCGCCTCACCAAGCGATCTCGTCTTCTACACCATTCGCATTCGATCCGTCGGAAATGACACGGCACGTAATGTAGTGTTCTCAGATGAGCAACCGTCTACCGTTACCCGCATCGCCGGAACCACAACCAGAGACGGTGCGCCCGTAGGAGATGGTGACATTCCTATCGGTGATATGGTCCCCGGACAGAGCACTACTATTCGCTTCCAAGCACGAGTTGCTGGAGCTGGCTCATTCCCCTCAGGAACATCGACGCACATTAATACAGCGTTTGCTCGGTCTACAAACGCGCTCAATGTAAGCGATCAAGCATTTGTGCAGGTGAGCACCCCCGGAACACCGGTCGTAGGAAACCCATCACTCACCATGCAGCTTACAAAAGAGGGCCGCAATATCACGCAAGGAGAGTTAGCAGCCACAACACCTGTGCAGGCCGGTGCCAGAGATACGATTGAATTCACTCTACGCGTACGCGCCGGAGCACAACCTCTCACAAACGTCCTCATACAAGACGCTCTTCCCGTTGAAATGAGCTTCATCTTTGGGTCCGTAGGGATTGATGGCCAATCTCGTCCGGATGCAAATATTGAAACTGGAATCTCGCTTGGCAATATGCAAGCGCAGCAAGAGCGCATTATCCGCTTCTCGGCTCTCATGCGAGATCCAGCAAGTCTTGGCACGCTCGGTAGAACCATCATTAACCGCGCACAAGCCCGCGCTGATAGCATTCCACTTATTGTTGCTGAGCTCCCCATCTTCCTCCCTGGAGTCATTTCTCTTGTGGCGCAGGTACAAACAGGTCCAGCAGAAACACTCTTCTTAGCTCTCGCTCTTGGCTCGTTTGCTGGAGCAGCATATGCCGCATATGTGCACACGAATCGGTTCCGCACACGAGAAGCTCAAGGACTCGTTAAAGAGCAAACGCGGGAGAATTTTAAACAATGAACTCAGCCTATAAAAACGGACTTTTCATTGGCGTCATCATCCTCCTTTCTGCTGGAGCCTTCTGGGTTGCTCGCACACTTCCCTCTTCTCAGCCATCAAAAAGTAGCGGTTCGACAGGGAGCCTCCGGTGCATCCCTGTATACCAATCTGTTCTTGCGGGAGACACCGTAACGCTTTCCGCGTTCGGTGGAAGTGGTAATTACACCTGGGTCGCCGAGGACGCAGAAGATAGCTCGGGTTCTGGAAGCATATTTACCACTCGCTACACACAGGGCTCAGTTGATGGTGACCCTCAGCGCAAGCCAGTCGTCGTGCGCAGCGGAGATGACATCGCATTTTGTGAAGTGTATGTCACGGAAGCAACCTTCCCCCAAGAGGCAACTACGCCGCCTCTCCGGTGTATTCCGCTCTATCAAGCGCTCTTTCAGGAGCAAACGGCCCGCATTGTTGCTACCGGTGGAAGCGGCACCTATACGTGGAGCGCGGGTAGCAGCACTCCCTCAAGCGCTACGGGAGCTGTGTTTAATACAACGCCTCAGGCTGGTACAGTACATCATACCGTGCGCATTTCTGCGTCCGGCGCTATTGCTGAGTGCGGCATTGGCGTCATCCAAACACCACTCCCCTAGCTCATAATGAATACATACTCTCTTGCTATCTCGCGGACATGGCTCACGGCAATCGCGAGCATGTTTGTGCTGGCGATTGGAACCCTCTCACTATTTCAATACACACTTTCACCAAATATTTCTTCTTCACAAGCAGATACGCAGTCACTTACCTGTGCGCCAAATAGTCCACGAGTTTCTGCAGGCCAAGATCTCGTTATCCTCGCCCAAGGAGGTACTCCGCCATATCAATGGCATATGGGAGATGCTGATATCGCCTACATCACGACCATAGACTCTGTTGCTATTGTGGCATTCTCTCCCTCAACAGTCGGAAAGCAAGAGATCACCGTAACGAGCGCGGAGCAGACCGCTCGATGTTTTGTCATCGTCCAGTAACCTTGCGTCTGTAGCTGTTGGATGCTATCTCTAAAGTACGTATGTCCGCACGCCCCATCACTACTTGGGTAGATGCGCGCGCACCACTGGAAACGTGGATTCGCATCGCGCCATCGCATCGCATTCGCCTTGAAAAACTCGGTATTAAAAATGCGCGAGATCTCTTATGGCACCTCCCGCACCGCTACCAGGACTTTGGAGTCCCCCAATCTCCTGCCGCCGTACGCCCTGGAGATACGGTCACCTGTATCGGCGTCATCTCATCTATAGCCAATGCCTATATCTTTCCCCGGCGCATGACGGCGACTGAAGCCGTGCTTGAAGATGCTGGAGAGCGTATTCGTGTCCGATGGTTTCACCAGTCATATCTTATAAAAACACTCCCCGAAGGAACTCGGGTTCGTGTCGCCGGAAAAGCATACCGCGACAAAAAGGGGGTATATCTCGCGAGCCCGACCTATGAGGTCCTTCTCTCTGATAATACCGGCCCAGCACCATTAGGGCTCGTGCCCGTGTACTCCGAAACCGAGGGCATTACATCGCGCAGCCTCCATGCATATATTAAGAAGATTCTAGCACTCTGGCGCGTACCCGACCCCCTTCCAGAAAAAGTTCAGAAAGAGCAGGCGCTTCCATCATTAGGAGACGCCCTCCACATGGTGCACACACCAGATACATCGAGTGACGCAAAGCATGGCAGAGAGCGCCTTGCTTTTGACGACGTACTTGCCCTGCATATTGGCGCACTCCAGCAACGTCGCATCACTCATGCGATACCCGGAATCCCAATCCCTCCAGATCACGCACGACTCAAACAGTACATCAGTAAGCTTCCTATGAAGCTCACCGATGATCAGCGCGTAGCGCTCTTTGAGATAATCACCGATATGGAGCGGCCGTTTCCAATGAATCGTCTCCTCCAAGGCGATGTAGGTAGCGGAAAAACAATCGTTGCGCTCTTGGCGGCAACACACACAATACACGCCGGTCACCATGCAGTACTTCTCGCCCCAACAGATGCCCTTGCGCGACAACACGCCGAAACAGCAGAGCGGATACAAGACATTCTTGGAATACAGACGGCTCTGATTACAGCTCAAGAAACACGCCTAAATGGACGCACAGTGTCTAAAGTACGGGCCCGCGTCGCAATAAAAGGAAAAACGCCCTATCTTATTATTGGCACGCATGCGCTTATGGCAAAAGGGGTGTCCATGCCTCACGTAGGGCTCGCCATCATCGACGAACAGCACCGCTTTGGAGTTGACCAGCGACGCGCCCTTATTGCAACAGCCCGTCGCGCGCCGCACCTCCTTGCTCTCACCGCAACCCCCATCCCCCGCACGCTCGCTCTTACTATTCTTGGAGATCTCGACATTTCAACCATTCGCACAAAGCCCGCTGGACGCAGCCCTATTATGACGCACATCATTGCGCCCAAAGAGAGAGCGAAAGCCATGGAACGTATGCGATCACTTATTCGCGATGGCGCTCAAGCGTTTTTTATATCACCGCGCATCCATGAAGGCATGCCCGGTGAAGACGCTCCCCTTGAGCCCGCCCTCTATGATCTTCGTGCCGCAAAAAAGGCCCACGCAGTGCTCGCGCAGGACGTCTTTCCAGAATTCTCAGTCTCACTCATCCATGGACGCATGAAGCCGGCCGAGCGCTCGGCCGCAATGGCTGGCTTCCGTGACGGATGGCACCATGTGCTCGTTGCCACAACGCTTATCGAAGTCGGCATTGATGTTCCAAACGCACGCATTATCGCCATCGAGCATGCAGATCACTTTGGCCTTGCGCAACTCCACCAGCTCCGCGGACGCGTAGGACGAGGTGAGGGCCAGTCACATTGCTTCCTTTTTGCATCTTCCCAAGAAAAAATAGAACACGAGCGACTTACCCTTCTTGCATCCTGCGATGATGGGTTTGAGCTCGCGGAACACGATCTAAAACTCCGTGGAGCAGGGCAATTCTTTGGATTTAAACAGTCGGGAACTTCAGATCTACAGCTCGCCCTAAGCGCCTCTTCTCGCACGGTCACGCGCGCACGCGATGTTGCACGCGTACTTCTCCACGAAGATCCACGACTTGCTCACTATCCAGAACTCAAGGCACGGGTCGCGGAAGTTCGCGCGATTACTCACCCGCAGTAGTGTGGCGCTCTTTAGGGGTGACCCAAAACCCAAGATATTTACCAAACATGAGGCGGGTTTGTGACTCAAGCGCTGGCAAGGCTCCAAAGGCCATAAGATTAATCGGAAGCAGTAGCCACTGAAGAGCCATCCACAGAAACGCACGTTTTCCATACTGCGGCGGTCGAGGAGGAAGAAGCGCAATGCTAATAGCAACGTTTGCAACAAGGCCAACGGCGGCGAGAGTCATAATAAAACGCGTGACCTGAGGAAGATTGTATGAGAGCACCGTCGTCGCAAAGGCACTGCCTCCCACGATAACGGGTAACCATCCCAAAAGGAAGATGACAAGCGAGTGCGTTGCAGCAGAGTGAGAACTCTCAATCATAAAGAATAATGCGCGTAGCTTTGTGCGAAGCGGAATACGCTTATTGTGAAGGAAGCCGTACATGAAGTAAGGATTGTTCTCAACGCCAAACATCCATCGACGAATTTGTTTGTATTGATTCACGAGCGTCTGCCAAAACGTTGGCGCAACATTCGCGTCCATCGCAATAGGAAATGCGAGCGGAATAGTGCGCCAATCGCCGTCAAACCGCAGGAGACACTGCCAGAACACCCGCGAGTCCTCAGAGACCACGTTCGTCTGCCAATACCCAATATCCACGAGTGGCGCAAGACTCATAGAGTGTGAGGAAAACGTAACGAGGTGCTCCGGACGAGCCTGTTGGATCATCTGCCAAAACGTCGTAGCAAACGCAAAAACACGCGCAAACGCAGGGGCTTCCCAGATATTATTCGTAAAGAGAGGGATCGGCTGGAACGATGAGCGCGTCGGCTTTTCAGCGGTGAGATACTGCCATGTGAGCATGGCAAAGAAACTGGGATGCACTACTGAATCAATGTCAAAAACAGAAACGATAACTCGCTCGTGTGGGATGCTCTCTGGGTCGATATATTCTGCGACCACCTTGCGGGCAGCCCACGCGTCATTGGAACCCTTTCCCGGTATTTCCCCTGCGATACTATAGGGGTGTGTAGTCACCATAAGCTTACGGAACATGCCACCGAACTCTTCTACAATTTTTGTGGCCGTCTCCTGCGCCGCGGCACCCGCGCGCTCTTCAGTGGCAAGCACTACAATCATTTTTTCATGAGGATACGTTGAACGTATAAGTCCTAAAAAACTCTCCCGCACAAGGGCGTGAGGCTCTGTATACATGGGAAGAATGATGAGGTGGTAGAGATCATCCCAACGAGCATTGTTCAATTCTGGGGCATAGGCAGTCACATTCTGCATGTCTGCGTTCCAATCACGTCGTACATATCCTCGCATAGTGCTAAATGTGGCGCGCATGTGCATGGAAAGGTACATAGCCTTGAGAAGCCAGTACACATCAAATGCGATGATAAAAAGAGCAATGGGCGTTGGGGCAAAGAAAGGAAGCACCACCGTTGCTAAAAGGGTTCCCCATGCTAAAAAGCCCGGGAGTATTTCCAGGGCACGGTACGTCCAATACGCGCGACGATTATGCGAAAGATCCTGCGCGCTTCCGATGTGGAGATAGTGTGGCAGCATGTAATACAATACGGGCAAGCTCATCAATACCGCTCCCCCCTTCTTTCAATGCTCGGTCAACTTTTGCGAGAAGCGCCATAACGCTCGCGCCTTGTTCGCGGGTGACGCTCATTGCGCGCGCATATGTTTTGCGCACAACAAATGGATGGATCCCCGCATCGCGAGCAATACGTTCGGGGGGGCTCCCTCGGCGCGCGAGGTCACCAACGACAACCACCGTACGCACATGGTGCGCCAATAACCCAAGCAGGCGGAGCGGATCTTCGCCACTCGTCACAAGACGTACGCAGCGAGAGAGCGCGCCCGAAGACCTCCCGTCAGCGATATCGTCAAGCAGTGCGAATGCGTTTTCGGACAGAGATGGAGAAATAAGCGCATCAACATCCGCACGCGTCACATCAGTATTATTGACATAATTTTGTAATTTGTCAATCTCGTGCGCGAGCGCCCACGGATCAGTCCCACGACGCTCAAGAAGCGCGCGGACGCCCTCAGCATGTATACTCAATCCACGCACACGACACTCTTGCCGCACCCACTCCCCCATGCGAGCCACTGGCGGTAGCATAAAAGATTTAGAAAGCTTAGCTTGCTTGAGAACGGCAGCATACTCTGGGTGTTCTTTTGTAAGGGCCTCTTCGGACATGGGCTCAGTGATAATAACCGCAACATCTTTCGCCTCTGCGACACGCGAGTGCACAAGAAGCTCAGTAGCAACGCGCACGTATTCCTTTTTACCTGTCGCCGGCGCGAAGCGCACCAATTGCACTCCCCCAAATAGCGAGACGGCCTGGAGAGCGTCGCGCGCAACACGAACCCCCTCATCAGATGTGAGATCACATGAAATGATTCCCCCATGGTGCGGGTTCTTTTGGGCGTGCGCCGCGATCACATCCTGAACGGCGCGAGCTGTACGATAAGTATCTGTCCCAAAGAAGGCAATAATCATAGCGTGCTTGCAATTCCTTCAGGTATAATCTGAATCCATACCACTCCGTACTGAAGTGTCAAAGGCTTTCTATCAACACCTAAAAGTGTGAGTGCGTCACCCTCGAGACTCCAGATGGCGCTCGTGGCAGTCCCCGCTTGATATACTGTCGCTGGCCGCTCTCCCGCAAGTGCGATAGAAAGGTACTGGTCGCGCAGCTGCTCTGCTGGAGCCCTCACCGTTACTACAGCATCGGCAAACACTCGTCCACCATTTCGCCCGTCGACTTCAGGGGCTCCGTTGCGCGCGCGAGCATATCTCTTTGTGGTGGCATCATATGCCCATGATACGTCAAACGGTGGAAGGTATGGCACATCAACACGCGACACAAGGCTTCCTAGGCTTTTTTGGGGAACAACATCCCCGCGAGGAAAGTCGCCAAGGGATCCAGACGTGGGTATGCCTAGCTTTTCAGCGGCTTTTTTAAGAAGCGAGGCACTCGTGAACCCATTGTGGGGCGCGGACGGCGCTTGAGAGCGCGTAAAATAAATCCCGTCATAGAGCATGCCGTCAACGCGATCAAGCTTCTGCGCGCGCACACGATCAAGAGCGCCCGCCTCACCGCCCCAGTGCACCAGAATACTTCGCGTCGCTGAAACGAAGGGCACGAATTCTGCACGGACAGATCGGACTGAGCCAATACGCTCTGGAAGGTTACAGAAAATCGCCATAGTCCGCGTCACGCCATTTGGCGTCACCGGCATTTCGAACACCACACTCGCAGACGCGATTCCTGAAAGCGGCCTTGTCAACGCATCTCCCGATAGCATCACCGCCCACGGACGAGCTGCCGCACAGGCAGTCTCTCCAGAACGCACTACGCCCCCATTGCCACCTCCTATGATTGGAATATCGACTGAGTTAAAGAAAAGAAAAAACACCACCACCAGAAACGCACACGCGGTAGCAATGATTATTTTTGGATTTCGTATCCAGGTAAGAAAGAGGTGTTTCATCGTGGTAGGGAGAGCGGCTCAAGAGAGCCCCAAGAGTCACCGCTCGCTACGTCAACGATAAGTGGCACAGAGAGCTCCACAATGGACTCCATAATGCTTCGCGCACGCGTTGCGACATCCCCAACGCGGTCTTTTGGAATTTCGAATACTAACTCATCATGCACCTGAAGCAACATGTACTCGGGAAGCTCGCGCTCAATAAGAATCATCGCCTTTTTAATAAGGTCAGCATTCGTTCCCTGGAGCGGATGGTTCACCGCGATGCGCTCCGCCTGCGCGCGCATCTGGGGAAACGTTGCGCGCGCATCTGGGGTAAAGCGCTTTCTCCCCCACAGCGTTGCGACATAGCCCTCATCACGCGCTTGCGCGTGCATGCGCTCCACGTAGCGCGCCACGCCGGCGAATTCCTTGAAATACTGTTCGATAAACGCAGTTGCAGTTGCGCGATCAACTCCCGCAGCGCGCGCAAACCCCAGCGAACCCATTCCGTAGAGAATGCCAAAATTCAGCACTTTTGCCTGACGGCGCATATCCTTTGTCACCTCCTCGAGGGGAACTTTGAAAATGGTAGCAGCAGTGCGCGCGTGAATGTCTTGCCCTGTGCGAAATGCCTCAATCATCACCGGATCTTCGGCAATATGCGCAGCGAGGCGCAGCTCAAGCTGAGAGTAATCGCAGGAAACAAGCACGCTTCCTGGGGCAGGAACAAAGGCCTTACGGAACTCACGGCCAGGCGCTGTGCGCGTTGGAATGTTCTGAAGGTTGGGATCTTGTGAAGAAAGCCTCCCCGTTGCCGCAACAGTTTGGTTGTATGTAGTATGAATGCGGCCGTCTGTAGCTATTAGTGCCGGAAATGGCTCAATGTATGTTGAGATGAGCTTCTCAAGCTCTCGATAGTCGAGAATCTTTTCAATAATGGGGTGACTCCCTACCAACTTCTCAAGCTCCCCTGCTGCCGTCGAGGCGCGCCCAGTGCTCGTCTTTTTAATCTTCCCTCCGAGCGCGAGCTTCTCATATAAAATCTTCGCCATTTGTTGCGATGAGTTGATGTTGAACTCCTCTCCGGCAAGCGTAAAAATGTCGCGCGAAAGAGCATCGCGTTCTTTCTGCGATTTTTTACGCAACGCTTCAACTACTTTTTTGTCTACCAAAATGCCCCGCTCTTCCATGGCCTCAAGAACGGGAATAAGCGGAGCTTCTAAGTTTGCATAGATGTGCTCACTCTTCGCGGCAGCGAGCGCGCCCTCAAGTGCAAGGGAAAGATCAAAAAGCAGGGCACACTGTTCGCCAGACGCCCCTTCTCCAACCTCCTTGCGAAGGTGTGTGCGAAGAACACTCGGCAGGTCATGAGCGCGGACATCGGGAGCACACAGCCACGCCGCAATATGTGTATCAAAAAGCGGCACTTGGGGAAGCGCCTTTAGGCCAGCTGTGCGCACTCTGTGGAGCACTTCTTTTATATCGTACCCGACAATGCGTGGAGCCTTAGTAAGAAAAGGAATGAGTTGCGTAGTGTTCTCTTGTGAAATACATACCGGAACGCCTCCCTCTGTCATGGCCCACACATCTGCGCCCCCTGGCATCACTGCGATTGCACTGCTAAGCACAAGATCAGAAAGGCTCCCCGATGCCTGCGCCGGAAACAGCTCTAAATTTTCTGCGGGCTGCTCGCCTGTTACTTCTGCTGGATCTTGAAAGAGCTCCTCAATACGGCGCACGAGCGAACGAAAGCCCAGCCCCTCGATAAGCGCGCGAGCCTTCCCCGCATCTGCGCGGTCACGCCATTGAGCGCTCTCTAGCGAGCATGAAACGGGTGCGTCCGTGCGAATAGTTGCCAGCTCGCGCGAGAAACGCGCCTCATCGGCATGCGCCACAAGCTTTTCAGCGAGTTTTTCGGTTAGCACTCCCTTTCTTTCTTTTTTTGCTCCCTTCTCAAAGGTAGTTGCCGCTTCAATAACTCCCTCAACCGTTTCATAGGCGCCTAGAAGAGTTGACGCTGTCTTGTCGCCAATGCCCGGCACTCCGGGGATGTTGTCAGACGGATCTCCTTTTAAGCCCTTAAAGTCAGCAACCTGATCCGGAGTAATACCAAAACGTGCGTGTACCGCTTTTTCGTCGTAGAGAGCCGTTTCACCGAGCCCCTTCTTTGGTGTAAGAACTACAACGCTCTCCCCCTTCACCAGTTGAAGAGTATCTAGGTCTCCTGTAGCAATCACAATCTGCATATCGGGCTCATTCTCAAGTTGATGCACGAGCGTGCCGATGATGTCATCAGCTTCAAAGCCTGGCGCCTCAAGCACTGGGATCCCCATCGCGACCATCAATTCCTGCACCAGCGGGATCTGCGCATAGAGTTCATCGGGCGCCTTCTCTCGATGTGCTTTATATTCCGTAAACTGCTCGTGACGGAATGTTGGCTCCGGGCGATCAAACGTGGCGATGATGTGTGTAGGGCGCACATCCGCGATCATACGAATTAAAATAGAGGCAACACCAAATACCGCATTGGTAACGCGGCCATCTGGCGCTGTAAGTGGCGGAAGCGCATGGAATGCCCGATGTACGAGGGCATTTCCGTCGATAAGGACAAGGCGGCGCATATGGTGTTAGCTTACACTATTTTCCATGCCTTGGGAGAGCTCGTCGGGAATAGTAATCGTACGCGCATCACCGCCTGCGTGGGCGAGTGAAATGGTTAGCGTAGCTGAAGGTAATATGTCTGTAATGCGCTCGGGCCACTCAATGAGCATGAGTACGTCTGGGTCCGCAAAAAGAGTAGGTAAATCGAGCGAAGCGACTTCATCGGGACGATGAATGCGATAGCAGTCCATGTGCACTACATCACGAGCGCCAGGACGCGCATAGCGCTTCATGAGCACAAATGTGGGGCTTCGCACCGTATCGGTAACACCCATCGTTCGCACCAGCCCTTGCACAAACGTTGTCTTCCCAGCGCCCAGATCCCCTTCCAAGCGAATCACCAACGCGCCACTAGAAGAAGGCAGGGCATCAATAGCAGCGAGAATGCGGGCCGCCACTGCCTGTGTTTCCTGTGCTAAATGGGTCGTTATCTGCATATATGCATTGTGGCATGAGTATGAAAAAAAATAAAAGGCCCGTGGAGCGCGGTGGTAAAGACCACCCAGCTCACACGGGACCTTCGTCCCTCCTCCGCTACACAACGTATGCGTGCGAAGGAGGGGTCAGTGCTACCGACAGGGCCGCCAGGCAGCGGAACCGCAGGGGTTGCGGTGCGCGGCGGAACCGGATCGCGTACCCTCCTCGTACGCGCGGCGGAGGGCGGCATCACGGTCCTCGGCCTCCTCGATCCGCTTCGTCTGGGCCTCGAGATGTCCGCGCTGGTATGCGGCCACCTCCTGGTCGCGACGAGCACTCTCGCGGAGCGCCACCGCGGCCAGCTCGTCCTGGTGGATCTTCTCGCGGCGGGCGAGTCGATCCGACAGCATGACGAGCGCCTCGCCGTCGTTGACGGGGGCGAGGCCCCCGTCCTTCATCGTGATGGAGGAGTAGTCCCGACACCCCTGCTCGGGGCAGGACGGGTTCCTGAAGAACATCCACGCCGCCCCGACCAGGAGCAGCAGAGCGAGCACGCCAGCACCGATACGAACCCACATGATTGGCCTCCTGGCCTAGTTTACGATGATTCTGTACGCCTCGTAGGAAACGTCCCTGCGGGGCACGATCTGCGCCGAACCATACGTTCGGTCCGACTGATCGAGGGTTTCAGCCACCAAGTCCTGGACCTTCCAGAACGTGGTGGTCCCGGCTCCCGGCTCGAGCAAGAAGTACTCGCCCGTCCGGATGTTCCCCACGGTCACGAGACAGCTCGTCTCGTTGGTGAGGAAATCCTCGCCATCCTTCATCTTGTAGCGGGGAGCGTCCTGCTCTCGCGCCTCTGCGACGATGGTGCGGGGACGGGGCTCGGGCTGCGGAACACTGACCGCCTCACGGCGATCTTCCGCGTAACCGAACCTCACCGGCGCACGCAAGACGTGCACCTCCGGGCCCGGGTAGTAGTCGCGGCCGTACTGCCGCCGGTCGTCGTAGCGGGATCGCTCCCACGAACGACGGTCATCCCGGCGATCGTAGTCGCGGTGACTGCGGTCGCGGTCGCCGCGTCGAACTTCGACGCGAAACCGCGCGTCGCCGATGCCGAAGCTCGCATCCACGCGCACTTCCGTGCGCCGATGCGAGATGACCTCCTGCGCCCAGATGGGGACGCAGAGGAACGCGACCACGATGGCCGCGCACATCTTGAACAGATTCGTCATTGCGCCCTCCTGGGCCATGCCACTCCTCTCAGAATGGCGGGAATTGGTTTTAAAATTGCGGCTAGATGAACTCACCTAGCATGTGTATATTATAGCAAAACTGCATGAAAAGTCAAGGCCCTCAAAGGCGCCTAAAACCCTTATTTTGTGCGCATTTCTTTGAGTTTTTGCAGGTCCTCCCCTCTCCCCTCGGGCTCTGTTTCGAGGATCCAATCTATCGCAGAGAATGCGGGTGTTGTGAGAATAGCCTTAATTCCATCCTCCCCAATGTGCCCGGCGCCTATGTGTTCGTGACGATCTTTCTTTCCACCAAGTGGCGTTTGCGAATCGTTCACGTGGCTCATCTTTAAAAAGCGCAGTCCGATGTGGGTATCGAAATCTGCAAGCATTGTGGCGGCACCTTCTGGCGTTCGAAAGTCGTATCCGGACGCGAAGGCGTGGCACGTATCAAAGCAGACGCCGCCGAATGTATCGAACTGAGAAACAGATCGCACCATCTCCCCCACCTCTTGAAAGGTACTGCCCATCACGTGGCCCGCTCCCGCAGAAATTTCTATCAAGAGCTGGGTTGTTCCGGAGTAGCCGTCTAATATTTCGTGCAGCGATTTCTTTACCCGCTCCATCCCCTCTTCGAGCGTAGCTTCGCCATGCGAGCCTGGGTGGAACATCACATACTGCGCGCCAAGCAAGCTCGCGCGCTCAAGTTCTTTCCGAAGAATGCTCACTGACGCGTGACGCGTGCGAGGAGTGTCGGACGCGAGATTAATGATATAAGGAGCGTGCACCACGAACCGAGAGAAGCCATGTTCACGCATCGCCGCCTGAAACGCTTGGATTGTTTCTTGGGTGAGATCGGATACTGGCCCTCCCTGTGGCGAACGAGTAAAGCATTGAAACGTTTCACACCCTTCTGCCGCAGCGCGGCTGGGCGCATGCTCTATGCCGCCTGCGATCGATACGTGTACGCCAATAGCATTCTTTGCCATATCCCCTAGCGTACACGATATGCATCAGTCTTGCTACATCTTCTAAAAGGACGCTTTGGCGCTACGCCACCCCCCACACCCCCTCCCTACCACGCGTCGAGCGTCCTGCGAATGCTCGCGCTCCCTCTCGCCCTCACCTTACGTTATTGAGCAATTCTTACCGTTCGGGCTGCGAGAGGGTAGAACCGAGGGTATACGCTATACGTATAAAGAAAGAGTGAATACTAAGCAATACGCGAAGCATTTCGGAGCACCACGGTGCGAGAACTAGATGCGCCGCTAGTAAGCGGCGACAGCGTGCTGAGTCTTTGGGTGGTATTCACGGACGCTAAAAGCGCTCTATCCTACTTCTATATTTTTATAATGCCGAATATGCGCCTTTTGAGCCGCCGCATCTAAAACTACCGCGATAACATCGATCTGCCACTCTTGCTCTGGACTATAGTTGTGCGCCGCAAGGTACGTACGAGCAGTTCGAAGCAGTTTTTGAATCTTTTCTCTGGTTACGTGTAGCTCTGGCTCAAACGCAGCTCCCCCACCCTTCCCCGCCTTCACTTCCGCGAACATAACAATGTCCCCCTTGCGACAAATAATGTCTAGCTCACCCCACGGACGCCGCCAATTACGCGCAAGCACCTCATAGCCTCTTCGGATAAGAAATTCGGCTGCCAAACTCTCGGCGTAGTTGCCAAAAGCGCTCGTTTTTCCTTTCTGTTCCCCAGGGGGAGGTGTGGAAGAAGGTCGTTGACGCATACCCTCCCTATATGCTACCATGGCGACAGCAATTCTCCCCCCACGGGGGCTTTTGTTTTCCTAGGGGAGATGCGCCTCTTTCCCACACACGACTGAAACGATAGACCAGAACGCACAAAGGGAGAGGGTAACGCACGTACTATTTATACTCACACCGACAATTCGTCGTTTGAGCACACCACATCGGACCAGGGCATGACGCGAGACACTCGCGTGCCGTCCGGCACCAAAAAAGAGGCTATTCTTGCGCTCATCTGCGCAAGCGCTCTTCTGTTCTCTTTTGCTGGAGTGAGCGCCCAGGGAGAACGATTCGCTCTTATTCCTAAAGAGCCGCTTCGCGTAGCGCAGGCTCGCGTCCTTAGTGTCTTTGCGCCCCAAGAAGATGTCACTACCCAGGAAACGCCGATCTCCTCCATCACAGCAATCCCTGGGTGGGGTGGGCCAGCTACCACATCCCCAGAGCTCGCCATGATTAGCGAAAGTGCGCTTTTAGCACTGGCGCCGACCGATGAAGCGGCGGCTGCGCTTATTGTTGAAAAGCGCAGTGAAACCGTTACCTATCGCGTACAAAAAGGAGATACCCTCTCGTTTATTGCATCTGACTTCGGGGTGTCTACGGAGTCAATTCTATGGGCGAACAACCTTAAAGATGTTGATAGCATAAAGCCTGGACAAACACTTCGCATCCCTCCTGTTTCTGGCGTTTTACACGTAGTAAAGAAGGGGGACTCGATCGCAACCATCGCAAAGAAATATGGCGTGACCGAAGACACTGTCATTACATTTAACGGCATACCACGCGACGGTAGGCTCCAAATAGGCAAAGAGATTGCTGTTCCAGACGGCAAGTTGGCGAGCCAGAAAAATGGTGCATCAGCCAACAGCCGCTTCGGATATCTCCCTGATTTAGGATCCTTCTTCCGCCTCCCAACAACGGGCTTTAATTGGGGCAAGATCCATGGGCGCAATGGCGTCGACGTCGCAAGCACATGCGGCACTCCTATACACGCAGCGGCAAGCGGCACGGTAACCGTAAGCGACGCAGAGGGCTATAACGGGGGATTTGGGCAGTATATTAAACTACAGCACGAGAACGGCACAGAGACGCTTTATGGCCACGCACAGCGGCTTTTTGTGAGTGTGGGGGACATGGTTGAAAAGGGTAAGGTGATTGCTCTTATGGGATCTACGGGGAAATCCACTGGGTGCCATCTTCACTTCGAAGTTCATGGAGCAAAGAACCCACTCGTACAAAAATAACCGCCGTGTGGCGGTTATTTTTTAATGACACGGTTGGTGTCACGGTGACATACAAATTGGTGACACCAACCGTGGCAAGGCGTGTCACCAATCATAGTTTTGGTGACACCATTGGTGACACCAAAAATAAAACGAATCGTGTCACCAACAAAAATACATTGTAATACCTACGTTTTTCGTTGGTGACACGGTTGGCGTCATTGGTGACAGTTTTGGTGTCACCAATGATAGGTGACACGCGCCATATACGGTTGGTGACAGCGTGACACCAACCGTGACACCAATCAGGTGCCAGACGTGGCACCGGTAGTGCGCAATTGGACGGCTTCAGCGACGTGGCCTTCTTCTATACTGTGAGATCCGTCTAGATCCGCAATTGTCCTCGCGATCTTCTGAATACGGTGAACACTCCTCATAGAGAGCTTAAACGCCATCGCCGACGCTTCAAGCATGCGCTCGGCACCAGGGGAGAGCACACAAGCATCTTGAATAAAGCCGTGTCGAATATCGCTATTCCTTAAAATACCAAATTGCGCGTTTCTCTTTTTCTGAGCCGCCCACGCTCGAGTGATAAGAGCGCGCACTTGCGAAACTTCCTTTGTTTTTTCCCTCTTTTTCAACGATATTTCTACTTCTCGGGGAACGCGTACCTGTATATCGACACGATCGAGAAGGGGGCCTGAAATCTTCTTTGTATACCGCATAATACTCGCCCCCGAACACACGCATTCTAGTTGTGGATCGCCTGCGTTTCCGCATGGACACGGGTTCATTGCCGCCACCAGCATGCATTGCGCAGGGAGCGTCGTAGACCCAGAGGCGCGCGCAATAGTAACAGTACCTTCTTCTAGTGGTTGGCGGAGGCCTTCAAGCACCATTCGCGGAAATTCTGGCAGTTCATCAAGAAACAGAACGCCTCTGTGCGCGAGACTTATCTCTCCTGGGCGGGGGATGGTCCCGCCGCCAATAACAGCAACCGCCGACGCCGTGTGGTGAGGATTTCTAAATGGTCGCCTGTAGGGGATGGCCTCTCCGGACAACAACCCTGCGGCGCTATAAATGCGAGCTACATCAAGCATTTCTGATAGCTCTAGCGGGGGAAGGAGATTCGCAAGCGCTCTCGCAAGCAGCGTCTTTCCAGATCCTGGAGCGCCAAACATGAGAACGTTGTGCCCTCCAGCAGCTGCTACGGTGAGGGCTCGCTTCGCTGCCGCTTGACCAATAATATCCTCGAAAGGATCGTGTGCGCTCGTTTTATCAGCCCGCTTCGATGTAACACACGCGCTAAGAACGTGCGTTCTCATAATATGTGCAACAACGTCCCCGAGCGTTGGTGCTCCGAAAATACTCACACCGTCAACCCACGCGCATTCTCGAGCATTTTCTAGTGGTAATACAATGTTTTTAATGCCCTGTGCTTGCGCGCAAAGCACCAAGGGTAGAGCTCCGCGGATGGGGCGCAATGAGCCATCAAGCCCCAACTCTCCCGCAAAAAGAGTGTCGTTCCAGTCTCCTTGAATCTGTTTTGTTTCTGCGAGATACCCAAGCGCAATAGGCAGATCAAACGATGGCCCCTCCTTTCGAACATCGGCTGGAGCGAGGCTCACGGTAATGCGTTTATGCTTTGCGCTTGGGGGAGTAAACGAACTATTACGAACTGCCGCACTTATTCTATCTTTTGCCTCCTGAACTGCCTTATCGGGCAGCCCGACAAGAAGAAACGAATGGATACCAGGGACAGAGTCAACCTCGACGTCAACGGGGGACGCTTCTATTCCTAAAATACCAGCTGAGCGAATGCGTGTTGGCATACAAAAAAGCCCCGCAAAGGGGCTTTTAGCGCTTCTGGGCACACGTGGCGCATAGTGCCGCGGTCGGCACCGCCTGGAGACGATCCTCGCCGATACCCGTGGCGCACGTTACGCACGCCCCATAGGTGCCATGATCTATTTTTTCTAAGGCTGCTTGCACCTCTTTTAACCGGCGCTCCAGCTCTGAAACTATCGCGAGATTCGCGTCTAAATCAGTAGATTCATTAATCGATTCGTCATACTCATCACCGTAGTTAAGTGTTGTTGGCTCAAAGTCGCCAGGAACTGAAGGGTTTTCCATGCCAACTTCGCGAAGCCGGCTCGTGAGTACTTGTTTCTCTGTTTCGAGCTTTTGCTTCAACGCCTGTAGTGATGCGTCATCCATAAGTACTGATTATATACGAAGTGTATAAAAAACAAAAACAGGGGCCTCGAGCCCCAGAAACAATAGGATTGATTCTCCAAGTGGGCGGGCCCCTGTGTAGGGGAAATATACCGACCGGCGCACGCTGCGCGCGGCCAGAAGGAACAGAACTGACACTTACTGAAAGGAACTGATATAAGTATAGCCTGGCACGAAATAGCGTCAACACAAAAAAGTGGATATGTCAGCGTCACGGTTGGTGACACCAACCGCGTGGCGCGTGACACTAGTAATGTAGGCGTGACACCAACCGCGTCACCTAAAATAGTGTAGGGATTACAACGTTTTTTCTTGGTGACACGCGAGCATTTTCGAGAGCTGCCCCTGGTGTCACCGACCGCAGGTGACACCAAGTGCATACATTGGTGACACGGTTGGTGTCACCAATCGCGCACCACGTGTCACCTACTGTGTCACCTACTGTGTCACCTACTGTGTCACCTACTGTGTCACCTACTGTGTCTCTCGTGGCAGCCCCTTCTCAAAGAGGTCGAGCGTCGCAGAAAGCGACTCTTTTGAGTTCGCGAAGATAATATACGCTTTCCCCTCTGCATCCTCTACAATTGCGTAATCAAGTGAAAGGTCGCTCCTGGGAAAATTCTTATACTGCACCACGTATGCCTTATACGCTCCCGTTTGTATGCCTGGAGTGCTTGCCTTTAGCACATCGTACCGCAGAAGATCTGCGAGGGACTTATCGATGCCTGTTGTTTTCCAAATATCCATTGCCGCAGATGCAAGCGCCACGTCGTTTACCTCCCCAATAAGCACAAGGCGCGTTTCTTGTGTCGGAGGAGGCGACATAAGCACTCCTTTTGCATTAAAAATAGACGGTTGGCCATAAGCAAGAAGCGCGCCCTCGTCACCCCACATGGCGTCAATCTCACTCGGACGGACAACCTCAAGCGCCTCAAAAATATCTCTCGGGTGGCTGAGTGGTGCTACGCCTTCTACGGCGGTCAGTTGGAATCTACGAAGACGTCCTGGGGCGGGGACGAGAGAGGATGCGGCGTTATGTAGGGTCACGCCAGAGAGCTCTCCGGAGAGTGGGAGCGTTTCTGTTGCCCCACCGAGGAGTGTAGAGAGCCTTGGGCGAGCTCCGGAAGGGAGTGGCATTGTCTCTGGAATCTTCGACTCCCGAGGAATGAGGCGCGAAGCTTCTGGTGATTGCGCAATCCAATATGCCGCTCCAGCGCCAAGAGCAATCGCGGCGACTACAACATACACAATAGTCCTCGCACTCACGCGCCCATGTCCAGTGACTGGAAGGGGTTGTTGCGCTTGTTGCGGCGGCAGTGGAACACCTGATGTAGGGGATAGAGACGCCTCTTTCTGTTGCACTCCTTGAGGCGGAGTGGTAGTTGCGGGCATTTCTACAGCAACTCCGCCAGCGATACTTCCCGATCCCGCATTGGCGATATCATACGCCATCGTACGAATGGTCGTCTTCTGTCCTTGGGGCACCGGAATAGTTTGTTCCTTTACTTGAGGAGCGCCGGGAACCACTGCGACCTTTGGTTTTTCGGGAGCCCCCTGACCGCCAAGCGGGGGGAGTGAAGCAATGTCTAGTTTTTTGCGCTGAAAAGGAGCCTCGCTTTTTTGAGTACGTCGCGCCGCAGGCTGACTTTGCGCGACACTTGTAGGAGTAGGAGGGGTTTGTGGAGCGCTTACGGGAGCGGGCTGTTGCGCTGGTGGCGAAACCGGTGTCGGTTGTTGCTTTTTTTGCCCGTCTTGAAGAGAGCGGAGAAGCTCATCGAGACTTCCTGTTGAAGATGCGTCTGCCATAGCACATGCATTGTACCACGAGAACGACACACCGCGCTTTCGCGCGGTGTGTATGCTTTAAAAGCGTTTCTTAGGATGCGGGGAGTGGCTTCTATCGCCATCTCTCCTTGGCCCTCCGCTGTGACGGGGCGGGCGCTGCGCTGGCGCAACACCTGGCGGCAACATTGTTAGATTGATTCGCCCCATTGCATCAACTTCTTTCACGGTGACTGAGACTGCCTGACCTTCGCGTAGTACCTTGCTCGGATGGTCTAGTTGCTCCCCATTAATCTCGCTCACATGTACCATGCCCTCTTTTCCTGGCATGAACTCAACAAATGCTCCGAAATCCAGAATGCGAGTGACTGTTCCCTGGAATGTGTCCCCGGGCTTCGGCTCGTACGTAATGGCTTCAATCCAGTCGATGGCCTGCTTCGCTTTGCCGGCGTCAGGTGACGCAATAAAGATCGTGCCGTCATCTTCGATGTCGATGGAAGCTCCGGTTGTCTCAGTGATCTCGTTAATAGTTTTACCCTGCGACCCAATGACCATCCCAATTTTCTTAGGATCGATGTGGATAGTGTGTACGCGCGGCGCGAGAGGTGAAAGCTCGGCGCGGGGGAGCGCGATAGCGCGCTCCATGGTGTCGAGAATATGTAGTCGGGCAGCGCGCGCCTGAGCGAGCGCTTCGGTAAAGATGGCTGGCGTGATGCCTTCCACCTTTACGTCCATTTGCATGCCCGTAACGCCTGTACGCGTACCGGCGATCTTGAGGTCCATATCTCCGTAGTGGTCTTCGGGACCTTGGATATCAGTAAGCACCTTATATGCTTCGCCAGCCTTGTCGAACATGATCCCCATAGCAATCCCTGCTGCAGGGGCAATAATCGGGACGCCGCCGTCCATCAGCGCGAGCGACGAGCCACACACGGACGCCATAGACGAGGACCCGTTTGATCCAAGAATCTCTGAGACAACGCGAATGGTATAAGGAAAGTCTTCACGAGAAGGAATGATGGGTTCCAGCGAACGCTCTGCGAGTGCCCCATGGCCTATCTCTCGCCGGCCAGGAGAACCCATGCGTCCAGTCTCGCCAACAGAAAATGGAGGAAACACATAGTGGTGCATGAAGTGCTTCTTCGTAAGCTCGATTTCCATTGTTTCAATCCATTGCTCCATGCCAGGAGCAGCAAGCGTCAATACTGAAAGCGCCTGTGTCTGTCCACGTTGGAAAAGAGCGCTTCCATGAACGCGGGGGAGTATACTAATCTCCGCCGAGAGATCGCGAACCTCGTTGAGAGCGCGTCCATCTGGTCGCATGTCACGCTCAAGGACGTTTTTGTGCACAATGTCATCCGCAACGCGCTCAAATGCCACTATGGCTTGCTCTTGAATCTGAGAAAGATCGCCACTTGTAGCGTATGCGCTCGTTATAGCTTCTTTTACAGCGGTTTGGGCGGCTGCAATATTCCCATAAAAGGCTTCTTTTGTTTTTGCATAAAGCCCGCCTTCTGCGCGATCAAGGAGTGGCGCAGCAATGCCTCGCACGAGCTGCAACACGTCATCTGGAAGAACTGCGAGTGCCCCCTGGCGCTTCTCTTTCTTCACCTCTACTGCGATTTCTTCTTGGAAGGCAATAAGTTCCTGCATCGCTTGGAAGCCAAAAGCGATGGCTTCGCTAATATGCTCTTCGGCAACGATGCGGGCACCGCCCTCAATCATGTTGATGCGATTCTTTGTTCCAGCAATCGCAATATCGAAATCTCCCGCGGTTCGCTGGGAATAGGTGGGGTGGGCGATCATACCAGAATCTCCGCGGCTTACACGGACGCCGGCAACGGGACCATCCCAAGGAATGTCCGAGGTCAAAAGCGCAAGCGATGCGCCAAACATCGCGACCATATCTGGGTCATTTTCGCGATCAAAGGAAAGCACCGTCGCAACGATTTGAATTTCGTTGCGCATATCGTGATTAAAGCGAGGGCGAATGGCGCGGTCAATAAGGCGGCCTGTGAGAATCGCTTCCTCCGGTGGGCGCCCCTCGCGCTTCATCCACTTCGATTCTTTAATTTTACCCGCGGCGTAGTAACGCTCTTCGTAATCGACAGAAAGTGGCAAATAATCAACGTCCTTTGCACTCGAACCCATCACTGCGGTTACAAGTACTGACGTTTCCCCATACTGCACGAGACATGATCCGTTTGCCTGCTGCGCGAGTTTCCCGAGCTGAACGGTGAGCGTTCTCCCGGCAATAGTGCGCGTATATTTTTTTTCTTGCATATGCTGCCGCGATCACACGCACTCCCATCGGAAGCTGGCCTCAGAAGCCCTCAACGAGAGCGACGAAGGCTAGCGCCCCATGCGGACAATGGCGGAGGTGCGACAAGCGGTATACAAGAAGACTATACCGAAACACTGAGGGAATTACTAGTAGCTTGGCGTTGGACACACGAGCACCGGATCACAGGGCGCGCGAATACATTCTACCTGCTGGTAATAACACCTGCTCGGCGCGCGAGGAGTGGGGGAGGCGCTACTCGTAGGGGCATCGTCGCGCAGCGCTGCTCGCACTCCAAAAATGAGCGCGAGCAGTGTACAGAGAATAAAGAGAATGTGTCGCATTATGAGATAGTGTCGTCCAGCCCGTCGGTATCCGTGCCAATTGCACGCGGCTCAGACGCTTCGCGTTCAGAGTGCTCTGCCCGAGCGCCGCGACGGCCACGAGCAGCAACACGACGCGAGCGCATCAGCGCAGCCGTCTCATCTAGATCAATAAAGTTGTGTACGGCGTCTACAAGACGAGAGCTCGTAGAGCGACGGAACGCAACGGCTTCTACAATGAGGCCTTGGTGCTTGAGGTAGTTTACGAGCGGCTCGAAATCACCGTCGCCAGAGACAACCACAACAACATCAAGTTGACGGGAGAGGGAGATGGCATCAATGGCAAGGCCAACGTCCCAGTCTGCTTTTTTCATACCACCGGCAAAGACCTGAAGGTCTTTCATTTTGAGCTCAAACCCCGACTTCTCGAGTGCATCAAAAAAGGCGCGCTCTTCTTCGGTGTCTGACTTCACCACATACGCAACGGCGCGAATAAGGTCGCGACCTGCGGTTGCAATAGATAAAAGCTCTTTAAAGTTTACACGAGCACCGTGCAAATGCTTTGCGGAATGGTACATGTTCTGTACGTCCACGAACACCCCAACGCGGTGCGTTTTCCGCTGGGGAACTGACAATTTATGATTCATAATAAGGAGAACGAACAGCGGACGGCAGTGCCGTCCGCGCCCGTAGTTATTTCTTCAAATCGAGGTCTTTGATGAGTTTTTCGTAACGCTTTGGTTCGGTGCGCTTGAGATACTCAAGAAGACGACGTCGCTTAGCAACCATTTTTAGAAGCCCAACACGCGAGCTGTTATCTTTCGCATGTTTGCGGAGGTGCTTTACGAGGCGGTCAATTTCCGATGAAAAAAGGGCGACTTGGATATCGGGAGAACCCGTATCTTTGCCGTGTGCCTGATGCTTGGAAACAATCTTCGATTTCTGTTGTGTTGATAATGCCATGCTACACATGCATGCCACAGGAGAAGTGGGGCGCGTTTTGCGGGCCAGACCGCTCAAGGGACAATCGCTTACCCATCCATTATACAATAAAAGACGTGGCGTCGCAAGCATCGCCAGACGGACGTCGCAAAACCGTGTATACTTGCAATATATGCCCGCAGAACGCCTTAAAGATCTCAAGAATCAATACTTGGAGTATTTGGAAATTGAGCGGAATCGATCACCAAAAACCGTAGAAAACTATGGGCGCTATCTCGAGCGCTTTGTACGCTTTGCTAACACGAACAGTATCTCGGACGTTTCCGAAGATCTCATTCGTAAATACCGCCTGCACCTTAACCGCCTCACTGACAATGACGGGCGGCCCCTTAAGCGCGTAACGCAGAATTATCACATCATTGCGATCCGAAACTTTCTCACCTACCTCGTGAAGCGAAATATACAATCTGTAGCACCAGAGCGCATCGAGCTTGGAAAACAAGAAGAGCGCCAGGTGACATTCCTTGAAGGGGATGAGGTCGCGCGCCTCATGACCGCGCCAAAAGGGGACAGTATCGCAGCGCTTCGCGACCGCGCGATGCTTGCAACGCTGTTTAGTACCGGCATGCGCGTATCCGAGCTCTGCTCTCTTGAACGAGATCGTGTTGATGTCGCCCGAGGTGAAGTGCCCGTACGAGGGAAGGGCGGAAAGATTCGACTCGTCTTTCTTTCTGAAGATGCGCAAAGAAATATCAAAGCATATCTTGCGGCACGCAAAGATGCAGACTCCGCACTCTTTATTCGCATTCCTAAAAATGGTTACGGGAAGAATGAACGGCTCCGCATCACGCCACGGAGCATACAACGCATTGTGCAAAAGCACGCTGTCGGAGCGGGGATTGTAGGAAAGCACGTAAGCCCCCACACAATGCGCCACTCATACGCCACCGATCTCCTGCGCAATGGGGCGGACATTCGCTCAGTCCAAGCAATGCTTGGCCACGCATCAGTCACCACTACACAAACCTATACCCACGTTACTGATCGTCAGCTTCGCGAAGTCCACGAACGCTTCCACAATAGAAAAAAGGGGTAGGCGCCACAGGAAATGTGTGATAAGGTCCTTTTATATAAAGAAAGGGGGTGCCTTATGGAAAACAAACCTTGCACATGCGGTGGAACTATGGAAATGAAGTGCGAACCAGCACACGAAGGGGAGCACGCAGCAACCTGTAAAATGGCCTGCGGTTCTTGTGGTGCATCTGAAGAGATGCCAGCAGCAGCACCTGCGCCAGCGCCGGAACAGCCAGCAATGTAACCACGTAGTAGTTCTTTACGCCATAACGCTCCCGAAATCCGGGAGCGTTATGTTTGTGGTGTGTCTTTACAGTTTGGCTAGAACCTATTTTATCAAAAACTGCTGAACGAA
>ERZ1292623.722-Hain-H51-01um-R1-722-length-33927-cov-5_pt1 | contig 33927 bp, 47 predicted proteins | sample MGYA00564398_ERZ1292623 | MGnify/ENA primary metagenome ERZ1292623 (study PRJEB36523, sample SAMEA6512633) | groundwater metagenome | collected 2019-01-07 | study: AquaDiva: Metagenomics assemblies of 32 groundwater samples
ATTGCCCGTGGAGCACGCCCACGCGCTCTTCCGCCACCTCCTGGCCGCCCGGGCCTCGCCGGGCCGACATCGGCTGGGCGAGCACCGGGCGGACCGCGCGTGGAAGACGGTGGGGGAGATTCTCTCGCCGGCGGGCCCCGGCCAGCAGTACCACGCGCTGTGGCGGCTCGTGCGGCGGATCGGTCGCGAAGCCCAGGTCGACGCAAGGCCCCACCTCTTACGACATGTATTCGCCACCCGGATGCAAGCCGACGGGGCCTCGTTGGCGCAGATTCAGTACGCGTTGGGGCACAAACTGCCCACCACCACAACCCGCTACGTCCACGTGGAGGCCAGGCACATCCAACGCTTCATGCGCAAGCCGCTCACCTCGTGACGGACGAGTCGCTCAGGGCCAATGCCCGGCAGCGAGTGCGCCCACCGCGGTGAGAAACCCCGTCTCCTCCAGTCCATCGCCGCCATCACCGAAGGGGTTCTTGAAGCGGACGCCGGCGGCGAAGTAGGTGGCCTCGTTGCGGAGCCAGTTTGTGTCTCCAGGTTGGGGGAGGAGGACTCGCCGCCGTAAGGGCTGAGGCCCGTCGGCTGCGGCGTTGCCTGGAAATCGGATGCGGTGTTGGAGCGGGCGCGGAGGAAGTCCGCCACCGCTTCCGCCACGCGCGATACCTCCAGCGCGCGCCCGTAGTCGAACAGCCCCTTGTCCAATGCCGACTGAATCTCCGCCTTGAGCGCGGTGGCGAGCGCGCTCTGGGCGGTGGGGGGCGGGGCGGGGATTAGCGCGATGGCCGCGGGCGAAGGCATGGGTTCCTCTCAGGAGAACTTTGGCGATTTAGAGTTCGCGCGTCAATTCGCGACTCGTCTCGGTAGTGGGTCAGTAACTGACCCACTACCCTCGTCTCTCCGAACTCGTCGCGCTGGAGTGTAGACTTCTCCGCGATGCCTCGCCCCAAGAACATCCACCAGGCCAAGACCGCGGAGGAGGTGGAGGCAATCGCCAAGGCCTCCCCCGGCCCGGTGGTGTTGGATTTCGTGGCCAAGGGTTGCTCTGGCTGCCGAACCGACGCGCCCCGGGTGCGCGAGCTCGCCGCCGCCTGCGCCAGCGCCACCGTCATCAAGGTGGATGTGGACCAGGCATCGAAGCTCGCCGATGCCTGGGGCGTGAAGTACATGCCCACACTGTTCGTGGCGGAGAACGCGGCGCAACTACAGCCGGGCAAGGCGGCCGAGTACAAGAACGCTGAAGAGGCGATGGCCGCGCTGCGCTGTCCCCGCAAGGGCTAACCCTTCAGCGGAAGTGCTCGTTGAGCAGGCACTCGAGGCCGGGCTTGTCGAAGAACCACCCCAACGAGGGCGGCTTCGCGCACTCCCGGCCTGGCATGGAGTGGACGCCCCCATCGGGCAGGGCGAGGTATCCGTATGCCTGGGCCGAGTAGAAGACCGCCCCGCCCCCATCGGGGAGCATTTCGGCCCGCCGGCGCAAGTCCAGCGCGTGCACACCGGTCACAGGGCCACCATCAGCGCCGCCAGCGGCGCACTTCTTCGCCCAATCGGAGCGCAGGACTCCGCCGAACGCGGTGGTGCCGGCGTCGTCGAGCGGACATGCGGTCGCTCCCAGTTGGTGCACTTGGTCCAGGGAGTCCCGCACCGAGCCGTAGGCGGTGAGGCGAAGCGGCTCGGTGGGGAGTTGCCGCAAGTCGAGCGCGTGAGAGACGGCGGTGGTGGTCCTCAAGGTGATGGTGCTCGAGGTGGAGGTGCCGATGACGAATCCACCGGCCCCGACTCCCGACACCAGCATCAACGTCAACAGCCGCGCTCGAGTCATGGCTTGCTCACCGCCCTTTCAGTCCGTTTTAGTCCCGCACACAGTAGAGGCGGTAGATGGGCGGGCCGTCCTGGCCGTTGAGGGTGGGCGTCCACTTCACCTCGAACAGGAGCGGCTGGTCGCTGGAGAACATCCGCAGGTCGGTCAGGTACTCCGACTGCTCCGCCGAGAAATAGGGCCCGGAATTCACCGCAGGGTGCTGGGAGAAGACCTCGACGGTGGCGGGCTGGCCGTTCATCCGGGCGCGCACCAAGTCGGCGCGCACCTCGATGGGTCCGATCCAGTTCTCGACGCCCTCCTCGAGGCTCGGCCCCGAGGCCTCGGCGTAGGCGCGGACGGTGAGGAGGAAGGGGCGGATGCGAAACACGCCCGTCGGGTCGGGGTCGGGCTCGAGGCGGATCTGCGCCAGGTCCAGGATGGAGGCTTCCAGGTCGAGGTTCTGCGCGTCGTCGAGGGTCTCGTCGGCCGGTGCCGCGCATGCCAGCCAGGAGGCCGCCAGAGCGGCGAGGACGATTCGTGGGAGGTTCATACTGCAACTGCCTTTCTTGGTGGGTCGCCGGTGCTTTCAAGTCAGGGGATGGGGGTGGCGATGACGGAGCTGCCCACCTCGATGCTCACCTGCACCGCTCCCTCCGAGCCGTGCCAGAGTTCCAGGTCGCCCACATCCGCGACCACGAGCATGCACTCGATGGTCACCATGATGTTGGTGTTGGCGGCCGCCACGCCCGTGTTCGGGCCCAGATTCGGGGCCGTGGTCGACTCGACGGTCGCCGCGTTGCACTCAGAGAGCGAGCCCGTCAGAACGGCGGCAGTGTCGTCAGCCACGCCGGTCGCAGCGGTGGTGCCGGTCGAGGGGAAGCACCTGCGGCAGGCCATGCGCGTGACCGTGCCGGTGTAGTTGACCCCGTGTTTGAACCCGACAGTGGCCGAAGTGCTCTGCTCGATGAGCCAATACTTCACCGTCCAGTTCCCGGCGGTGAGAGCGACTTGGATCTCAGTGACCTCTGTCGCTGTGGTCGACGCAATGGTGTGTCGAGTATCGGTGGCTGCCGTGCTCGGTCCGCCGCCCGCGGTCTGGTCGACACCGCACGAAAACACGTTGGTCGTAGAGTTATAGAGGAGCTTGTCGGTGGCCCCTGCGGAGCAACTTGGGAGCGTCTTCGGCTGCCAGTCGGTGGTACCGGCGCCGACGAGCACTGCGTCCTCGGCGGAGACCGTCTCGGTCGTCCCGCCCTGGGCGATCGCAGCCGTACCGCTTAGGTTGGAGAAGCCGGGCTGTGTGCAGGTCGGGGCGGCGTTGTCCACGAGGGTCGAGGCAAAGGTGTTCGCCGCACACGCTCCGATGCCGGAGTAGTTGTTGGCAAGGTCCGCATCTGCGACAGCAGCACAGGTCGGCGCGGCGTTGTCGTTGAGGGCTCGCACGAACTGATTGGTGCACGAGCCCGTGCCGGAGTAGTTCGAGGCCAGTTCCCCGTCGTCGATCGCCGCGCCGAAGGGGTTATCGATGCCCGTGAATGTGTCCAGGGCGGTGCACAAGAGCGCCCGGCTCCCGGCAGCGGCGTTGGAGTCGTGGAAGACCTCGCCCACAGCGCAGGTGGCCGGCGGGGCGATGCCGTTCGGGACTTCCACGGTGGCGCCACCGAAGTCTTGTTTCACCGCGCCATAGGTGTTCGCCTCGTCGTCAAAGACGATGTTGGCGTCGCAAGTAGGCCCGGCGTTGTCGACGGTCGCGGAGACGCCCGCACCGGCGGCGCAGGAGCCGACGCCCGAGTAGTTCGAGGCGAGCTGCGAATCGGTAGCGGTGCCCGAGAGATTGGAAAAGGCCGGCTGGGTGCAGGTCGGCGCGGCTCCGTCATTCAACGTGCTGGCCCAAGTGTTCGCGCCGCAGGCGCCGGTACCCGCGGCTACCACTGTGCAGTCGGTCTCGGGAGTAACCGCATCGTCGGCACAGGTGACGGCTGGGCCCACGAAGGAAACCTGCGTGCGCTGCGTCTGCGCCGTCGTTTCCTCGCGGATGGTCGCGTACCCGCTCGAGCCGCCCTGGTCGGCGCCGCAACTGAACGCATTGGTCGTGGAGTTGTAGAGGAGCTTGTCGGTGGCCCCTGCGGAGCAACTTGGGAGCGTCTTCGGCTGCCACTGGGTCCCGCTACCGATGCTGATGGCGTCATCGTCGGGCGTGCAGTTGCTCGAGAAGTTGGAATCGTTCTCGACGAACCATCCACTCGCCCTGCACTCGTAGTAGTAGCCCGTGACGGCGTCGACATCCCTGGCTCCTATCTTCGAGCTATTGCACGCCGATGCGGGCTGGGCCCCGGTGGCGCCTCCAAACAGGAGCATGACCAAGGCCGCCGCCCTAGTGGCACTGGTAGGCGATGACATCGCTCGTGGTTCCAGTGGCCGTCAGCGTCGTGCCAGAAACCGCGCACTTCACGCTGACATTGGCCGTAGTGTCCGTACACACGCAGATGGCTCCGCTGAAGACCGTAGCCGTCCCCGTTCCGCTGGAGAGCGTGATGGTGCCCACGCCGGTAGAGCCATTGATGTCGAGCGCGCCAGTGATGATGGCATCTCCCTCCAGGTCCACGGTGAACAGCGAAGTCACAGCAGCGCTGTTGGCCTCGACGACCAAGTCGTTCTCGTCGAGGGTCGCAGTCGGCGCGAGGGTGATGGCTGCGACGGTGGACGACGCCGTTACTGCGGTCGAAGCCGAGGTGATGCTGAAGGTCGTCGAGTCACCCAGGCCGCGCACGAAGTTGCCGCCTACGTTCACGGTGCCGGTGTTGACGACGCCGATGAACAGGTCCGCTTCGAGATCGACCGACAGGATCGAGTTGCCAGCGGCATCGTTGACCTCCACCAGGAGGTCGTTGGCTCCGGGCGTGGCCGTTGGAGCCAAGGTGATCGCGGCCACCGTGGTGCTCATCGTTACGGCGGTCGTATCGCTGGTGATGTCGAACGAGGACCCCGTCACGTCGGAGTTGATGTCGCTGTCGAGGAAGAGGTCCCCCTCCAGGTCGACGCTGAAAACGGAGGAGCCGCCGGCACCGCTCAACACGCTGACCATCAGGTCGTCGGCATCCGGCGTCACCGTCGAGTTGAGCGTCACGGCCGCGACCGAGGTGCTGAGGGTGGCTGCGGTGGTGTCCGAGGTGATGCTGAAGGTCGCCGAGGTGGTGTCGCTGTTGAGCGGGCTGGTGATGCTCACCGGCCCCGCGAAGGTGACGGTGGTGGCGTCGGAGCTGGCGTAGTCGCTCGCCCCGGTGCCGAAATCGACGCGCGCCCCATCAACGGTTAGCGTGATGGCGTTGGAGCCGGAGGCGACACTGCTATTGAATGCGCTGTTTGAAAACACGCCCCCGATGCGAGTGCTGCTGTCGCCGATCGCGCGATTTCCGGTCGGGTTGTACAGCTCCCCGTTCGAGTCGATTTCCCACATCGCGGAGCCTTCGACTGCGAACGTGACGACGTTCGCCGCGCGCTGATAAACGCGTTCCTCGCCAGACGCTGCGGCAGAGGTGCCGCTGAAGATGATTCCCGTCGACGACATCGTAAGGTCGCCCGTCATCGTGTCGCCGCTGCGGGACACGACATTGCGGCGCATCACCCCCTCGCTATTTCCGGCGAGCGCCCATCCACCGGCCAGAAGGAGAAGGAGCAGTCCGGGCAGACTCCGTGCTCCCAAACCCCGCAGAGTGCCCCTCATGGGCACTCCATCACGCGCACATCCACGCTGGTGCCATCCGAGATGCAGGAGGCGTCGACAGCGCCAACAAGGTTCTCGCGCCAGCAGTCCAAGTTACCGAGCTCGACACCGGTGGCCAGCACCGCTGCGCTCCCATCGAACTCGCAGGAGATGACCTCCCCCGCTGTGGAGGCGCAGATGGTAAGGCTGCGCCGGTCCGAGCGGGCGCTGGTGGGCACGTTGGCGGCCGTCCCGGTGAGGGTCAGCGCGGTGCTGGTGCAGGCGCCGTGCGCCGCTTCCACATCACCGGTGGCGGCCGAGGCGGAGGTGTCGCCGGTGGTGACGATGCGGCCAGAAGTGTCGGTGCGGAGGATGCGCACGTTCCCGGAAGAATCCTGGCCGGTCACCTCCACCTGCTGCTGGGCCCAGGCGAGGAACGGGCCCAAGCACAGCGCGCTGAACACTGCCAAGCCCATCAGGATGCGTTTGCGGCTCATCTGACTACCTCGATTCGGGTTGCTGCGGCCGCGCAGGCGCAGCCCAGGTTGTGCGAGAGGTGGGTGAGGAAGGCGCCCAGGAGCCCGTGCCGCTGGTACGCGAGGCCGTAGACGAAGCCGCCCAGCCCGGCATCAGCCGCTCGCAACACCTTCCATTCGACCGGTGCCTCGTGGGTGCCGGCGTTCCAGTGCGAAAGGCCGAAGATGGAGGCGGAGAGGAGATTGGCGCTGGAGGGGGCGAGTTGCAGTCCGGCGCCCAGCGCCCACTCCTGCAGTCCCTCGCGGAAGACGAGTTCCTCCTCCAACACGCCCAGCGCCTGGTGCACCAGCGAGAAGTTCGACGCCCGGACTCCCACCGCAGAGGCCTTGAGGAACCCCCAGGCGAAGGCCGCGCCGAGAAACCCGAGCATGTGCGTCTCCGGGCTCGAGCGCCTCAGCGCGGGCAGCGGGTGAATTGCCCCTTGAGCGGGACCTTGTAGTTGCGGCCTCTGGCGCGCACCGTCTTCATCCCGCCGCTCTTCTTGCGGCACTGGCGGCGGTTGGTGGCCTTCAGATTGCGGTTCTCGCAACGCCAGACGACGACGCCGCGTGGAAACTTCACCAGACGACAATCACCGGAGGTGGGCTTGTTGTCGGCCTGGGCCTTCATCGCCGCCGGCGCCTCGGACTTGGACCAACTCTTCGGCATGGAAAGCTCCTTCGAGCTTTGAAAAGACGAAGGAATCTTCCCGCGCCGGAGCGCGCCGCTTCCAAGCCTTAGCAGGATGACAAACTTACGAGCGGAGGGGGTCGACCTACTTCAATTCCGGGGGGATGGCGGGGCCCTTGAGCCGCTCCAAAACGGCCAGAAAGAGCAGCGTGAGCCCGGCAGCGGGTAGGCCGTGCAGCACGGCGGTGGGCCAGTTGGAGAGCGCCCCAAACACTACTCCCAACGCCAGGGTCGACCAGAAGCACATGCAGATGTCGCAGGAGAGCGGCCGGTGCCGCTTCATCTCTGCCGACCAGGGGAGTGCGCGCACGATGAGGATGAGGGCCAACAGGCTCAGGGCCAGTGCCACCACCAATTCCACCGACAGGCTCACCCCGCCCCCGCGCGGTGCCTGCGCCAGGCTCTGGGCCATCGCCGGTGCTGCCGTGGTCGCGCTCGCGGTTACTGCGTCCATGTTCAGGCCTCCATCGTCTTGCGCGCCTGACCCACCACGCGCGCCTGGTTCCAGTCGAGAGTCACGATGTCCGTGTACGGCTGGAGGCTCGGCCCTTGCCAGTTGCCAAAGTCCAGGTCCACCCAGATGACCGGCTTGGCGAGGCCCTTGGCCACCTCCAGCTTCCAAGCGTGGGGGTGCAGGGCCGAGCCGGCGCGGCGCTGTCGGTAGTCGTGGAGCGGAATCCCGAACTGCAGCGCCGCCATCTCGGCGCCCTTCTTCCGGGTCGGGTCCACATCCATCACCACCACCAGGCGCCCGGCCGCGCGTTCCACCAGGGAGAGCAGGCAGAAGAAGCGCGGCATGTCGTTGATGGTGTCCATCGCTAGAAGCAAGGTGCCGGCGCTCATCCGCACGCCTCCCGGTAGATGTCGTCGAGGCTCTTCTCGGGTTCCCAGCCGTAATCGTGCATGAAGCGCGACGAGTCGAGCACCAGGTAACGGATGTCTCCTGGCCTCGGCGACCGCGCTTCGACTTGGATGCGCTTGCCGAGCTCGGCCTGCACGCGATCGATGGCCTGGTTCAGGGTGGGGGCCCGTCGAGGGCCCCCACCCAGGTTCCAGACGCCGTTGGTGGGGTGCTCCAGCCACCGGATGCAGGCTCCGGCGAGGTCGCGGACATGCAGGAGGTCTCGCACCTGCTCCCCGTCGCCGTAGAGGTGGAAGGGCTCGCCGCGTCGCGCGCAGTGCACCAGCCAGGGGAGCCAGTTCTGAACCTGGGTGGGCAACGCCCAGCGGCCCGTGAAGCACCCGGGCCGGAAGACGCCGGCGCGGAAGCGGCCCAAGCCCGGCTCGCCGTACTTCCGCCCGTACATCTGGCAGAAGAGGTCAGCCGCCGCTTTCGACGCCCCGAAGAAGGTGAGGTGCGTCTGGTCGCCCAGCGGGCAGCGCTCGTCGATACCCATCAACGCGACATCCTCGTGACGGGCGCGCACCACGTCGAAGTTCTGGCCGTAGACCTTGGACGAGCTGATAAAGAGCATCGGCACGTCCGCCAGTTTGCACAGGCGCAGAAGCCGTACCGTGCCCACCACGTTCACGTCGAGGTCCTCGAGCGGGTCGTCCTTGATGTCCTTCCGCGAGTGGCAGACCTGGGCGGCTGAGTGCACCACGGCGTTCACGTCGTGGAGGTCGGGGCCCAAGACGCGGAAGTCGTGGCCCAGGAACGTCACGCGCGCGGCCCGCAGCGCGGCGAGGTTCTCCTCGTGCTGCCGCGGCCCGCTCTCGCCCAGCAGGATGAACCGGGAGAGGTTGTCTATGGCGATGGGCTTGTGACCCTGCTGCTGCAGTTGCAGGGAGAGCTCGGTGCCGAGCAGGCCCGCGCCGCCGGTGACGAGCACCCTCATGCTGCGTCCTTTGTGCCGGGCGCGTTGGGTTCGCGGGGGCCGCAGCGACAGGGGTAGTGCCGACACCCATCGCACGCGTGCTCATGCCTTGGAACGGGGACGCCCCAGCCGTCGAAGCGCAACGGATTGGGGAGGTCGCATCGCCGACCGCACACCGGGCAGACGAGCCCGATGAGGGTCATCCGCCCGTCCACGTGCCGCAGCAGCACCTCATCCGCGTCGGTGCGGCCCTCGCCGTTGCACCAGCCGTGGTGCTCCAGGGGCTTGTGGCGGACGTTGGTCATGGGCCCGCGCCGCCCGCCCGCGCCACCTTGGCGATCATCCGCGAAAGGTTCTGGCGGGCGAACACCGCCGGTGCCCACCCGAACGCGGCCAGCGCGTAGGCCGCCTCCGGGTCGACCAACTCGAGCCCGTGGACCGCGGCGGCTCGAGCAGATTCGTCGGGAGGCAACGCCATCGCCCACGAGATTCCGCCGTAGAGCAGCGGCAACTTCGACCAGGGGGGATGCGAATCGTCCTTGTAGGCGAGGAACTCCTGGCCGTTGCCGACCACCAAGTCGCAGTAGCCCCAGTAGTGCGTCCGACCGCCCCAAGTCCACGACATCATGCCGCCGCCATTATTGAAGCGCATCGACCTGGTCTGGAGCAGTCTCGTCATCACCCGGCCGACAACCCGGAGCGCCAGCACGCGTCGGCCGTTCCAAGCCATCACCCGATCCCCGACCTGCACCTCTGAGATGGGCTTGGAGCCCGAGTCCATCTCCACCTTGGTCGATGCCAGGAACATCACCGGCCCCACTTCCCGTCACACCCGCTGTAACGACGACTCCCATCCGATACGTCTTCCTTGGCCATCTGGAACCAGTTCACGCCGCCACCAAGTCGGCGATCGCCAGATACACCTCGGCGCTCGCCAAGTAGTTGGCGTGGGCGTGGTGGGTGCCGAAGGAGGGCTTGACCTCGCGGATGAGGTTCAGCGCCCGGTTCTTCGGCCAATCTGGAATGGGCCCAGACGGCAAGGAGAGCTCGCGGAGCCGGCGCAAAATCGGGTACAGCATCAGCGGCGTGCGGCTCCCGCCCATCTGACAGTGGAGGTAGAGGCGGGCCTTCTCGTCGCGCACCGCCTTGAGCACGAACTGCCACCCGAGGTGGAACCACGCCGGCTGTTTCATTCCGCCGTCGTCGGGCGTTGGCAGCCAGAGCAGCACCTCGTCGGGCACGCCGGAGGCGCGGTCATCGTGCTCGGTCTCCAGCGAGAGCACGTGCGTCACCTTCAAGTCGTCGCGCAGGTGCGCCCAGTCCTCCTTGCTGGCGATGGAACCGCCCATCAGGAGTTGGCAGAGATGGCGCTCGTTGGCCTCGCCCACCGTCCAGCGCTCCGCGGTGGCGATCGGACCGTTGAGAAGTTGCACCTGGTAGCGCTCGAGCACGGGCATGGGTTCAGTCCTTTCGGTAGCGCCGGCCCTTCCGGTGCCATTCGGGCGTCTTCATCTCCAGCGCCTCGAACGAGAAGAGATCAGCGAAGCCAGACACCGAGTAGCCGAGGGCCATGTTGAGCTCGGCGTATTCGCGCTCTCCGAAGCGCCCGTACGCGTATTCGATGGCGAGTTGATTCAAGTCGACATGGCCGCTCGTCTGGAGGTGCGCCAGAAGCCGGTTCTTGCGGAAGCGCCGCACGCCGTTCAAGTCGACGACGCTCTGGTACCCGACTCCGCCCACGGTCACCAGGGCGTCCTTAAGGACCTTCGAGCCCGTGCAGCGCGCGAGATGCGGCGACAGCCCTATCCTGCTGAACGACTCCCCGCATCCCTTGGGGCAGGGCCGCTTCCGCCTGTACTCGGCCGAGTAGTAGCGCGCCTGGAACATTCAAACTCCGTAGGAGGCCAGTACCCATGCGTTGGCCTCTTCCAAGTTGCGGGTGTTGGGAACGCGCTCCACCGACAAGTCCTTCGAGCCCCGGGTCTCCAGGAACGCCCGCATCCGCTTCACCGTCCACACGTTGATGTGCTCCTTCTTCGCCTCCAGATTCCAGCACGTCTCGTCGTGCAGGCTCCACGCCCCGCACGGCGTGGAGATGAATACCTTCCCGCCTGGCCGCAGGCACTGCTCGGCCGCATCGAGGATGCCCGTGCAGATGGCGGGCGGGTTGTGCTCCAGCACCTCGAACACGCTCACGGCATCGAAAGGCGGCACCTGGTCATTCTCCACCCACCCTGCGAATTGCCCGAAGCTCTCTGCGTACCGGGCGCGAATCGGCACCCGCACCTGCCGGGCCAGCTCGAGCGCGTGGAGGATGGCCGGCTCGCTCACATCCACGCCCTGGATGTCCAGGTCGGGCGCGCACACCGTCATCGGGAAGAGGTTGTTGCCGTCGGTGCAGCCCATCTCCAGGATGCGCTTCAGGCCTTGCTTTCGGCACTGCTCCAGAAGCCACCGGCAGCGGGGTACCAGCGCCCGCTCCCCGAGCTCGATGTAGGCCGCGTCGATGGCGTGGGCGAGGTCGAAGTTCTTCCGGTAATAGTCGGTGGTGTTCAGGCAGCCCGGGCCCAACAGCCCCACCTGTTTCTGGTAGGCCTCGCGCAGAGGCGCGATGAAGTCGGCCTCCTCCAGGGTGTATGGGAGGTGCTCCAGCACCGCGCCAAGCCGCCAGAGCTCTTCGTGACTGGAGTAGTGCTCGAACAAGGTCCACAGCGCCTCCCGGGCCTTGGCGGTGGACACGGCGGTGCGTGCCAGCACCCGGAAGCGCTGCTCCACGGGGTCCCTCGAGCCCTCCGCCATCCGCAGGGCGGTGTGCATGTCCCCGGCCTGGTAGAAGAACGCCGCGTAGGGCTGGCTGGCCACGGGCAGGTGCGCGGCCACCACACCGCTGGCGGCGAAGGCGCTCCCCACGAAGCGGAAGCCGGCGCTCTTGCGCAGGAGCCGAGCCTGGAGCAGGTGCCCGCGCACGACGGTACCGGCGTCGTCCTCCACCACCAGGACGGGGAGCATCACCGTGGAAATCGACTCTGGAACCTCGGCCAGGCTCTGGCGCAAGCCGTGGAGGCTGGTGGCAACGTTGTGGCCCAGTAGGCGGCCCTGTGCGGCCTCGCGCTGGGCGGCGTCGGTGACCAACCATTCGTTGGGATAGAGGAGCAGGAGCCAATCACCCATCGCTTCCTGAAACCCACGCTCGCAGAGCGCGCGGCCGATGTCCGGCACGTATTGGACGCCCACCTCCTTCACTGGCAACTCGTGCCGGCAGACGAGGTGGCTGGCATCGAAGCGGGTGATGATGATTTCGTCGCACAACGATGCATCCAGCCGGTCCAGGCAGCGGATGAGCGGCGCATAGGCGGTGGGCCCGCAGGGAATGACCGCGCTGATGCGAGGCACCGTCACGGGCGCTCCCAGATGCCCAGGCCGCCCACCTGCCCGATGAACCGGAACCCCATCCCGGGAAGCATCCGCTCGGCGGTCTCCGCGATGCGGTAGGGCGGGTGGCGGTAGTCGTGGAGCAGAACGATGGCGCGCGGGAGCAGGTGCGGTCCCCAGGCGGTGAGGTTGGCCTCCACCTGCTCGGCGGTGTGGTGGTCATCGATGAGCAGCGAGTGCACTCCCATGCGCTCGCGGTCGTAAAACTGGCGTCCGCCTTCGGCGGATTCGCACTCGATGCCGTAGACCGACTTCTCCAAGCTTCGGTAGTGGGCGCAGACGAGTTCGCGGTACGCCTTGGCCTCGGCCGGCGTCTTCCCCGCTCCGCCCGCTGCCTGGCTGTCGGGAAGGTAGTTGTCGTAGCTGAAGAGTCGCACGCCGTCGGGCAGCACCTCCGCTGCGGCGGCCATGCTCCGACCGCACCAGGCGCCGAGCTCGACGTGGGCGCTGCCTCTCGGCGCGGCGCGCACCGCCGCCTGAAGTGTGCGGGCGTCATCCTCGTCGAACATCCCTGGCACGTCTTTCCAGGAGGAAAGGTTCATGGCAGGTTCGCGTTCGCGCTGGAGAGTTCCCACTCCACCAGGTGAGCGTGGACTTCGTTCAATGTCTGGATCAATTCGTTCCAGACCAAGGACAACGCCGCTTGCTTCTGGGCTCTGTGTTCCTCGTTCAGGGCGGGATTCCAGTCGGAGATGGCGCAGATTCCGGTGTGCATGGCGACGGCATTGATTTGCCGCACCAGCCGTCCGTTGATCTCGTTCGCCACGACGGGCTCGAAATGTACGGTCGGCGGAAGCGCGGTTCCGGTGATGCGCGAACAGGCCTCGGCGTCCGACATCGCGAAACCGCAACCGTCCTTTGGACACACGCACCACGGAATGGCCGAGTAGGCGACGAGGCCTGTGCCGCATCTCGGGCAGCGTACCTCGCCGGATTTAGTCATTGACGATGCCCCGGGTGAGCCCGTGCACGCACCGCATCATCCGCTTCACCTTGGTCTCGAGGAGCCGGGCCGGGTTGGACCGGGTCTTGTCGGAGATGGGCGCCACCGAGATGATGTGCGCGTCCAGCACCGGCGTCTCCACATCCAGCACGCGCATCTTCGCCCCGGCCCAGAGCAGCCGCAGGGTGAAGTCGGTGTCCGCCAAGTCGCCCTGGCCGTCGAAGGACTCGTCCCAGCCGTTCACCTTGCGGACTAGGTGGGTGGGCACCGAGTCGCTCTTGTAGTGCCCCAGGTATTCCTTCGTGCCCAGTTCCTCGTTGGCTGACGGTTGTTGGGGAAAGCGGGCGATCACCTCCCCGAACGGGTTCACGTCCTTTCGGAAGGTGCTCCACAGAAAGCGGCCCTTCTGCGCCTTCTCCAGCACATCCCACACGCTCATGCCCAGAGTGCACTCCAGCGCGTTGGGGTTGATGGTGGTGCGCGCCCACGGCCCCAGGCCGATGGTGTCCTTGGGCAGCGCGACATGATGCTCCAGGAATGTCGGCGGCGGACAGGCGTATTCGCAGAGGAACACCAGCCGCTCCCCGCTGGCGCGGCGGATGGCGGTGTTGCGGAAGCGGGAGTGCGAAGAGAGGGGGAATACGTCGTGGTCGACGGGCAGGTGCTGGATGGGGAACTTCTCCCGGAAGTGCTCGAGCGCGGTGTAGATGCGGTCGTGACGCCAGCGGTGGAGCGCGTCGACGATGACGAGCTCGAACTCCTGGCAGGTCTGCGCCTCCAGATGTTTGAGCGTCAGGTCGAGCCCTCCCAACCTCCAGATGGGGAGCACCACGGTGAGCGGCACCACGGGGAGGGGTGTCGGACTGCTCTCCGGAGGGGCGGCGTACTCCGAGACCACGGGTCGGCCGCGCAGCGCCACCCCGGAAATGTCGAGGAGTCCGCCGTTGGTGACCACGTGGTTCCGGAAGCCGCGCAGCGTGTGCGGCTGCTCGATTTCGCCCATCGGCACGGTGACCAGCGCCGCCCACGTCTTTTCCGGGGCACCGGAAAGCGCTGCCCTCAAGGTCGCGCCCTCGTCGAGGATGTCCAGGGACTCACCGGGGAAGAAGAGGAACACCCAGTCGGCCGACGACTCGTGCAGCGCGGCCTCCACGAGGAAGTCCGGGTGCGCCCGCACCACCCGCACGTCCCCTTGCACCACCGGCCGCTTCTCCTCGCTGGTCCAGAGGAGCAGCATCTCGTCGAAGCCGTGGGGCTCCAGGCTCTGGAAGAGGCGGGGGAGTTCCAGCACGTGCTGGGTCTCGGCAATCGCGATGGCTGCGCAGAGCCTCATGCGTCCGCTCGAGACCGAGGCATGTCCTTCATCTCGGCACCGCAGCCGGGGCACGCGATGGGCGCGGGCACCGGCGGGCTCTGGAATCGCGTGCCGCAGATGCAGTGGATGAAGACCTTCTTCCAGGTGAGGTAGCCGATGAGAGGCTTCATGCGGCCGAACCCATGCGCGCCGGCGCGGTGGAAGTGGAAGTGGAAGCGGCTCGGGTGATGAACCCGTGCTCCTCCAGCACCCCCTCGAACCGGTCCGCCACTTTCTCCCAAGTGTGCTCCTCCATGCGCCGGCTGATCGCCAGCCGGTCGAGTTCCTCCCGTCCGCTCTCCTGCAGCGCCCGGACGAGCGTGGCCAGGAAGGTCTGCGCCGCCTCTTCCGTCTTGACCGGCGGTACCATGTAGCGGCGGTCGTGGATGTCAGGCAGCGCGCCTTCTTCCGGGAACACCACCGCGCAGCCGGCCGCCGCCGCCTGGGCGAGGGAGATGCCGTAACCCTCAGGCATCGGCCCGCCGGCGTAGGCGTACAGCCCGCTCCCCAACATCACCTGCGTCAACTGGTGCTGGCCCACCCGGCCCCGGTAGGAGACGTGGGGGGTGTTGTCGAGCTTCTGGCGCATCTGGAGGAACGTAATCTCCCGCGCCGTGGCCATGACCCCGGCCAGGAGTTGATGGGAGGTCATCAGGTCGCCGTACACCACCAACTGGGCCTCGGGCACCTGCTCCAACACGTGCGGCCAGCAGTTCAGGAGCGTGTCCAAGCCGCGCGTCGGATCCGAGGCGTACACCACCTGAAGGGGGTTCCGCTCCGGCACATCCTCGGGCTTCATCTGCGCCAGGCACCAGGCGGAGAGGACGCCGTTGCCGATGACGTGGTGCGGGTGCCCGCAGGTCTCGGTCTGGAGGTCCGGGTGGACTTCCTTCATCAGGCCCCGCCGGGCCCACGCGCTCACGTGGAGCGAGCCGGCGCTACGCCGTTCGATTTCCGGGTTCCAGTGCCAAGTGGAGCCGTAGCCGTTGTCCTGGTGCCACACGAAGGTGGGGCACTTGAGGTCTGGGTTCCGGAGCACCCAGGGCGCGCGGCAGGCGACGAGGATGCCGTGGTCCTCGCGCATGTCGAACGAAGAGAGCCCCCGCCATACGAACCCCATGTCGCAGGCCAGGTGCACCCCCGTGGGGCAGTAGACGGTCACCGGGTAGCCGCGCCTGGCCACTTCGCGCGCCAGGTAAACCACCGCGCTCTCGCTCCCCCCGATGCCGTAGAGCTCGGGGAAGCGCGGGTCCCACTGGGTGATGGCGTGCGGCGAGTAGAAGGCGATGGGCGGCCGGCTGGTGGGCCGCACCCGGGCGACCAGCCCAGCGGGCACCCTGGCCACCTGCAGGACCTGGTTCCCCTTGGCGCGGAAGTGCCGGACGATACTCTCCTCATCCTCGGGCGCGTTCTCCTTACCGTAGAACACCACCCGGGCACCCTCCGGCGAGGGCCCTATCTCGCCGAGCCCTTGGAAGCCGCCCTCCGGCAGCGCGTCGCCCTGGTCCATGTCGCGCCGGAAGCGGCCCACCCCCGCCTTGGCCGCTGCCAGGAGCTCCTGGAAGCGCGGTAGCCAGCGGATGCCCCGCATCGGCACCGACTCGTCCGCCGCCTCCAGGATGGCGCGGGCCGGCTCCACCTCGCGCTGCGACACCAGTACCTGCACCGCATCGAGCAGCCCGTCGATGGCCTTCTTCTTGTCGAGGTCGTGGTGCACGCGCTCCAGGGTCTTCCTGGCCAATTCGTCGTCGGGGTAGAGCCGGCAGGCCTCCTCGGCTGCGGGGAGGCCCTTCTGCGGCTCGCCGAGCTCGCACCAGGCCACCGCCACCTGCGAGCGCGGCTTCAATTCCCTGGCCTGTACGAAGTCCACGGGCTGGGGGCAGGATTTCCTGGTCTCGCCCATGGAGACGAGCTCGATGCAACTCCGCCAGTGACCCACCAAGTACTGGGCCTCGGCCGCCGCCATCCATGCGTCCTGCATCTCGGGCTTCAAGAACGTGGCGGCCACCGCTTCGGCGTAGGCGGTCTCGTAGATGCCCCGCGCGATGTTGATGTTGGCTCGGGTCAGCCGGTAGCGGTAGGTGTCCAGCGCATCCCCGCTCCTCTGGATGGCCACCCGGATGGAATCGTCGGCGCCCTTCAGGTCACCCATGGCGATGTGCATGTTGGCGACGTCGTACGCGTGGCGCGCATCCGCATAATCCATCAACTGCATCGGCATCTGCGGGCGGTTCGGGTCGAGGGGGTTGCCCCTCCGCTCCTGCATCTGGTTGAGGACCGTCTTGTTGCGGAGGATTTTCGCCGCCGATTCCTCGGTGGGGTAGTGGCGGACCAGGAGCCCCGCGGTATCGATGCCCGCTTCCACGATGCCCGGCTTGGGATAGGCGATTTCGTGGATGGGCATCCGCCAGAGGTAGCAGTCCCGCCGCAGCACGCGCCGCCGCGCCTGGTAGATGACCGCCTTGCCATGCTCGTCCACCAGGTAGTCGTAGGGGGCGCGCACGCAGGTGATGTTCCAGGGCAGTTGCTTGAGCCACGCGGTGAGGGTGTGGCCCCCGGTCTTGGAGGGCCGTGAGACAGGCAACTTGAACCGCCGCTCCAGGTCGTTGATGGCGGTGAGCCCGTCCTTCGACTCGGTGTCGAGGATGGAGGACACGATATCGTCAGTGTCGAGCCAGAGGACCCACTCGCCCCGGCACAGCGCCATCACCTCGTTGCGCGCGGCCGAGAAATCGTTCTTCCACTCGTGCCGGAGAATGCGGAGCGTGTAGCGCGGCGGAGCGCCAGTGGTGTGGGGCCAGAAGGCGACCACCTCGCCCATTCTGGGAAGCTCCAAGACGGCGATGTACGGCTCGAGCGCCTCCAGGAAGAGGCCGTCGTCCTTGCCGTTCCAGCCCAACACCAGTTCTGGTGCCATGGGCCCGTCGGGGCGCTCGAGCACGCTCTTCAGCATCCGGCCCAGCGTCTTCGCGCCGGCGTCACCGCAGATGCAGAACAGGGACACGAATGGCGTGGGGCTCGCTGCGCTCATGGGGGGGACTCCTCTTTCGCCCAACTGGGCCACAGGACCGGGTCCACGCGATGGGCTTCGAGACTCTGCCCGCACGAGCCGCACAGCCCGGGGACGGTTGCGCTGAAGTTGCCCGCGCAGGGCGGTGACTCCCGGTAACTGGTGTCCTCCACCATCCGGTCTCCCGACACCGGACTGCTCGTCTGGTAGAAGCGCCGCCCGCGGTAGAGCACCACCAGGGAAGGCAGCGGGGCCGGGGGAGGCATGAGCTTGGGGAGGTCCCGGAGGACGCGGTTCATCTTCCACTGCGCCGGCATCCGGTTGAAGAGGAAGGTGAGGAAGAATTCCCACGGCCCGCCGATGGAGAAGAACCCCCCGAAGTCCACCCGCAGCGTGGTGTTCACCGCCCCGTAGGCCATGGTGCCGTGCCGGTGCCGGTGCGTCTTGCACCCGTTGCCATCGCTCCGGCACACCGGCTTCAAGCAATGCACCACGGTAGGGTAATCCCCGCCGGTGCCGCAGAGAGAGACCGCCGGGCGGGCGCAATCGCAGACAGCGCCCTCTTCAGCGGGGCGGGCCTTCGGCTGGAGGCGCGTCACCGTCACCGGCTGACCAGTTCTAGCTTGCCCCCGTTCACCGGGTAGCGCAGGTGACAGCGGGAGAGGATGTCCCGACCCAGGATGCCGTGCAGAAGGGGCGTCTCCCACACCACCCACGGGTCGAGTTGCAGCCGGGAATCGCCGTTGGTGAGCGCCACCAGGTGGTGGGCGCGCCATTCCACGAGGCCCGGTCCGGATTGTCCCATCGTCTTTCCGGCGGCGATGGCCGGTGCACCGACCGATACCAGCACATCCGATGGCACCAGCGAGAATTCCGCGCCCGTGTCGAGGGCGAAGTCGAGCTTGCGCGTTTGTCTGGCCGCTCCTGGCACCATCGCCACCATCGAGGCTGCGGAGACCTCGAGCCGCAGCGGAGAGAAGCCGAGGCCGCCGCCGGACTCGTACGATGGATCCGCGAGTTGCACCCGGCGCTGTTCCCACGGGTACAGAAGGCCGATGTGGCACCGCCCCACGGCATCGGCCTCGGCCGCCGACAGATAGGACTCCCTCAACGATGCGTGGAACGATGTCGTTCCATCCGGGAGCGTCAGGCTGTACTGGCCCAACCGCCCGCCCGCCTCGACCAGCGCATCGAGTTGGCTGCTCCACTGTTCGTAGGCTTGGCGGAGGGAGGCGTTCATGGCTCATTGCTGTAACTCAGTCCCATGTGGTCACTCCAGATGCCCGGGCATCTCCAGGGACGGCCGGGGCGGCGACCACCGGCGGCTCCACCTCGAACCCTTTCCTCAGCCACTCCCCCGAGCACACCTGCTCCATCTGATTCGCCGCCGCCTTCCAGGTGTACTCGGCAGCCTTCTTCCGCCCGCGCTTGAGCCGCGCCGATTGCCCGTCGAGCTCGCCCCACAGGGCCATCACCACCTGGTCCGCCAGCCATTCCGGGTAGTCCCTGTCGATGTGCTCCTTGGTGAGCCAGTGCACGGCGTCGCCGTAGAGCGAGGGGAGCGCGTCGCTGGGATGGGAGAGGACTGAGCAGCCGGCGGCGAGTCCGTTCAGAATCGAGTTGCAGTTGTGAACTAGGAAGTTGCCAACATGGTAGCTCTCGTCTGTCTCGACAGTCATCGAAAAGACTTGGTCCGAGAACGGCCTTCTCTCTACTTCACGGACCCTGAGGGCGAACGCGCCATCGGCGAGCCGTTTCGAGTAAGTAACCCCGCTGCCCCTCACGTCGCGACCGCCGTAATCCAGGAATTCGCCGGCGATCGAGAAGTACACCGACCACGATAGTTTTCCGTTCTGGTGGTGCCGCTCGTGGATTTTGACGCGGTGGCCGATCTGGCAGAGGAGCGTACGTACTTGACCAATCAGGTATGGAGAGGCAGACGTGTATCCGGCGTAGCGGGCACCGTGTTGGTGAACGACGCTGCCGTCGGTGCGCCAGAGGCCCTTCAGGAGCTCAGTCACCAACTCCCGTGGCAACGCCATTGCCCATTCCGGTAGTTGCTTCTTCCTGTCGTCCGCGTAACACCACTCGGAGAACACGTGGGCGAGCGAGCTGCTGTGGACGCGTACCGACATCATTTCTTTTCTGGGACGGTGGTCTTCGACCTTGCTCTCGGCGGAGAAGATGAGTCGCAGCGATTGCTGTACGTCGGTCGCGAATGTGCTGCGCGCGGAGGCGAAGAAGAACGACAGCTCGCCCGAGGTCCGCCCACGCATCGGAGCGTTGCCATTGCCAGCGAAATAGCCAATGAGTCGGCAGAGTTCTGAAGTGATGGGCACCGCTTCTGGCAATTCAAGTGGCGGCTTCCCTCCGAGAGCCGCCGCGCCGGCCAGTCCGGTCTCCATTCGATACGGGAGGATGATCCTGGCCGGCAATTTCACTTCTGAGGGCAGCGGAGCGCTCTGGGGGGTCGCAGAGTAAAGCCACATGCCGGCCTTGATGTCTCTGGCCAACAACCACTCGAATTGCTTCTCGCCGTCCTTCGAAACAAATACCGGATGATCATCCGTCATCTCTACCGGCTCGCCACAGGCCGGGAGGATGCGCACCAGCGACCCCTCAAAACGACGACGGCGAAGCGCGCTGACTCTCCTCCATTGGCCGGATTGCCCGAGCACAAGGTCGCTCAACGACATCCGTTCAATTGGCTTCAATCCCTCGATCGACGTGATGAGCGTCCCCGCCGGATGGCAAAATCCCTCGCAGTAGCCAAACGTCTCGTATGGGTAGCAGTGCACACGGCATTGCTTCTGAAAGCGGGCCAATTCCCGCCTGGGCACCTGACCATGGAAGGTAACGCTCGGGTCCTGCATCCGGTCCAGCACCAGTCGGCCGACGGTCTGGCCGCGCTCCCCGTAGAAATTGGCGGGGAGCGCGTTGATGAGGTTCAGGTAGCGCTTCACCTCGTAGAAGACATGCAGGTGCGCCTCCGGCACCTTCTGCACCACGAAGGGCCAGGCGCGGAGCAGGTGATGCAGCCCACGATCTGGCGAGCTCCAGTAGCCCACGTGCATCGGCCGCTCTTCCCAGTCCGGCGCTCCTTCGTACAACTCGAGGTCCAGCCCGTTGTGCACCACCGCCTGTTGCCCGGCCCAGCCCCAGCCCTTTATCTGCCGGGCGTGGTCCAACGATGGCGAGACGATGCAGTCCAGCGCGTTCCAGTCGCCCAGGATGAAGAGGTCGTTCAACTGCTGGAACATGAGCCGACGCACGCCGGGCCGGGCGTACTCGAGCGGGCGGATGCCGCTCCAGGCGCAGACCGCGTCCCAATGCTCGCCCACGATGACGGGGTAGAGCGGCTTGTCGGTGCTCCGGAATTCCACCCCGCGGAAGACCCCGCTCTCGCCGCAGTGGTAGGCGAGCACCTCGTGGCCGAGCTCTTTCAGGCCCACCGCGGTGCGGATGAAGGCCTCCTCGCCGCCGCCGACCGTGGAGCCGTGCTCCAAGTCGAGCACGTCGACCGGGTAGCGGCCCCACACCGGGCTGAAGCAGCTGACGCTCAGGATGCGGATGGCTGCTCCCCTTTCTCCCGTGAAGACACCTCGGCCTCAAGGAGCCGCGTCATCTGGACGTAGTCTCCGAAGATTCGGTCCCAGCCCCAGTTTTTGGGGGGTGACGGTGGGCCGGTCTGGAGACTGAGGGCGATGTCCCTCTTTTCGCATGCCTTCGCCAGCGCGAGCCGGAGGACGAACAGGGGCACTTCTGAAATCTTCGCGTGCAGCGCTGGCGGCTTCCCGTCCAGTTTCTCCTGGTAGGACCGATGTTCCATGATGCCCAGACCGCTGAGGTCGTCGTACAGAGCGCTCCGGACCAGAGCCTCGAGCGACGCCCATTCTCCTTCCCAGTACGAAGGCGGCGCATCGAAGATGGCGGTGGCCGGGAACGAGCAGAGGGCGAGGACTTTCTTCACCACATCCACCGGCTCGTCGGAGGCGATGAACCAGATGTTCCGGTCGGAGTAGTCCTCCTCGTTGTCGCAGATGTAGTAGCGCGTCACGGGGCGCTCTCCTTCGACGCCCTCCCGAACCTCTCCTCCACGAATTCCTTCATCGACGGGTGCTGATCGGTGAGGCACGAGTAGGCCCGGCAGGTCTTGGGTCGCTTTGCCCAGATGGAGCAGTGGCCCTCCCGCCGACCGTCTGTGCCTTCGACATCGTGGAGGAAGATGCAGTCGCCGGTGAGCGGGTGGCGCTCGAGCAGCGCCACATTCTCCACCTCCTTGCCATTCTCCAACCGGATGCGGCCGAAGTGGTGGGGGAGCCTCTGGGCCTCGAGCTGGGAGAGGGGCACGGCGTCCACGTGCCGCAACCGGCAGCAGGGGGCACTGCACCCGGTGCAGTCGATGGTGGATTCGGGCGCCGACTCGTCTTCCAGGTAGCTCCGCTGGAGTTGCCCCGGCTGCTCGACGATGGCGGTCATCACCTTCATCCCGATGCGCCGGGATGCTACACGAGTCCGTCGCCGGGTCGACACTCACCCGTCGACTCGGCCGAAGTGGCTACCCTGAAACAGGAAAACGCGCGCTGGCGGACCGCGAAGCGACCGGCGTTTGGGTCCGGTCCGCCAGCGCGAAGCGGGGCACCCCCGCAACCCGTTCAGCGAATGCCGGAATGGTAGAACTGAATCTGGACGTCCCCGGCTTCCACGGTGGTGTTGGGGTTGTACCAGACCGCCGTCGAGCCCGTCCGGGTGAACAACTGCACCGGGAGGGTGAGTTGCCCGTGCCCGATGCCGGCACCGATCGCCGCCGTGCCCTGCATCGTGCCGGGCTGGAAGAGGGCCGATTCGGCCGAGGTGGTGATGCCGGTGGCGATGGAATACAGCGTCATCGCCTTGTTGATGCCGCCCAGGTCCGTGTCCGAAGACGTGAGGAGGGTGATGAACCCGGTGTAGACCAGGTTTCCGAGCAATGCTGCGGGCATGGTGGGGACTCTTTCTGAACTGCGAACCCGAGCGAGTTCTCGGGCATAGAGATGGTATTTTTCTCCTCCGTGAACGGTCAAGGAGCGGCCCGGCGAGCTTCCGCCGCAGCCCTTTCGGCAACCGTCGTTTGACGGATGACGAATTCCACCGCCGGCTTCCCCGGCAACGCCAGCATCGGCATCGCCGGGTACGGCTTCGTGGGGCGCGCCACCGCGCACCTCTTCCAGGGACAACACCGGGTGCTCATCCACGACACGCGCTCGCTGGAAGAACTCGCCAAGGCCTACGGGCCGGGCTGGTACTGCGGGCTCCAGTACGTGGACACATTGAAGGAACTGGCCAAGGAGTCCGACTACCTCTTCGTGTGCGTGCCCACGCCGATGAAGCCCGACGGCAGTTGCGACGTGAGCATCGTGGAGAGGGTGGTGGCGGAGGTGCTGGGGAGCGAGACGGTGGTGGTGCTGCGCAGTACTGTGCCGCCGGGCACCACCGACCGGCTACGGGGCGAGGATGGCGCTCTGGTCTACTGCCCGGAGTTCATCACCGAGAAGAACTGGAAGCACGACGCCGAGTACCCCGACCGCATCCTGGTGGGCGGCAGGGAGCCGTGGTGCACCTGCGTGGGAATGCTCTTCCAGAGGGCGCATGCGATGGTGGCCTCGACTAAGCGGGCGGCCAATCCGTTCGCGCACGCGTCCATCCCCTACCTGCTCATGCTCGAGAGCGGCGAGGCGGAACTGGCCAAACTGGCCTCCAACGCGTTCCTGGCGGCGAAGGTGGCCTTCTTCAACGAGGTGGCCTGCCTGGCCGGGCGGTTGGGCCTGGAATACGAGAAGGTGCGCGAGGCCATTACCTGTGACCAGCGCATCGGTGCCTCCCATTCGATGGTGCCCGGCCACGACGGAGACCGGGGCTTCGGCGGCAGCTGCCTCCCGAAGGACACATCGGACCTTCTGGATGTGATGCGCCGGCACGGCACGCCCAGCGCCGTGGTGCGGGGTGCCTTGTCGACCAACCTGGCCGTGCGCCGCAACCGCGACTGGATGCAGATGAAGGGACGGGCGGTCACCGAGTAGCCAGCGCATTCACGCGCGGCCAGCCACCTCACCGGGCCAAGGTACGGGCGGCGGCGCATCGCCGTCAATCGAGCGCGACGTGGCGGTGATCGAGTAGGGTGTGCGCCGTCCCGAGGGGGAGGGGAGGGACTCTTGGCGCGCGCCGCCTGCGCTCTGCGTGTCTTGACCGCTCGAGCGAGATACGAACGCCCGCGTCACCGTACCCACTAACCCGGTGCCGCGGGCGATTCGAAGTGCAGGCCCAGAGGGGAGGGGGGGGCCCTAGGCCCAACCGGAAAGCAGCATAGCCAGAAAACCCTTCGCCTTCCATGTTTCTGATTCGAAATCAAGGCGTTGGCGGATCAGTTTTTACGGACCCACTATCGCTGCTGCCCACCCCGTGTTGCCCGTGCCGCAGCCAGGTCATTACTTTGGTATCATCTTGAAAGGGGGCACCTCCATGAGCCGGATCGGATTCTGCGCGTTGATGCTGGCGTTCGTGGCTTGCCGGGGAAGTCCCGGCGTGCCCGGGCAGGCCGGGGCGCCCGGGCCGAAGGGAGATCTGGGACCGGATGGGCCTGGTGGACCCGCCGGACCTCAGGGGCCTCAGGGGCTTCAGGGCCTACAGGGACCGCCAGGCGAGAGGGGCGCGCCCGGTGCGCCGAGCCTTCAACTGGTCTTCTCCAACGACGCGCCGAGCACGCACCTCATCACGATGGGCCCCATGGTCGATGTTCCCCTCGCGGGCCGGGGAGGCCTGCCGACGGCGGCGCGGACCGTCTACTTACAGGTGATGGGGTGCACCGATGCGGAGAACCACTCCTACGACTTGTTCGTGCACCCGATGCTGACCGCGCCCCTGGGCCACTCGCACGTCACCGGCCACGCGGCCCAGCCGGGCACGCTGGTCCCCGAACGCGGTTGCTCCACCTGGGTGGGGTTCGTTCCGCTGGATGGCTTGCAGAAGATTCAGGTCTACGCGTCGAATGCAGCCTACCAGCGCACGGTGACGTTCGAGCTCACGCTTCTGGGCTGGCTCCAGTAGGGCCCGGCCGCGAGTCAGATTATTACTGAGCGTCCGTTGTGAGAGGGGGAGGTTCAAGGACATGCGTTCGTTTCCTTTGATCGCGCTGGTCGTCGCGTGTTCCCCGCCACCGCCAGCGAGCAAGTGCATCAATTGCTCCGGGTGCTGCGACCCGATCACCGACATGTGCGTATCTGGAACGCTAAGTTCCCAGTGCGGCCAGTTCGGATCGACTTGTTTCTCATGTCCGATCAACCAGCGGTGTTCCACTGGGCAGTGCGTTGCGAAACAAGGAGAGGGGCAGCCCTGCACCAACGCTGATGAATGCCTCGAAGCACTCATCTGCGTTGGTGCTCCAGACTACAAGTGTAGACGCAGTTGCAATCCTGCAAATCCTGCCTGCGGCGGCGGGCTTCGCTGCGTACCCCTTCAGGGTGGAGGCGGTGCCTGTGTGCCCTAGGCGACGCGCGGCCCGCCCGAAGACGCGGGGACCAGCGCCCTCACCTGCTCGAGGATCGGCGTGATCCGCGCCACGTACTTCGCCGTGGGCAGAGTGTAGTAGCAGCCGCGGGTGTTGGGGCACCCCGCCGGCGGCGGGCCAATCGTCTGGAGAAAGCCGATGTCCCCGCGGGCGAGTTGCTCTTGCGCCGGCTGGTAGCGCTTCAGCCCCAGGAGCTTCCAGTAGTCCTGGAGACCCGCCTCAAGGCTCGGGTACACGCGCCACCGTTGCCGGATGCTCTTCACCTGGCCCGAAGCCGAGTGCTCCTTGTCCCCGCCGATCATCACCGGCCCGCCCCACACGCTGGGCGGCGCCGGCTGCTCCACGGTGCCCGCGGCGAGGTTCAGGATGTTGTTGCCCTGCTGGGCCTGCGCCGTCTTCCCCCAGCCCGACTCGAGCGCGGCCTGGGCGATGACCAGAAGCTTCGCCTCCAGGGGCCACCGGGGCCACACGCTGGAGGTGGCGTTCAAGACCGAGAGCACGAAGCCCTGCTTGGTCGATGGCAAGGTCAAGGGTCGACTCCTGGGCGTGACGAAGACTGCGCCGAGCACTTCGCGCCCGACGAAGTAGAGCAAGGCTCCGCCCGCACCGTAGAGAAGAAGGTGCGCCAGGAGCCGCTCTCTATTGCCGGGGGCGGCCATTCTCTTCCTTCACGGGACAGATCCGGACGTTCCTGTCCCGCGTTTCGGGTTGACTCTACCGGCGGCGGCCCTTGCGGGGGCGCTTGCGGCAACGGCCATCCTTCCGGTGGCCGTACTTGCAGTGCTTCCGCCGGCGGCGGTGGAGCACCATGTCGAGCGACGGGGTCATGCCTTCTCTCCTTTGTCCTTCAGCCAGACAACGACGCCAGCGAGCGCCAGGCCCACCAGCACCCATCCCCACCAGGGGATGGAACTGACGAAGACGTTGGCTTGCTGCGCCACGCTCCGCGCCTCTTCCTTGGTGATGGCCGAGGTCTTGGTGGCGAAGGCCGGCGTCTAGCCCAAGCCCGACACCATGGCGATGTCCGCCTCGCCCGAGAGCGCGCTGCCACCGGTGTCGCTGGGCTGCACCCAGCCGACGCCCGGCACCCACTGCACGCCGCCGAAGAAGTTGCTGTTCCGCACGCGCGCTCCTTCCACTACCGCTTGGCCACCATCGCCACCACCAACAGGAGAATACCGGCGCCGGCCACATATGGGAGCGCCTGGAAGAAGCCGCTGGACGCCTGCGCCCGGGCCTCGGTTTGCGCCGTGAGGCGCTGTTCCTCGGCAATGAGCCGCTGCGTCTGCAGCCGCGCGAGCTCCAGTTGGGTCGCCTGCGCTTCCTTCGCCGACTTCTGGCCGGTGGCGGTGGCAAAGATGTCGGTGGCACCCTGGGTGAGGGAGTTGATGACCTCGGAGACGATGTTCTGTCCCAGTCCGCCCAGTTGCTTCCGCGGAGAATTGACGATGACGAGTGCCATGGGCCTACCTTCTTCCAGCCCAGAGAATGCCGCCCAGAAGCAGGCCTGCCACCAGCACGCCGCCCACGATCGCGAACGCCCGGGTCCGGCTCTGCCGCAGCTCGGTCTCGCGCCGGGCCTGCTCGAGCAGCGCCTGCTGGCTGGCGAAGGCGCCCGTGGCGGTAAGGGCGGTGGTGCCGGTGGCCGCCTGCAAGACCGGCGCGAACATGGGCAGGAGCGCGGAGATGGTGGCCGCGCCCTCTGGGCCGATGCCCAACTGGCCCACCGGCATCTGCCGGCCGGCCATGCAGCAAGTCTCCAGGTATTGAAGAGCCATGGGGTTCAACTCGCGAGAATCTGCGCCTCCTCCAACTTGTCGACGGGCGGCTTGCCCGGCCTCGAGCAGCGACCCGGTGGAGCGTTGAGAGACTTCTCACGGATTTGCTCGCCCAAGTACTCGCCCAACACGGGCCCGGCGACATCGGCGGCGACCTTCAGCAGCACGTAGCCCACGGCCACCACGCCGGCGAGCAGGAGCAGTTTCTGCGGCCACGACAGCGCCTGGAACGGAACCGGCCCGTTCCGGCGCGCCGCAGCTCCGGCCAGCGGCTTCTGCCGCTTCGCCCAAGGGGCTGCGGCTCCGCCTTGGCGCACGTCGGGGCGGGAGTCGGTGCCGGCACCGGTAGCCTCCACGAGGCGCTGCCAAGTGACCGCATCCACCACCCCGGTCTGGGGCAGCCCGCTCTGCCTCTGGAAGCGCTGCACCGAGAGCTCGGTCCAGTCGTCGAAATGGTTGGGCGTCTCCGAAGCGTGGAAGGCGTTGCCCAGCGCCCACTGGAGCCGCTGCTCGAGCTCGCACACCCGCGGGCCTGTCGCCCCGCGGCGCAGCCCGGTCGCCGGGGGCGACCCCGGTGGCGGCTTCTGGAACTGGAGCACCTCGGCCATCGTCATCTCACTTCCGTCGCATCAGGAGCAACGCCGAGCCCACCACCAGGATGCCGCCCGCCACCAACACCGGCACCCACGGAAACTTCTTCTCCTTCTCCTGCACCCCGCCCCCCTCCATTTCGCTGCGGCGCTGGAAGAAATCGGGGCCGCGGTTCTGAGGCGTGCGCATCGAAGGGGGGCGGCTGCCCGTATCGACGGTCTGCGTGGCTTGATTCTGAACCTGGAGTTCTACCGGCGGAGGCTGCGCTGGCACAGGTGCCTGGGCCGCATTGGCCAGAGCCAAGACCTTGTTCTTGAGGTTTCGGAGCGCGGCCTTGTATTGAACCTCGCGACCGTCCGAGCGCCCGCACTGTAATACGCCGCCGGCGTCGAACTGCTGCAGCCGATCGACATCGGCAATCAATGAACGAGCGCCCGCCTCCCAACTTTCCAAGAACTGCATCGCACCAGCGCTGTAATCGGAGGCCGCCTTGTACTCGGCGTACCGAGTGGCGGCGAGGCTCACCGCGGGGCCGGCACCGCTCCAAGTCCCTCCGCGGTCGTCGCAGCCGCCTTGTCCGCCGTAGCCGTCGATGAAGTTCCGCGCGGCGTGGTCATTCTGGAACTTGAGCGGTCCGATTCCGAGATCGGAGGTTCCCAGGTAACCGAGATTGCCGAGCCCGCCGTAGCCCTGCAGCGCCGCCAGCCAGCCCGGGGACTCGATGAAGCCGCCCGGTACCGAGGGGTTGGGGATGGCGCGCACCTGCGCCCTGGACCCGGCGCGCACCACGGCCATCTGCTCCTGGCGGAGCATCTGGGCGGCCACTTGGCGCACCGACGGGGCCCGGGGCGAGGCGCGCAGAGAGAGCAGGGTGAAGGGACCCAGCATGTCCTGGTGCGTCGCGAAGAGAAACTTGGCCATCGCCTTCCGACTCCTTCGACTCCCTCACCGCGTGAGCAGCTTGAACACCCCGAACCCCACGAAGCCCCACAGCGCCCATTTGCCCCACTTCCGCCATGAGCCCTCATCTGCCAGCTGGGCCTGGCTCTTCTGTGCCACGGCCTGAATCTTCTTCTCCGCCTCCTCCACCTTCACCTCGGCCTCGGCCGCCTCGCCCTCCGTCTCGGCCAGCGCGCGATCGGTGGCGGCCTTGTCGAGCTCGCGCTGGGCCTCCTCCGCCTGGCGCTTCCGCTCCTTCTCCGCCTTCGCCTGCTCGTCGGCAGAGGGCGGCGGACCGTCCGAGGTCTTCGTCTGGAACATCGGCGTCTTCGGCTTGAATGTCGGCGGGGCCCGCACCGTCACCACCGGCACCTGGCTCGAGACCCGCTGCAACTCCATCCGGCGGAGCTCACTCCCGGGGGCGGTGCCGGGCAAGAGCCCGGGCATGAGAGACGGCATGGTGGCTATCGACGGGCTGGGCACCGGCACGCCGGGCATCACCGTCACCATCGTCTGGAACGTGGGCAACGGCGCAAACGGCTTGGAGAGGTCGGGCGTCTGTTCCTGCATCGAGCCCTGGGGCGACATCGCCGGCATGGGGCCCATCCGGCCCGCCGACATTCCATAGTCGGTGGGGAAGGAGGTGTTCTGGTTGAAGGCCCGTTCCTCGATGCCCACCGCCATCTGGCCGTGAAAACCCATCCCCATCAGCGCCGCGCGGGAACGCGCGCTGGAGGTGTCGAAGGGCCGTCGGAAGTTGAAGAAGCGCATGGTGTCTTTCACCTGATCAGCAACTACACCCAGTGGCGGCCACCACCTTGAGCACCACCTGACCATTCAGGCGCTGCAGCGCGAGCCACTGGCTCCGGCCGGCGCTCCAGTACCAGTCGACCACCCCGCCACCCTGGATGGGCTGACGGCTGTGGAAGGTGGCCCCTTCCTGTTGGAGCCGTCGCTGGGCCTCGAGGAGCGTCATGGCTCACCGCCTCACCAGCCAGACCACCACCAGCCCGCCCACCGCCGCCGCCATCGACCAGAACCAGGGACTCGAGGTCAGTCGCGAGAGCGCGCCCGCCTGGCCCACTGGTTCCAGTTGCTGGACGTTCTGCAGGCGCATGTCCTCCACGGGCATCAACCCGGCGTTCTGGATGGGGAGCGAGAGTTTGATTCCAGTCTGCCGGAGTTGCTCGGGGGTAAAGCCCAAGCCCGAGAGGTCTCGGAGACGCACGGGCTGTCGCGTCCAAGCGTTGGCGACGGTGGGCATGGGGGTGCCGCGTGGAATCCCTCCTGTCCAGTACGAGGCCGGCCCCCACCTGAATTGCCGAGGCGCTGGCACGAGAGGCCCACGCAAGGGTGACTGCACATCGTCCGAGCGCGCTCCGGCCATTGCGCCCGCTGTGGCGGGGTCGTGGGCCATCGCCATCAGGCGCAGGTTGGCGCGGGCCATTGAACGCGGCGGCATCATCCCTTGCTCCTTCCCGAGGTGGCGATCGCCAGCACCAGCCCGCCCAGCACGAGCCCGCCTACCAGCCACGCCCATGTGGGGACCTTCTTCTTGAGCCGCTCGATGATGACTGAGGGGCTTCCATCCGGCGTCTCGACCGTCAGCCGCTCCACCGCCAGCCGGTCCGCCCGCTGCCGCTCCGGGGTGCGCCCGAAGATGGTCACCTCGTCGAAGCTCATCGTCGGTGCGACATTCGAGGCAGGGGGCTGGCCGATGATGGTCTGGGGCCCGAACGAGACCTCGGTGGTCTTGAAGAGCTCGGTCCACACGCCGCGGTTCACCACCCCGGTGGCCACCATCCCCCGATCTCCCTGGAAGCGATTCACCGCCGCCTGGGTGTCGCGGGCGAAAATGCCGTCGACGCCCGCCTTGCCGACGACGTACCCGCGGCGAACGAGCTGCTCCTGCACGGCGGCGACATCCAAGCCCCGTGAGCCGTAGGAGAGCACCCGCTGGAACTCAGCCACGCCCAGGCCGTGGAGCGCGCTCCGCGCCCGGCTGCTCGCGCCGAACATCTCCCAGGCTTGAGGAAGGACGAGCACTCTCTCTCCTATTTCGATTTGGCGATGGCCAAGCCGACGCCGCCCACCACCACCACGCCCACCAGCGCCAGAAACCACCCCTGCGTGTAGAACGGCTCTTCCTGCGGCAATTGCGTCGCCGCGGCCGGCGCGCTGGGCCCCTTGAAGAAGGCCCCCACGGTGTTGAAGAAGTCCTCCAGTGCACCGCCCTTGTTGGGCTGGAACCATTCGCCCGCGTCGTTGGTGGCTACCGCGCTCACCACCCTGGTGCTGCCGTCCGGCTCGCGGATGACGACGTTGACGGCGGGCTTGCCGGAGTTGGCAGCGGCGTTCGCCGCCGACGCGTAGTCCGCCGGAGCCCCGCCCTGCGCCGTGGCTCCCTGGGTATTGGCGTAGTGGCAGGCTGGATCCGAGATGCACACCGGCCCGCGCGTGGACTGCACCAGGCGCTGGCACGGCGGGCAGGTGGGGACCGCCCCGAAGCCCGGACCGCCCAGGGCCAGGCCCGCGCGCACGCTCTGGGCGCGGTTGAACAACGACAGGGCCTGGTGCATGTCGCCGTACCTCATGACTTCCTCCGCAGAGACAGGGCCAGGCGCCACACCAAGGGAGCCACCACCACCGCGGCAGCCACCACCGCCACCGCTACCAGCGAGGTGCGCACCTTCGACACCTGCTGCGAGATCCCCGTCTCCCCGGAGACCTCCACCTCGGGGACGGCCACCTGGGCCCGGCCCAAGTCGGCCAAGTAGTCGTTCACTTGGGCAATGAGGCGCTTGCCCTCTTCCACGGCGTTCTTGCAGGACTCGCCCGCCACCATCGCGCCCAAGGTGGCCCGGTTCCGGGCGTAGAAGCGCACCGCGGCGCTCACCCGGGCATCGCCCTGGCCCGCGGGCACCTTCGGCACCCGCCTCAGTTGCACCTCGAGCCGGTCCAGCACGGTGTCAAGCTCGGGGCAGAAGAACGCGCTCAACTGGCCCACCGCGCCCGCAAGCGCGGAGGTGGGCACGGCCTCGCCGCAGGGGATGTTCGCGCCGCAGGTCAGGGCGATGGTCGGCAAGGCGCGCAGTCCCATCTTCGCCCGCCGAGTCTCGGTACTGGGGGGTGACACCCGCTCCAGACTGCTGCGCTGGCCACCGGTGAGCAGGCGACGGCTGGAGAGCGCGAAGCTCTGGGAGCCCGCCCCCCCGAACCAGTCCCCGCCCAGATGTGCCGTCGTCTCTTGAAAGGCAAGGGCCATCGCATCTCCGCCCTTTCAGGCCCGACGTGGCACGAGGACGCCGGTGAGGAGGATGCCGTAGCGGCTGGCGTTGCCGACGATGGCCGAGGTGGAGTCCTGCAGGGTGAAGGTGGCCTTCAGCACTTCGCTCTGCGGAATGATCAGCGGGGCTTCGGGTGGAAAGACCAGCGGGAAGCCGGTGGGGCTCATGATGGCCGAGAGCGGTATGTCTGAGTCCCCTTCGAAGACATCGTGCTTGCGGTCGGTGTTCTGAAGGGCCACCAGGCAGTTCTGGGCCTTCACCAGCCACCTTTCGGAGGGGACCAGGTTCAGCCAGGTGAGGATGGCGGTGGGCTCGGTGTTGAGGGTCGGCATGCGCACGTAGCCGTGGATCCCGAACACCACCAGGTCCGAGTCCCCCGGGGCCTTGAAGTCGTCGGTAGCGGCGCTGGTGTCGGAGAGGCTGGCCTCGAGCAACACCACCACCGCTTGCAGATCCGCCGGGGAGAGCTTGCGCAACTCAGCCAAGTAGTCGTGCGCCCGCTCCATCCGGGGTGCGCAGACGCCCTCCGACCCGGGTCGGACGGTGCTGGGGCGGCTCATCATCGTGGACATGGCACCGTCGTTCCTTTTGCGGCTCCGGATTTCCCTTGCCCCTTCGGGACTACTTGCCCAGCGGCGACTTGATGACGCTGCGGAGGAAGATCGAGATGAGGTTCCGGGCGTCCAGCGAGGCGGCGGTGTAGCTCGTCACCCACGCGGCGGTCGGGAACTCGATGTTCCCCTTCACGTCGTCCTTGTCCGTCAACTGCTGCGGCACGAAGAGCGTCGGAGCGGCGGCCGCCGAGGGCACGCCGTTGGACATGACGTTGGAGTTGACCCCGGTCTCCATCGAGGAGCCGTACACCCCGTAGCCCGACTGGTACTTCAGCAGCGGGCCCTCGGTGATGAGGCGCCGGTTGAAGAGTAGGGTGAGGGCGCCCGACTCGTAGATTTTCTTGAAGTCGGCCGCGCTCTGCACCACGTTGCCGTTGGTGGCGCGGACGTGGATGCCCACCCGGAACACCGCCGCCTCGTCGCCAGCGGGCAGCTTGTGCGCTTGGCTGAAGCTCTTGTGCTGCAGGTTCTTGTCGGCCACAACGTCGAAGAGTTCCAGCTTGGTAGAGGCCACCGAGCCCGAGGCGATCTGCACGGTGTCGAAGATGTCGTCCTCGCGAAGCTCGATCTGCTTGAAGCTCCGCCCCAGCATGGGGATGAGGATCTCGCCCGGTTCCTTGCCGGGAACTGCGAGCGGCGGCATTCCTTGGGCCATGACGACTTCTCTTCTTTCTTCCTTTCGCGGGCCGGAGAGTTCCGGCTGGCAAAATCGACTACTGAAGGCCTTGGGCTACTGCAGGATCCCGGCGAAGCCGCCGGCGTCCTCCTCGATGCGCACCGCGGCTCCGGCCACGGCGCCGTTTTCCTCGATGGCCACGGTGCTGCCGTTGAAGACGCCCGCCGCCGACACGTCCGCGCCCACCCCGTAGAGGGACTGGGCCGGGAGCCGCGCGGCCCCGCCCCCGAACCCGGGAGCGAAGGCCCGGCCGAAGCCGAAGCCCTCCATCTGCTGCGCGCCCTGCCCCGCTGCCTCGTCTGCGGTGGCCTGGGCGGTCTTGCTGCGGGTGACGGCGGAGAGCGCCATCTTGGCCACGGCCGCCAGGGCCACGCCCACTCCACCGGCGATCATCCCGGCGCCCACATCTTCGTCCACCTTGCGGCGGACGAACTCCCCGCCCAGGACGCCCATCGCCGCCACCGCCAGCGGACTCCACTTGGGAGACACCAGCGGGCGGCCGTCCTTCACCAGCACGCGCGAGAGGAGGAGGTCCGAGCCGGCGATGGCCGCGGTGGCCCCGGCTCCCAGTTTCACGTAGTCCAGCCAGGAGCGGCGGAGCGTGCTCAGCGCATCGCCCAGCGTCCCCACCACGCCTCCCGAGTGCTGCGCGGTCTGGATGTCGGTGGCCTTCATCGTTTGCTCTCGCTCTCTGTCGGGCCCAGCGTGCGGATGGGTCCTGGTTTCAAGCGAAAGTCTTCCGGGTAATGGCCGGGTCGACGAGGCGTTAGCGGGATGACAAGATTTCGCTCCCGCGCAGCGGAGCGCGGCCCGAACGCGTGATGGGGTTCAAAGCCGCATGCGCACCGGCCCCCGGGCGCTCCTCCAGTGCTACCTTCCCGGTTGCCTGCGCATGGCCCGGGCCCGGGGCCTCTGCGAGAAGCACTACGTGCAGGCTTGGCGGCGGGGCGATTTCGACGGGCGGGAGAAGGAGACCTTCCGCAAGGGCCGGGTCCTCTCCTTCTGGGTTTCGGAGGATGCGGCAGAGAAGCTGGAGAAATTGATCCGCGTCACCGGCTTCTCCCAGAGCCACCTGCTCCGCACCGCCATGGAGGGCCTGCTCCAGGCGCCCTCAAAACCCAAACCGCCTTCGGGCGGCGCATGAAATGAGACGACGCGATGAAGAGAACGTCCTACGCGAGGAAATGGCTCGCTCAGGTCGTGGGAGTGCTCAGTTGGTGCGCGCTGGGGAGGTTC
>ERZ1292623.723-Hain-H51-01um-R1-723-length-33904-cov-31_pt1 | contig 33904 bp, 34 predicted proteins | sample MGYA00564398_ERZ1292623 | MGnify/ENA primary metagenome ERZ1292623 (study PRJEB36523, sample SAMEA6512633) | groundwater metagenome | collected 2019-01-07 | study: AquaDiva: Metagenomics assemblies of 32 groundwater samples
ATCGGTTTGGCCGATAAAATGGTGATGCGGGCGATTGCTAAGTCCGAAAATATTGGAATTGAAAAAATAAAACCTTTATTCAACAAAACCGGCGATTTAGGTTTAGTGATTGAAAAACTTTATGATTCTCGGAATCATAAAGGCGCTAATTTAAATATTGAAGAAGTTTTTGAAAAATTAATTGAAATCTCTAAAATAGGAGGCGAAGGTTCGCAAGAAGGAAAAATTATTTTTTTGGCGGATTTATTTTTAAAAACTTCCGGTCTTGAGGCAAAATATATTGTTCGGACTATTTTAGGAACTTTGCGATTGGGCGTGGGTGAAATGACTTTTCTTCAGGGATTGGCAAAAGCGTTCGGAGCCGGTAAAAAAGATAAAGAAACTTTAGAATACGCTTTTAATGTTTTATCGGATTTAGGCGAAATAGCTTATATAGTTTCAAAATCGGGAATTAAAAAAATTCTAGAAATTAAACCAAAAGTTGGCGCGCCGATTAGAGTAATGTTATCTAATAGAGTTCAGGAATTGGAAGAAATTAAAGATCATATTCCCGGTATGGTTTCGGTTGAAGAAAAATATGACGGAGAAAGAATTCAGGCGCATATAAAAAAAACCGGCGAAATATCTCTTTTTTCTCGGCAACAGGAAAATATCACCCATCAGTATCCGGATATTATTGAGGGTTTGAAGAAATCTTTTATTGGCAAAGAAGCGATTATTGAGGGAGAGGTGGTGGCTGTGGCTTATGATGTTAATAAATCCCGACGCCCTAAAGGGGTCGGGACTCCGACCGCAGCGTCGGAGGAAAGATTATTGCCCTTTCAAATTTTAATGTCGCGAAGGCGAAAACATAATATTGAAGAATATATCAAAAAAATTCCGGTTCATTATTTTTTGTTTGATTTGCTTTATTTAGACGGTAAAAATTATTTAAATCAATCATTAAAAGATAGAAGGGCGGTTTTAGAGCGTTTTTTTAGAAAAATTAAACCAATAGATTTTGGCAAATACGCGATTACTGATGATTTGTCGGAGATAGAGTCTTATTTCGCCGATTCAATTAAACGAGGAGCGGAAGGCGTAATGATTAAAGATTATTCGGGAATTTATCAGGCTGGTAGTCGAGGTTGGCTTTGGATTAAATTCAAAAAAGAATATAAAAAAGAATTAGCGGATAATTTTGATTTAGTGGTGGTTGGCGGACTTTATGGCGCCGGTCGTCGGGCAAAAACTTACGGTTCGCTATTAGTTGCGGCTTATGACCCGAAACAAAATAAATATTATTCTTTTACCAAAGTCGGTACCGGTTTTACCGATGAAAATCTGGCTCAATCATTGAAAATGTTTGAAAAATATAAATTAAAAGAAAAACATAAATTAGTGGAAACCGGAATGAAAGTTGATGTTTGGTTTGAACCTAAAATTGTGCTGGAAATTTCCGGCGCGGAAATTACTATTTCGCCTATTCATACGGTGGCAAAAGACAAAATTAAGAAAAGCCTGCCTGCCGATAGGCAGGGCGGTTTGGCTTTAAGATTTCCGAAATTTTTAAGATGGCGGGAAGATAAATCAGCTGAAGATGCCACTACGGTCAATGAAATTTATGAACTTTACAGAAAAATTTAAGTAAGGAAGATAATAATTGCGGCGATCATAGCAATATTTTTATAAATAATAAAAAAAAGCGCTCTTTTTTAGAGAGCGCTTTGAATAAATCCTCGGCAAAGGATTTATAATTTAGAAAAAAAATATTACCAGAATATAACCTGATTGGAACTTATGGCGGTTTTAATCCCGCCCTTAACTTCGCCAACGACAAATGCCGGTTCTGATATATTAAGCCGGTATTTACTTACCTCTTTTGTTAAGAGGTCTAAATCAAAAATTATATTTCTTTTTTTATGAAAAGAGATTGGAATGGTTGAGTCTTTTATTTTCCCTAAGAAGGCGATTTTTCTTTTTGCCTTAAAAATTAGAGAAGAATGAATCAACCAACTATCTCTTATTAGGGATGAAATTTGTATTTCCCTAATTTCTTTCTTATAGCTAAAAATAATAGAATATTGATCTATGTGTTGGTCCATGACCCTGATGTTTTTAACATCGGGGTCATAAATGATTATTGAGTTTGTTATATTATTAAAACCAACGACGAAAGTTGTCGGTTTATTAAACATTGGTGAAGGATATGGAAAAATGGCACTTTTTAAACCGCTTTTTTCCATTCCCTTAAGAATGGAGCTTATCACCATTCTTGTTAGATAGTTAGCATTGCCGTTAAACAATTCGGCAATGATTATTTGGTTTTTATGGTGGACGCTGATTATCCACTCATATTCATTGATATTGCATTCTTCCGGAAGTTTTTCGGAAATAAAATCTTTTAAAACCACCGCCACAATTTTTTTATCGGCTGTGTAAGGCACGCCGACCCCTATTAAGAGTTGGGGATCTATTTCCTCCAGCTCTTGTGAATAATCTAACTTAATCAATTCAATCATTATTGTTGTTCCTCCATTTTTTATTTTCCTTTGCCGAGGAAATTATTGTTAAAGAACGAAGTTTTTTTATACCAAATTAACATAAAAAAATCAAGAGGTCTTGAATTAATACATTGGGTAATTTTAAATAATTTAGTATCATATTAAATGGTATAAAACTATGGCAAATAAAGAAAAATTAATCCTCAATAAATTTTTTATAAAATAAGATTATATTATACAATATATTGATTTTATTTAATATTTTGATAATATTAATAATTAGAGTATTTTAATATTATAAATTATTAAAGAAAGACTAATGGAATCTTTTAAAATATTTTTAGGAGGAATTAATTCATCGGGTAAAACAAGTCTTTTAGATGCTTTAGTATTTAATAATTGCGGAGTTGATGTTTGTTATGGGTCAAAAGAATTTATTAATTGGTTAGGATTAAAACAAGGAGATTATGAATCATTAGAACAACTTCAAGATGATTATAAAAATCAGGAATTGTCTAAAATGGTTCAATTTTTAATCAATCAAATTAATAATAATATAAATCATGATAAGTGGATTTTTTCTGGACACCTTGGAAGAATTAAGGAAACAAATATTGTTTCAGCTATTGGAAATTGGATATCTAATTTTAATTTAATAGTATTACTTACTGCTGAACCAGAAATATTAATAAATAGAATAAAACACGATTTTGCTTTTGGAATAAGGAAGCGCGATAAGCTTATGGAATTAATTGATTTGTCAAAAGACCCAATTGAAATTTTTTCTGAATTTGTTAAACAAACTGAAAAAATAGCGGAACAAATAGCTTCTATTTATGAAATTCCATTGTTAAAATTAAATAGTTCAGAATTTGATCCGTCTCAGTTGTCTATAAAATTATTAAATTATATTAGAATTAGCGAATAATTTAATAATTTATTAAACATATTTTATTTATGCCAAACATAGAAATAGAATTTAGAGCAAAAATATCAGAGGAAAAATATAATTGGCTGAATGAATTTTTAATGTCAAACGCCAAAGATATTGGTCAAGATAATAAGGAAACAATTTTTTATATTTTACCGGATAAATTATTTAAGGTTGTTAATGAAATTAGCAAAAACAAAGCGAAAATTGTTTTGAAAAACAACAGAATTGGAAATGGAAGTGATTTTGGAGAATGGGAAGTTTTGATAGATCCAAAGCAATATAAAACAGCTGTTGAAATATTTAATCATTTAAACCTTCCCGGCAAATCAATGAAAGCTTGGCAAGAAAGGCATAATTATATTTATAAAGGAATAGAGATTGCCGTTAAGTTTAGCGAATATTGGAATCATCATATAGAAATGGAAATTATTATAGATGACTTAGAAAAGAAAAACGAAGCGGAGCGGAAAATTAAAAATTTAGCAGACGAATTAGATATTAAACTTATGACAGATGAAGAGATTAAAGCTTTTACTCATGCAGTTGAGGCTAAACTTTGATTTAGAATGATTATAGTAAATTTTACAAAATTAAATAAAGAAGAGAAGAAATTAGTTAATAAAGCAAAATTGGCGGCAAAAAATTCTGTGATAAATAAAAATAGCTTTGTTGGGGCTGTTATTCTTGGCGCTAAGGGAGGAATTTATAAAGGTGCGACTATTGGACGCACTAGAGCAATTGGTTCAACATGTTCAGAAAGAATGGCACTCGACCAACTTTATTTTCAAGGGAAAGAAGAACCTAAAATAATATGCACGATTGGGATGTTTGAGAGGTTTGGTTGGAAAAATAATTTTATATGCACTCCATGCGGTGTTTGTCTTGAAATGTTTTTTGAAAGCATGAAATTTTTTAAAATTTCAAATTTAAAATTTATATGTTCTTCTTGGGATAAAACTAAAATACTTAAATGCACTTTTGAGGAGTTATTTCCACAAATAGGGAAAGGACAATGGCAAAGAAATGATTCAACCACTTTATAAATTAGCGCAAATAAAGGAATTACCCAAACATCAATTTATGGATGCGGAAACTTTACAATGGATTATTAAAAACAAACCAAACTTTGATAATAAATTTATTACCCCCTTAAAATTTAATATTAAGTTTATAAAAAAAATTATTCCCATAGATGAATGGTTTTCAAGTCAAAATAGAATGAATACAATTCATGGAAATAGGCATATGATTAGAGTTGCAGTTTATGCGACAGCACTCTCAAATTTATGGGTAAAAAATAAAATCCAAAAACAAAATATTACGATTTCGGCTATTTTACACGATTTAAGGCGTTTAAATGACAGAAATGATATTGAGCATGGAGAAAGAACCGCAATTTGGTTTTTAAAAAATTATAAAAAAGTAGAGGGTTTGTTTCAAATAAAATTTAGTAACGATGATAAAAAAGAAATTTATCACTCTATCTATTATCATAATTCTCAATATAAAAATATTTTATTAAGCAAAAACTATAAAAAATATAAAGATGCGATAGATATTCTTAAAACCGCAGATGCGCTTGATAGATATTGTCAACCAAAAATAAAATGGCGTATTAATGATAATTATTTATTTCGTGTTCCGCCGGACAATTTTAAAAAATTCGCTTATAAATTGGTTATTAAAAGTGAAAAGATGATTTTTAAAGGAATTAAAGGGATTGATTGTGTTTTTATTCCCTTGAAAATATACAATGAAACAGGATCAATTTAATAAATGGAACAGTGCACATGTATTTTATGGGGATAATATATGTGTCCCAAATAATAGCAAAAAAATTATTGCTGATGATTTATTATGGCGTGAAAAAGCGATTTCTGAAAGTAAAAATGGAAAATTGTTAATCGAAAATTCTTTTTTTAAAACGCTTAAAAATGACAAAAAAATTTATTTGGCTCATATTACGCCAAAATTAAAAAATATTATAAAAGATAATAATATTCAGCCTAGCGGAGGATGTTTGGTTGGCAGCATATATTGCACTCAATTATTTAACGAGAATAAAAAATTAAGAATGCATAATTTAGGAAAGTATATTTTAGAAGAAGAGGCTCCTAGAATACTTAATGGAGATAAATTCTTATTAGAAATTTTGGTCATAGAAATTGATTTACAAAAGAAAATCAAAAATAATTTAAAGGGAATTGATTATTTACGTCTTGGAGAAATTCATTTTGATATTTATAAGCAGTTGGAATACCTTCTTTCACATAAAGAAAGAAACTCCATAGAAAAAATTTGTGAAGATCGGATAAAAAAATCTTTAAAATATTTAAATATATGTAATGAATTATATTTTAAAAATAAGAAAGTGGATAGTAAAAAATTCTTAAATTTATTCATTGATACGATAGAATATCTGCCTATTCTAGGGTATCTTTATTTTGAAGTAATTGGAGAATATATAATGCTTTATCAAGACAATGATCAATCGTTAAAATATAAAGAATTGGGAGAATTCTATAGCCCGACTTATAAAAATCTTATTTCTAGTCAATATCCTAAATTATCAGTGGATTTCAGTTTAAGGCAATTTAGACCGTCTCTAGAATTTTTAATTAATTATTTTAAAAAAAACAATATTTTCAGAGAACTGGATATTGATCATTTTATCTCTTATATAAGCAATAGAATAATTTTCCTTACAAATGCTCGCTTTTTTTCAAATAAAATAGAAATAATTGATTTTAATAAAATTGAGCTTAACTTTAATAGTTTGTCGCATTATGTAAGTCCTCTTCTTGGACATTTAATACACAGAGAATTGCGTTCATTCGGAAGATACCCTAGTTTTTATTTTTATTTTGATCAATATAAAGCCTTAGAGGTCTGGAATTATTGGAATTATATGAATATCGCAGTGCCCTTTAATGGAATAATACCAAAAGGAGAGATAGGAATTAATCCTGCTTATACTGATTTAAAGTATAGAGTTTATACTTGTAAAGTCAAAAAAAAATTAGAAAACACTTATCTTGAGATTAAAAAAGAAATTAAAATTAATATAGTCCCCGAACTTATTAATTTAAAATTTGCATTTATGAGAAGTAAAGACGATTTTAAATACTAAAAGAATAAATTAAATAACATTATTATGAATGGTTTTAAGGGTAATAAAAAAGAATTTACAAGAATTTATAAAACAAATCATTGGGGATCTAATGAATCATTTTCGGGTCCAGGATCAGAATTGAGGCAAACCATAGTTATTCGGGAAGAATTGCCGATATTATTTAATGAATTTAATATTAGAAGTATGCTTGATATTCCATGCGGAGATTTTAATTGGATGAAGAAAGTAAATTTATCATTATTAAATCAATATATTGGAGCTGATATTGTTAGCGAGGTAATAAATTTAAACGTTAAAAAATACGAAAATGATAAATATAAATTTGTCGAGTTAGATTTGATTAAGAACAATTTGCCTAAAGTGGATTTAGTTTTTTGTAAAGATTGTTTAGTGCATTTGTCTTTTCAAGATATATTTAAAGCGATAAATAATATTAAAAAAAGCGAATCGACTTATTTATTATTAACTAATTTTAATAAGGAGGTTGAAAACATCGATACTAGAAATGTAAAGTGGCGACCCTTAAATTTTCAAATACCGCCATTTAATTTTTGTGATCCAATTAAATCAATTGATATAAATTTCACCAATAACGGAAAACAACATCCAGGAAACGGAATGGCGCTTTGGAAAATATCCGATTTAATTTTAAATTAATTTATATGAACAAAAGTTTTTTTAAAAAAATTTGGGAATTAGAAAAAATCGCTAATCAATTATTAGTTAGTGAGAATTCTACTCACGGACTTAGGAGATCGTTAAGGCAAATTTTAAAAGAAATAAATCTGTATAAAAATCACATTAATGGATCTAAAAAATTAATCACAAAAAAGAACACCGAAAAAATACAAATTGGAGGAGGAAAGCATATATTAAATAATTATTTAAATATAGATATTAATCTTCCTGCTGATATTATTTATGATATTAGAGAGGGCATACCATTATCAGATAAATGTTCCATCATAATATTTGTTGAGCATTTTTTAGAACACTTAGATTATCCTGTTTCCGCAAAAAAATTTATATCTGAATGTTTTAGAATATTGAAAAATGGCGGGCGATTAATCATTGGTGTTCCCGATAGTCAGTTAATGATAAAAAATTATATTGAAAAAAATCCAATTTTTTATAAAAAAACTATAAAGAATTGGTATTCTAAAAGAAATTTTATTAAACATATTAATACTTATATTGATTTACTTAATTATCATTTTCGCGATCAAGACGATGATAAAAAATATACTTCTCATTTATGGGCATACGATTATGAAAAACTTATATCTTTATTAAATGGGGGTGGATTTAAAAAAGTCAATAAATGGAAATTTGACAAAAAAATCGCTAATTTAAAAAGACGATTTGGAAGCGTATATTTAGAAGGAATAAAATAAAAAAGCGACCAATATAAAATTGATCGCCTTATTTAATATTAGTAATGGTTATTATTATACTATTATGAACAATTTCGTCGCCTATTTCTTTGTTTAACAGCTTTTCACCAAGAGGAGAGTTGTATGAGATGTTTTCTATGGAATGGTTTGCTAATATTCTATAGCTGCCAATTTTATATATTTTTCCATTATCTAATTTAACGATTGAACCAAACCGTACTTTTTCAGACGCGCTTATTGGTTTCACACATTCAGCATTATTTAATATTTGGCGTATTTCATCTAATCTGCTAACAGCAATGCGCCGTTCTTGATAAATAACTTCTTGGCACGCATCGTCATGTCCCATATTTTCAGTACTTTGCCTCGCAACTTCTCCTTGTTCTTTACCTATTTTAACAATTTTATTTTTTAAGCTTTCTGCCATTTTTTCTAAAACATCTAAATCTTCTTTAAGAAAGTAGTATCTCATTTTCATGTAGTATCCTCCTGTGATTTTATATTTAAAATTACAATGTCCTATTTTTTAGAATAAATTATTATTGGTATTTTGTCAACGATTTGCGCTGGTTCATATGATACTATCCACCTTAGGTATTGAAAAAGATTATGAAAGGCAGATATGCTGGCAGACATATGACAATATATGGCTATGTCCTGCCAGGAGCGGTTTCAATCGCTTGTTCAGCATTTTTGGCAGGCAATCTAAGCGAACGGGCAAAGCAAAGGTTGAAGATATTAGATTGGCATAAGGCGCGTAAAAAGAATATTTCCTTGACTGCCAGACATTTTGGATTGACTAGATGGACAGTCAGAAATTGGCAAAAGAAATTAGACGGATTAGGACCAAGGGGTTTGAATGATGAGTCCCATAAACCGAAGAATTTGAGAACGTCAACTATTTCATGGGAAATTGTTTTCGAGGTTATAAAAATCAGAAAACAATATCCGGCTTGGTCAAAATACAAAATTCAGGCAATACTGGCTCAAAAACAATTAACTGTTTCAGCCAGCTCAATTGGCAGAATTCTCAAAAGAAAAAATATGATCAAAAAGAAAATATCAATAAAAAGAAGCAAGGCGGCCAAGAATCCGAGGAAGAGATTTCCGCGTGGATTCAAGGTTTCTTACCCCGGAGACATGATTCAAATAGACACAAAGCATATTATGCTCGTTGGTGGAAGAAAGTTCTATCAATTCACTGCTATTGATGTTTTGGGCAAGCAAAGAATTTTGCGAGTCTATTCTTCCGCGTCTTCCAGAAATGGCGCGTGTTTTCTTCAAGAATGCGTAAATAACTTTGATTTCAAAATCAAAAATATCCAAACCGAAAATATCCAAACCGAAAACTATGCAAGCAATTGAATATTCCCCATTACTTTATTTATCCCAGACATCCGAAACAAAATTGTTATGTAGAAACATCACATAGCGCCGATGAAAGAGAATTCTATCAACAAGGCAATGTTTCGTCTATTTTGGAAGTAATGTAATTGAAAATCATTGAATGGCAGAATATTTGGAATACAATAAGGCCTCATGAATCATTGGATTATTTGACTCCTGAAGCCTATTATCGCAAGCGGCAAACTGGTCGATTGCCGACAAAAGATGTTATTGCCTTACAGACCTAAGTGGTCAATATCTATATGAACCTGGACACGATTTTGTAAAATATCTTGCTGATTTTTATTGAATTGGTAGGTTATTTTTGATAATATAAAAACTATGGCAAATAAAGAAAAATTTTATCAAGGGTTAAAAGTGGTTGTCAGATATTTAGCGAATTACAAAAACGACTTAATCGTTCTTTCTTTTTTTGGGGTTGCTTCGGCGCTAACTAATGGCGCGGTGCCGTATTTGGCCGGCCGGTTTTTTGACGCGATTTTGGATACAAATAAAATTTTTATTAATACGACCATTGAAATGCCACTATGGATGTTTTTCATAATTATTTGGCTGATTGTCCGTTTTGCCAGTGATATGATTGATTGGAAAATTAAATTAGAAAGCGCCCGGATTGGCGAATGGGTTCATTCAGATTATATAATTGATTCTTTTAAAACGCTTTTGGAATTACCTCTTAGTTTTCATAAAGACAAAAAAATCGGACAAGTAACTGATCGGATCGGCCGCGCCGCCGGTTGGATTGAGCGGATTGTCGCAGATGTAATTATTGCTTTAACTCCTCAATTTTTAAGCGTTTTTGTTTCTTTAATTTTTACTTTTTATGTAAATTATTTTATGGCAATAATTTTATTGTTGGCAATTTTTATTTATGTGATTCTTTTAATAAAAATGGCCCCGACACTCGCTAATCTTCAAAGAAAATCAAACCGCGCTTATAATAAAGCTTATGGCGACGCTTATGACGCGATTTTTAATGTCGCTCCCATTAAACAGGCAGTGGCTGAAAAACACGAACAAAGGAAAATTTTTAAAAATTTCCGCCTAAAAGCCGCCGAAATTTGGCTGGAAATGACGGATGTTTGGCAAGGAATGAATTTTTATCAGCGTTTAATTGTGACAGCTAGCCAGTTTATTATTTATGGTTTGGCGATTTATTTTATTCATCAGGGGGTGATGACGCTCGGAGAATTAGTAATGTTTAGCGGTTATGCCACCATGCTTTTCGGACCATTTATTATGCTTGGCCATAATTGGCAAGTGGTTCAAAACGGTTTAATTTCCATAGAAAGAGCGGAGAAAATTTTAAAAACGCCGACTGAAATTTATATTCCCGAGAACGCCGTTATTTTACCGGATATTAAAGGTAAAATTGAGTTCAAAAATGTTTATTTTTCTTATCCTTCGACTCGGCTCAGGACAAGTAAACGCGGTAAGCGGATATTGGAAAATGTCAGTTTTAAAATTGATTCCGGCGAGGTGGTGGCTTTAGTGGGAGAATCCGGCGTCGGCAAAAGTACGCTGATAGATTTAATTTCTGGATATCATTTTGCTCAAAAAGGAGGTATTTATATTGACGGTCACAATGTTAAGAATTTTGATTTAAAATTTTTGCGTTCAAAAATCGCGGTGGTGCCGCAAGAGGTGGTGCTTTTTAACGACACGGTTGAGAAAAATATTAAATACGGCAGTTTCGGCGCTTCCAATAAGGCAATTAAAAAAGCCGCGGAAATGTCTCATTGTTTGGATTTTATTGAAAAGTTTCCGAAAAAGTGGAGGCAGATTGTCGGTGAGCGGGGAGTCAAGCTTTCGGTTGGTCAAAAACAAAGAATTGCCATTGCTCGGGCGATTTTAAGAAGTCCGCGGATTTTGATTTTAGACGAACCGACTTCGGCTTTGGACAGCCGTTCGGAAAAATTTATTACGGAAGTTTTAGAAGAATTAATGAAAGATCGGACGACTTTTATTATCGCTCATCGCTTAAGCACGGTTCGCAAGGCCGATAGGATTTTAGTTTTGGAAAACGGCAAAATTGTTGAAGAAGGCAATCATAACGATTTGATTAAAATAGAAAACGGCGCTTATCGGAAATTTTATGAATTGCAGAGATTGTAGTATAATAAAAAAATGTCATCAAAAGATTTTATAGATAAAAAAACTTTGGAACATTTGGCCGAGCTTGGCCGGATTGAAATTGGCGACAAGCGACAAGCGATAAGCGATAAGGAAGAAAAATTGCTTAAAGATCTCCAGAAAATCTTGGGGCATTTTGAGGAACTTAAAGAAGTGGATACGGAAAATATTAACCCCGTTAGAAGTCAGACGCCATCGGTGTCTGCCGATGCGCAAGCGCATCGGACTTCTAACGGGGTTGAACCAATGGGCGGCGGCGCGGAATTAAAAAATGTTTTTCGCGAGGATGAATTTGTAGAAGCGGAAAAACGCGGAAATGAAAATTTAGAAGCGGATTTGCGCGGAAAATTAGTAAGCGCGTTTCCGGAAAAAGAAAACGGTTTTTTAAAAGTGCCGCCGGTGTTTGAAAAGTAATCGCTAATAATGCGAATTGATTTTTAAATAATGCGAATAAATTATTAGCATTATTTGCCAATAATTAGCAATATTCGCGAACACTCTATCTATGGATTTACAAAATTTAACCATTAAAAAATTTCATGAAGGGTTGGTAAATAAAGAGTTTTCCTCTTTTGAAATTACAAAAGAGTTTTTTGATTATATTGAAAAAAAGGACGTGGAAATTGGAGCTTTTTTAAAATTAACAAAAGACTTAGCCTTATCGCAGGCGAATAAAATTGATATTGAGATGGTTAAAGGAAAAAAATTGGGAGTTTTAGCCGGCGCGCCTTTAGCGATTAAAGATAATATTTTAATTGAAGGCGAGTTGGCGACTGCAGGTTCAAAAATTTTAAAAAATTATCGGGCGAGCTACGACGCCACCGTTATTAAAAAATTAAAATCAGCCGGCGCGATTTTTCTTGGAAAAACCAATATGGATGAATTTGCGATGGGTTCTTCCACGGAAAATTCGGCTTTTCAAATAACTAAAAATCCTATTGATTTAGAGCGAGTGCCTGGCGGTTCGTCCGGCGGTTCGGCGGCGGCCGTGGCTTCGGATATGGCTTTGGCTGCTTTAGGTTCTGATACCGGAGGTTCTATTCGTCAGCCAGCCGAATTTTGCGGCGTTGTTGGTTTAAAACCGACTTATGGCGCGGTTTCTCGTTATGGTTTGATTGCAATGGCTTCCAGTTTGGATCAAATCGGAACAATAACTAAAACCGTAGAAGACGCGGCGATATTTTTTGAGGCGATAAAAGGGAAAGATGAGTTTGATGCGACGTCTGTCGCAGACTACAAACTGCAGACTACAGACTATAGACTGGAAGATATTAGAAAATTGAAAATCGGATTGCCGAAAGAATATTTTACCGGCGGATTAAATAAAGAAGTAGAGGAGGGAATTGAGGAGGCGATTAAAAATTTAAAATCTTTGAAAATAGAATTTAAGGAAATTAGTTTGCCTCACACAAAATACGCTTTGTCTTGTTATTATATTATTATGCCGGCGGAAGTGAGCGCGAATCTTGCGCGATTTGACGGCATCCGCTATGGCAGAGCGACAAGCAACAAGCGACAAGCAACAAGTTTAAAAGATGTATATTTTGAAACGCGAGGCGGGGGATTCGGCGAGGAGGTAAAACGCAGAATTATTTTGGGAACTTATGTTTTATCATCGGGATATTACGACGCTTATTATTCTAAAGCTCAAAAAGTCAGGCGGTTAATTAAAGAAGATTTTGATAAAATATTTAAAGAAGTTGATGTAATTTTAACTCCGGTTTCACCGACTCCGGCGTTTAAAATCGGCGAAAAGACGGATGACCCGCTTCAAATGTATCTTTCAGATATTTTCACCATTCCGGTAAATTTAGCCGGTTTACCAGCCATTTCTATTCCTGTTAATCTCAATCCGCCAGCTGGCGGACAAAGCTCAAGACTAAAAACTGATTTACCAATTGGTTTCCAGTTAATAGGCAAGCCTTTTCGCGAAGTTGATATTTTAGGAATCGGGCAGTATTATGAAAAATTAGCCACTAGCCACTTATAGATATGATTAATAATTTCATTAATTTTTTTATTGAAAATTTATTGATTTTTCAGATTATTTCTTTTTTGATATCAGCAATTCTTTTAGGTTTTACTGTTTATTTTATTGCTAAACTTGATCTCGTCGGCGAAAAAGTTGAAAGTTTTATTGATGTGCTTGGCGCAAAAGATATTTCAAAACGCCGGATTTTGAAAGCTTGGAAACAAATTCAGAATAGATTAAAATCCGGAGAGCTTAATCAATTAAAATTAGCCATTATGGAAGCTGATAGAATTTTATTTGAAATTTTAAAAATGTCCGGTTATCAGGAAAAAAATTTGGATAAAATTTTTGAACAAATTACCGAAGCTCAAATTTCTAATATTAAAGAAATCCAGCAAGTTCATAAACTTCGCCACCGGATTTCTACGGAGCCGGATTTTAATCTGACTCAAAACGAAGCCGAAATAGCGGTTGAAATTTATAAAAAATCTTTTCAGGAATTGAAATTAATTGAGTAAATTTTGGTGTTGAAATTATAATTTATTTAATTTTCACAAACTTTCTTTTTCCTACCTGAATAACCGCGCCGCTTTTTACAATAACATTTTTTCGCCAATCTTCTTGAATTTTATCGTTAATTTTTACTCCTTTTTGCTCAATTAATCTTTTGGCTTCGGCTTTTGATAAGGCGAATTTTATTTTAACCAACAAATCCAAGATATTAATATTTTTATCGGCAATTTTAATTGAAGGAATTTTTGATGGCAATTCTTTTTCTTTAAAAATTCGGTTAAATTCATTTTCGGCTTTTTGCGCCGCCGATTTTCCATGATAAAGCGAAACGATTTCGTATGCTAATTTTGCCTTTGCGTCGCGGGGATTTAATTTATTATTTTTTAATTCTGTTTCAATTTTTTCAATTTTTTCCAGAGGTAGGGGAGTACAAAGTTCAAAATATTCAATAATTGATTCGTCAGGAATTGACATAATTTTACCAAATTGTTCTTTGGGCGATTCATTGATTCCAATATAATTTCCAAAACTTTTGCTCATTTTTCTTTTACCGTCTGTTCCGACTAAAAGCTTTATCGTTATGATATCTTGCGGTGATTGATTAAGGTGGGGCTGGAGTTGTCTTCCCGCCATCATATTAAAAAGTTGATCATTTCCGCCTATTTCTATATCCGCTTTTACGACTACAGAATCATAAGCTTGAAATATGGGATACACAAATTCATGAAGCCAAATCGGTTTCTCTGCTTTTCTTCTTTCTTGAAACATATCTCTTTCAAGTATTTGATTGACGGTAAAAAATTGAAAAATCCGATAAATTTTAGCTAAACTCATTTTTAATAAATGATGGCTATTATAGACTATTTCTGTTTTGTTTAGGTTCAAAATTTTTCCCACTTGTTCTTTGTAAGTTTCCATATTTGCTTTTATTTCTTTTTCCGTGAGAGTTTTCCTTGCCGTTAATTTACCAGTAGGATCGCCTATTTGAGCGGTGAAATCGCCGATGATGAATACAATTGTATGTCCTAATTTTTGAAACTCTTTTAATTTCCATAAAATAACCGCGCTGCCCAAATGAAGTTTAGGGGAAGTCGGGTCAACACCGAATTTAATTCTCAGCGGTTTGCCGGAACTTAATTTTTTAATCAAATTTTCTTTTTCAATAATTTCTTCAACTCCGCGAGTTAAAATTTCTTTAATTTTTTGATGATTGGTGTTGATTTTCATAAGCTTTAAAGTTTAATTTGCGCGGGCGACCGGATTCGAACCGGCGATCTCCGCCGCGATAGAATAGAATGACGCTTTAAATCGGTTATATATAAAAATTTGCGCGGGCGACCGGATTCGAACCGGCGGTCTCCACCGTGACAGGGTGGCGCTTTAAGCCAGCTAAGCTACGCCCGCATTATGAAATAATTATAAATTAAAATTATTTTTATTTCAATTTTTTGACAAATTTTTTGAATTTTTCGCCCCTATCTTTATAGTCTTTAAACATATCAAAGCTGGCGGAGGCTGGGGAGAAAATGATATTGAGCATCAACCATTGATTATTGACCATTAACTTTAATGATTTTTTAGCAAATTGATAAGCGGTTTTTGTGGCTGTTTCAAGATTTTTTTTCAGTTTTATTGGTACTCCAGAATTTTTGATGGCTTTTTTTATTTTATTTTTATTTTCACCAAAAAGAATTACTAATTTTGTGTTGGAATTTTTTAATGCTTTAGCGAGAGAGGAATAATTTAAGTTTTTGTCTTTGCCGCCGGCAATTAAAATTTTTGGTTCGTTAAAGGATCGGATTGCCGCCGCCGCGGTTTGGGGATTAGTGGAGGCGGAATCATTGTAAAATGATATAGAGGCGGATTGACGCTGATTTTTTTTCGCGTAGTTCTGTATTTTTTTTTGTGTAATTTTGCGAATAGTACGAACAAATTCTAATCGATGTTCTAATCCGCGGAAATTTTTAATTGTTTTTATAATTTTTTCTTTTGGACAGCCAAGAGATAAAGCGACTTTTGCGACCATTATGGTATTTTTGAAATTGTGTTCGCCGTTGATTTTTATAGTAGATTTTATTTTATTCTCAAATTCTTGATAATTTAAGAATGAAATATCAATAGGATTTTTCTTTCCCTGACTTTTTTTAGCAATCAATTGTGAATATTTATCACCGGCGAAATAGAAAATTTTGTCTGTTTTTTTCTGCCATTTAGCGATATTAGCTTTGGCGTTGAAGTATTCATTAAAATTTTTGTGAGAGTCTAAATGGTCAGGGAAAATATCCAAAACAATAGCAATGTCGGGTGATTGATTTAAATCTTGAAGCTGAAAACTGGAAAGCTCCAATACTATGAATGTAGATTTACGCGGATTTTCGCGAATATCTAATTTACGTCGATCTGTGTTTTTTTCCGTGTTTATTCGCATTTTGGATATAATATCCAAAACTGGTTTGCCGATATTTCCGACTAAATAAGTATTTTTATCGCAAGCTTTCAAAATTTTATAAAGCAGAGTGGAGGTTGTGCTTTTTCCTTTGGTGCCGGTGATGCCGATAATTGTCAAAGCGTTTTTTACCGTAGTTTTACGAATTTCATCAAAAAATAATTGAGTAGCGCTGGAAAATTTAACATTGGCTTTAATGGCTTTTTGAATTTCCGGCAAATTATAAGGCACTCCCGGCGAACGGAAAATAATGTCAAATTGGTTAAGATTTTTCAAATAATTTTCGCCAGTTTGAAATTTAACATTCGTATTATTTGTATGTATTTGTATATTGGTATCGCGGTCGCAAATTACAATTTCCGCATTTTTATAAATCGGAGATTTGAAAAGAAATTTTAATAAATTTTTTCCTTCTCGTCTGAAGCCCAAAATAGCGATTTTTCTATAATTCATAAATAAAAAATACCTCGTAATCTTGAAAAAATCAATAACTTTGTTATAATATTTTCGCGGGGTGGACCAGTAGCAGGTCGCCAGGCTCATAATCTGGAAATCGTCGGTGCAATTCCGACCCCCGCAACACTTTTTGCAGACGAACAGACTCAATGCCGATGTAGCTCAGTGGCGGAGCGGACGCTTCATAAGCGTTAGGTCGCAGGTTCGATCCCTGCCATCGGCACATAAATTTTTGCGTCAGCGAAAATTTATCCTTAACTACAAACTACTCACATAAATTACAAATTAAAAATGTTAAAACAGATCAAAGAATCTTTTTCAAAAAAAATAGCGGATGTAAAAACCGCGGAAGATTTAGAGCAGTTGCGTATTAAATATCTCGGTCGGAAAAGCGAATTAACGCAAACTTTGCGCGGGCTTAAAGATTTATCAATAGAAGAACGCCGAGAAATTGGTCCATTAGTTCAACAGTTTAAAAAAGAATTGGAAGAGAAAATAGAACAAAAATCAAAAGAATTTAATCCTCTCCGCCAACTGGCGGACCCAATTCTTAATCCTCGTTTTATTGACATTACCAAGTCAGGAAAAAAAATTCCAATAGGGCATTTACATCCTTTATCAAAAATAGAAGAAGAAATTCGCCAAATTTTTCTTTCATTGAATTTTTCCGTGGTTGAGGGGCCAGAGGTGGAAACCGAATATTATAATTTTGACGCACTAAATGTGCCGCCTAATCATCCGGCAAGAGAAATGTGGGATACTTTTTGGATAAAACAAAATGAAAAAGAAAAGAAAGACATCAAAAAAAGATTGTTAATGAGAACTCATACCAGCCCGATGCAAATCCGTTATATGGAAAAACATAACCCGCCGTTTCAAATTATCGTCCCGGGACGAGTTTTCCGTTATGAAGCTACTGATGCTTCTCATGAAACTAATTTTTATCAAGTTGAAGGGTTAATGGTCGGCAAAGACATTTCTTTGGCGAATTTTAAATTTATTATTGAGGAATTTTTTAAAAAATTTTTTGGTGAGTCTGTTAATCAGAAAATTAAATTCCGTTATCGACCGAGTTATTTTCCCTTTGTTGAGCCGGGTGTTGAGGTTGACATTAAATTTAAAAATAAATGGCTGGAAATTATGGGCGCCGGCATGGTCCATCGTAATGTTTTTGAAGCGGTAAAATATAATCCTTACGAATGGCAGGGTTTTGCTTTTGGAATGAGTTTGGAAAGACTGACAATGATTAAATATAATATTCCCGATATTCGTTTATTTTATAGCGGAGATTTGAGATTTATTAAACAGTTTTAAAATATCTTTGAATTACGAAATGCTTTCGAGGTATTTTCCCCAAATCTGGAAGATGGAAATTTGATAGAATTTATAGGCGTAGCCAAAGGCTACGCATAGAAATTATAGCGAATTTCCGTCCCAGATTTGGGGAAAAGACCCGAAATTACCACTTCCTGGCGCATTTCGTAATTCAAAGAAAATATATAATTTCGTATTATTCGCATTGTCTTTTATGAAGAAAGAACTTTTTCTCGAGGAGGCCGTTCTTGACGATCTTTCGCAAAGTTTTAATTCCCTGGAACAGCCACTTTCTCAAAGAGCTTTTAAATTGCTTTTAATTGCGGTTGCTATTGTCATAGTTATTGTTATTGTCAGATTATTATCTTTGAGTTGGCGGCAAAATGATTTTTATAAAGAGCGGGCGCTGGCTAATGCCGGTCAGATTACCGTTATTCGAACTCAGCGGGGGATTATTTTTGACCGCTTTAATAATCCGTTGATTAAAAATATTCCGGCTTTCCGTTTGAATTTGAAACTCGTAGAACTTTTTTCCGCCAAAGGCGGATCCGCCTCGGGCGGAAAAAATTTTTCCGAAGAGCGGTTAAAAACAATAGAAACTCTTCAAAATATTCTTGTTTTGCCGCCGAATTATATAGAAGATTTGCTAAAAAATGTTAATTTGGAAAATCAAAATATTTTGACTATTGCAAGGCAATTAAGCATTGATCAGGTAATTAAAATTAAAAATTTAAATTTGCCGGCGGTTCAAGTAGAAGATGATTTTAAAAGGCAGTATCCGGAAAAGGAAATTTTTTCTCATATTCTCGGTTATACCGGAGCGGTCAGTAAAATTGATTTGGAAAATGAGCAGTCGCTTTCTTTGAATGATATTATCGGCAAAAGCGGTTTGGAAACTTATTATAATAAAGAGCTTCGAGGCGAAGACGGGAAAATTATTAATTATCTAAATGCCAAAGGAGAAATTATAGACAATAAATTATTCAAAAAATCGGTTCCCGGTTATGAGCTTCATTCTACAATAGACGCTGAATTGCAATTATATTTTTATGATAAATTAAAAGAAAGATTGGATTATTTGGGAAGCCGAGCCGGCGTGGGTATCGCGCTTAATCCTCAAAATGGAGAGGTTTTAGCTTTGGTTAATTTACCGAGTTTTGACAATAATAAAATTAAAGCCGAAGATTTAATTAATTCTTCTAAGCCGCTTTTTAACCGCGCTATTTCCGGAGTTTATACGCCGGGTTCAACAATAAAGCCATTGGTGGCTTTCGCGGCTTTAAATGAAAATATTATTTCGCCGGAAAAAGAAATTCTTTCAATCGGTTATATAGAAATTCCCAATCCTTATTATCCTAATCAGCCCTCTCGTTTTGTTGACTGGAAACCGCACGGCTGGGTTAATTTATATTCAGCCCTTGCCCGCTCTTCAAATGTTTATTTTTATGAAGTCGGCGGGGGATTCGGCGATCAAAAAGGATTAGGAATTGAAAAACTAAAAGAATATTGGCAAAAATTCGGTTTTGGAGAATTGACCGGCATTGATTTGCCGAGTGAGGTTAAAGGTTCTCTTCCCGACCCTAAAACTAAAGAAAAAAAACAAGGAGAAATTTGGCGAATAGGAGACACTTACAATGTTTCCATTGGACAAGGAGATCTTTTAGTGTCGCCTCTTCAGCTTATTAATTATATCGCCACTATCGCTAATGGCGGGAAAATTTATCAGCCTTTTATTATAAAAAAAATCGTTTCCGAAGACGGCGCGATTATCAAAGAAACCGTTCCCGTAATTATAAAAGATTATTCTTCGGATATTGAAATAATAAAAAAAATTCAGAAAGGGATGATTGATGTTGTGGAAAAATCTTACGGCACCGCTCATTTTTTAGCTGATTTGCCAATGTCGGCGGCGGCGAAAACCGGCAGTTCGCAGGTTGAAAATAAAACTAAAACAAATGCTTTTTTTGTCGGCTACGCGCCTAAAGATAATCCTCAAATTGCGATTTTAGTTTTAGTGGAAGACGCCCGCGAAGGGAGCATCAATGCCGTGCCGGTAGCGAAAGATATTTTGAAGTGGTATTATGAGAATAGAATAGTTAAAACTTTATGAATTCACAATTACGACAAGACCTTGTTTCCGGCGATTGGATTGTTATTGCGCCTAAACGAGCTAAAAAACCAGAACAATTTATAAAAGGAGAAAAGCGAATCAAGTCGCCGATAAAAGGTTGTCCTTTTGAATATCCGCGGAATTATGCTGAAAATAACGCAAAACTACGCGGAAAAAATAATTGGCAAGTGAAAATTATTGAAAATAAATATCCGGCTTTTATCCATAAAGAAATTTGTCCGGAGGTTTTTAAGAATGGTCCTTATTCCGTTGTTGAAGCAATTGGTCATCACGATTTAGTGATTACCAAAGATCACCATAAAAATTTTCCGCTTTTAGATAAACAATCGGCTAATTTAGTTTTTCAGGAGTTTCAAAAACATTATCGGACGCTGGCTAAAGATTCTTGCTCCGCTTATATTTCTATTTTTCATAATTGGGGTCCGAAAGCCGGCGCTTCTGTTTATCATCCGCATTATCAAATAATTTCCATTCCGGTTATTCCGCCGGATATTGATCATTCCCTTTCCGGTTCGGCGGATTATTTTAAAAAAAATAAAAAATGCGTTCATTGTGTAATGATTGAATGGGAAAAAAAAATTCGCCGTCGGATAGTTTATGAAAATAAAGGGGCCGTTGTTTTCACGCCGTTTGTTTCCCGTGAGCCGTTTGAATTGCGAATTTTTCTTAAAAAACATTCGTCTTATTTTGAAGACGCCTTAAAAAAAGACTTGGAATTTATGGTTGACGCTTTGCAAAAATCTTTAATGAAAATTAAAACTAAACTTAAAGATTCGGATTATAATTTTTTTATTCACACGGCGCCGATTTTAAACAAAAAAAATCACAAGCATTATCATTGGCATATTGAAATCCAGCCGAAAATCAGTATTTCGGCCGGATTTGAACTGGGAACGGGGATTGAAATTACGGTCGTTGACCCGGATGAGGCGGCAAAGATTCTAAAATGATTTCTCTAATTTTAGAAATAATTTCAAATTATACTTTATTGGTTATTGAGACAACCGGTTATCTTGGGGTGTTTTTTTTAATGGCTTTAGAATCCGCCAATATTCCAATTCCATCGGAAATTATTATGCCATTTTCCGGTTTTTTGGCGGCAAACGGAGTTTTTAATTTTTGGCTGGTGGTTTTTATCGGCGCTTTGGGAAATTTAATCGGTTCGCTTTTTTCTTACTGGATCGGTTATCTAATAAGAAAAGGAGTTCTTCATTGGAATAATCATAAAGTTTCCACCGAAGTGGAGCGGGCAAGGCAATGGCTTGATAGTTTCGGCGATTGGGCGGTTTTTATTTCCCGCCTTTTGCCGGTTATCAGAACTTTTATTTCTTTTCCATTGGGCATTTTAAAAGTAAAATCTTTATGGCATTTTTCAATTCTGACTTTTGCCGGCTCTTTTATTTGGTCAATCTTTTTAACTTATCTTGGTTTTGTTTTGGGTAAAAATTGGGAAACGCTCCATATTTATTTTAGAAAACTTGATTATTTGATTTTGGCGTTGATTTTAATCGCGGTCGGCTGGTGGTTATGGAGGCATTTTAATAATCGTGATACTAATATACAAATGCGTGCGAATGATACTAATAAATACGAATAATAATTTATGAAAAAACTTTTAATTTTCAACTGGAAAATGGCGCCGGAATCGCTAAAAAAAGCGAAGAAGCTTTTTTTAGACTACGGATTACGGACTACAGACTACGGCAAAAATTTTGAAATTATTGTCTGCCCGCCATTTGTTTATTTATCAGAATTGTCGTCGGTCGTCGATAGTTGGTCGTCGGTTAAACTCGCTTCTCAAGATGTTTTTTATGAAAATTCCGGCGCTTATACCGGTGAAATTTCTCCGAAGATGTTGAAAAATTTAGGCGTTGAATATGTCATTATCGGTCATTCCGAAAGGCGGAAATATTTAAACGAAACCGATGAAATGATAAATAAAAAAGTTTTATCGGCATTAAAATCGGGATTGAAAGTGATTTTGTGCATTGGCGAACCGGAAAGAGCGACAAGCGATAAGCGACAAGCGACAAGCGATAAGCGACAAGCGACAAGGAAGGCAAAAAATTTTATAAAAAAACAATTAGAAAAAGATTTAAAAAATTTATCCCTAAATCCTAAATCCTATATTCTAAATTCTCGTCTTATTATTGCGTACGAGCCAATTTGGGCAATCGGCACCGGTCAGGCGTGTCCACAGGAAGACGCAGTAGAAATGATAAAGTTTATTAAACAAGTCCTAAATTCTATATTCTATATTCTAAATCCTCGCGTATTATACGGCGGTTCGGTTGATTCTAAAAATATCGCCAATTTTTTTAAACACCCCGAAATTGACGGCGCGCTCATCGGCGGAGCGAGTTTGAAAGCAGTGGAGGTTAAAAGGATTATTGAAATAACGAAGAAAATAGTTTAAAATGTAATCTATGGATACAAAATCACTTATTCAACAAATTGAGCAAAGTCGCAATTCCCGCGTAATTACTTATTTAACCAGCGACCGGCCGGGCCCGATTAACGCCCGCGTGGCAATGGATATTATTCCGATTATCAGCAAGCAACTTCAAACAATCGGCAAAACTGACAACATTGATTTATTTTTATACAGCGCGGGCGGAGATACGATGGTGCCATGGCGAATGGTTTCAATGATTCGCGAATATTGCGGCAAGTTTTCGGTTTTGATTCCCTATAAAGCGCACAGTGCGGCAACGATGATCGCGCTCGGAGCCGATGAAATTGTGATGAGCGATCTTTCGGAACTTTCGCCGATTGACCCCTCAACCGCCAATGTTTTTAATCCTTCGGACCCGCAAAATCCGCAAAACAAAATTCCGATTTCGGTGGAAGATGTGATGGCGTATTTTGATTTGGCGAAAAATAAATTCGGCATTAAAAACGACGAGGAGTTGGCAAAAATTTTCAATAAATTTGTGGAAGCAAATCCGCAAATTCATCCTTTGGCGCTCGGTAATGTCAATCGCATTCATAATTTAATTCGCATACTCGCCAAGCGGCTTTTAAAAAGCCATAAATCGCCGATGAAAGATGACGAAATTGAAAAGATTGTTGATTATTTTACGGAAAAATTATATTCGCACCAGTATTTTATCGGTCGCAAAGAAGCCAAAGAAGATTTAGGATTAAAAAATGTTCAATACGCCAATAATGAATTGTCAAAAGCGATGACTGATTTATATGAAGAATATAAAAACGAAATGGGACTCGGAATGAATGTCTGGAATCCGGAAAACGAACTTGGGCAAAACGCTATGCAAAATAAAAAAGATTATAAAATCGCGTTTATTGAAAGCCAGCAGTTATCAAGCTATTTTGAGCTTTCAATTGAATACAAAAAACAGCAAGTAAATATGATTCAGCAAACCCCACAAGGCCCGATTCAAGTACCCCAAGAACAAGTCGGTTTTAGGATTGTCGGGCAGGGGTGGAAATAGAAAATGAAAAATAATTTTATTTTAAACAAAATTGTTTTATTTAGGGGTAGGGAAATCAGAAGAATCATTCATAATAACGAATGGTGGTTTTCGGTTGTTGATGTTTGCGAGGCGCTTACGGACAGCGCCGACGCCGGCGCTTATTGGAGAAAACTCAAACAAAGACTAGCGGAGGAAAAAAGCGAAGTCGTGACATTTTGTCACGGGTTGAAATTAATGGCTCCAGATGGAAAAATGCGCGAAACCGACTGTGCTAATACCGAAGGCATGTTTCGCATTATTCAATCAATTCCATCGCCAAAAGCTGAACCGCTTAAACGTTGGTTGGCAAAAGTTGGTTATGAGCGAGTGCAGGAGATAGAAAATCCAGAGCTTGCAATGAAACGCACCAGAGCGCTTTATAAGCTTAAGGGCTATTCTGACGATTGGATAGAAAAGAGAATGCGCGGAATCGCCATTCGCGAAGAATTAGCCGACGAATGGAAAAAGCGGGGCGCGCAGGAGCGGAAAGATTATGAAATTTTGACGGCGGAAATTTCCAAAGCCACCTTTGGAGTAACGCCGAGCGAATATAAAAAATTAAAAGGTTTGAAACGCGAGAATCTTCGCGATCATATGAATGACTTTGAATTGATTTTTAATATGTTGGGCGAACGCGCCACCACCGAAATTCATCGGACGGAAGATTCAAGGGGTGTGTCAAAATTAAAATCCGATGCTAAAGCCGGTGGCGATATCGCAGGTGGAGCGAGAAAGAAGTTGGAAAAACGTTTGGGCAAATCGATGATTTCAAGGGATAATTTTAAAAAATTAAGCAGCAGAAAAATGTTAAAATAAAACCTTGCGCGGATTGTCGGGCAGGGGTAGAGGTAAAAATTATAAATTATGGATAAAACATTTCTATTTTTCAATTCAAATTTTTTTATAGCACTAATTACATTATTAGTTGGTAGTTTCGCTATTTATCTTTATATTAAGCAAAAGCGTGATTATAAGCGAGATGCGGCTAATATAATTTTAATGGAAATTAGATATGCGGAAAAAACAATAAATGATATGAAAATCAATGGTGTTGTGATTTCTTTAAATATGGAAAGTTTATTACCTAGTAATAGCTGGTTTAAATACAACCATCTTTTTATAAAAAATTTTGATCGCGATGAACTTGATTTAGTTAATAATTTTTATAATCAATGTTCAATTATTGATAGTGCTCTTATACAGCTAAGTGTTTCTAAGCAAATTGAACAAAAATCGGGATTTATACAACAGGGGTTAATACAAATAGCAAAAGATGCAATCAGTGAAGCTGATTATGATAACAAGGTAAAAAATTTTTTAAAGATAATCGAAAAAGAACCGTATGTTTTCCCTCCAGGTGCCCCTATTAAAACTATTAAAAAAGGACTTAGTAATTTAGCCACAGTTACAACTACAACTGTCGGCAGTAAATTAAAGAGAATAGCCAAGATCGCAAATTAAAAAATATATGCAAAATCGCACCTTATTTTTCGGCGATAATTTGGAAATTAAATAATTATGGTAAAACCATATTACGAAAAACCGAAATTTAAATTATATCAAGCGAACTGCCTTGATGTTCTCGCTAAACTTCCAGAAAATTCGGTTGATATGGTTTTTGCCGACCCTCCTTATTTGCTTTCAAATGGTGGTTTTACTGTTCACGCCGGACGACGTGTAAGCGTAAATAAAGGCGAGTGGGATAAAAGCAACGGACTGAAAAAAGATTTTGAATTTCATCTTGAATGGATACGCGCCGTCAGGCACGTATTAAAACCGCACGGTACGATTTGGATTAGCGGAACTTATCACTCTATTTATCAATGTGGTTTTGCGCTTCAAGTTGCTGGATTTCATGTTCTTAATGATATTGCATGGTTCAAACAGAATGCATCGCCGAATTTAAGTTGCCGTTTTTTTACCGCAAGCCACGAAACGCTTGTTTGGGCGAGAAAAGACAAAAAGGCAAAACATATTTTCAATTACGATTTAATGAAAAACGGCATTTGGCCGGAAGACGCGCTGAAAAAGCCCGGGCTTCAAATGCGTTCGGTTTGGTCAATTGGAACGCCTAAAACAATTGAAAAAAGATTTGGCAAGCACCCAACACAAAAGCCGGAGGATTTACTAAAAAGAATTGTACTTGCCTCAACCAATAAGGGAGACTTAATCCTTGATCCTTTTACGGGAAGTTCCACAACTGGAATCGCCGCATATTTATTTGGCAGAAAATTTATCGGCATTGATCTTGATAAAAAGTTTTTAGATGTATCAATAAAGCGATTTGAGGAATTGGATCGCAATTTGAAAAATAAGTTTAATTTTAATACCACGATACCAGCTTATGTTTCGGATTGGACCGATAAGTATTTTCATCAATCTGCGTTTGATCAGCCATTGGAATATCCAAGCAAGAAAGTGTTAGATTTTCTCGCTCAATTTAAAAAGCTACAAAAGGTCGAGCTTTATAGGGGAATAAATTGTTATAATAAAGATAATCAAAAAATTACAAGTTGGACTTATGATTTGGAAATTGCTAAGAGATATGCGAAAGAGTTAAAAGGAGAGGTTTTCTCTAAAGAGTTTTTGCCTATTAAAATCTTATTAGATACAACCTTACTGAATTCTGAGCAAAAAAGGCAACTGGGGTATGATTATAAAATTGACGACAAGGAAGTTTTAATTTTAGAACAATAACAAAAAACATATGAAGAAAAAAGGATTTGGTGGAGGAAATACGGTTACGGGTCTTAAATTTGAAAGGGGTAGAGACATTTTGTCTATTCTTGAAAATACGGAGGGGTATTTAGTAAAAGGTAATATTGTTTACTATTTTGGTAAAGAAGTTGCGCGAAGTTATCGAAAGTATGGACTTTATAAATATCTTGAATCGCAAAACGTTGATTACAAGAAAATAATCTCAAAAAGATTGCTTCCCGATGAGGCGTTGTATGTCATTATTAACAATACACTTTTTATAATTGAAATGAAATATCAAGAAGTGGCGGGATCGGTTGATGAAAAATTACAAACCTGCGATTTCAAAAAAAAGCAATATAAAAAACTGATGGCGACTCTTAATGTAGAGGTGGAATACATTTACATTCTTGATGATTGGTTCCGTAAATCAGAATACAAAGATGTATTGGATTATGTCATCTCAATGGGTTGCCAATATTATTTTCAGTATTTACCGTTGCAAAAACTCGGGCTTCCGGTTCCAAAACAACCAGGCGAAAAAAGTTGAAATTGAAAATAAAAATCAGGATAAGTTAAGATTTTAATCTAATATGACTACTAGTTTTTATTTTAAGCCGATTATGAATAAGGAGAAGATGAGAAAGATATGGGATTGGGCAATTCAGTGTTTAAATTTCGATCGCGAATGGAAAAACTTTTTAGAAATTTGCGATAATGACAAAAACGAAAGAATTTTTGCTTTAAATAATTTTATAATTACCGAGTTTCTAGTGACTAATTGCGAGATTAAGCCGTCGCAACTTAACGAGATAAATTGTTTTTGCGATAAGGAAAAAGGTTGTTTTATTTTATCTAAAACAGCGATTAAAAAATACGGTATAAAAATTAGAAAATTTTTAAGAAATTTTAATAGGCATCAGCCCGTTTTGTCAGAGAGTTTTTAAGGTATAAAGTGTGAAGTTGAGATTGAAAATAAAAATCAGGATAAGTTGAAATTTTAAAAAGGTCGTAAAAATATTAATAAAAAAACAATATGACCCTAAATATAAGGGCTTTTGCGATTGCTAGCGGCATAATCTCCGCTTTATTCGCTTTTATTTTTCACATTTTTGTTTTGATGAGCGGCGACGGCGTTGAATTTTTAAACCTGATTCTTCAATGGCATCCGGGCGCCACTTTAAGTTATGGAGGAGCGGTTATTCACGCGATTTGGATGTTTGTCTACGGATTTATCGGCGCCGGAATTTTCGCTTGGCTGTATAATAAACTTATTAAATAATGAGCTTGTTTGGTTTTTATTATATTTTACGGTATAATTTAAACAGTTACTTTGGTTGGGCGTTGCATAGTAAAAAGAATAATAAAATAATGGAAAATAATAGCGTAAAATTCAAAAATATAGCGGTTGCGGTATTTCTCGGATTTTTGATGTTGATAATTATTTATTCTCTTTTTTGGGGTCCGGCTAAAAAATTAGGAGATTCTTTATTTCCGATAAGAACTTTCTCGGTTTCGGCTGAAGGCAAGGTAACGGTTTCGCCGGACATCGCCAAAATTTCTTTTTCGGTTGTTTCCGAGGGGGCGAATCCAAAAACTATTACTGATGAAAATAATAAAAAAATAAACACGGCGATTAGTTTTGTAAAATCTCAAGGCATAGACGAGAAAGATATTAAAACCACTCAATATAATTTAAGTCCGCGCCATGAATACGACGAAAAAACCAAAAAAACATTTATCAGCGGTTATATTTTGACTCAAGCGGTTTTAGTCAAGGTTCGCGATTTAAACAAAACAGCGGAAATTTTAGGCGGCTTGCCGAATTTAGGCATCAATCAAATCGGCGCGATTTCTTTTGAAATTGATGAGCCGGAAAAATTTTTAACCGAGGCAAGAGATAAGGCGTTTGAAAAAGCCAAGAAGAAAGCTGAAGAGATGGCGGGAAAAAATGGCGTCAAGCTCGGCAAAGTAATAAATTTTTATGAATATCAGGGATACTCGCAACCGATTTACAGGGGATTGGAAATGATGAGTAAGGGAAGCGGCGATTCTTTCGCGAGCGCGCCCCAAATCCAGCCCGGGACGGAAGAAGTGTCAGTTCAAGTAAATATTACTTATGAAATTAAATAAAAAAGTCGTTAGCGCCATAATTATTTTAATTGCCTTGATGACCATTATCGGATTATCAGGCTTAAGTTTCCTTTTTAGATGATTACCAAAAAAGATTATTTCATAATTTCCATTATCGGTTTTTTGTTTGGCTTATTACTTTTGCCGGTTTTAAATAACATTAAATTAACTTTTTTCGTTGTTGATTTTTCCGCCAAAGGCGGATCCGCCTTTGGCGGAAAAAATGTTTTTTTGTTAATTATAGGATTTATTATTTTTGCCAATTTGGCTTTATGGTTTGCCTCCTTATTAAGTCGTGTCATTCCGATTTTTTTACAAGTCGCGAAATTCGCGGCTGTCGGCGGACTTAATACACTTTTAGACTTAGGTGTTCTTAATGTTTTAATTTTAATCAGCGGCGTTGCGGTCGGTTATTGGTATCCGATATTTAAGGGAATTTCTTTTATTGTCGCTAATATAAATAGTTATTTTTGGAATAAACATTGGACTTTCGGCGTTTCAAATAGCGCTAATATAAAAGAATTCAGCCAGTTTATAGGAGTTAGTTTTATTGGTTTTGCGATCAATGTCGGCATCGCTTCTTTGCTGGTTAATTTTATCGGTTCGTCCAAGGGCATCTCACCGGAACGGTGGGCGAATATCGGCGCTTTATCGGCAACAATAATTTCTTTGGTTTGGAATTTTATAGGATATAAATTTATAGTTTTTTCCGCTCGAGGCGGATCTCCGCTGGAAGCGAAGCTCGCCCAGGGCGGCGTCTTTAGCGAAAAAAAATAATGTTTCAAAAAAACATTTTATTATCTAAACACAGCAATTATAAAATTGGCGGTTTGGCGAAATATTTTTTTGAGGTAAAAAATACGGAAGAAATAATTAAGGCGGTTGAGAAGGCGCGTCAAACTAAAACAGCGATTTTTATTTTAGGAGCCGGCACAAATATTTTATTCAAAGATGAAGAATTTAGCGGTTTGATAATAAAAATTAAGAATTTAAAAATTTCCGCCTCAATCACCAAAGTTGACGCCGGCGTTTCTTTAGAAAAATTAGTTGAAGAATCGGCAGATATGGGGTTAAGCGGTTTGGAATGGGCGGCCGGAATTCCGGGAACAATCGGCGGCGCGATTCGCGGCAATGCCGGCGCTTTCGGCGGTGAGATAAAGGACATAATCAAAGAAGTGATTAGCTTGGATATTTCCGGTTCGCGGCCGAAAATTATTAAAAGAAACAATCAAGATTGTAAATTTGATTATCGTTCAAGTATTTTTAAGAAACAATCAGAGATTATTATTGAAGCGTCGTTTTTTTTAAAGAAGGGGGATAAAAAATCAATTAAAAGAATTATTAAACAAAATATTGATTATCGCAAAGAACGCCAGCCGATGGAATATCCCAGCTTGGGAAGCACTTTTAAAAATATTGATGTCAAAAAAATCGCCAAGAATAAATATAAAAGTTTTGAATCAATTATTAAAATAGACCCTTTTCCTGTAATTCCGGCGGCATATTTGATTTCCAAAGCTGGGCTTAAGGGAGTTTCATATGGTGGCGCGATGATTTCGCCGAAGCATCCGAATTTTATTGTTAATGTTATGGCGGCCACTTCAAGCGATGTTAAAAATTTAATTGCGCTTTCAAAAAATAAGGTTTATAATAAATTCAAAATTAAGCTCGAAGAGGAAATAGAGATTTTTTAAAGCGAAGCAAGTTATTAGCTATTGTAATTAATTCTGATTGTTCTAAAATTTATAAAAGTATCGTAAAGTTAGCGTAATTGATTGGTCGACAATTTAACGCTAACTATAAAATTAATTTTTAATACAATAAAATGGCAGCAAAGAAAAAAGCAGCAGGAAAAAAAAAGAAATAAATTTTTCTTTTATAAAACCGCCTTGTTTTTTCAAGGCGGTTTTTGTATAATTAAGATATGAAAATTAATATTAAAGCTACTAATTTAGATTTAACGCCAGCGATTCGCGAATATATAGAAATTAAAATCGGTTCGCTTAGTCGTTTTTTAAAAAGGTTTGAGGTTAAAAGCGAAGTTGAAGTATTTGTTGAAATTGCTCATACAACTAAACATCATCGCCATGGCAATATTTTATACGCGGAAGCTACTATTTTGATCGGCAAAAAAATTTTAAGAGCAGAGCATTTTGATCAGGACATTAGGGTGGCAATTGATAAGGTAAGGGATAAATTGAAACAAGAAATAAATAAATATAAAGAAAAGAAAATAGAGAAGCGCAAGGGGATAGATAAAAATAGATAATAGACCTTTTGCGTAATTTCTTTTCTACTACAATTTCATAATTTTAGCTGCGACTTCGCGAAAATTTCTTGAAATATACTTTGCATATTCCTTCAAAATTTTCGCTTTGTCTCGCTTAAAATTCTGAAATTTCGCTACGAAAAGAATTATGCAAAAGGTCTAAAAAGAAAAAGATGTTTAGTTTTTTTAGAAAACTTTTCGGAAAATACAATTTTGAGCCACTTGTTAAAAAAATTAACTCTTTGGAGCCTGAGCTGAAAAAATTAACGGATGAAGATTTAAAAAATAAAAGTTTTAATTTAAAGAAAACGGTTCAAAAAGCTTCACAAGGGGAAAGCCTCGACAATATTTTACCCGAGGCTTTTGCGTTAGTAAGAGAAACTGCCAAAAGGACATTGAGTCAGCGGCTTTTTGATGTTCAATTGATTGGCGGAATTATTTTGCATCAAGGGAAAATCGCCGAAATGAAAACCGGTGAAGGGAAGACTTTATCCGCTGTTGTTCCGGCTTATCTTAATGCTTTAGTAGGCAAGGGTGTTCATATTATTACGGTTAATGATTATCTGGCGACTAGAGACGCGATTTGGATGGGACAGATATATAATGCTCTTGGGTTATCAGTCGGTTGTTTGACTCACGAGAGCGCTTATTTATATGACCCCACCCATATAAAAGAAAAATCCGATGACGAAAAAGATAAAGATAAAGAGCGCGATATTTTAGGCGGTTTCAAAATTGTTCATGAATTTTTAAGGCCGGTTTCCAGAAAAGAGGCTTATTCGGCTGATATTACTTACGGCACCAATCACGAATTTGGTTTTGATTATCTTCGGGATAATTTAATTTATGATTTAGAACATCAAGTTCAAAGAGGCCAACATTATGCCATTATTGACGAGGTTGACAGTATTTTAATTGACGAAGCTCGAACCCCTTTAATTATTTCCGGTCCGGATGCTGAATCAAGCGAGTATTATAAAATTTTTGCCAAAATTTCCGACAGGCTTCTCAAAGATGAAGATTATTTAATTGATGAAAAATTAAAAACTGTCAGCATTACAGATGAAGGAATTGATAAAGTTGAGAAAATGTTAAATGTTAAAAATATTTATGGTCCGGAAAATTTTCGGCTGGTTCATTATTTGGAAGAGTCGCTTAAAGCCAATGCTTTATTTCATCGCGACAAACAGTATGTTGTAAAATCCGCCCCGACTGGCGGCGACGAAGTTATCATTGTAGATGAATTTACCGGACGGTTGATGCATGGCCGAAGATATAGTGCTGGACTTCACCAGGCAATTGAAGCTAAAGAAGGCGTTATGGTTAAACAGGAATCGCGAACTTTTGCCCAGATTACCATTCAAAATTATTTTCGTTTGTATAAAAAAATCAGCGGTATGACCGGCACGGCTCAAACTTCGGCCGAGGAATTTCATAAAGTTTATAATTTGGAAGCGATCAGCGTTCCATCTAATAAGCCGATGATTCGCAATGATATGCCTGACTTGATTTATAAAAATACGGAAGCGAAATATCGAGCGGTGGTTGAAGAAATTAAAAAGCGTCATTTAAGCGGTCAGCCAACGCTTGTTGGAACAGCTTCTATCACTCATAACGAAATTTTATCGGATTTGTTGAAACAAGCGAATATTCCTCACGAAGTTTTGAATGCCAAGAATCATGAACGCGAAGGCGCGATTATTGCTCAAACCGGAAAATTAAAAGCGATTACTGTGGCGACTAATATGGCTGGCAGGGGAGTGGATATAATTCTTGGCGGTAATCCGCTCAATTTAGCGGAAGCGCAAAAGGTTAAAGAATTGGGCGGACTGCATATTATCGGCACCGAAAGACACGAGGCCAGAAGAATTGATAATCAGTTGCGCGGTCGAAGCGGTCGGCAAGGCGATGCCGGCTCTTCGCAATTTTTTATGTCTTTGGAAGACGATTTGTTGAGAATTTTCGGCGGGGGAAAAATCAAATCTTTAATGGAAGCTTTTAATTTACCGGAAGATCAGCCGATTGAGTCAAGGTTAGTTTCAAGAGCGGTAAATGAAGCTCAGAAAAAAGTTGAGGGAATGAATTTTGACGGTCGAAAACATTTATTGGAATACGACGATGTTTTAAATAAACAGCGGACGGCTTTTTACAGAAAGCGTCAGGAATTTTTAGAAAAAAAATCATCGGCGCCGGTTTTATCAATGTTGGATATTTTATGGATGAGCCATTTGGAAAATTTAGAAGCTTTAAGAGAATCAGTCGGAATGCGGGCTTATGGACAGCACGATCCTTTAGTGGAATATCGGCGGGAAAGCTTTTTGATGTTCAAGGAGATGATGGGGAATTTTGAGAAGTGGATGGAGGAGAATAGAGAAAATCTTCAACAAACAACCAACGACCAACAACCAACAACAGAAAATAATTTAGGAAATGTCGTAGGTCGTGGGTCGTTAGTTGTCGGTCAGACCAAAGTCGGCCGCAATGATCCCTGCTCCTGCGGTAGCGGGAAAAAATATAAAAGATGTCATGGGGCGTGAGATATAGTAAAATAAAATTATGAGAGTATTTATAACCGCTTCATTTGGCGACAGCAAAGAAAATATAGAGAGATTATGTTCTGCGGTAAGGGCCGCTGGATTTGAAGATTTCTGTTTTATCCGAGATGTAGAAAATTATCAGAAGACGTTCGACGATTCTAAAGAATTGATGCAGAGAGCGAAGGAAGAGATTGGAAAATCCGACGCCTTATTGATAGACATGACCGATAAGCCCACAGGCAGGGCAATCGAAGCTGGCATTATGTATGCTCTCGGCAAGAGAATTATCGTGATAATGAAAAATGGCACTAAGATAAAAGATACAGTGCGAGGTATTGCCAGCGAAATTATTGAGTATAAAAATATCGAGGATATATCACCAATACTCAATAAAATCCGCATGGGATCGTGAATAAAGTATAAAAGTGTCATGGGAAATAATAAAATAAATTAGGAGTAGCGGATGCTATATCAAA
>ERZ1292623.725-Hain-H51-01um-R1-725-length-33901-cov-5_pt1 | contig 33901 bp, 51 predicted proteins | sample MGYA00564398_ERZ1292623 | MGnify/ENA primary metagenome ERZ1292623 (study PRJEB36523, sample SAMEA6512633) | groundwater metagenome | collected 2019-01-07 | study: AquaDiva: Metagenomics assemblies of 32 groundwater samples
CAGCGTTTCGTGCCTCCAGCACAGATTGTAGTAGCCGACGTAGAGATCCATCGCCGCGCGGTGGTTGCGCAACGACTTGCTGAACGCCCCTGTCAACCGTGTCCAACGCCGGGCGAGCATCCGGAGCGTCAAGTTCTGCCTCTCAACGAACGAAGTGTTGATGTGATCCTCGTCGGGCTCGCCTGAGATCAACACCCGCTCGACGTGAACCTCCTTGGCCGGCGAGTAGCGCCTGGACGCCTCTGCGGAGCACTCGGCCAGGTACTCCTTGATGCACTGGGCGTAGTCCGCATCCGGCCCAAAGGCCGCCGCGATGGCCTTGATGTAGGGACGGAACCCGTCCGTCGTGATCTGGGGCTTCGTCAGGCATCGCGACGCGAGGTCGAGCAGGAAGCCCTGCGTGTCCTTCGCGCGCCGCTTCCCAACATGATAGGATGGGATGAGCTTCGACTCGGCGTCGAGCGCGATGAAGGAGTATTGGTCGCCGTACTCGTCCGGGTCCGAGGCGCGTACGTGCGCCTGTTTCGTGTGGACGAAGGACCACGCCTCGTCCAGCTCCAGCACGTTGGGCTTCAGCCGCACGAAGAGCTTGTTGTGGAGCCGCGCGTAGCCCTCGCCGACCTGGAGCGCGAGCCTCGCGACGGTGTCCTTGTCGGTGCCCGTGATCCGCCCGGTGGCCCGGACGCCGACACCTTCGCAGAGCGCGGCGGTCACGAGGGTTCTTTTCTCGGTCGAGAGGTAGTTCATCTGGGGTGGACGTAACGGGGAGGGTGCGGAGCGTCAAGGGGCGCTTGGCGGATGCGCGCTGTGTAGGACGCTGTAACGCTCACAGTTGAATCGGTACTGGCCGGAATCGCCTCCTCCGAGGAGGAGAACCTCGCGGGTGACGTTGGGGCGTCATGCGCGCGGGGGCTGGAAACCCTGTATGCGAGGTTACACGATTTCGTCGTAAGTTGTGCTTGACGAAGGGGGTCAGGGCTAAAGCCCCGCCTACGACGCGGTGATCACCCAAGGGCCCGACAGCCCAAGGGTGATCAGGAAGGGGAGATCATCTCCCTTTCCGAACCTCGTCGAAACTCCATCACAGGCCACTTCGAGGTTCCCAAAATGCCGCACATTCCGCCTATGCGAGGCGAGCGCCCCCGCCGTCCATCCGTCACCCACAAGCATCTTCGAGGCGCTGAACCTACCCTGAACGCCGAGGTAGAAGCTACGCTACTCCCGCCCTCGATCGCAGTTCGAGAGATCCCTTCGGGACTTGCGGCAGCTCTCGGGTTCGGCATGTTCCTCGTGCTCTTGCGCCCATAGCGCCGTTTCGCCCCCCCGCGCGCACGCCCAATCGCGCTCGAAGCTCCCCTTCGTAGAAGGGGCTCCTCAAACTCCGCCACCGCCGATCTTGGGAACGCACGCATGCCCGCTACCTATGCGCCGCGAGGGCGTTCGTCAAGTGTCCACTCGGTACTGGCCGGTTTTGCCGACGGCTCGAAGAGACGTCGAGGGGTTGGGTGGGCTATGTGGGGGTGATGTGGGTAGCGATTGGGATGTCGCTTGGGTAGTGCTAATCCGTACGCGTGAGCCCGTACCGCTTCAGCGTATCATCAAGCCAGTCCATCGCTTTCTTAGACGGCGATGATGGAGGAACCGTGGAGGTGCTTAGGTGAGTGTCATCCCCTCGGCAGAACTCCATGTCCGGGATCACTAAAGTGTAGGTTCCTCCGGCAAGCCGACCGCTTCGGTCATCCCTTGCTTCCCACTTCAGAAACGCCTTACAAGGGACATGCCCATTCTTCGCGAAGGCAAAGAACTTCCAGATCAGTAGCACCTTATGTAGCTCTGAAGCGGGCACTAAGATCGGCTCCTTCGATGGATCAAACGCATCACGAAGAAACTTCTGCTCCCAGTCATCCGCGCTCGCACTATCCACGACATCCCTCCCGCGTAGCGCGAAGCGGCGGATTCTGTCGGTAGCCTTCCTTATGGAAAACTCCAAACCCGGCCAGCACCGATCTTTGAAACGCGCTCATACCCTCTTGCATACTACGAAGCACGCCGAACGTCAAGCGCTGCTTGCGGGGAGGAGGGGCGGCGGGTGTTAGAAGCGCCCACCGCCCCGAGGCGCTACCCGATACCGCGAGCGCGCCTCCCACGCGTGGCCTACCCCCTCGACGCGATGAGCCACCAGATAGGGACTATGCGCCCCCCGAGCGCCTCAGCGGCCTGAGCGAGCTCGGCGGCGAGCGTCGGGTGATCGTCGTTGAACTCCTGGATGTCGGGTAGCGTCGCGCCGAACGCTGCGCTTGCATCCTGTCGCGTATAGTCGTTCAGCTCCACAGGAGAGAACCCGACGAAGTCCTCCCAGTCGTCGCCGCTGCCCGCGTGGAAGAGCTTCAGGACACGGAACCGCATGGCCTCGGCCCACTCGTCGGAGGATCGCCCCGCGCCTTCGAGCTCGATCGTCTTCGGGAGCTTGAAGCCGTAGAGGACGGCGGCGTCGGAGGAGAAGCTCACGCCGCGTTCTCGGCCGGGACGACGTCGGCGCTCGGAGCCTCGACCACCTCCGCCGCCGGAACGAACTTCTCCAGCTTGATGCCGGGCTTGTCGTGGAGCATGTTCCCGAGCGAATGGAGCGTGCGCCCGAGCTCGAAGTGCGACACGCCGTCCACGTGCGCGATGCAGTACAGCGGGTGCTTCACCTTGATCTCGCCGGGGTTCTCCTGGGAGTCGTACACTTCGATCGTCATCGTCCAGCGGGGGGTCATGGGCTTTCGGTCCTCGGTGCGGGGCCGACGGGCCCGCGCGCTTCGGAGGAGCTAACCGCGGCGTGCCGATCGGACAACGATCCGTTACCCTTCCCCCGATGCCTCCGCGCGACCCCACCCCGAACGACAACATCCGCGAGGTCGCCCTCGCCGCGCTCCTCGTCGAGCTCCGGGTCCAGGTCGTCCGTGTCGGCGACCAGGTCGAGCGGCTGGGCACGATCGTCGAGAAGTGGGGCGTCGGGAATGGGAAGCCTTCTGCGATGGAGCGCATCATGCTGAAGTCCTGGGAGCTCGTCCCCGCATGGGCGCGTGGCGCGATCGCGGTGCTCGTCGTCGCGATCCCGCTCGGGGCCCTCGCGCCGACCGGCGCCGAGATCGCCTACCGGGTGCTCACTCTCTCGACCGCTGCTGCGGTGGCACCTTGATGCCCCCCTCCGAGGGCGTGGAGCACCTTCAAGACATCGCGCACCCCGCCGTGCTCCGCCGATCGGCCCCCGACCGTGTGCATTCCGACCCCTACGAGGCGCTGGTCCTCGCCAGCTCCCCCGAGGGCCAGGCACTCGCCGATCGGCTCGAGGGCATGGGCCCCGACGTTCGGTTCGCGCTCGCCGTGCGTTTGATGTGCGGCGTCGGGAGCGTGGGCCCTGAGGGGCTCCCAGACATCCTTCCTGAGGAATGAGGCACTTTCCAAATGGGCGACACCGACGACAACGTGTACTTCCGGCCGCACCATCGCGTTGGCTGGTCGCTGGGCGACACCGACTTCGTGTTTCGCCGTCACCGTGGGAATATGAGCATCGACACGACGTCCGACCCGTGCTCGACGAGCGACTTCCGCGCGATTCGGGACGCGGTCCTCAACCTGGAGAGCGACACCGACGTCAATACGCTGGGCGTCGCCGCCGTCGGCTCCTGGTGGACGACGCACATCGCGAACCCAACCGGGAACCTCGACGCGATGCGCCGAGCGATCCTTGACGCCTGCGGATGATGATGGGTCTTCGGACACCGAGATCCCCGTCGCCGACGCCGTAAGGGTGTACCTGCGGGCTGCGCAGGGCGCCCATCAGCGGGCCAACGAGATGCGGTCCTTAGCCAACGCCCTCGAGCGGGGCCAAGTCGCCGAGGACCTGGCCACGGCGCAACAAGCTCGGCTAACCGCCGAGGTGCTTTTTAGCCTCGTGGGCGTGTTGCACAGCGCGGCGAGTCGGGAGGTCGCGGGGGAGCAGCGGGTGGGGGCCGTGGTGATGGCGTGGAGGGCGCTCACTGCGCGGTGGGGGACGCTGAGGGGACGGTTGGGGTGGTTGCTGTGGGGGCGTTAGTCGATGCGCGCTACTCCAGACGAACGGGCATCACGACGCCGAACTGCGTCTCGGAGCGGAAGACCCAAGGGCCAAGGGAGTCTCGGATCGCTCCGTAGGTGCAGGCTTCTCCCGCGCGGGCGTAGGTGAGCAGCTCCTCGCGGAGAAACCGTGCATTCATGCCGACCGGGTGGTTGAACGCTCCGGGAGGCGCCCCCCGTCCATCGAAGATGTCGGGAACCCACGGGCCGCGCTCGGACTCCCCGAGGACTCCTCGCCCTTGCATCGTCCCGTCCGGCATCCAGCGCATCTCGTCGAACGGCTTGAGCGCGACGACGAGCGCCTTGATCCACGCCAACGGGAGCGTGTCCTGCACCGCGAAGCGGGTAGGAACGATCTGGCGCCAGTCGGGGAACTGCGGCGCCTGCTGAACCTCGGCGTTCGTCACGATGTACGTTTGGCGTACGCTGAAGTCTACCGCGATCTCTTGATCGAGCTCCCGGGGGAGAATGAGCACGCCGTCGTAGGGAGGAACCCGGACTCCGTGGAGACGGTTCCCGTCCGACGCGCATAGATACTCGCGATCCCAGCAGAGCACGCTCAGCCCGTAGCGGTTGTCGTCCGAGGCCGCGAACCGCGAGACAGTCTTCGCCGCGCGCACCACGGGGCCGGGAAGATCCAACACGCTCCAGTTGATCCGACCGATGTCGGTGAACATCGCCGGAGCTTCCAGCTTCGAGCCGGGCGGCGGCCGCCACCCCGCCGGCCGACGGAAGTACCGGTCGCCCTCGCCCTTGCCGTCCTTCCCGAGGCCGAGCCGCCGGAACCAGATCTCACCCCCAGGCCCATAGGCCCACGCGACCCGCTTCCACGGCGCGGGCCCATCGGCCGGCGCGATGGGTAGCGGCGAGAGCTTGACCAGCCGCTTGATCGTCCGCTCGGTCTGTGCCTTTTCGCTCTCCCCGAAATGGACAACCCAGATGCCCTTTCGGGTGTGCGCCTTGTGCTGGTCGAAGGTCTCGGGACGGATCGCGAGCCCCTGGGACTTCACATAGTCCGCGACGGCGCTCCGGATCTCGCCTTCCTTGTCCTCGGCCAACGGCCCAGTGACGTAGTGCTCTCCGGGCTCCATTCGATCGGCGATGGCGTCCACGTCCTTGCGGTAGCGCTCCATCGCAGCGCTGACGCGCTCCGCCTTCTTCTGTGCCTTCAACGCCTCCGCGGCTCGGGGCTTGGCGCGCTCCGACACGTCGCGGATGTCCAGCTCCAGCCGGACGTTGGAGCGCTGGACGTCTTTGGGCAGCGCGTTGTAGGCGGCCTCCACGGCGCGCACCATCTCGAGCGCACGGATAGGGTCTTCGGGCGGCGGGCGCTCGTCCTTCCACCGGTAGCGATCGTAGCCCTGCTTCCAGATGCCCTCGGACCGGTAGATGCCCAACAGCTCTGCGGCCTTCTCCACGTCGCGCTCGAGGGAGAGCGTCGTGCGCCACTTCGCCGTCTTCTCCGTGGCCGCCTTCTTCTGCTCCAACTGCGCGTCGTCCAGCGCGACGTGGTTCCCGTTCATGTACCGGTTGGCCTGGAAGTGCACTGCGTCCGCGGGGATGATCACCTTGACGAGACGGACGGGGCGATCCGGGTCCAGCGGCCAGTCCCAGAACTCGGCGGTGCGGAACACATACTCATGGTCGTAGGCTTTCGGCGCGTCCGTCCAGATCGCGACGCCCTCGGGCGCTTTCTCTTTCCGACTGCGGATCACGTGCGCGACGAGCCGCCGGTAGTACGTAGGATCCATGCCGAGCCTGCGAAGGTTGTCCTCGCTATCGAAGATCACCGCGTCGGCGTAGTCGTTGACGAGGTCCTCCGCTACCTGGTGGTACGGCGGGACGGGGACGGAGTTGCGCTTCTGCTCCTCCGTCCACGCGTCCAGCAGCCGCCCAGCGCGCTCGATGTCCCCATGGGCCTTTCGGAGGGCCTTCTGGATCTTGGGGGAGACGTCGGCCGCGCGCCGTTCGAGCCACTGACGCAGCTTCGGACTCGCGTTCGCGGCGAGCGCCTGAAGGATGTCGGAGGCGGTCATTCTTGCGCCAACTGTTCGATGATTGCGCTCAGCACGTCGGGCAGGGGGATGTCCGTGTAGACGTTCAGGCGTTCCAACCGACTGCCCAAACCGCTTCTGAGAACGCCCGTGTCGCCTTCGCGCGCGGCTTCCACGTACGACTCCCGGTACGGTAGCTTGTCCAGCACTTTCGTGATCACGGAGGCCAACGGCATGTACGGCACGAGCTCGAAGCCCCGTACCTCTTCGTCGGTGAGCGGGTGGTCGTAGACGGCTACGCCATGACGCGTTCGGGGCTCCCCAAGGATCGGAGGGTCAACGCGGAGTACCCCCTTGGGGGCTGTTGCGTAGCCGATCGGGCGGTTGACGGCTCCGTAGCGGTACTCTTTCACGTTAGGCGCGGGCCGCTCCCCTTGAGGCCAGAAGCCGTAGCGCTCGTGCTGCTCGGGCGTCATCTCGGAGAAGAGCGTCCACGCGTAGGAATCCCCGAAGGTGCGCTCGATGACCCAGGTGTCTCCCACCCGCTGCCAGAGGGTGTACATCGTGCCTTTCTTGAAGTCCGCGGGGTAGCGGATCGACCCTCGGGGGCCCTGCGCCCGGACCCACAGTTGGATGCCGTTGTCTACCCGCCCGGGGCGGATGTCATCGCGGTCGCGCGCCGCGAGCCGTTCCTTCTCGGCGGCGATTCGTGCGGGCTCTGCCGCCTTCCGACGTTGAGCTTCGGCCTCTCGGTACGCCACCTCCGCCGGAGTCAGGTACTTGTGCGCGTTCTTGCTCAGCCAGTCCTTCGCCTTCCTCGGGCCGTCCGTGAAGTGGACTTTGAAGCCCTCCTGCCGATCGACGACGATGTACTCTTTATCCGAAACCTTCCGAGCTTCCAGCCGGCCGTTCTCGCTCGTCGAGAGCACCGTTCCTGGTGGCTTCCAAGCGTGGGCGAACACCTTGCGCACGACGCGCTCGACCTCGTGCTCGTGCTCCTCGAACCACGCTCGGAAGCTCGGGCTCCCGTGGGCCGCGAGCGCGCGAAGCACATCGGTGGCGGTCATCGCCATACGCTACGCCGCAGCTCGGCCCGCTTCCTCGCGGAACGCGTGCTGCAACGCCTCGACGAGCTCCGCGGGCTGGTCGGGAATGACCGAGGGCAACAGCGCGGCCGCCTCCGTCCAGCCCTCACGGTCGGTCAGGCGGCCGTCGGCCCCCCGATCATACCCTGCGGCCGACGACTCGTACTCGAAGTCGCCCTCGACGCCACCGGGCCGACGGACGCTCACGCCCTTGCGAGCGTACTTTGGCCCCTCGGCCAGCATCTTCTTCACCGAACCACGGCGCTCGATCTCGGCGATGCGCGCCGTGATCTTGCCCAGGAACGGCTCGACGATGTCGGGGTACTTTCCGACCAGGTACGCGAGGCGCTCCTGGCCTTTGCTGGCGATCCACGCTTGGACTTGGGGGAGGGTCATGGAGGTTGACATCCTCGCCTACCCGAACAGCGCGGCGAGGCCGCGGGCCAGCTCTTCGCGCTCGGCGAGGGCGACGTCGTTCGCGGAGGGCGGGGCCACGCGGGCTGGCGGAGGCGCCCTCGGCGGAGGCGGGGGTTTCACCACCCGCTCCCGCGCCACCACGCCCTTGTGCCGTCCGATGTACGCGGACCCCTCGCGCTCGCGCCGTTCGTCGGGCTCCGAGAGCACGTAGACGCCCGGCTTCGGGGAAGCGATCTCGGATGCGTCCAGGATGCGGGGGAGAAACGCCGGGCCCGTCGCCAGGATGAGCTCGCCCATCGGGGAGTCGGGCCACACGTAGAGCAAGATGGTCGAGCCGTCGATCGTGCCCCGCGTGACCTTGGGGGCCTTTCGGTAGGCGAGCGCGCTCAACGCACGCATCACGAGGTGGGCCTGGGCGTCCGAGGACTTGGCCTTGTCGACCTCCTGCTGGAGGGCCTGACGGAGCTCGTTCGGGGTCGGGTTGTTGGCGCTCATCTGGGTAGAACCCTCCTATTTGCGGGCGTCGGATTCGGCGAGGGCCTTCGCGGCGGAGAGCGTCGAGGGCGCACCGAGCCACTTGAGAAGCTGGCGGGTCCCCATGCTGAAGCGCTCGACCTGGAAGCTCGGCTTCCCGCGCGAGACGCTCTTGGAGATGCCGTAGCGATAGACCGGGCCCGTCCCGTCGATCGCGGACGGGTGGAGCACGCCCCACTTCTCCCAGTGAATCCGGCTGGACCGGCGGGGGTTGTAGCGCGCGCTCGGCACCGGGCCGATCGTGTAGACGCCCCCGCCGTCGGGGTTGCGCTTGCGCTTGGTGGCTTTGCGACGAGGGTTCCGGGTGAGGCGATCATGGCTGATCTGGTAGTCACCGGAGGGGTCGCTACGTCGATAGTCCCGAAGGATCTCCTTGGCCTCTTGCTTGGAGAGGTACTCGGCCACCGGAACCCAGCGGCCCCCCACGAGGTGCTCGACCTTGCAGTAGTCCACCCCTCGCGGATTCGGAACCGTCGATCGGAGGTGCCCGTGCGGGCCCTTCCAGACGCGACCGATCGGGTGCCAGCCTTCGGGGTTCCGCACCTGCCCGATCTTGCTGCTGGGCGTGGCGTGGAGGTAGCGCTTGAACTCCGCTGCGGAGGACACCTTCCGGGTCACCCGCGCGCGGGGGTTGTTGCGCATGACCGACGCGCACCCCGGCGCGCTCGACTGCCACGCGGTCCCGCCCTTCGGCCCCGCGTATGGCACTCCGTACTTGGTGCGGAAGCCCCCGGACTTCTTCTCAGTCACGCGCTTGCAACCGCACTTGGAGCAGGTACCACCGTACTTGTTGCCCCCCCAGGAATGCGCCATGCTCAAGTCCTCCGGAACACGGCGATCCCCGCCGCAAGCAGCGCCCCGACCCCAAGGACCGCTATAACGGAGGATGTTGAAGGCGGCAAGCGCGGGGCGATGCGACGGGCCAACGGGCCCTCCTCGAGCTCGACGGGCACCGGCCGCGCCTCGACGCGCGCCACGTAGTCCCCGACGGTCCGGATGCCCGGGTTCGCACGCTGGACCGACGCGGGAAACGCGGTGTCAACCCCCCAGCCCATCGCCACCGGGTAGAACACGGCCATGTAGAGCGAGGTCGGGAGATTGCCCGTTAGCCGGCCGCCGAACTTCTTCAAGTGCCGCTCGACGAGGCCGAGTTGGTCCAGGACGCCCATCCTCGCGATGGCGTTGGTGCTCGTACCGAGCCCCTTCGCGGTGCCCTCGACCCATTGCAGCAGGCCCGTCGCGCTCGAGCGCGGGTTCCTGGCTCGTACACCCCAGCGGCTCTCGAAGTCGATGAGTCGGTAGAGCGACGAGGCGGGGACGTGCAGCGACCGCGCGACGGCACGGAGCTTACGGAGCTCGGTCTCGCTAAGCCCCACGGCGCTTCCACACCCGCAGCGCCACCGCGATCCCGATGCCCACCACCGCGACCACACCCAACCCCCACCCCACGGGCTTCGCCACCGCTTGAGCGACGACGAGGGCGTCAGCCCCCCCGGGCATGTCCACGTGGACGTGCGCAGGGGTCGTCTCGACGAAGGCTTTCCCGCCCAGCTTCGCAACCGCCACGACCACCGCCGCGTTGTTCGTCGCTCCGTAGTCCCGCAGGTCGAACGCGCCCCCGGCCAGGTGCCGGGAGATGCCGGCGCCCCGCTTGGCCAGGACCCGCGCCCACGTCGTCACGTCGGGGGAGCTGCTCACCAGCATGCGCACCACCGCGTCGTCGCGGTACAAGTTGTACAGCTCCTCCTTGCCGCCGAGTCGGTACTTCGTGAGCATCGCGCTCGCCTGGCTCGTCGCGTCCCGCACACCGCTCGTGACATGGAGCTTCGTGCCCCTCGGCACGGTCGCACGGAGCCGTCGAAGGAACCCCTCCATGCTCGACGTGAGCACGACGCCTGAGCTCGCCGTCACGCCCGTCGGCAGCATCGGCCTAGCTCGTCGGCGTCGCGGTCAGCCGCCATCCGAGCGTCGCGTTGCCCCCCGAGATAGAAAACACCAGCCGATAGCGGATGGATCCCAGAATGTAGCTCGTTCTGGACACGACGTTGAGAGCGAGCGGAAAACTTGCCAGCGCCCGCCAGTTGAAATCTCCCGCTCCACGGCCGTTGGCGAACTGCACCGTCACGGTGACCGTACCGGGCCCTGCGCTTTGCAGCACCCAGACATGACAACTCGGGCAGTTCTCAGAGATGACCTCCTCGGTCGTGGTGTCCCCTGTGAGCGTCACCCCGTCCTGGAATTTGACGGGGTTGGCGACCACCATGGGGAAGCTGCCGTTGTTCGGTCCGGATCCGACGGGCATTCAGGCCTCCTAATGGATCGAGGCTTGAAGGAACATGGGGCCCACCGCGGCGAGCCCAGGCACCGTGATGCGAAACCGGACCTTCCAGTACAGGCACGTTGGCTGCACTGGGATAATCTGGATCAACGAGGCCCCGAACGGCTCGACGACGGACACGCCGCCCGCCAGCAGGTACTCGGTGCACTCGACCTCGGGAGAGAGCGTGAAGAGCCGGATCGCTTGGTAGTTGTCACCCGTCGTGCCGAGGTTGTTCCCGAGCTGCGTGTAGAACGCTCGAATCCCGCTCACGGTCGCGGGCACGCTCGCGGCGTCCTTCCCGCCGACCATGATCAGCACGTAGAAGCTCTGCCCGTAAGCCCCCTCGTGGTTGAGCGGGTAGGCGCTCGCCTTCGCGCCGACCGCAGCACCTACAAGGGGGCGGCCGTTGAAGAGCGCGGTCTCGTAGACCCACTCTTGGTTCCCCGCGACCGCGACGAAGCGCTGGTCCTGGATGTCGCCCCACGACTCGACGCCCTGGGGCCAGCCGACCGCGGGGCTGAGTCCGCCCGGGTTCCACGTCGGCTGCTGCATGTTCGGGGGCGTGTTCGTCCCCGGCTGGTTGTTTTGCAGCGGCGAGCGGCCAGGTACGTGGACGGGAGGGGGCATGTTGGGGGATCCTTAGCGCGACCGCGCCCAAACGCCTACCCCCGCGCCGGGCCGTACTCCTCGAGGCACCAGAGCGTCACGTGCACGAGCGCGTTGGCGATCAGGTTCGTGCAGGACGCGAGGAGGAAGCTGCCCGTATCGACGAACAGCCCGTTCCCTGGGATGAGCGCGGGCTGTGCGGCCGTCCCCAGAATCGCGCTCCCGAGCGTGAGCACGTTGGGCGCGGTGGCGGTCCCACCGGCGCCCGCATCGATCATGTCGCTGTTGGAGCCGGCGCGGAAGAGCTGGAAGGTGAAGATGTCGAGCGAGCCGCGACCCACCGGCAACGCCGCAGCGTCGGCCAGGATGGCGGCCGCGGTGCGGGCGATGATGATCGTCGGCACCGAGAACGACATCTGCTGCTGGGCGGTCGTGTTGGCGGCCGTCCCGTTGCCGTGGAAGATGAACGTCCGGAAACGTACGAAATACGCCACCGAGGACGACGTCGAGAGCCGAACGAACGGGGGGTACGCAGGGAGGAGCTGGTAGTCCATCCCCGCGGCCACGTTGGCGGCGCGGGAGTTGGGCTGGAGTTGACCGGGCCCCGGGATGCCAGGCGACCCGCCCGAGGACGGCACGCCGAAGTTGGCGGCGGTCGAACCCCCGAACGTACCTGCGAACATTTCCCGGAAACTCATGGTCTTCCTCTCCGTTCAGGTGGCGACTACGTAGGGCCCATGGGCGCGGAGAGCGGCCGGTTCTGTCAGGCTGGAAACCCCGTCGAACCGCCCACCGCGCCCTTTGGGCCCACCGACTACGCGATCGGGACCGCGCTGCGGGCCTGGTTGAACAGGGAGACGCGGAGCTGGACCTCGGCCACGGGCGCGATCGAGGCGCCGGTGCCGCCGTTGCCCCACTGCACCTGCATCGCGAAGGCCTGCGTGGCGGGGATCGCGACCACGATGTTGACATAGACCCAGAGCCCACCGTTGCCGTTGTTCGCGACGGTGATGGGGGTCCCGGTGTCGGCGGTCATGCCGAAGATGCCGCCGCCGGCGCCGATCATTGAGATCGGGGCGACGTACAGGATCGTGGTGGATCCGAACTCCCAAGCCAGCACGCCGATGCGCTGGATCAGGCGGAGATCCCCGGGGGTCGGCGCGATCGCGGCGGAGCCGTAGACCTCGCAAGCGATCGCGGAGACCTCGTAGGTCTCGTTGCCGGGCGCGATGGCCCCGATCGTCATGTTGGTCTCGGACACGGTCAGCGGGTTGGCGAACCCCTGACCCTGGCTGTTGAGACCGACGACGAACAGACGGCTGGTCTGCGCGAGGGCGACGCCCGCCACGAGGCGCACGGTGGAGAACAGGTCGTACTCGTAGACCCGCTGCACCCCGAGAGGCACCGCGAACAGGCCCTGGTTGGCGCCCAGGAGCTTGAGCTGCGGGGCGTTCCCGCCGGTGGAGGGCATGCCGAAGATGGAACTCATGGTGAAGAACTCCGAAGAAGTGAGGAAGCGGAAGAGGAAGACTCGAAGGGCAAAAGCGTCCTTCGCGCGTCACACCACGAGCAGGCCCGCGGTCTCGGCGTCGGTCATCGTGGTGTCCTGGCCCTCGGAGAGGAGCTTGGATGCTTTGCGCATGGCCTCCTGCCGGAGCTGGAGGATCGTCGCGCGGCGCTGGCTGGGCTCGAGCTGCGAGAGCTTCTGGAAGTTGTCGAAGCCGATCCAGTGGATCATCCAGCCCCACCGGTTGCCCGGCTGACCGGCGTTCTCCGACGGGTCGGACGCGGAGTCGCGTTCGGACGCCGACTGCCGCTTCTCCTTGCGGGACTTCCGCTTGGACAGGTAGCGCTTGCGGTAGTTGGAGCGCCCGAGCTCGGCGGCGGCGATCTCGTCCTCGCCGAGATCCTCCCCCGAATACTGCGCGTCCATGAGCGAGGCGTCGGCGTACTCGGTCGCCGCGAGCGGGCTGCCGTCGTCGCCGTAGTCGTCGCCGTAGTCGTCGCCCCACGCGTCGTCCCCGAGGTCCTGGGAATCCCCGTGGAACGCCCGATGGGCATCCACCGCGCCGCCCGCGAAGGCGAGGCCCGCGACGAGCTGCGACTTGTAGGGGAGCGAGGCAGGCGCCAAGCCTGCCACGAGACCCGCGGCCGCCAAGCCGCCAAGCGAGTAGGCGACCGGCCGCAGCATGCTGGGCAGGTATCGACTCACGTAGGGCATCGCGTACTCGATGGGCAGGACGCCCACCGCGCCGGCCAGGGGCGCCCCGATCATGCCCAGCGCGATGGCCAGGGGACCGCCGAGGAGCGGGATCCGCTTCACGAGGCCCTGGGCCTTGCCCACGAGGGCGCTCGGGTTGGTGAGCATGAGCGGGTTGCGGCGACGGCCCTTGGACCGCTTCCGCGGGTTCATGACGTAGAGCGACGGGTTGCGGCGCTTGCCACGCCGACGGCTCTTCCGAGGGTTGGTGAGCATGAGCGGGTTGCGCCGCTTGGAACTCCGACGCTTGTGCGACCGACGATGCGGGTTCCGACGGGCGCTCCGACGAGGGTTCCGTCGCGAAGCCCGACGCTTGCTGCTCCGGCGCGGGTTCTTCCGCGCGGCGGCGAGGAGCGACTTCAGGCTGAAACTCCGACGCGCCTTCGGGTTGCGCCGACGCGACTTGGCGTGGCGGCCCCGCCGGCTCGGGTTGATGAGCAGGGTGCCGGTAGGATTCCGGCGGTGGCCGATGCGGCGCTTGCGACGAGCCATGTGGCGGATCTCCAGCGAAGAAGGGGGCAGCGACGGCTTCTTTCGGATGAAAGGGCGGGTTGGGCGCCACGTAGACCCATTGGGGAAGGCGCTCCCCCGAATGGTGCCAAGTCTCCTCGGCTCCGTCGCTACAAGGAGGAGTATGCTTCGATGGAGCGCGCTTGGGGAGGGCTCGGGGTGGACAAGTGTCCGCTGTTGCGTAGGGAGGGGTGGTTGCGAGTGAACGTGCCGTCACAGAGGGGCACGCTCGCACACCTTCGACGGTGACCACCGGGCTCGGGGTTGCCGCGGGGGCACCGTCCGGTTACGCGTCCCAGGATGGCATCGCCGCGCACCCTGTACCTGCACCTGGAACCCGCCCTCCACACCCGCGTCCGGATGGCGGCCGCCAAGAGCGCGCGCACCGTGATGAGCTACTGTGCCCACGCGCTCCGGGAGGGTGTGTTGCGGCCCGAAGGGCTCGGCGGCGAGCTGGTGGTCGAGCGGCGCTCAATCCAGCAGGAGGTCCCGCTCTCCGAGGAGCTGATCGCGGCACTCACCACGCTGGGCGCGGGGGCTCGACCGGTGCTCTCGGCGCACGACATCGCGTACCGGATCTTGCTACGCGACGTGCCGGTGTTCATCCAGGCGGGCGAGCAAATCGGATGGGTCCGGGACGGGGGATAGTGACCGGGTTACCCTCGCCTCCATGACCCCGACGCTCCTCTACGCCGAGCTGCTGGACAACGCCCCTGCACGCCTCCAGGTGTGGCTCGAGGCCAACCATGCGGTGGTGAAAGCTGCGATCAAACGGGGATTGAGCGCAGCTTCAGCCCCCGACCCTCGGGGCTCCGTGGAGCAGGAGCGCGCCGTCCGAGACGCCTGGCGCCAGATCGACGCGTGGGCCAGTGAGCAGTTCGCCAACGAGCTTGCCGCGGCCATCCGAGCAGCCGGTGGCCCCGAGAACATCCGCGGATGGTTCCGATCGGACGCCGGTGGGCGCGTGTACTTTCCTGCCAACGCCGGCTACCTCGTGGTCGGGCACGACGGATCGGTCTCAGAGACCTCACGGGGGAAAAAGGTGTTCTACCCCAGCGGGTTGTTTCGGGGCGGGAAGGCGGCGGTCGTCGAGGGGCGAAAGCGGTACTTCGAGGGGCTCTCGGCCCGACTGGCCGCCATCGGGCAAGCGCGGGTCGCGGCGGCGGAGGCGATTCGCGCGGGACGCCCCTGGGCGCTTGAGGTTGCGCAAGGTGCGCTGCCCGAGCGCTTACGGGGGGTTGAGCCCGCGGCGCCCATGCCCGCGGCGCCGGGCGACGGGCACGCCGTACGGCTCGCGGCTGGACGGAAACCCGAACCCGAGCCCGAACCTGCACCAGCCCCCGCGGTAAAACCCCCGGGATTGGGCTACCCCAACGCGGACACGACGCTTGAGGAGGCGGATGCCTGGGTGCGCTACATCGAGCAGCGGCTCGTCGAGCTGGCGGATCTCCGCGCCCGCCGGATCGACGTCCTGGTCGCCCGAGACCTCGACCAAAAGGTCAAGGTGGACGGGAAGCGCAAGACCGAGGCTTCGCTCCGTCGAATGTGGTCGCAGGACTACGCGATCACGCACAATACCGAGGAGCGCGAGCGCGAGTCGCTCGCCGCCAAGCTCGACACGTGGAAGGCGACGCTGGCGAGGGAGCGCCGGATAGCTACGAGGCTGTCGCGGTAAGCCCGCGCGGCCGGACCCTATCCGAGGAGCTTCGCAGACCCGTAGCGGTCCATCGCCAGCTTGCGTGCGTAGAAGTCCGCTTTATCCTCCGCGTAGCGCTGGATCGCAGCCTTGGAACTATCGATCCTGGCTTGTAGCCGCACTGCGCTTGGGTCCTCAGGCGTCGCGGCAAAGAGCGCGTCAACCGGATCGAGCCCCGCGGCTAACCCGCGCTCGAACGCCTCACCGTCAAGCGTGGGGACCGCCGTGCCCCTGCCCGCAGCGGCTTCCTCCATGGCCTCGACGGAGGGCACACGAAACAGGAGCCCATCGCGCGTGTCGCGGACAAAGACGAACCCGGCTGCGCGAGCACGGGCGATGAGCTCGGGAGCGTTCCCCGAGTGCCCGGTCTCGTTGAGCAGAAGCGCGGCGTGCCCCCCGTCGGCGTGTGGGCCGGGCCGCCACCACGTACCGGGCACCGACTGGGCGATCGTGTGCAACCGCGACTTGTAGTGCTCGGCCAGGCCGACCACCTCCGCGATCTTCCGACCGTCGGTCCGAAGGTCCTGGACACGGGCGTCCACCTCCGCTTTCCGCGCGTCCTGCCGCCGAGCTTGCGCCTGGACATGTGCGCGCTCGATCGCCGCGCGGAACACCAACGACCGGTGCCACTGCTGGGTGAACTGCTCGACCACACCGTGGATGAACGCCGCGGGGAGCGAGTCGGTCGCCCAGAGCAACTTGTCCCAGGTGCGACCGTCGCGGGTGTAGAGCCCTCGGATGGTGGCACCTGTCCGCTCCGAAGTCCCGACTTGAAAGCCGTAAAGCTCGTTAGTGGCGGCCCAGTTGGCGAGCTTTTGGCGGATCTGTCGGACGACGCGCCGGGTCGTGTCGTCCCCCGTGAGCGTCGCGAGGCAATCGCCGCCCATGGGGCCGTGGTTCGTCATGAACACGTGCCCGATCTTCGCGCCGCACCGCACGCAAGAGACGTCCTCGAAGTCGCCAAGATCCCACTCGGAGGCCGCGGGGCTGCCCGCACGGAAGTAGCCCTCGACGGTGATCTCGGCGAAATGGTCGTCGCTCAGTCGGGGCCGACGTAGGGGCGCGGCCGAAAGCACGCGGCGTACGACGACCTCGACGGCCCCCGCGTGCGCCTGGAGCCATGTGCGAAACGCCGGGGAACCTCGGCGACCGAGAAGCGCGACGACTCCGGCGGGATCAGGGTGCACACGCGGGGGCTAACCCGCTACGGCCGCTGCGCCCGGTACCCCGTCCCCCACTTCCGAAGCACCTGGCCCCTTGGGTCCACTCGCCACGACACGTGGACGTGCTCGTCGTCGCCGCCGTACCAAATCACCTGGTCGAAGGGAACGCCGGATGCGAGCAACTTCGCGGCCAGCGCCCTTGAGCTCAACCCCTTCGTCCAGACGTCCACCGCCTCGCCGAGCGTATGCTGGCTCCTCTTCGCGCCTCCAACGTCCGCGTTGTGCTCCGGCGTGCGGTACCCGCTCGAGACGTAGAGCGCCTGGCCGAGCGCGGCGCGCAAGGGCTCGAGGACATGGACGCAGAGCTGCGTCAGCGCCTCGCGAACGGACTCGGGGGAACCTTTTTCGGCGCCAAGCTCCGTCCAGGTGAAGTGGGGCGTAGGCCCAAGCTGCGAAGCCAACCCGTCAGGCATCTTTCTTCTCCATCGCCACCACGGTGAGCACCTCGCCGCCCTTGGGCACCGCACCACAACTCGCACAGGCGACGTCGCCCATGGGGAGGCCCCACGCGGTCGTGACGACTTCCACGTGTCCGCCGCAGAGGGAACAGGCGCCGAGGATGCGCGTGAACGTTTGCTCTGTGACGGTGCAGAATGCGCCGGGGGGCGTGTAGCCGCCTTTGGGAAGGGCCATTCGAAGGTTCCGGTCGTTCTCCTCGGCTATCCTCCCCGAGGTTGCGCCGCCATCGTCTACCCCGTGATCCCCGGCGTCGGATTTTTGGCCGAGCCTCCGCAGATCCAGAGCCGTCCGCTCACGTCGCAAGCCAAGATGGGCTTCTTGCCCTTCGAATGCTCATGGCCAAACGCGTGCTTGTAGCTGCTCGGCCCATCCCCCGACTTCTCGGTGAAGTAAATGACCGCCTGGAGCACCCCCAGCGGCAGGCCGAGGATGTTTGGGAGGTCGTAGCGCGCATGGGTGCCCTCGGTCATCTCCGAGAGCTCCTGGATCGGATGGAGCCTGTCGCGCGCGACGTCCTTCATGTCGATGCGGTTCTGTTCCCGCGCCCGCTCAGGGAGCACGATGTGGAGCCGCTCGTGCGGATGGTCCGGGTCGAACCCGAGCCAAGTGCCGTCGGGCATCTCCATCGCGGCCGCGCCGCGCTCGGTGTCACCGACTTCCAGCTCCTCAAGCAGCCCGATGCCGACGAGGTCGGGGACGAGCGAGTCGCGGACGTGGAGCACCTTCGAGGGCTCGGATCCCCAATGCCACTCCTGAAAAAGCCGGGTTAGACGCCCGACTTCATCAGCGTCTCCCCCTCGCCTACGCCTATCCCCCACCGTCCCCCCCTCGCACCATCGTCGCGACTCTACCACGCAGCGCGCCGAATAGGGGCCCCCCGAGCGCGGTCTTGACGCCGAAGACCAGAAGCGCGCCCGTGCCGACCCGGAGGGCCCACTTCGTGAAAAACCAGTCCAAGGAGCCCATGCACTCGGGCTTGCGGCCGGTGAACGTTCCGGATGCGGCCTGGAGCGCGGTCGTCCAACCGGATGTGCTGGAGCACTCGTCCGAGACCGCGCTCTTGAGCTTGCGGCCTACGTCTCGCGCGCCCTTCTCCAAGCTCCGCTGAACCGGCTCCCGGTCCCGACGCACTTGGCGCATGTTCTCGATCGCGCCCGGTGAGGCTTCCTGCCTGAGCGCGGCGAGGATCGCCTTGATGTTGCGGTTCTCCGCGTGGGGCTCGAGCGTCTCGACGGCGGACTGAAGAATCTCCGGGATCCCGTCCACCAGGAGGCTCGAGCCCGGCAGCTTGTAGAGCGTCTCACCCTTCAGGCCGAGTTGCGCGGCCCAGGTCGCCATCCGCCGACTGTGAACAAGCCGCGCCCCGACCGCGGTCCAGTAGGCCGCCGTGTAGTAGGCCTCGACGGTGGTCGTCGGCGCGTTCCAGAAGGTCTTGTTGGCGCTTGCTCGCCTGTAATCGTCGAGCCAGTTGCCGGCGAGGGCAAGCGCGATCTCGGCCTCCGCCTTCATCGCCTTTTTGGGGGCTCGGGTGACAAAGTCGAGCATGTCCTCGGGGCCGGCGAGGGAGGACGCGTCGTCGTCTCCAACGTCCTCGTCGTCACCTACCTCGAGCTCGCGCGGGGCCCGCTTCTCGACGCGCGACCGCCTGCGCCAGGCCCACGCGCCGACGCCGAGGAGCGCGATGGACGCGATCCCCCCGCCGAGCAGGAGCTTGGTGCGTCGGGTCATCCGTCCCACCCGCCCGGGGTCGCTTCGACCCATGCGTCGAACGCGTTGCGGGCCTTCCAGGCATCGGGCGTGTCGAGCCCGGCAAGGATGGAGTGAACGGCGTACTTGACCGCGGAGGGCGCTCGAGGCCCAACGTCGAGGCTCACCTTCATTCCCGAGGTCCGGAAGGCGCTCCGCGCGGACGCGTAGTAGGGGTCGTCGAGCATGGCGAGCACGCGGTCGCCCTTCCCGTCCCCGTAGGCGTTGCGATTGGCGGACCACTTGAAGGGGGACGCGCCGAGCGCGGACTTCGCGGAGGCTTCCTCCGCGCGCATGCGTCGATCCGTCTCCACGCCCCAAACGGCCATCGCTTCCCGCTCGCGCTTGGTCGCTCGTCCGGTCGGGGTCGGGTTCCGTCGGGCCCGACGTTTCGGCATCCCGGCCATTACGCCATCGCCTTTGCAGGCTTCCGCACCGGAACGACCGCCGCCCCGACGATGAGCACCAGCGCTCCTGCACCCGCGAGCAGCAGCGGGAGCTTCGCGCCTCGGTCGATGCCGGCCGCGATGTCGAAGGCGGGCGCCGCGGCACGCTTTGCCCGCTTCGTCGAGGCTCGCACGAGCGGCGCAGGCGGTGCGTTGCTCGTCACCGCGGCAGGCTTCGGGTCACGAGGTGCTCCCGCAGGAGGCCCCGCCTTCAGCTTGCGAACGGCGGTTTCTCCTACCGGCTCCAGCTTGGAGATGGCCTTGTAGATGGCGATGTACGCCACCGTTCCTGCTGCGACAGGCTGGTTGGTGACCCCGATCCCGGGCTTGTACAGGATCCGAATCTCGCCGCCCGGACCCCCGCCGCCCGTGTACCGGTAGAGCCATCCGTCGTGGATGTAGCTCCCGGTCTTCGGCTCAGAGGCGGGCTTCGCCTTGCTCTCCAGCGGGAAGTACCAGCGATACGCGCTCGTCGGGTCCAGCAGCTTGGCGGTGTAGTCCGTCCAGCCGAGCTCCGCGGCCCCCATCGTGAACGTCCGCATCCACCATCCGTCGGCCCGCCGGGGCCCGCCGATGATGGGCACGAGCGGCCGAGGTGTGGGAAGCGGCACCAGCTCGTCGTAGACGCGCGGGAACCGGGCGCCGCCGACGACGCGCCAGTTCGAGTCACGGATGCTTCGAGGGAGCATGTTCATGGATGTACGCCTCGTTGGGGACGGTGTAACGTGGAGAGCCTCATGCGCGCTCCGCCCGTCGGATGCCATGCGTCATCACCCCGCTGGCCCTGGACCTGCTGCGCCAGCGAAAGGGCATGTTCGAACTCGGGAGGCGTCGGAATCCACCGCTTGGCCTCTTCGGATCCCAAGCGGAGATAGCGCGCGGAGAGCGCTCCCAGGTCGCTCCCGGTAGCGCCATCGGCCCATAGCAAGACGTTGCGCCCAGACAGCGGGGTCACCATGACTTCCTGCTGCCGAATCGTGTCAAAGTGGGTGGGACGGAAGCTCCGTTCCTCGACTGTGCTCGCTGCGCGTAGCACATGGGATCCTGCCCGTTCCATCACGCGACGAAGCCCGTGGACGTCCACCTCAGGACGAAGGTCGCGATCCCGCACGAACTGCCCGTACGCGGTCGATGCAGTCAGCCCGCGGGCGTTGTAGTCGGCCGCGAGGTCCTCGATCGGCGCATGACGCCGATCCAGGACTTCGGTTGTCCGCACTTGGATCCGTCGAGGCAACGCCGCGCTCTGAATGAGCACGAGCATCCGGTCGTACACGTGATCCTGTGTCGCCCACGCTGCCAAACGGGGAGGCATGCGATCCAGGAGCGCCGTGCGGATCTCGTACGCGTCCATCATCCACCACTCCGACGCAACAACCGTACCACGGCGGCGCCTCCGACGAGGATCGTCACGACGAGAACCCCCTGTCCAAGCGCCCGCCATTGCCGCGTCGCCGCGATGCCCTCGGACTCGATGGCGCGCGCGCGACCGGCAGACCGCAACCGGGCCTGGAGCTTCCGGATCTGCGCGTCGGCGATCGAAGATCCAAGAGGGAACCGCTTCTTCCAGCTCCGCCAGTTGGCGATCTTCGCCTTGAGCACCTCGGCGTCCTCGTCCGCGGTCTTGGACAAGAACTTCGCCGCCACCGGGGCGACCTGCGCGGCGACCTCGACAGGATCGAACTCCTGCGCGGCCTTCTGGGCGCTTTGGCGAACCGAGGGCGGATCCTCGCTGAACGCCCGGCCGAACGAGCGGGGACGGAGCTGCGCGGAGCCTGGCGGGAAGCCGATCACAGCTCATAGCCCTCAGCGAGATCGAGCGCTTCCCCCAGCGTCCGAGCGGCGCCCACAAAGCGCGGAGCCGCACGGTTCCACACGTTGGTATGCTTCACGAACACGTGCCAACGCTCTGCGCCCTTTCCAAGCGGCTCAGTCGTGAACTTCCATCCATCACGGACGTATTGCCGAGGCTGCCCGAAACCGGGAGAGTGCCATTCGGCGGGGCCCCCGCCAAACGACAGATGCCGGCCCCGCCGAGGCGGAGGGGCCATGGCGTAGATCAAGCCCGCCCGGGGGTTGTTGCGCTTGGCACGTCGCTTCGGCATTCCGGCCATTGACGGTTACCCTCCCTTCTTCGACTTCGAGCTGGTCATTCCCACCACCAGCGCGAGGGCCAGGCCCCCCGCGATCGCGATGGGGATCAGGGTCTCCCCATCGAGCGCCTCCTCGCCCGTGTCGACGTGCGACAACGGGTTCGCCTCGACGACCTCCGGCACCGTGGATGCGTCATCCAGGATCAACCGCTTCCGCTTCTCCTTCCGGGCACCGTGCTCGAGCCCGTAGAGGACGCCGAGCTTCATGCGGAGCAGCGCCAGGTCCTTGGCACGACGGACGGTCTCGCGACGGTCGCGCTTCCGAGTCACCTTGCGGTGGAGCCGAGAGGCGATCCGGGCGCGCTTGGAACTCGACCACTTCGCGGCCCGCTTGGCGAATCCCGCGACGGCGCGCTCATCGCCGGCGAGGGCGCGGGAGCCACGCTGTTTGAGCTTGGCCGCCACCGCAAGCCCGGCGCCGAGACCCGCGAGCCCGAGCGCCGCGATTTGCGTCCAGGGAATCGCCGGGATGACCGCGACGGCACCGCTGGCCGCCATCGTGGTCGCCGCAGCCGCAGCGACGCCCGAAGCCGTGCCTGCGGCCCCCGCGCCCACCGCGAGTCCACGGCGGCGACGCTCACGTAGATCGAGGGCTTCGGCGTTGGTCACGGGTCCAGCCGGCGATGGATACGCTCCCACTCCGCACGTTGCTCCGCGTTCCAGCTCCACTTGTCGGCATCGTCCCGACACGTGTTGTACTCGCGCTCGGCATCTACGAAGCGTGAGTAGAGCGGACCCGATCGAGGGCGCCCCGCAGCGACCCAGGCTTGCCCGGCGAGCATGAACTGCGGGAGCGCATCGGTGAGCCGTCCCCAGATCCCTCGGGGAACCCCTCCGGTGATCGCCGAGGCGGGGTTCCGATGCTTCCGCCCCGGGTTCGGATGCGCGCTTTCGCGCTGAACGTGCCCCTTCAGCCAGGTACGGACGCCCTTCATGGTCGGGAACCGCTTGCCGTAGGGGTGGACCGTGTAGCCGGTGGAGGAGGACCCCGAGACCGTGTGGCCAAGGACCGACGGGTTGTGGCGTTTCCCGCAAGGGTTCTTCTTCGCCTCCGACCGGCGAATGGCGGCCTCGATCACGCGCTGCATCTTCTCAGGGTCGTTGTGTGGGCGCATCCCCAGGGCCTCGTAGGCCAACACCTCGGGGGAGGCGTCCAGGCGCTCAGCGCGGTCAACGATCGCGTTCCACTGAGCGAGCGTGAGCGAGCGGGGGTTCTTCTTCGATCGCTTCGCCGCGCGCGCCTTTCGCCCTGCGACCTCGCGATCCCACTTCGCGGCGTGCCGCTGCTGACTCTCACGGACGAGCGCCATCTTCCAGTGGATGTTGAGCGTCGTGTCCTCGCCGCGGAGCAGCGCGTCGTTGATCGCGTCCAGCGCCACCTTGAGCTGCCGCGTGGTCATCTTCTCGGGAGGAACGAACTTCACGCGACACCTTCCTGTTGCGAAGCAACGCGCGCGAGCGGCCCGCGGTAGAGCACGAGCTTGGGGGTGCTATCGGACCACACACGGGGGCCGTGCGTGTGCCCCGCCGGCCGTCGGGCCGTGCGCCCCGTCGTCATGCCAAGCGACCGATACCCCGCCCGGCGGAAGCAGTAGCCGAGCACGTTCTCGCCCTGGCCGACCATGGTCTCCCAGTGCTCGGGCACCCAGCCATAACGGGATTTCCAATCGCTACTTGCGACCGGGTGCCACGCCTTGAGAATCGAGCTCGCGGTCGCGGTGTGCTCGGCGTCGAGCCGGAACAGCGTGCAGGAGACCGTCCGCGCGATGGGGCGCGCATCGGCCAACCCCAGCCGCCGACGGGGCGCGAGCTTGAAGCACGGCTCCCCGAGCGCCAACCAGCCAATGTGCCGTTGAGGCGCCCCCTCGAGCACCTCCCAGGCGAGCTTCTTGCCGGGGTTCGCACCACGGGAGCCCGTGTAGTGCGCCCGGAACGCCGCGACGAGCCGCGGGTCCCACGTGGAGGCGAGGAGGTGGAAGGCAATCACAGGCTGCTCCGCTTCGGAACGCCGATAACCGCCTGGACGCCGTCGGTCAGCGTGATCGTGCGGAACGTCGCAGCCTTGAACGCGGCTGGATCCCCCTGGCGCATGCGCCACGTGTGCGGTTTCGCGTCCACCTCGCCGTAGAAGAACCCGTGGTCCCGCGCCCACGCCTTCGCCCGCGGGAGCGTGAAGACGTACCGATCGAGCAGGAGCGACTGGATCTCCGTCGCGCGGTTGAACGCCTTGCGAGGATTCGGAAGCTCGAACGGCACCCGCTGCTGTACGACGCGCTTCAGCGCCTTCAGCCCCTTCCCGGCGTGCCGGAACGGGAGCGTGAATCCGTCCACAATCGACGGGTTGCGCTTCAGCGCCGCCCGTTTGGCGTGCTCGTGCTGGTGCATGGCCTCGATCGTGCGCCGCTCGTGCTCCAGCGCGGCCTTCGTGGCGTAGTCGAGCCCGTAGTCCGAACGGCGACTGTGGAGGATGTCCCCTTCACGGAAGGGCGCCTTGTCCCGAGCGTTGAGCCGGTTCCAGATCCGCTTGACTTCCTTGACGATCTCGGCCTCCGACATCGTAGGCATCCGCGGCCACACCTCGTTGAGCGCGGTCAATCGGTTGGACAACGAGTCCGCCATGGTGACCCCGCCGAGCGCTCGGGTGCCCCCGATGTACATCGCGCCTTGGGCGTCGGTCGATACCTCCAGCCCGTGAGGGTACGCCGAGCTCGGAGCCGTGCGGGTGAGCCGCATTGCTCAGCCCCCCTTCTTCGCGGAAGCGACCTGGGCGCCCACCAGGATCCCGCCCAGCACCGCGACCGCCGTCCAGGCGAGAGTGCGGAGACGCGAGGGCTTCTCGTCCTCCTCGTCCACGCCCTCGCTGCGCCGGAGCGTGAACGGCACGTGCCGACGTGCTCTCCGACGTCGCGCCTCGATCCGCTCCGCGCGGGCGTTCACCGTCGAGACCACCACGGGCGCCAACGTCGTTCCGCTCTGCACCAGCGCGGCGGTGACCGCGGGGTCCAGGCCCGCGCTCCCCAGCGCCACGCCACCAGGCGACACGAGCGCGTAGCGAAGGGGCGTCGCGCCGAGATCCTCGGCCAACGTCGTCGGGGCGCACTGCTCACGGAGCGGGATGGGGCGGTGCATCGTCTTCTACGCCGCCTTCCGCGAGCCGCTCGCCATCGCGAGCACGAGAACCGCCGCGAGTCCGGCGCCGAGGGGCAACCACGGGATCGAGGGCGCCTCGGGCTCGATCGCGACCGGACCGCTCTCAACCGGCGCCCCACGGCCCTTCCGCTTCGGGCGGGCCTTCCGCCGATCGCGTTGTGGGATCGCGGCGATGAGACTTGAAACAACCCCCGTCGCGACGTTCAAAGCCTGCGCCCGTCGGCCGGCGCGGAGCGCGTCGATCTGCCCGTTGACGGCCGTCCACGCCTTGAGCGTCGGGCCGTTCGGGTAGAGCACGGTGCCGGTGCCGCCACGTGGGGACGACACGATCGTGATGGCACGGTCGGACGTCTTCCAGACGCGGTAGGTGTACCCGTCGGAGATCGAGTAGTCCACATAGGCGCCCGACTCGGTCTTGCCGCGCTTGGTGGCGATGATGCGGAGATCGGCCATGCTATCGCCCCCGGCGAGGAACGAACGACCCACCCGCCCAGGCGGGATACGCACGAGCCTCGCGGATCCACTGCTTCATGCTCGCCTGCATCGGCTCTCCCGTGTACGGGCCCATCGTGAAGTGGTAGAGCACATAGCCGGACGTGACCCCATCGACCTCCGCGGGGACGCTGCCCATCCGAAACTGGAGTCCTGGAATCGGCTTCATCCCAGGGTTCTTTCGAGGACGTGGATTGTTGCGCACTGCACCCCGTGCGACCGTCCCCGGCGCCCGACGCCAGTAGCCCGACACGTGGACGAGTCCGGCGGGATTGCGCTTGTGGGCGCGGGGGTTCTTCTTGGCCTTGGGCCGCATCTCGACCACCTTGTAGTAGTGCGTGGGGCCGAAGCCGCTTCGGGGGGAGCGGCTGTCCATCCCCCGCGCCGCGCGATCGGCCTCGGACCAGTCCGTGTAGCGCGCGGGAAGCAGCGACTTCTCGCCGGTTCGCGCGTTGACACACTGGATCTTGTAGCCGATCGCCATCACTTCCTCTCTCGGTGAAGTTCCCCGTCGTTCTCCGCGAGAAAGCGGAACGCGCGCTCGCCGTAGCCCGAGAGTTCTTCGTCAAACGCGTGCCTCGCAGCGTACTTCCGATTGCTGTGCCGATCTCCGATCTTCGACGTCCGCGCGATCTGAGACGCCGCCCCGATCAGGAGAAGATCTCGGATGAAGTCCGTGTAGTCGTACCAGATTCCCCGATAGTTGGAGTTGCGGCCTGGGGGAGTCTTGCCTTGGGAGAGCGCGATGATCCGGTTGGCGGCGAGCAGCCCCTCCATCACCTCAGGGTCCTCGTCGATGCCCTCCTCCTGGAGGTACGACGCACCCTGCCCGTACTGCAAGAGCGGGGGCCCTTGGCTCCCTGGGTTTCTCCGTTGGGGCATACCAGCCATCCTCTACTTCCCCCCCTTAGAGCTACCCAAAGAACTGACCAGCGCCAACACACTCAGCGCGAGTCCGACCACGGGCACCCAGCGAGGGATCTCCCGCCGGGGCACCTCGGGGTGGTCCGCGATGGCGGGCGGGGGCGTCTGGCCCTTCGCCACCGCGCTGCGCACTTCCTCGAGCCGAGCCTGGACGAACGCCGCCTGTTGGGCGAGCGCACCGTTCGGGCTCCGGGCCCGCGCCATCTGCGACCGCAGATCCGCGAGCCGTGCGGCCAGGCGCTCCTCAGAGTCGGCGCGGACGTCGAAGTAGAGCCCAGCTCCCGGCTCCAGCCCACGGGCGCGTGCCAACCGGAGCCCGGCCGCGCGCCCCTGAACCCGGAAGGCGCCCGTGACGCGCCGCACGTGCTCGAACGGCGAAGGCGCGCCGTGGGCAGCGTCCCCATCCGCGAACGCGGAGACGAAATCGGGATCCTGGTCGGTCATCCAGGTGTAGCGGTTCGGCCGCCAGTTGGTGCTCGCGTTGGGCACTACGCCGCCTTGCTCGCGGCCTTACGCTCCGCGACAGCGAGGTTGTGGCCGAGCTCGGCGAGGGCCTCGACGAGCTTGCTCCGAGCACCTTCGCTCAGCACCGCGTAGCCCTTGTAGGTCGGGACCCAGTCGCCGAGCGCTTTGCGTGCAGCCGCGACGCACTCGGGCAACGACGCGCCCTTCATGGCCGCGGTCTTCGCCGCGTCGATGATGGCTCCGGCCTTGCCGGCGATCTCCGCTTGGAACTTCCACATGGTCTTCTCTCCTTCAGGGAACCACTAGGGCCGCGGACGGGGCGCCGCCGAGAACGCGATCGGCCTCGACTTGCGCACCTTGGGGCCCGAGACCTTCACCTGGACGGACTTCAGGGCTTGCGCCGCGGGGCTCGACGCGCTCGACGCCGCGCCCATCGACGCCATCGAGGGCATCTTCATCCCCCCCTTCCCACGCGTCGCGACGAGGCCGACGCCGAGCAGCGCCGCGATCCCCAAGGGCAACGCGTACTTGCGGTACCAAGGCTCGTCCTCGCCGGTGAGCGCAGGGTCCATCGCGCCCTCGTCGATCTCGACGTCCTCGGGGGTCTCGGTGAGCGACGCCTGGGGCCCGTCCCCGCGCACCGACGCGGGGCGCATGCTCGGAGGCGCGAACCGTCGAAGCGCGCCCGCTGCGGCCGCCACCACGCGCTCGCCAGGCCCGAAGTCCATCTCCTCGCCGCTGGGCTCGAAAGGCATCGTGCGGAGTTCCTGCTCAGCCTGGTCGGCGACCTGGTCGTGCCGAGCTGCGACGCTGTAGTTCCGGCGCCCCTTGGCGGCGGCGGCCATCTTGCGCTGGGTCCGCACCTTCTCGCGGAGCTGGGCGCGCCGGTAACGGCTCGTGGCCCGGATCGCGGAGCGGTTGTCCTTCCGACCATGCCGCATCGCGGCGGCTGCGGTCCGCATCCGGCCTCGGTAAAAGAGCCGGAGGCGAAGGTTGAAGATGGACGTCTTCTTCAAGAGCGCCCGATAGTGCGCGTGCATCCGCGCCGCGTTGTGCGCCGTGATCGGCGTGCTATCGGTCGGTGTGCCCGCGCCCGCCGGAGCCTTTTTCACGAGCCCCTTCGACGGGGCCTTTCGACTCCCGACGTTCTGGGCCTTCATGCGCGCCTGGATCCGGTCGTTCAGGGCCGCGATCTGGGTAGCGAGCGTGGCCGCCTTGGCGCGGTGACCCCCGCGGATCGCGAGAGCGCGAGCCTTGACGAGGGCATCGCGGTGGCGTCGGAGCGTGTTGAGATCAGCAGCGGCCACGGATGTTCCCCCGGTGGCGCCTCAACCCGTCCGGAGCGTATGCCGGACGGCGCGGGCCGTCAACGGGTGGGCTTGACGCGAGGGTCGGAGGGCTCCTCGGCCAAGGGCTCCTCCGGCTCCTCGCCCTCGAGCCCCTCGCCGGTGACGACCATCCGGCCGAGGGTACTGGCCGGTTTCGGTTGACCCAGAGGGTCAAGCGGGTAGCGCGCGCTACAGGTGTGATCCGCTGGGGTGGGTTAGCGCTACACTGAGGTGCGCAGTGAAAGTGACAGACGGCGTATTCACGTTGGAGGACCACGAAGTGGTCGCGTTGCGGATCGCGGCAAGTGTCCTCGTCGGACAAACCCACGGTGACCCTGAGGCCGCACTTCGTGACTGTATCGAATGGTACGTCAACAACGGGGACAAGGTGGTACAATACACTGGCGCGACGCTGAAGCTCCGTGTTGGCTCCTATCGAGTCTCCTACAAAGGAACCCCTACGAGGTTACGACCTCGGGGCCCCGGTTGGAGCAAATGACCGGCATGCCGGTCAAGTCACAGAACGCCGGACTTCCGTAGGAAGTCGCTTTCAGCAGGTCCAGGCACCACGAAGCGGCCCGTAGCGAAGCTGTTGTAGACAGTCAGGTAGATCTCCTTCATGCCACGTGTTGGATCCTCGTAGGCCCTTTCCACACAAGCGTCCAACGCCGCGTGCCAGAGCGCGCGTAGCTCGCTTGGATCCGACCCCCCTTCCCCTCCTTCGGAGGGAGAAGCCACTTCAGAACCGGCCAGCACCCGGCCGAGCAGCTCGCGCAGCTCCAGGACCGTCATCTCGGCGGAGACGCCGTTCAGCGCGTTCAGGCACTTGACGGCGAACGCCCGCGGATCGTCGTCCTCCTCGTCCTCCTCGTCCTCCTCCTCGGCGTCGGCCCGCACCCGCGCGAGGTAGCTCTTGAACACGTCCAGCATGCCAGCGAGCGCGGATGCCCAGATCTCGGCCATCCCGCCCTGCGCGGCGCCCTCCGCGTTCTCCCGCATCAGGATCGTCATCGCCTGGTCCGCGGTGAACCCCTGATCGACCAGCGCCTTGTAGAAGACCCACCAGCCGACGGCCTGCGCGTTGCAGAGCTCGACGTCGGCGTCCTTCGCGGCGTGCTCGAGGTTCAGCTTCCGCGCGAGGGCGCGGTAGTACGGCAGGAGCCCGTTGGGGCCGAACACGAGCTCGTCGATCATGGCCTCGGGGGGCACGTACGCGAGCGCCGGCTCGATCAGGCGCTTGACCAGCGCGAAGGCGCCCTGCTTGCGGAGGTTCGCGAGCTCAAGGATCTCGTCGCTGGAGAGCTCGGGGAGGACGCGTAGGCTCAACGCGTCGATGCGGGCGAGGAGCTGGAGCTCGGTGTCGGAGTAGGTGATTCGGATCATGGTGTAGGGTCCTTGGAAGGGAGAAGAGGAACGGACTTCGCGCCGACGAGAGCGGCGATCTGGTCGAAGGTTTCGAGGATGGGGGATGGCGAGTTCCCTGGGGCGGTGACGATCGTTACAACGCCGTCCGCCTCATACACCCGGCATTCGGCCATGTTCACGAGCATTCGGCCAAGAGGCCGACCCTCGAAGTCTTTGCGATGGAGCACAACGAACATGGTCAGACCTCCCCAAGCGCTTCGGCGACCGCCGCGTAGATCCATCCGAACACTACGAAGTCCACGTCCTCGTGCAACTTCGGATCACGCGTCAGCAGGAACGCCTCGCGCCACTGGCTGAACTCCGCGAAGTCCGATTTCGCGTAGCCCTCTTGGACGACACGCGACGCCTGCTCGTCGTTCATGGCGCGTAGGTGCTCGGCGCCCTTCTCCAGGAAGAGGAGCATCTTGGCGTTGCGCAACCGAGCCATCCGGCACCCGACCGCGCGCGCTCGCTTCGAGCGGCCGTCCTTGTACTTGGCCCAGGCGTTCTGCAACACCTTGGCGCGGTGATAGGCCCGCTCGGTGGACTCGCGGGAGACGAAGTCGGGGAGTTCGATCATGGGCTTTCGGCCTCCACCGTCGGCGCGAAGTACGCCAGCACCTCGGCTGGGACCCGCACGCCGTCGAAGGGGATCAGCCGTCCATCGGGCATCTCGACCACGAGCTCGCCGGGCGCGAGCCCCTCCACGCCAAGCGCCGCCAGCAGATCGACGTGATCACAGAGGATCTGGCTCGGAGGACGGCCCGCCCTCACACGCTCGGCCAGCGCCTTCGCACGTTCGCGGTCCGCTTTCGCACGGTCGCCCCGAAGGACGATCCTCACAGGCTTCGGGGTGGTTGTCATGGTCTTTCCTGGATGAGAGATAGCGGGGTGTCGTGCCACCCATTGGGTAGAGCGTTGAGACGTCGTAGGTGCTCGATTCGCCGGGCACTTCAAGCACCGTCACGAACCCTTGGGGCGCGCCAACGAGAGGCGCCTGGAAGAGCCTGAACGGCGCCGGAGCACACCGCACCGGCTCGACGTCGTGCTCGACGATCAGGTCCAGGCGCTCGTTCGAACGCATTACCGAGCCCCCTTCCGACGATACGCGCCGTACTCGTAGCTCATCACGCCCGCCAACAGCGCCCCAGCGACCGCGGGCCACGGGATCTGGCGCGCGAACCCGACGACGCGGTCCGCCATGTCGCCGGCCATCACGCCCGACATCTCGGGCAGCTCGTCGGTCGGGACATTGACGCCCCTACCTCCAACCCCCTCCATGGACCGCCCTACCGCGTCCCAGCCCAGCGGCTTGTCCAGCGACGGATCCGCGAAGGTCCATGCCTTTGGCCGAAAAGGCGGCCAGCCTACGGCCAGGTAGATGTGCGACCAGTCCACACCGGTGGGTGCCCGGCCGACGCCCTCGATCCAGCGGACCTTGTGTCTTGATCTCGAAAGCCCGGAGACCGTCCACTTCCAGGGGAGGCGGAGGGAGTGGCCGAGGGAGGCGAGTACGATGCCGCAGTCGTCGCAGTTGGAGACGGTGACGCCGCACTCGGGGAGAAAGACGTAGTGGTCCGAGGTCTGGATGTCGAAGCACCGCGGGTACGCGTCAGGCCCAGCGCGTAGCCCCACCCGGAACGTCGCCTTGAACGGCCCGATCAGAATGTCGTCACGATCCAGCTCGTGGACGCAGACGCGGACCTCAGTGAGTCGGCCGTCCACGAACTTGAGCGCGTAGACCTTATGGTCTCGCGTTGCGTGGAACTTCGAGGATTGCCCCGTTACCGTGTTCGTCACCTCAACGAGCGACACGGGCAAAAACCCCTTCTCGACGATCGCCTCGACGGTCGTCCAGTCGTCCTTGCCCCAGATCTCCTCGCCGGGCTGGACGGTCGAAATCGGCACGTCGCCTCGCCCTCGGACCCGCAGCAGCGTGCTCGCCGGCAGGCAGTCCGCCGGCCCCCCCGTCGAAATGCTGTACTGAGGCGAGCGGAACTGCTCCTTGGGCTCGTTGGCATAATAGATATGGGTCTGCACCCACTTCAGCAGCGCCTTCCACTGCGCGGCGTGGTCGCGAGACGCTGCGCCGGCCGCCATGACGATCTTGCCCGCCAACTCGGCGATGGCCGGATCCCGCGCGACGTCCTCGACGTAGAGGCGCAGAAACGCGAGCCGCTGGGGCATCGTCATCCGTTCCCAGCCCTTGATCCGCCAGAGCCGGCCCTGGTTGGGGCCCCCGCCCGCGTCCACCGTCTCCAGGTGCTTGCGCACCTCGGCGGAGAGCTCGATCGGGGCAAGCTGAGGGCGAGGGGGGCCTTGAGGCGCAGAACTCACGCGACGTCTCCGGAGTCTGGGGGATCCGTATCCCGGTGGGCCATCCCGCGGAGCACCTCCTGACGGATTCGCTCCCGCTCGCGATGTTGCGCGAACAGATCCGCAGCCGCCTGTGCGTCGTCGAGCGCGTCGACCGCGCGAACCCGCGCGATACGCCAGCGCCGAAGAGCGTGAACGCCCCAGCGGACGCCGATCCCGACGCTGACCACGAGCGTCAGTATGCCGCCCACAAGGAAAAGCCCCCCCATCTCCTAATCCTCCGTCTCGACGTTGAGCGGATCCTCGGAGTCCTCGTCCCCGTCCTCGAGTTCTTCGTCCTCGTCGCCCCAGCGGTCGAGCACGATGTCGATCAGCGGGTCGGGGTCTACCGACAACCCCGCGATCAGGTAGAGCTTGGCGCGCGTCTCGTCCGGAAGCCGATCGTCCTGCGGCTTCGACGCGCTCGACACCAGCAAGCGGAGCACGGCGTCCTCGAGCGTCGCGCCCTTCGACGCGACCTCGTGCCCGAACCGCAGGGTCAACCCCTTGGGCGCGCTCTTGTGGATCGTGAGCCCCATCTCGGCGAGCTCCTCCACGATCACGTCCTCGACGCTCAGCCCTTCCTCTTCGGTCTCGTCATCCATGGTCTTCAGCCTCTCGGGAAACGTAGGGGGCACAGTCGTGGCAGCTCGGCACTTGGTGGGGGCCGATGAGCACGAGGTCCTTGATGAGCGCAGGACGCGCACACCGGGCGCACCGCATGCCCCAGCGGACGCTGTCCTCGCTCGCGCCCGAGACGCGGCACCCGCTCAGCTCGCTGAACACGGTCTGCACAACGACGCCGTCGGGTCCATCGCCCATGACGCACCACGCGAGCGGTTGGCCCATGATCTGGTGGCCATGCGGGGTGGTCACGACGTAGACGCCCCCGGCGCTGTACGCGGCCAGGAACGCGCGGACGTCCGACCGCCAGGAAGAGACGGGCCGCGGGGCGCCAAGGAAGACCGCCATGCGGTCTTCGACCTGGCCGTAGCCCCTCTCCAGTAGACCCCGCAGACCCATGGTTCGAGAGCTATCGCTCCCGTCGCCATCGGTCAAGTCGGGCTAGATGGCGGTCGGCAGGATCCAGGCGCGTACGAACCCGTTCTCCGTACCGGCGCCCCCCGCGCCGGTCCCACCCGCCAGGGTGAGTCGGAGGGAATCCCCCGTCGCGAACACGGTTTGTGCGCCATCGAGCGTGCCCGCCCGGGTCACGTTGTTCGCGGTGGTGAAGACGATCGCGTTGGTGATCGCGGTGTACCCGCCGCCCGCCGCGGGCTGCCGGAGGAGCTGCGCGGTGCCGGCGCCGCCGTCGGTCGCCGTGCAGTGGCAGGTCACGTCCATGATCGCGAACGGCCGGGTCATGGTCGCGGTCGTGTTGCCGTTCCCGGCGGCGGTAGGGATGCAGTTGACGACCAGCTCGGCCACGACGGTGATAGGCATGCAGCGCGATCTCCTGAAAAAGGAGGCGCCTCAACCCGGAGTGAGCTTATGCGGGGGCGATGGAGACGTCAAGGGCGTGGGGCGCACGGCGGGTTAGGCCCTCCGCATGCTGCGTCACATCGTCACGATCGATACCCGCGAGCAGGAGTACGTGGACGGGAAATGGAAGGGCATCCCCGGTACAGGCGAGGCGCTTCCCTGCAACTGCTGTGGTCGGATGCACGAGATCCACGCGATCATCGCGGAGAAAGAACGGGATCCTTCCAAGGGGACAGCGATGATCCCCGGCTGGCGCACCGTCGGATACCGCAACTTCGGCGTGAGCTGCGCCAAGAAGAAGACCGAGGTTCCTTCGGGGACGTTGTCCGAGAGTTCCGATCGCGCGGGCTACCGGAAGTGGATGGACGTCGCCCGGAAGAGCGCTGGTGGCGAGTAGGAGAGATCGTCGTTAGGCGCCTTCAAGCAGGCTCCTTTGTAGCCGCGACGATCACGGCGGCGTAGCCACGGACGCAGGAGTACATTTCGCAGAGGACCCTTCGCCGGTGGGCTTCGTGTAGGATTGACGTCCTCCAACCGGACTCCCACCGGCACCGCGAACGGATCACGTCGCAGCGGTCGCGCTACACGATAGGCTAACCCATCACCGGACACGGCGCGAGCGCCCTCGGGCCCGAGCCCCAGCGCCAGGCCGCGCCGCACAGGTAGACCTCAACGAACGCGGTGGGCGAGACGCGGTTCGTTCGAAGGATCTCGGCACCACATGAGGGGCATGTGGCTACAGGAGCCTTCGGAG
>ERZ1292623.727-Hain-H51-01um-R1-727-length-33891-cov-9_pt1 | contig 33891 bp, 35 predicted proteins | sample MGYA00564398_ERZ1292623 | MGnify/ENA primary metagenome ERZ1292623 (study PRJEB36523, sample SAMEA6512633) | groundwater metagenome | collected 2019-01-07 | study: AquaDiva: Metagenomics assemblies of 32 groundwater samples
GCGGAGTGGTGCAGGCGATAGAGCGGAATTTTTGCGGGCAGAGTTTTTGGAGGAGAATAGGAATCAATCAGAGGCGTTTCCGGCGGCGTTTCCGGGGAAGCCGTATAATGCCACCACAAATCAACGAAGCCTGCCGCCGGCACATTAACATTGACGGAATTGCCGGAAATCGGAGCAGCTCCGTGAAAATTAGACGGATCGTTGGCCGCGCCGCAGTTGGTTTGGGTTGAATAGCAAAGAGTATAGCTGGCTGACCAGCCTGACGGAACGGAAACCGAAACCGTATGCGCTCCCGCGGAAACGCCGGTGAAGGAATACGGATTAACCGCGGTCGGAGATCCGTTGTCAAGGCGAACGGTTTCTCCTCCCGGAGGCGACACATTCTGATTTCCAGGCATTTTAACTTTAAAGCCCTGGATGGCGCCGGGGGAAGTTTGTGATGGAATTGCGATTGAGACAGAAGATGAGAGGACTTTTACCGTTATGTTCTGCGTCGCGCTTCCGTCCGCGCCGGCGCAAGTAAGAGTGTAGGTATTAGAAAAAGATGGAATTATTAATTGGGAGCCGTTCGTTGTTTTTGTTCCGGACCAGCCTCCGAAAGCGAAACAATCCGCGGCATTTTGAGAATTCCAGGAAAGGGTAAAAGATTGGCCTTTAGCAATGCTTGCGGGATGGGCCGTGAAGTTGAGAAGAGGAGCGGGAACATTGGCAGACGGCGTATAATGCCACCACAAATCAACGAAGCCTGCCGCCGGCACATTAACATTGACGGAATTGCCGGAAATCGGAGCAGCTCCGTGAAAATTAGACGGATCGTTGGCCGCGCCGCAGTTGGTTTGGGTTGAATAGCAAAGAGTATAGCTGGCTGACCAGCCTGACGGAACGGAAACCGAAACCGTATGCGCTCCCGCGGAAACGCCGGTGAAGGAATACGGATTAACCGCGGTCGGAGATCCGTTGTCAAGGCGAACGGTTTCTCCTCCCGGAGGCGACACATTCTGATTTCCAGGCATTTTAACTTTAAAGCCCTGGATGGCGCCGGGGGAAAGAGGCGAAGGAGGCGGCGAAAAATTAATTTTGGTTATGTCTATATTCCAACTAGCCGCGTTGGTAAAGCTGTCCGACATCACTGTTACGCTGTCGCCGGCGCCGTAATAAACTAAAACGGATGAACCGGAAACTTTTCCCGCGCTATCCGTTAAAATGCCGGCGTTGTGGACAGAACCCCGGTTGCCGCCGACGGTAATCTTGCGCGAATCTGATTTAGAATCCCAATTTATGCCGTCTTTTGAAAATGAATAATAAAGGTCGTTATGATTAAGTTCGTTGTGGCCGTTGGCCGCGAAGAAAACATTGTAATCTTTAAGATAAACCGGAACGAAATTAGTCGTTGAGAAAACCGGCTGGTTATTGTTTTGGATCGTCCAGTTAATGCCGTCGGTTGAAAAAGCCAGCATTTCGCCTCCTTTGTCGGTATTCGTGAAATAGTGATAAAATTTTCCGTTCAAAAAAAAGACCGCTGATTGTCCGATTCCATAACCTCCGGAGCGGACGGTATTTTTAATAACCGCTTGCGGAGCGGAACTGGAAGGATATTTATTCCAATTGATTCCGTCGGAAGAACGGGCGAGAAATATATCGTTATTAACTCCCGAAAAAGAAGCGGCGGTGTAATACAAATAGTAAGTGCCGCTAATCTTTATAACAGACGGATCGCAAACATGGCCGTTTGATTCAAAATCGGTTTCCTCCGAATTTGGCGTGGGATTAAGTACAATCCGAAAATCTGACCAGTTGATTCCGTCGGAAGATTTCGCTTGCCAAATGGAATCTCCTCCTTCAATTCGCGGTGAACACCAATACATCCGGTAGACGCCGTTGTCATTTATAATTGAAGGACCGTAATCATAAACATCCGGCCTTTTAATGACATTATTTATAAAAGAAGAAGAAAGGATGTCGGGAAAAACATTTGAATCAGAAATCGTGGGAGTTGAAGAAGAGGCTAAATTTTCCGCCAGGCATAATTCGCTTATTTTAGATCTTGTGATTTGACCTACCATTGCCGAACCGTTAGGCCGGGAATCCGCTAAAAGTCCGTGGCGGAACTGAAAACGTTTTACGGCTTGTTCCGTCAGCGGGCCGTAATAACCCGTCACATAACCCTCTGGATAAATGGAGGCGTCCCGCGATAGAAATTTTTGAAGCGCGCTTACTTGCCCCGCGGTTTCATAATCATGGAGTCCGAAATAGAGATCATAAGATAAATTTGGACAAGACGGTGAAATGGCGGGCGCCGCGAACGCGAAAAACGGAAGAAACAAAAATAATCCTAAAAATAAAATTTTGCCTGATTTTATCTTCCATTTCTTCATTAATTTTATAATATCTTGGTTATTTTTTCGCGTCAAACAAACGTTCGGGTCGATGATCGCCAGCGCTTCGCCTCGTTTTACGCCAAACGAAATATCGTGAAGAATATTTTCGCTATTCAGCGTTATTGAAAGATTTTTGACTTTTAAAATCAATTCCTGATCCATATTGCTGATATTTTAACTTATTAGATTTTTTTTGGAAAATTTGACTTTTTTATAAATGTACGTTATCTTTTTTTAGAAATAATAAAAACGATATTAACAATGAGGGGGTGATACTTTTGGAAGCTGATAATAATAGTAGTGGGGAAAAAATTATTATTATTGTTTTTTTAGTGATATTATTTGTTCTTTTGAGTGCCTTGGCGATTAATAAAGGCGTTAGATCGGATGCGGAGAATGAATGTCTCAAATGGCAGAATCAAGCCGAGAAGATCGCGGGATTTTATATAACCCAGAAACAAAAAATCCAATGTGATTTTATTGGCATCAGGATTAACGCTCCTGTGTATCCTGTAAAAAAATGATTTTTAAGACTCTTAAGTGAAAACTTAAGAGTCTTTTTTTGTTTATCCGTCTGTTGGCGGTGTCTGTTTGAAAATATCCGAACGGAACTGGCTGGGCTCGGCGGGCGAAAGGGATGATTTCAAGTTTTTCTTTGGCGGCAAATTCTTTAGAAAAATTACGAGTTCAGTTCGTTAAGGTGTTTCGTGGCCTTTTCGAATTCTTTACGAGTCGGTGTCTCTTCAGGAAAAGCTATCCGCTTGTTTATTGAATCATATCCATTTTTAGCAAAAAGATATGAATATGGCCGGGGTTTGTGCCGCTCGGCTATTTGAACAATCACAAGACAAAAAGATAACGATAATCGCGGAATAAAAAATAATTGGAAAAAGGCCTAAATTATATATGATGAAGTTAATGACTAGATTCGGAAAACTTGCTGTTGTCGGGGTTATTTTATTTATCGCGGTCGGATATCTGCTCGTGGTTGTTTTTGATATGATAAGCACTGATTTTCTTAATCCCGTAGAGCGTCAGATGAAAAAAGATATGCGAAAAGCGGCTACTGAAAACGAAATCGTTGTAGCAAACGCCACCGAAGCATTGCGTTCTGTCGTTGATGTTGCCAACGAATTGTCCGTGGTTAAAACTGGCATGGTATTTAATTTTGAGGCCGTTGGCGCTGATGGCAGATCGGCGAATTTTGGAGTCGTGCAACATGTCAACGAAGTAAAAGGAGAACGAATCGTTGAGGAACATATGGTTGTATTTAATCAAGTAGGCACCGCTTATAATTCGGAAGTTGACCGCAATACGCATGCGGTTGTCGCAATGCACCGTGAACCGCAGTATTCTCCGTATCAGGCATCGCAAGAAGAGTTGGAAAATATTGCGAGACAATTTTTGAAAAAAATTGGAAGTAGTCCTGATCAATACGGTTCCGTGATTAATTTCAGCGCCAATCACAAAGCAAGTAGTGAAGATAAATGGGGTAACTGGTTTTTCCGTTGGGATGATAAACAGTTTGCCGTTCCCGCTGGCTTGGATATGGATATACCGCCATTTATTCAAGTCGGCATTACCGCAAGTGGGTTTATATTCAGCTATGACAATACCGTCCAGCTTTACCACAACCTGTCTAAAGAGGATTTGCGGACGCTTTGCGGATTTGTAGAGATGCCGCAGAGTGATGACTCATCGCTTGATCCAGAAAAAGGAATTGTAAAAGTTTATTTTAGCGAATATGAGCCATTTCAAAACAAATATCTTGTGTTGCCCTTTGAGCCAGAAACTGATTTTGATGGATGCTCGGAATTTGCTAAATCATTTCTCAAGCATATTCAGGAAACCGTTATTCCGCCGGAGAAAGAAGCCGTCTTCTGCACACAAGAAGCCAAGCTTTGTCCTGATGGATCATATGTCGGACGTACGAGGCCGAATTGTGAGTTCGCTTTGTGTCCCGGAGAATAATTATTCATGAAAAAATCATACAAAATACTTATCGGAATTTTTGGAACACTCTTTGTTGTTTCTTTTGTGTTGGGCGTTATCGGCTTTATGCGTGGATTGCAGAATTCACAAGAAGAACCAGAGATTTTGGGAGAAGCCGCTCTTTTTATAGAAAAAATTCAGAATTATGTCGTGGGAAACATCGGTCAGCCGATTGAGGGATTTAATGCTGATATTTATCTGCGGGCATTCCCCGGACTCTTTGAGGCAGATTTTGATAGAGTGGAAACAGGCGAAGGAAAGTATGTATATACAAATGGCAAACTTGAGTTTGTTCGCGCTCAAACAAAGTATGGCACTTCCGCGGAAGAAGCGATTTCTAAAAAAGGGCATCAAACGTTTTTTGAAAATGTTCGGGGACGACTTGGGATTAACCTATCGGTGGACGAGATTATGAATGGTATTGTTGCGCAGGGATTAGGAAAGGTGACCGGCACGATACTGCTCGGACCAACGTGTCCGGTATTACGCGATCCGCCAGACCCCGAATGTGCAGACAAACCGATATTCGGCGACTTTATTGTTCAGAATGCAATGGGGGATGTTGAGTTTGCGAGATTTTCAACACAAAGAAATGGAACTTTTACAGTTACTCTACCGGCAGGTGAATACTACATAACTTGGACAGAGCCGCTAGGATTATCGGGAGCGCAAGGACGCTTGGTAAATGTTGTAGCTGGCGAGACGACGGAAATAACCATTACGTTTGATATTGGAATACGATAAGTAAGTCATAAATTGAATCGTGAATAACAAAACAAAAAGAGCGAAAGGAATCGCTCTTTTTGTTTTAACTTTTTATCGGGTACTCGAGTCGCAACTCATTCGCGGCTAATCGGGTCACCTCCGATAAAAAATTGTCGTGGCGGAGGGGGTGAGATTTGAACTCACGGCGCCCTTGCGGACGCTCCGGTTTTCAAGACCGGCGCATTCAGCCACTCTGCCACCCCTCCATTTCATTGCGGGGCGGCTTCGTGTCTGCCATTTCACTGCGTTCAGATAAAAAGCAATAACATTGCTTTTTATCCACTCTGCCACCCTTCCAATATAAAATTTTCGCGATTTCTCATTATCCATCCTATATTTACATCGTTAAAAAAACAACCGAGTTCTGTTAAAAACAGACTCGGTTGTTGAAAAAATTTTACAGCTTTAGCGATTCGGCGCGGTTTGTATTTTTCGCAGTTTTTCCATTGCTTGCGCTTTTTCTTTTTCATTTAAATTTTCAATCCGCTGTTCAAATCGCTGACTGTTGTTTTTTTGGATCATTTCCAATTTTTCGCGCTGTTCCGGCAACCGTTCTTTTAATTTTTCAATGACGCGGAGTTTTGGTAAATCGCCGTTTTCCAGCCGTTTGAGATACTCTTCTTTTTTGGTTTCATCGGGCATTTTTTCAATTCTTTTCTCAATTTTTTCCAGAGTTTTTTCACGGGCTTCTTCCAGCTGTTTTTTCAGTGGTCCGGTCAAATCTCCTTTTTCTTCCAATCTTTCAATGACTTCCGCGTGTTTTAATTCACTGCCGCTTATATTTTCAAGATATGTTTTGAATTTTGCCTGGTCTTCCGGAGACATTTTACTTAAATCGCCGTGCAACCGTTTTAAAGAATTTTCCTGCGCGCGGCGAATGGCCTCCTTGGCTTGCTCTGGAACTTTTTCTTCAATCCGCATCAGCACTTCCAGATTTTTGAAGTGTTTGTATTTGCTGCCTTTCTGTTCTTCCATAGCTTTTTCCAGCCGTTCTTTTATTTTTTCCGGCTCGTCAAATCGCGTCATTACTTCGGCGAATTTTTCTAGAGATTTTTCCTGCGCCGCTAAAATTTTTTCCCGCGCTTGTTCGGGGAGCTTTGCCGCCAGCCGATCCATTAATTTTTGCCGTTTAAGCTGAAAATCAGTCAGTTTGTTTAAAAGCCGTTCGGCGTTCGGATCGTTTTTATTTATGTTTTCGGTTATGGATTTCACTTTTTCCGTTTCTGTTTCGTAATTTTTCATCGCTTTTTCAACAATTGACTGATCGCCGGTTTTTTCAGCGAGCTTTTCGGCTTCCAGAAGTTTTTCATTGGCAAACCGCGCCCGCAATTCCGCTTTTTTGGCCGGATTGAAGGTTACGGCCGAACGAATGGCGCGCCCCCAATTTTTGAAAAAATAAAACGAGCTGTCGGGAAGAAGGTTGGGCTCGGAAACCTCCAAATCCTCGGCGGTGACGGCTTCGTCTTGAACCACTTCTTCAATAATAATTTCTGTCGCCGCTGTTTCTCCGGCTGTTGTTTCTTCTTGGGCAAGAGCAGGGGAAACGGCAAAAAGAGCGATAAATAACGACAATAAAAATATTTTTGTTTTCATAAATACTATTAAATTAACTGATAATCCTCTTTATTAATTTTATATCAAAGTGTTTGTTTTTGGCAAGGGAAGAAAGTTTTTGCTTGGCAACGCGTTTTTTGCTCTCGCGCGCGTGGATTATTTCATTGTTCCCAATGTAAATCGCCGCGTGGCCGATATAGATTTTTTTATCAGGGAATAGTTTGTGGGAATAATGCCCTTTTACGCCTTCAAAAAATAAAAGGTCGCCCGCCGAAAGATCAGCGGGGTTTTTAATTTCTTTTCCTTTGGCGGCCTGGAGAAGGGAACTGCGGGGCAATTCAACGCCTATCCGCGAAAAAATATGCTGAATAAAAGAAGAGCAATCAACTTTTTTTGGCTTTTCAGCGGACGGATTTTTTAAATAAGCGCCGTATTCGTAAGACACGCTGACTAAATCATTGGCCGCTTTGATTAATTTTTGTATTTTTTCTTGTTTCTTCATTAAATCTATTTTAGATAAAAATAAAAAAGGCGGCAATGCCGCCTTAACAATTAATTCATTTATTCAATATAATTTTGGATTGCCGCGATTCGTTGCCGCAATATCTTTTTTTTCAGTTTATCTATCTCTTTCAGAATTTCGTTGGCTTTTTTCCAATTTCTTTTTTGATTTTTTTCAGCGGAAGTCCCTCTGCTGGGAAAAAACATTAAACTAATTCCGATTCCAAAAACGGCCGCTATCAACAGATTTCTTTTATATATTTCCATTTTATTTACCTTCCTTCTTTAAATCAGCAATATATCCCGCCCACCGGAACAAACCGTTGACAAAACCGGAAACCGCCAAAAAAGCCGCGGTTCCGGCTAAAAACAGATACCAGCCGACATCCGTTTCTTTTTTCACCGTTTTCTCGCCGAGAAGCGTTTTATGGCGTTCAATAATTTCCTGAAAAAAATTATTAAAGGTCTGCTTATTTTTTTTGCTCGCTAAACGATTATAATTTTCAAAGAGAAAATATTCGCCCTGGGTCAGTCTCGCTATTTCTTCCAATATCTTGTCGTATCGTCTCGTTTTCACCAAATTTTTTCCGGGATCGCGCAGCGGCAAAAATTTTCCGGCGATCGGATCGTATTTTTTAATAAGGCCCCAGTTTGAACTTCCCACCCCGATAATCGCCACTCTTATATTTTTCTTTTTTATCTCTTTTAAAATCGCCAGGTCGGAACTGGCGACAGTCGCCGCCTTTTCTTCAGCGCCATCGCTAAACAATACAATCATTTTCCCTTGTTGTTCACCGTTTTTAATCGTTTCAAAAAGATTAACCGCGCCGGAAAGAGCTTTAAAAATATCCGAGCCCGGGGCGTAGATCGGCGCCGACTTTAATCCTTCTAAAAATTCCGCTCTTTTTTCCGGAACGGGCAAAAAGGCGGTGGTTACGCCGGCATGACGCTGAAAATATATCAAAGCCGCCTGAAAGTGATTATGATTTTCAACTATTTCTTTTATTTTAGCCTGGACGGCGGCTAAAGCGTGAGGCCGCGTTCCAACAGGAAGAGACGGCAATCCGTTGACGGCGGCTTCTCTCAACATGCTGTCAGAGGCGTCAACGGCAAAAATTACATTCGGACCGCGGTAAAATCTGTTTTTCTCTTCAAAGACGACGAGCGGCCGAGCTAAAAAACCGAAAAATCCGAACAAAATAATTAAAAGCAGCAAAAATTCCGCCAGCCAAGCGGTTTTTGAAGGAAAAACGCCCGAATATTTAATCACTTCTTTATCGCCCGGAATATTTCTCTTTTTAAGAATCAGGAAAAAAATAAATCCCAGAATCAGAAGGCCGGCCGCGGCCAAAGAATAATTCAGATATTCCGGGCGTAAAAAACGGATTCCGAAAATATCCAAATACTTCAAGGGTTTATTAGAGGCAATTCAAACTGTCCTAAATTCGGCGCAGTTATTGCCGGAATTTTTAGCTCTTTTTCTTCCGTTGTTTCCGTTTTTGAATCCAATTTTGAATCCCGAAAATCTTGTCTTTTTTTCATCTCGGCCCGCACTTTTTTTTCCGTTTCTGATTTTTCCCGCGCCTTTTCTTCCCCAAGAATTTTATCGTTATTCTTGTCTTCCTGTTCTTCCAGATCCGGGAAATTGTAGCTTTTTTCGCTCTGGGGCGGAGGAGGATTTTGCTCCCGCTTGCGAAAAAATTCAAAATTTTTTTGCAGGCGGCGTTTTAACTTTTTCATTTCACTGTTTTCTATTTTTACGCTTTCCAGCAGCTTTAAACTATCCATCCAATTTTTTAACATCGCTTCTTTTACTTCGGAGATTTTTTCATTTTCCACAAAAGGCAGCACCCGATAAAGAACATGATTAATGGCGTCCAGCAATTTTATTTTTTCTAAAACGATTCGCGGTTTCTCGTCAAAGTCAAAGCTCAGCTGTTTATACAATTCATCCCAGACAAAAAGCGCGTTCCGGTAATCTTCCAAAGCCAGCTTTACTTCTTCTTTAAAATGTTCGTTTTCCGGACCGGCGTAAAAACGGAAGATGCGGCGCGCCCGAAGATACCTTTCTTCGCCGGATTTAAATAAAATCTCGCCTTCTTGGAAATTAAAAACAGTTTTAGTTGCTTGTTTTTTTTCCGGCTCCTCGGCAAAAACAGACGGCACAAAGGAAAATACGTCGGCCGATCTGTTTTCTTTTCCGGCGGTTTTATTCATCTTTTGATGGTAGAAGGCGTTTTTGAAAAAAATCCAGGCCAGTAAAAATAAAACCGCTATCAAAAACAATCCAAAAATTTTACCGATTTTTTTACTTTCTTTCGATTTTTCCAGTAACATTTTTTCTCCTTTCAGCAATCAATTTTAATAGTTTTTAAAGGCCTTAATTCAAGTTAAGAGTATAGTTCAAAAAAAATTAAGTCAAGCGGATTAAAACGGCTGTTTTTGTTAAAAAAAGTCCCGCCTTTGGCGGGACTTTTTAAAAAATGTTTTAAAACGGCAGAGTGATTTTTAAGAGGCGGGCGACAATCCAAATTATCGCCAGCGACAAAGAGATTAAAGCTATTTTCTCCGTTGCTTCGCGGGAAGATAAATATTCAATTTTTACCATTGGCGCCGGCTTAATCCGCAGCATAATTTCGTCCAAAATAATATTCATTTTTTCGGAAGTCAGCTCGCTGGCGTAACAATAATAATCTTTGCCGCCGTATCTTTTGACAAGACGGCTAATTTTGTCTCGGGTATCTTGTTCTTCAGAACTGACTTCCGTCGTGATGAAATAAGGAGTAATTTCCAGCTCTCCCAAAAATTCCAGCAGTAAAAGAGGCGAGGCCATTCCTTTCTGCGGATAAAGCTCAACAATGGAATCGGTAAAAATAATAATAAATTTTCCGGCGCCGCGCCATTTTTTCATTTCAGGGCCAAAGCGGTTTTTAATTACCTCTATATTTGAGGGATTTTGTTCTAAAACCGCGGTTAACTTTTCTATTTCCAGGGGATTCAATTGTGAAAGAAACATCAAGACGGCGGCGAATAATCCTCTTTCCAAATGAGTGCTGTTGCCGAAATCAGTCGTCAAGGATTCTAAATGCTCAAGCCGGGAAACTAATGATTTGGCGTCGGAAGTTAAACGAATAAGCGGAGTGCCGCTTTCCGAAAAAGTTATTATTCCCAGACGATCCTGCGGATTTTTTTTCAGCCAAAACTCAATAAACCGGCCTTGCGCCCTTTTTAAAACTTTAAAGGGAGCTTCATCGCCGATAATAACGTTGGCTCCCGACAGCGTGCTTTCTGAAACATCGCTGACAAAAATTCCTTCTCTTCTTTTGACTGCCCATTGATATTCCGTTTCTCGCTCTATTGGCGCGGCCAAAACCAGAATCGCGCCGACAAGGCTTAACATCGCTAAAAACGAAGGCCAATTGGCGGCAAACCATTGTTTAAAACGGCGGGGCGGATCAACTTTTTCTTTTTCTTTTTCCAGCCGAAGCAAAAGCCAAGGCGCCGGAAAAAAAAGATAGTATTTGCTTCTTTTTCGGTAAAACCAGCCCCAAACAACGAACGGCATTAACAGCAGCCACCAAGGATAAAGAAAAGCCAAGCCGCTCATCTAAAAAAACTCCGCCGGAAAGTTAATATTTTAAGCAAGCCGGCAAAATTTCTCTTAAAATCTTCCAAGGCGATTTCCCGATCAAAAAGAACGGCGACGGACCGGAAGATGGGTTCATATTTTTCCAATTCTTTGATTTCAGCTAAAATTTCATCGTTGGTCAGGCCTTTAAAATCAGGAATTTTTTCCTCGTAAAAACGTTTTAAAAGCTGCCGCAGTTCCAAATACCAATCCTCCCGGCTCATGGATTGTTCTGATCGCAAAAGAGTTTGGCAGCGCTTTACGGTTTTTTTGAACCGCGTTCTTTTTTCTAAGCGGTCGCGGGAACAGTAATAAACCGTTATTGCCGCCGATTTTACCGCTGGCCAGCCGAAGTTAGCCGCCGTTGTTAAAGCCAGAATCGTAAAAAAGAAACCGAAAATCAAATAAATAATCCCGAATAAACCAAAAGAACGCAGCCAGATCATATTTTTTCCCAGCCAGACTGCCAGTTTCTCCATTGTTTTTACTTCCAGCGGTTTTTCCATCGCCGCCAGCGGTTTTTCCATCGCCGCGGTTTTCTTTGGCTGTGTTTCGGTCTTTCTTTGAAGGTTGAAATTTGCCGAAAAAAGCGGCTCTAAATCTTCCATTACTGCGTGAATCTGGCTAATTACTTTTACCGGCTCTTTCTTGCTGAAAGAAAAAACATTTAGCGCGTTTCCTTCTTTTTCAACGTATTCTACGGCCGGAATTTCAAGAAAAAAGTCGCCGCTGTCGTATATTCGTAGCGGATAAGCAACGGTTATTTTTATCTTTTTCGCCAAAATCTCTTTTTTAAAAACCGAATCTTCCGCTATCATCAGAGGATAATTCTTAAGGTCGGGCTGATGGAACGGCAAAAAAGACAAATTCGCGAGTAAACTTTCGCCTGTTTTTAACTCAACCATTTCCGGATCGTATTCTATAAGATAGTAATAACAGAATCTTTCTCCGATGCCGGCCGAGAAAATGCCGCCGGCGTTCTTATTTGAAGATTGGCAATCGGAAATCGCCGTCTCCGCTTTAAACGGCAAAGTTAAAGGCAATATTTCCGGCCAGGCGGAAGAAACATAAATTTCTTGCGCCAGCAAATCAATGATTTTTAAAAAAGGCTCTTCCAGTTTTTCGTTGGCTTTAACCGTGAAAAAATCTTCTTCTTTCAGCGGTTTTCCGGCTAAGGAAAGCATCGGAAAACGCTTTCTTAAAAATTCGTCAACAGCCGGTTCGGACGCCATATGTCCTTTTTTAAAAAACACGCGCGCGCGCGGCAAAATGATGTATCTTTCCCCTTTGCGGAAAATCACCGGCGAAACGGCTAAAACGCCCGTTTTGCGCCGCACTTCCTCCAAGAGACTGAAATATTCATCGTCGCCGAGTCCGCGGCTTAAACGAAAAACCCGCCATTCTTCTTTATTTTCCTGATCAAGCGCGATTTCTTTGGCGCTTTCTCTTCCTTTAATCGCGGGCAGTTCCTTTAATATTTCATCTTCCGGCTTGGCCGAAGCGTCTTTTTCAAAAGAAACGGCTAAACGCTCGTTATCATAAAGAAACAATTCTGTTTGTTCGCGCCCTTTCTCGCGCGTTAACAGCCATTCTTTTTCAAAATATTTATTTTTTTCTTCCGCCGCCGCTCCCGTTGCCAGCCAAATCATCAATGCCAATATCATTAATTTTTTCATTCTGTCTCCTTTTGAGAACCAAGAATTTTAAAAGTATTTCTTGTTAAAGACCTTAAATTCAGGTTAATAATAAACGAACTCCGGAATTCTTGCAAATAAAAAAGGCTCCGTTGTGAGCCTTTTATCGGCAGTTTAGATTTTTTTCCAAATCAATCAAAAGATTGTCGTTAGTTTTTAAGAAAGCGTAGGCGATGTTTTCCCGAATAAAAAAATTGTTTAATTCCAGCCGGTTTTCAGCCACTACTTTTTGGTAAAGAGTCCGCTCCGCGGCTGAATTGAAAAAGAGCTGTTTGATCGCGCCGTTGGCCGATCGGAAAGTAATGGCGGCCTTGGTTTTCGGCGTTTCGTATTCAAAGGAAGTGCGCGTGACGGCGGCAAAAAGAAAATTGTTTTGGCCGAGGCGGCAGAGCGATTTTTGCAGATATTTCATTCTCTCTTTTAAAAAGGTTTCGCCGAGATCGGAGATAATGATTATTATTGACGATTGATCGTATTCTTTTTCCATTTTTTTAAGCACTTCCAAAAAGGATTGCCGGAGAGGCGGTTGGCGCTTATCACGTTGGATTTTCCAAATCAATTCCCATATTTTTTCCAATCCTTCGGGAAAAATTTCTTTTTGAGGAGGAAAATAATAGTTTTGATTATTGCCTATCAGGCAGTAGCCGATAGGATCTCCCGCGCGCCGGGCGTATTCATTAAAGGCCGCGCTGAGGATAAAAGCCGCTTCGCATTTTAAGGTGCAGAAATCAAAAAAGCGGTTAGCGCCGCCAAACATTGACGGCGTCAGATCTACCAGCAAAAACAGCGGCGCTTCTTTTTCGGCGCGGAATTTTTTAACATACAGTTCGCCGGTTTTCCCGAAGATTTTCCAGTCAATAAAACGCGGATCTTCTCCTTCTTCAAAAGAACGGTGCTGGTCAAAATCAAATCCGGCGCTTATCTGGCGGCTGCGGTGAGCGCCCCATAATTGAGTTCCTTTCAGCGGCTGTAAAATTTCCAGCGGCGCTTCCCGTATTTTTCTCAGCAAAATTTCCCGCAGTCTGATTTTTTCTTCCATTTTAAAACTTCCTTTTGGAATAAACCGGCGTTTCGTCCAGAATTTTACGGATCAACAGCTGTTTGAATTCCAATTCCCGCAGATAGGGATAGTATTCTTTGCGCAAACTATTGCCTTCGCGCGAAAGAATAAGGCGATGGCTTAGGCAATCAGCGGCGACGGCTTTGATGTCTTCCGGTTCCGTTTTCAGGCGGCCGAGACGAAACGTTTCGGCCATTGCCAGATTTCCGAAAAACATTCCTAAAGCGCGGTCGCTGACTCCCAATTTTATAAGGCGAGGAAAGTCTTTTTTATTATATCCTTTAAGGCCGGAGAAATATTTTTCTTCTTTGGCGCTGTCGCGAGTCGCCCGGACGATGCGCACCATATAATCTTTGCCGGCTTCATCCAAATAAACGAAAGATCGGCGAAAATTGCGCAGTTTCACCAATTTTTTCTCATTCATTACCGTTGGGATCAGCGATTCCGGCGCGGCGTATTGTTTTGGGATTTCCAGCATTTGTTTCATTTCTTCCGTTTCATTAAGATGGTCAAAGATTAAAAATTGGGCAAAACGATCAAGCAGGGCTTCGCTCATTGGGAACACTCCTTCGGTTTCAATCGGATTGCCGGTGGCAAAAACAAAGAAAACTTGCGTTTGCGGATCAGTTTTTTTTGAGGCGTCCCAGATGCTCAGACTCCAGCTTTCCATTACTTCCAAAAGAGCCGATTGCGTTTTAGGCGTGGCGCGAGGCAATTCGTCGGCCAGAATAAATCTTCCTTTGCCCAAAGGGCCGTAGCGGATTTCGTAGTCTCCTATTTTCTGGTTAAAGATATGGGCGCCGATTAAATCAGAGGGCAAAAGGTCGGAAGTAAACTGGATTCTTTGAAAGGGGAGAGAGTAAATTTTGGAAAAAACAAGGCCGATTAAAGTTTTTCCCGCCCCCGGAACGCCGTAGGCAAAAGTATTTCCCGAGCCGGGAATAAAACCAGAGGAGTCGTCGCTTGATGCCGGCATCATCTGGCCGTCCGCGATTAGTCCGCGGTTGATTTTGCGGCAATTTTCAAGATGTTTTTTGCCGACAATGAAACGCGGCAGGATTTTTTCTTCAATTTCTTTCAATAATTCCACATAGCCGTCGTGCCGGCCGCGGTCATAATCTGCTGGCGGGGCGTTTTTAATTGAAATATTCATTTTTTCTCCTTAAAAATTTTTCTTTAAAAGATCCGTCTTTAGATTAATTACTATAAATTTAATTCAAGGTCAATCTTATTAACTTATTAAAAAACTCCGCAGATTCTAAGAACCCGCGGAGTTTATTGGAAAATAGACAATAAATACAGTCCGCTCGCGTACGCCGCGATCCATATCGGCATAAAGATGTATTTGGCTGAAAAAATATGAGCTTCTTTTTTTCGGCACATTCCGAGCGTCATCTGCGCGAGAAACGCCGCGATCGCAAGGATTGAAATCACGGTGTGCGAATGGAGGATGAATTGATAATTGGTTTTGGGAATAAATCCCGTCCAAATATACTTTGTTTCCATAAGATATGTTGCGTACAGATCAAGAAGAAATCCGCCGGCCGCGAAAAATATATGCGTTTTTCGGTATGTTTCCGCGCTAAAAAACGCAAGCAAGTAAAAACTAAGCGCGGTACTCATATATACTTTTATTTCAAAGAACATTTTAGCCTCCTTTTTTAAGATACTGCGTTTGTTTATCTTTTCATTCGCTGCGGAGGAGGTGGGACTTGAACCCACAAGCGGCTTTTTAGACCGCTACGGATTAGCAATCCGCTGCCTTACCATTCGGCGCACCCCTCCAATTCAAAATAAATTTACCATATTTTTTTGAGTGTTGCAAAATTTTATAATTTTAAATTATCATTTTTCATTTTGAGATTTACATTTTGCATTAATTTTTAACGCGCCGCAACGAGCGCGATTATTTTTTTGGCGCCGGCTTTTTGGATGACCCGGGCGCATTCCATTATCGTGGCGCCGGTGGTCAGAACGTCGTCAACGAGAATCACGGTTTTACTCTGAATTTTTTGAGGATCGGAAACGATAAATGATTCTTTTAAATTTTTTAGCCGTTCCCCACGTCCCGCGGTTCTGACTTGGGGAGCGGTGCTTCTTATTTTTAAAAGAATTTCCGAATCAAAAGCCAATCCGTTTTTTTTGGCGAGATATTGGCCTAAAAGAGCGGCCTGGTTAAAACCGCGCTCTCTTTGTTTTTTGGCGGCCAGAGGAACGGGGATTACCAAGCTGTTTTGGATTAAGAATTTTTCCGCTCTTTGGCTTAAAATTTCGCCCAAGGTTTCCGCCAGCGCGCCGGCTTGCCTGTATTTGAAAGCTCTTATCATTTTTTTAATCGCGGGATTTTTATAATCAGCCGCCCAAAAAACGCGGAGATTTTTTAAATTAAAAGAAGAAGCGCATTGGACGCAAAGTCCGGCGCCGTCTTGCCGGCAGGCAAAACAGCGGATTTCCGGAAAATCCAGCGAATCAAAGCAGTGGCCGCAAAAAAGCTCTCCGCTTCGGCCGCAACCAAAACATTTTTTAGGAAAAATAAGATCAAGGATTTCGTTAAACAGACTGATTATTTTAAGTTTTGGATTTAGCATTTTTTTGTTTACGGGGTGTGGATAATTTAGATATTGAATGTCCGGAAGTATGATATTATATATTTATACTATATAATATGCTGAATGGCGGAAAATTCTTTTTTCAACAGATTTTTATCGCGGTTTAATTTTGATCTTTGGCAAAAAAAAGGCGAAAGCATTTTGGGAGTTGATTTCGGCCTTTCTTCTTTAAAAATCGTCCAGCTTCGCAAAGAAAAAGAGAGGGCGATTTTAGAGACGTATGGCGAGCTTTCCACGGGCCGTTACGCCGGCATTGACGTGGGGCGGGCGGCGCTTCTTCCGGAAGACAAAAAAATGGAAATGCTGGAAGATCTTATGGGAGAATCGGGAACTAAGGCAAAAAGAGTGGTCAGTTCCGTTTCTCTTAAAAATAGTTTTGTGACGACGATTGAACTTCCAAAAATGTCGGATCGCGATCTGGTTCAAGCGATTCCTTACGAGGCAAGGCGCTACATTCCGGTGCCTATTTCGGAAGTGGAAATGGATTGGTGGGTGTTGCCGCAAGAATACAGCGCGGAAGACAGCGGGGCGGAAGATAAGAGATCGGACGACCGACTCAAAAAGGAGACGATTCAAGCGCTTTTGGTTGTCATTCATAAGGATGTTTTAACGCGCCAGCGTTCGCTTTTGGCGGGCGTTGATTTAAAATCAATCGCTTTTGAGGTGGAGATATTCAGCATGGTGCGGTCTTCTTTGGGGCGAGAATTAACACCCGTTCTTTTAATTGATTTAGGGGTTTCTTCCACTAAAATGGCCATTGTGGATTACGGCATTGTCAGAGCGGCTCACAGTTTGGATAAAGGTGGCCAGGACATCAGCGATATGCTCTCCCGTTCGTTGAGCATTGATTTTCCCCGCGCGGAAAAAATAAAAAGAGAAACGGGCCTGTCCGACCAGCCGGAGCATCGGGAGATAAGAGAAGTAATCAGCCCGATTTTGGATTATATTTTTTCGGAGGCGGCCGGCTTTTCCGCCGATTATCGCATCAGGCACGGCCGTTCCGTCAGTCGCGTGGCGCTGACCGGAGGCGGAGCGCTTCTGAAGGGAATAAAGGATTTTTCAATAAATAAATTCGGTTTGGAAGTCAATCTGGCCGATCCTTTCGCGAAATTGGAATATCCGGCTTTTTTAGAGCCGGCGTTTAAAGAAATCGGGCCGAATTTCGCGACAGCCGTCGGTTTGGCCTTAAGAGGGTTAAAATAATAATTAAAAATTTATATTTATTAAAATGGTTGAATCATCGTCTTTCATTTCTAAAACCGCTGTTCCAAATCCCTCCTATAATAAGGGGCGGGGTTTTAGTTTTTTGATCGTAGTTTCAGCGGTTATTTTTGTTATTTCTCTTGGTTTTTTGATTGGCGCGTGGTTTTATCGCGGCGTCTTGGAAAGCGATTTGCGGATTTTAACCGGAGATTTGGATAAAATTAAAAAAGAATTTGACCTTGTTTCTTTGGAAGATTTTTCTAAAACCGCCGTTTCCATAGAGACAGCCAAGGCTGTCCTGGACAATCATAAAGCTCTTTCCCGCGTTTTTGATTTTTTTGAGAAAAATACTTTGCCGGAAGTCAGATTTTTGAATTTCAATTATGAATTCGGGGAACAGCCGTCTTTGGCGTTTAGCGGAGAAGCAAAGGGTTTTTTGGCTTTAGCTCAGCAGATTTTAATTCTAAGAAAGAATGAATTTTTGAAAAATATATCGCTGTCCAATCTTTCTTTAAAAAAAGGAGGACTGGTCGGTTTTACCCTGACAATGATTTTGGATCCGAAATTCATTAAATACGGCCCTTAGCAAATTAAGTTTGTAAAAAATTAAATTTATGAAACAAGTCATAATCGCCATTATTTTTATCGGAGCGGCCGGAGGAATGTTTTTCGGTTGGAGCGTGCCAGTTACCGAAAATATCAAAAATCTGTCAAAAGACATCGGAGATTTGGAAGGCGTTTTGAGCCGTTTTTATGATTTAAGAAAATCTAAAAATGAATTGACGCAAGTTTATAATTCAATCAGCGCGCGGGATTACGATCGTATTTCTAAGATTGTTCCTTTGGCGGCCGGGGAAGGAGATTTAGTGCTGGAATTTCAAAATTTAGCGGAGGAAAACGGGCTTCTTCTCAAGAAAATTGACGTAAAATTCGCGATTGAAGGCGAAAAAAAAGCGATTATCCCCAAAGAAAAACCGCTGTATGAAATTGCGTCCGTATCATTGGCAATGGACGGTTCTTATAATTCTTTGAAATCTTTTCTTTCCAAATTGGAAAATTCTTTGCGCGTCATTGACATAAAGACGCTGTCATTTAACGCCGGGGAAAGCGATTTTTACGAGTTTAATATTTCCGCTCAGGCGTATTTTCAAAATCCCGTTAGAAACTTAAATAAATAAAATTATGATAAAAAATATTTTGATATCAATTTTGGTTATCGGGGCGCTGGCGGCGGCCGGCTTCTGGTATTTTAATTTTTCTTCTTCCGGCCAAATTGAAGTCGTGAAAAAAGATTTATCGGCGAACGAAGCGGCGGGCGAGCCGAGAGAATTGCTTAACGCGCTGGCAAAAATGCAGAAAATAAAAATAGATGTCGCCTTTTTTGAAAACTCTCTTTATAAAGGATTGATTAATTTGTCGCCGACCGTTGAAATTCCGGACGCAAAAGGGAGAAAAAATCCTTTTCTGCCGATAGAATAAACTTGATGAACTTGATAAATTTTATAACTTGATAAACTCAAATGGACATTAGATTTGCCGATCTTCTCGCGGAGAAAAATATCGTCTCCGGAGAAGAATTAAACAAAATAAAACAAGAAGCGGCTTCCCGGAGCGTTCCTTTGGAAGATATTTTTTTGGAAAAAGGATTTCCTGAAATTGAGATTTTAAAGGCGAAAAGCGAAGTTTTAGGAGTACCCGTAAAATCTTTAAAAAAAATCAAAATCCCTTTTGATATTTTAAAATTAGTGCCGGAGGAGTCCGCCAAACATTACTGGTTTGTCCCTTTTGGAATAAGCGAAGGAGTTTTAGAGGTGGGAATGGTGGATCCGTATGACATCACCGCCCGCGAGGCTTTAAATTTTATTTCCGCCAAGATCAATATGCCCTACAAGATTTTTTTGATCAGCAAGTCGGATTTTGAATCGGTGTTTGAAGAATATAAAGGCTTGGGCGGAGAAGTAACCAAGGCGCTGGGAGAACTGGAAAGCATGCTGGCGGAAGCGGAAAAAGCGGTGCCGAAAGAGACGCAAGAAAAACTTAGATTTGTTGAAGAAACGCCTGTTATTAAAGTAGTGGCGGTAATGCTTCGTCATGCCGCGGAAGGAAACGCTTCCGACATTCACATTGAACCCCAGCGCGACCATTTGAGAATAAGGTTCAGAGTGGACGGTATTTTGCATACCAGTTTAGTTCTGCCCTATAAGGTGCACGAGGCGATCGTTTCCCGCATAAAGATTTTAACCAATATGCAGCTTGATGAGAAGCGAAAACCGCAAGACGGCCGGTTTTCAGCCAGGATTGAAGACAGGGAAATTGATTTTAGAGTTTCCACTTTCCCCGCTTTTTTTGGAGAAAAAGTCGTCATCAGGATTTTGGATGTTGAAAGGGGAGTAAAAACGCTTGAGGAGGCCGGATTTTCGGGAAGAAATTTGGAAGAAATTAAAAAGGCGCTTAATCGTCCTTACGGCCTGATTTTAATTACCGGCCCGACCGGTTCCGGCAAGACGACTACGCTTTACGCGATGCTTCAGATTTTAAACCAGGAGAAAAGCAATGTGGTCAGTTTGGAAGATCCGGTGGAATATAATGTGGAAGGAGTCAACCAGTCCCAAGTAAGGCCGGAGATCAGTTATAGTTTTGCCAACGGCTTGCGTTCAATTTTGCGCCAGGATCCGGACGTGATCATGGTCGGCGAAATAAGGGATAAAGAAACGGCTCAATTGGCCATTCACGCGGCTTTAACCGGCCATTTGGTGCTTTCCACTCTCCATACCAATTCGGCCGTGGGAGTAATCCCCCGATTGGTTGACATGGGGGTGGATTCTTATTTAATCGCTCCCACTCTTATTTTAGCCATGGCTCAAAGATTAGCCAGAACTCTTTGTCCGGAATCGCGAAAGGAAATTCCGACATCCGGAAAGATAAAAGAGATTTTGGAAAAAGAAATGGCTGGAATTCCTCCGGAAATTAAAAAGAGCGTAAAAATACCGCCGAAGATTTATCAAGCGATACCCTCGGCTATTTGCCCAAAAGGGACCAAAGGGCGCGTCGCGGTAAGCGAAGTTATCGCGATTACGCCGGAATTGGAAAAAACCATTATTTCTGATCCGACCGAACCCAATATTATGAAGGCGGCGCGCCAGCAGGGGATGATTAATATGCGCGAAGACGGAATTTTAAAAGTCTTGGAAGGGAAAGTCGGGCTTGAAGAATTGGAAGAGATTATATAAAAAATGCAAAACGAAAAACGAAAAACGAAAAATACGGGGTTTACGATTTTGGAAATTTTGGTTGTTTTGGCGATCGGGGGCATGATCCTTTCCTTTGTTCTATTTGGCTACCGCGATCTTAAAGCCAAAAGCCGGGATTCCACGAGAGAGCACGACATAAAGCAAATTCGGAATTCGCTTGATCTTTATGTGAATAATGCCGGCGTTTTTCCTTGCGAAGGGGAAGGAGAAGTCATAGTCGGCGCTGATTCTTGCTTGAGAGACGCGCTTCTGGGGGTCGGAGTCATTCCCGCCCTGCCCATTGATCCTTTGGGAAAAATAAGCGGCGTTTGCGGCGATTCCAATTCTTATGTTTATTGCTATCAAGTTTTGGAGGATGGTTTTAGTTATCAAATAAGGTATAATTTAGAGACAGACAGTATTTTAGGCAAAACCAAAGGCTGGCAAACCACATCGCCTTAAACAAAAAATGTTCCAAAAAAAATATAAAATTTTTATAGTGGAAGACGATGATTTTCTTTTGGATATGTACGTAACAAAATTTCGCGGCGCCGGTTTTGAAGTGGAGATAGCCAAATCAGGCGAAGAGGCGCTGGAAAAGGCGCGGCAGGGTTATCAGGCGGATTTAGTTTTATTTGACATTGTGATGCCGAATATTGACGGTTTTGAGATGTTTAAGGTGATGAAGCGGGAAAAATTAATCCCCAAAGCCATTTTTGTCGTCCTTTCCAATTTAGGCGAAAAAAAAGACGTGGAAAAAGGAACGCAGATGGGGGTGGATGATTACATTGTCAAAGCGTATAATACGCCGACGGAAGTGACGGAAAAATTAAAAAATTTATTGGAAAATAAAATATGACAACTTCTAACGGGGTGAAAGATTACCAAAAAGAACTCGCGGATTTAATAATGATCGTGGCCAAAGAAGGCGCTTCCGATCTCCATATTTCAGTGGGGCGCCACCCTACGGTCAGAATTTCCGGCGAGCTTATCCCTTTGCTTAAAAAGCAGATATTAACGCCGGAAGACACCGCGGGGCTGATTTTCGCGATGCTTAAAGAAGATCGGCAAAAAGAACTTTTTGAAAAAAGAGAGATTGATTTTTCGTATAATTTTCAGGATAAAGTAAGATTTCGGGTTAATGCTTTCTACCAAAGAGGATTTTTGGGGATGGCTTTGCGGCTTATTCCCGTAGGGATAAAAGACATTAAATCTCTAAATCTGCCTGAAACTCTTTTGTCTTTCACCCGAAAAGGGCAAGGATTTTTCTTGGCGGTGGGTCCGACCGGACACGGCAAATCCACGACTTTGGCGAGCATGATTGACGTGATAAATCATGAGAGAGCCGAGCACATTATTACCGTGGAAGATCCCATTGAATACATATTTATTCAGGATAAATCAATTATTGACCAGCGCGAAGTCCAAAGCGACACTTACGATTTTAAGCGCGCTTTAAGGTCAATGTTCAGGGAAGACGTCAATGTAGCGATGATCGGAGAAATGCGCGACCACGAAACGATTTCCGCGGCGGTGACCGCCGCGGAGACCGGCCATCTTATTTTTTCTTCTCTTCACACCAATAACGCCGCCCAAACCATTGATCGCGTTCTTGATTCTTTTCCGCCGGCCCAGCAAAATCAGATTCGTTCCCAGCTGGCCAGCACCATCATCGGGATTTTTTCCCAACGTTTAATTCCTCGGGTTTCCGGAGGGCTTATTCCGGCTTACGAGCTTTTGATCGCCAACCACGCCGTCAGAAATTTAATTCGGGAAAATAAAGTTCATGAAATTGATATGGTCATTGAAACCAGCTCTGACGCGGGGATGATCAGTTTTAACCGTTCTCTGATGGAATTGGTCAGGCAAGGGGAGATTACGATGGAAAACGCGCTGGCTTATTCTTTAAATCCGGCCGCGCTGCAAGCGCTGTCTAAATAATAATTATGCTTTTTAATTATCAGGCCCGCACGCCGCAAGGGGAAATGAAATCAGGCAATATTGACGCCGCTTCCACGGAAGGCGCTCTGGCTTCTCTTCAGCGCCGCAATCTTATCGTGATTTCTTTGGAGTCGGCTGAAAAATCAATTCCTTGGCATAAGAGGGGTATTGATTTGTTTGAACGGGTTAAGATGCGCGATGTGGTCATCCTGTCCCGCCAGCTTTCCACGCTTTTTGAAGCTAAGGTGCCGGTGGTAGAATCTTTAAAAGTTCTTATCGCGGAAACCACCAATCCGCTTTTAAAAAAACGGCTGGCCGATGTTTTAGAAGACATTGAAAACGGCACTTCCATTTCCGAAGCTTTAGGCAAGCACCCCGAAATTTTTTCCAAATTTTATGTCAATATGGTCAAGTCCGGGGAAGAATCCGGAAAGCTGAATGAAGTTTTTTCTTATTTAGCCGATTATCTGGAACGTTCTTACGATTTAACCGTTAAAGCCAGAAACGCTTTTATTTATCCGGCTTTTGTTTTGACCGCTTTTACGGTGGTAATGATTTTGATGCTGGTCGTGGTTATTCCGCGGCTTTCAACTATTTTGACTGAAACCGGCCAGGCGATTCCTTTTTACACAAAAGTTATCATCGCTTTCAGCGAGTTTTTAAGGGATTTCGGCGTTCTGCTTTTGGTTTTTTTGGCGATCGGCGTTATTTTTTTCTGGCGTTATCTTCAGACCGGCGCGGGCCGAATGGCTTTTTCCCGCTTTCAATTGTCCATTCCCATCGGTGGCGAGCTTTACAAAAAACTTTATTTGGCGAGAATGATGGATAATCTGCAGACTCTTTTAGTGGGCGGCGTTTCCGTGGTGCGCGCTCTGGAAATTACTTCAGACGTGGTGGGCAACGAAGTTTACACGGCGATTCTGAAAGACACCATTTCCATGGTTAAATCCGGCAGCCCGATTTCCGAGGCGCTTTCCCGCTATAAGGAAGTCCCGTTGCTGGTGTCCCAATCCGTGAAAATCGGCGAAGAAACCGGCAAGCTGGATTTTATTTTAAGTACGATTGCGCGTTTTTACCGCCGGGAAGTGGATAACGCCGTGGATAATATCGTCAGCTTGATTGAACCGGTAATGATTATTCTTTTGGGGCTGGGAGTCGGCGTTTTGGTCGCCGCCATTCTTGTGCCGATTTACAACATTTCAACGGGATTTTAAATTTTTAGTTATTCACACTTTTTATTCGAAAAAAAACGAATTATAATGTATTATAATAGTGATAAACAAGGTCGATAAAAAAGAAAATTAAAATATATACGCGTATATGTTTTTAAGAAAAAATAAAGGTTTTACGCTTATTGAGCTTTTAGTGGTCATTGCCATTATCGGCATTCTGGCTTCGGTGGTGCTCGCTTCTTTGAATACCGCGCGCAAAAAGGGCCGCGATGCTCGCCGGGTGGCGGATATCAAGCAAATTCAGCTTGCTTTGGAGCTGTATTTTGACGCCAATAAAGAATATCCGGATGTTCTTCTCACTAAATTAAATCCCACTTATTTGCCGGCCGTGCCCGATGATCCTTTGACAGGCGCTTATTTATACGACGCTTACACTACTTCAACCAATCCTCCGGTGGCGGGAGATGATTGCACTGAAGCCAGCGAGATGTGCCTTTCTTACCATTTGGGCGCTGATCTTGAAGAAAATACCAATCCGGCTTTGAATTCTGATATGGACGCTGACGGGAATACCGTTGACGGGCCGGATGCCGACGGATGCGCCGATGCTTCAGGGCGCTATTGCTACGATGTCAGGCCGTAATTTATTCGGCGATTTCCGGTATTTTAAAACCCCCCGCCATGGCGGGGGGTTTTGTATTTGCTAAATAACGAGTTATCATTTAATTAATGACGGGAATTTTAATTTTTATTCTTGGATTAACAGTGGGGAGTTTTTTGAATGTGTTGATTTTACGATTGAATACCGGAGAATCCGTCGTTCGGGACCGTTCGCGTTGTCTTGCTTGCGGCTCGGAATTGAAGTGGTTTGAACTTATTCCGATTTTTAGTTTTTTAATTCAGATCGGCCGATGCCGGACTTGCAAAAGCAGAATATCTTGGCAATATCCGATCGTGGAGCTGGCCGCGGCCTTGATTTTTTATGCTTTGTATTTGAAATGGCTGGCTGTTTGGCCGCCGAATATCCCGCTATTCCTTTGGTGGCTGGCTTTCTGGTCAATTTTCTTAACGCTGGCGATTTATGATTTTCATCATAAAATTTTGCCCGATGTTTTGGTTTATTCTTTGGGGGTTATTGCGGTTTTGGGCGGAGCGGTTTTCTCAAAAAAAGATTTTTGGACGGCTTTGGCGATCGGGATGCTGTTTTTTCTGTTTTTCGCCGGTCTTTGGCTGGTTTCCAAAGGAAAATGGATGGGGTTGGGCGACGCCAAGTTATTTTTCATTGTCGGCGTATTTTTCGGCTGGCCTTTGGCGCCGGAGGCGATGTTTTTTTCTTTTTGGCTCGGAGCTATAATAAGCGGTATAGCGATTTTTTTTAAAAGGTCGTTAAATTTAAAAAGCGAGATCCCTTTCGGACCGTATATTTTTTTAGGATCAATAATCGCTTTTTTCTGGGGGGATCTTATTTTTTCTTGGTATTTAAAAATAATTTTTAATCTATAAAAATGAACGTTAAACAAGCTATTCTCTGGATTTTTGCGGGAGCAATTATTATCGGCGGATTGTCTTATTTTGGCTTATCGCCGCGAACCGGACAATTTTCTTTAAATTCGGACAGCGCTGAAAACGAAGAAGGAAGATATATTCTGGTGCTTGATTACGGCAATGGAAAAATAAGAAAATTCAGCGGTGAAATGGGAGCGGAAACAACCAGAGCGTGGAATTTGCTTCAGCAGGCCTCGGCCCAATCGGCGGTGCCGGTTGAAATTGAAGACGGATTTCTTCCCCGCTCCATTGATGGAGTAAAAAACTCCGAACAAGGCAAATGGATTCTGTATGTGAACGGAACAAGACAGACCAGCGGCCCTTTTGAAGTAATGGTCAAGCGGGGGGACACGGTGGAATTTAAATATGAAAAATAAAGGATTCACGATTATAGAAATGCTGATTACGATGGGGGTGTTCGCGTTAATCAGTTCTATGGTTTTGGCGAATTATCCCAGATTTTCCGAGCGGCTGACTTTGGAACAAACCGCCCAAAAAATCGCCCTGTCTTTCCGGGAGGCAAAAATAATTTCTTTAACGGTCGGAGAATTTAAAGTTGGAACAGAATCTTTTTTTCCCGGGTATGGCGTGCATTTTGACGCCAGCGGAAACGGAGACGATAAAAGATATTTGATTTTTTCCGATCTTGACGCCAATAAAAAATATATAGAGTCCGATGATGGAGAGAAAGATGTTTTTATAATCCAAAGCTCTGCTTTTATTTCCGGAGCTTGTTTTGGAGAAGAAAATGATGAGAGTTTAGGCCAGTGCGAGGTTTATAATCAAGCAAAAATTTTAGATGTTGTTTTTACGAGGCCAAAGCCCAGCATTGATTTTTATGACGGAGACAGAAGCCAATGGCGGAATGAGCAGAATGTCAGTATTTTTGTCGTTAATCCCGAAAGCGACGTTAAAAAAATAATTATCTGGAAAACCGGGCAGATAACGGTGAAATAATTTAAAATTATGAGTCAAAAATCAGGAATCAAGCCAAAAAATAAATTCGGCGGGTTTAGTTTATTGGAAACTCTTGTGGCTTTGGCAATTTTGAATGCCGCCATTTTGGGGCCAATTACTTTAGCCATCAGCAGTATTCGTTCGGCCAGTTTGTCTCATAACATCGCCGTTGCTTCTTTTTTGGCCGAGGAAGCGGCGGAATTGGCGCGCGCCAAGCGTGAAGAAAATATTTACGCGGCCGGCAATTGGCTGGCCAATCTTGACAGTTGCGCGGTCGGCAGTCCCTGCCGTATTTCAATGGCCGCGAACGGCGAGATCAGCGTTGTTTTTTGCGGCGGATCGTGCGCGCCGCTTAATTATGATTCCGATACCGGTTTGTATTGGTATGAAAGCGGAGATGCTTCAATTTTTACCAGAACTTTCACGATTGAGGAAATAGAAAATGAAAAAGAAGCGAAAATCTTGGTGACGGTAAGCTGGAAAGAGCGTTTTTTGGGCGGCGATAAAAATGTCCGGCTGGAAAGTCGTCTTTTTAATTGGCATTAAAATAAAAAAATGAAAAACGCAAAACGAAAAACGCAAAATACCGGTTTTACTCTTCTTGAAATGATCGTGTCTTTGGGAGTTTTTTCCACGGCGATTTTGATTATTTTAGGGTCTATTTTGTCTATCAGCGATGCCCAGAAAAAAACGATCAGCCTTCAGTCCGTTGAAGACAATTTGCGTTTCGCTGCGGACGCGATGTCCAGAGAAATCCGCACCGGCTCCGTTTACAATTGCGAGGGGGGAAGTTCGGCATCCGATTGTCCGGCGGGATCGCCGATTTTCGCTTTTGACTCCATTGAGGGAAACAGAATTATTTACCGTTGGAACGCCGTCAATAAAAGTATTGAGGAGTCGGAAGATAACGGTTCAAGTTATTATCCGATAACCGGCAGTAATTTAAAAATAGAAAACCTAACTTTTCGCGTTTTTGGAGCGGAATTTCTTGACGGCAAACAGCCGCGGGTAACGATGACGATAAAAGCGTTCGCCGGCGAAGAAAAAGCCAAAACCCGTTCTGAATTCAATATTCAAACGACTGTCGCTCAAAGGGAGTTAGATTCATAATTATGCTAAGACCGATAAAAAACAAAGGGATAGCGCTTTTATTTTCAATTTTAATGCTAAGCATGGTTTTTACCGCCAGTTTGGCGATTTTTCAGATTATTTTCACCGGACTGAAACTTTCCGAAAGCGTGCGCGATTCCCAGCTCGCTTATTATGCCGCGGATTCAGCCGTGGAATGCGCTCTTTATGTGGATTTGGAAAGCGAAGAATTCGGCCAGTCGGGAAAACCGAAAGTGCAGGATGACTGCTCGGGCGTTGATTCGAACGATATTGAAAAATTTCAAGGCAGCTGGGCAAACGGCGCTGTTTTTATCGTGAATTACGACAATGGCTCTTGCGCGAATGTGACGGTGGATAAAACCGGAAGCGGGGGATTTGGAACATTTATTTCCGCTTTGGGATTTAATGTTTGTCAAGACACGCCGAGAAAATTTAATCGCAGTTTGGAAGTGAAATATTAATTTTTTATGAATAAGTCCGAAATTAAAGCTCGCGTAGAAAGGCTTAAAAAAGTCATCAATTACCATCGTCATCTTTATCATGTTTTGGACAGGCAGGAAATTTCCGACGCGGCGCTGGATTCTTTAAAACACGAATTAAAAAAACTTGAAGATGATCATCCGGATTTGATAACGCCCGATTCTCCCACGCAAAGGGTCGGCGGCCAGCCGCTGAAAAGTTTTAAAAAAGCGGTTCATCGCGTTCCGATGCTTTCTCTGGAAGATATTTTTGAGGAAAAAGAATTTTTTGATTGGCTGGAACGGATAAAAAAGAAAGAGCCGTCTTTAATTAAACCAGCGCTTTTCGCGGAAAAAAAATACGATGGCTTGGCTTTAAGTTTGCTTTATAAAAACGGCGTTTTGAAAAAAGCGGCGACGCGCGGAAACGGCGAAACAGGCGAGGATGTGACTCAGAACGCCAAAACCATTGAGGCTATTCCTTTGCGATTGGAGTTGATGTTAGCATTGGATATTGATAAAAAAAAAGCGGAAGCCGCCGTAAAATCCGGTGTTTTGGAAGTGCGGGGGGAAGCGTTGATCAGTAAGAAAGAATTTGATCGCATCAATAAAGAACAAAAACAGCGGGGCGGACAGATATACGCCAATCCCCGCAATTTAGCCGCCGGCTCTATCCGTCAGCTTGATTCCCGAATTACGGCGTCAAGAAAACTTGATTTCATCGCTTACGATTTGATCGCCGATCTTGGACAGAAAAAACATTCGGAGGAACATAAAATTTTATCCGTCTTGGGATTTAAAACCGATCCGGAAGCAAAAATACTTGAACAGCCGGAACAGATTTTCCCGTTCCGAAAAAAAACAGAGAAAGAACGGAATGAGCTGCCTTATGAAATAGACGGTTTGGTGGCGGTGGTGGATGACAATGTTTTGTTTAAAAAACTCGGCGTGGCGGGCAAGGCGCCGCGGGCGGCCGTTGCTTTCAAATTTTCTCCTTTGGAAGCGGCCGCCAAAGTTAAAGACATAATTATTCAGGTGGGGAGGACCGGCGTTTTGACGCCGGTGGCGATTTTAGAACCGATAAAAATCGGCGGAGTGACGGTTAGCCGCGCCACGCTTCATAATGAAGATGAAATCAGGCGGCTGGAATTAAAAATTAACGATACGGTCATTGTCGGCCGGGCCGGAGACGTAATTCCAAACATAAAAAAGACGCTTAAGGCTTTAAGAAGCGGTAAAGAAAAAGATTTTGAAATGCCGAAAAAATGTCCGGTTTGCGGCCAGCCGGTCAAACGCGAAAAATCCGGAGCGATCCACCGCTGTGAAAATAAAAAATGCCAGGCGCGCTCTTTGAGACAGCTTTATTATTTCGTTTCCAAGCAGGGTTTTGACATTGAAGGTTTGGGGCCGAAAACCATCAATGCTTTATTCGGACAGGGCCTTATTCAGGACGCGGCCGATCTTTTTTCCTTAAAAGAAGGCGACCTTGCGCCGCTTGAACGTTTTGCCGAAAAGTCGGCTCAAAATATCATTAAATCCATTGCTTCCAGAAAAGAAGCGGGATTCGCGCGATTTATCCGTTCTTTGGGAATCCTCAATGTTGGAGAAAAAACCGCTCAAGATTTGGCCGATTATTTCGGCTCTCTGAAAAAACTGGAAAAAGCCGGCCGCCAGGAGTTGGAGAATATTCCCAATATCGGAGAAGCGGTGTCTCAAAGCATTTATGATTGGTTTCGCGACCCTTATTGCCGGTCATTCTTAAAAAAATTGCTTAAAAATGTTAAAATAAAAAATGTCAAAACGAGAAAATCCGGCAAACTTAAAGGTTTGACTTTCGTCTTAACCGGAACATTAAGGAATTTAAGCCGCGATGAAGCCAAAGCTAAGATTTATGAGCTTTCCGGGAATGTTTCGGAAGCTGTTTCCAAGAAAACCGATTATGCGGTGATTGGGAAAGAACCCGGGTCAAAACTGGCTAAGGCCAAAAAACTGGGAGTTAAAATTTTAAATGAAACAGAATTTTTAAAATTGATTAAAGATTGATTCAAAATTCAAAATTGGAAATTAAAAATTATAAAATAAAAATAATTCATGGATATTCAAAAATTAGCTCAATTAGCGCGGATAAAACTGGATAAAAAAGAACGGGAATCTTTTGGCAAAAATTTGGAGTCTGTTTTGGATTATATCGGAAAATTGAAAGGGGCAAAAATAGATAACGCGCCGGAATCGGCTTATATTTTGGCCGCGGAAAATGTTTTCCGTCCTGACGAACCGCCGAAAGAACCGTTCGGGAATCCGGCGGAATTATTGGAAGCGGCGCCGAAGAAAGAAAGAGGATTCGTGAAAGTTAAGAAAATTTTTAATGGCTAAAATTAATTTATCGGAATTATCAATCGCTAAAGTCAGAGAGCTTTTGCTTTCCGGCGATTTTTCCAGCCGCGAGCTGGTGGAAATTTATCATCAGCAGATAAAAGAAAAAGACAAAGACATCCGCGCTTATCTGGAAATTTTTCAGGACGTTTACGAACAAGCCGAAAAACTGGACAAGCGCGTTAAGGGGGGAGAATCGCCGAAAGAACTTTTTGGCGCGCCGTTCGCCGTTAAAGACAACATTTTAATCAAGGATAAAAAAGCCGGCGCCGCTTCCAGAATTTTAGAATCTTATCGCGCCTCTTATGACGCTTTTGCGATAAAAAAACTTCGCGCGGCCGGCGCGCTATTTTTGGGCCGGACTAATATGGATGAATTCGCGATGGGGTCTTCCTGCGAGAATTCCGCTTTTGGCCCGACCAAAAATCCTTACGATTTGGAACGGGTTCCCGGCGGCTCTTCCGGCGGTTCAGCCGCGGCGGTCGCCGGCCAAATGTGCTTGGCGGCGTTGGGGTCCGATACGGGCGGTTCTGTGCGCGAGCCGGCCGCTTTTTGCGGGATTGTCGGATTAAAGCCCACTTATGGCGCGGTTTCGCGCTTCGGCCTGATCGCGATGGCCTCTTCTCTTGACCAGATCGGCCCTTTGGCTAAAAATATTGATGATGCCGAAGCGATTTTTAACGTCATCAAAGGCCGGGATCCGAAAGATTCCACTTCCTCGGATTATGAAATAAAAAAATGCGGCGCCAAACCGCGGGTGGGCGTGCCCAAAGAATTTTTTTCTCTCAAGGAAAAAGGGAAAGAAGGAATTGATCAGGATGTTTCCGCGGCGATAAACCGGGCGGTAGAAATATTTCGTTCTTTGGATTGCGAAGTAAAAGAAGTTTCCTTGCCTTCAAGCGAATACGCTCTGGCTTGCTATTATATCGTTATGCCGGCCGAAGTATCTTCCAATTTGGCGCGTTACGACGGCGTTCGTTACGGCCGGCGCGCCGAAGGCGAAATTTTGGAGGAAATTTACGCCAAAACAAGGGGAGATTTTCTCGGCAAGGAAGCGCGCCGCCGCGTTATTCTTGGAACCTACGTTCTTTCCGCTGGTTATTATGACGCTTATTACGGCCGCGCGCAAAAGGCGCGCCGGCTGATAAAAAAAGATTTTGAAAGAGTTTTTGAAGAAGTTGATGTTTTGCTTTCTCCGACGACGGCCGCGCCGGCTTTTAAACTCGGAGAAAAAGCGTTTGATCCTTTGGCGATGTATCTTTCGGATATTTTTACGGTTTCCGCCAACTTGGCGGGCGTGCCGGCTTTGGCGCTTCCTTTTGGCCGGACGAGCGGAAAAAACGGAGAAAAAAAACTGCCGATCGGCATTCAATTGATGGCACCCTGGTTTTACGAAGGAACTTTATTTGAAACAGGAAAACTTTTAGAAAAAAATATATGAACGAAATATCTTTAGAATCTTTTTTGTCGGGATTTAAAATTTTTTCTTTCATCGTTTCTTTTATTTTGATTGCCGTGATTTTTTACAGTCTGGTGAAAATTTTTAAGATTCTTTCCAAGAGACATCTGGCTGATTTTTTTGATGTTTGGAGCGAGTATCCGGCAGAAGCGAGAAATTCCCGCTGGCAGGAAGTAAAAAACAGGCTGAAATCGAAAAACGCTTCTGATTGGAAATTCGCCATTTTGGAAGCGGACGGCATTTTAGACGACGTGATGAAAAAAATCGGCTATCCCGGAGCCAATTTGGGCGAACGGCTGGTAAACATTGAACCGAGCGATTTTGATTCTTTGAGCGAAGTTTGGGAAGCGCATAAAGTCAGAAACCGTCTTGCTCACGAAGCCGCTGATTTTAAGCTTTCCAAAGAAAGAGCCGAAGAAGTGGTCGCACTTTACGAAAAAAGCCTCAAAGAACTGGAATATATTTCGTAATTCAAAGTGAACATAAAATGAAAACAGAAAATTTTTTCAAGCGGATCCAAAATGATTTTAAGAAAGCGGCGGCAAAAAATAATACCGCCGCCGCTTTGGTCGCGAAACTGCTTACTTTTGACCGGAGTCTGGCGTTTGACGTTTCGTTTCAGAAAAAAAACGGAAGCAGTCGGACCGTAAAAGGGTATCGGGTGCAGCATAACAACATTCTCGGCCCTTACAAAGGAGGATTGCGCTATCATGCCGATGTTTCAATGGATGAGATAAAGGCGCTTTCTTTTTTAATGACGTTTAAAAACGCCGTGATCGGCGTGCCGTTCGGCGGCGGGAAAGGAGGAATAGCGATTGACCCCAAAGCATTAGACGAACGAGAGCTGGAAGAGATGACCAGATCTTTTGCCCGTCAGCTCGCTCCGCATATCGGTCCTGAAAAAGACGTTCCCGCGCCGGATATGAATACCAATTCAAAAATAATGGCGTGGATTGCCGATGAATATGGCAAAATAACCGGCCGGCCGGCACCCGCCGTGGTTACGGGCAAACCGATTGAACTGGGCGGATCCGAAGGGCGCCTTGAAGCAACGGGTTACGGCGGAACGTACGCGCTTCTCGCGATTTTGAAATTTTTGAAGAAAAAGCCGGAAAATTTTACGGTTGCCATTCAAGGTTTCGGCAATGTCGGGCAGCACGCAGGGAAGTCATTGCGGCAAAACGGGTTTAAAGTCGCCGCGATTTCCGATTCAAAAGGCGGAATTTATGTTCCGGACGGTATTTCCGATTCCGATATTAAGGCATTGGTAGAATACAAAGCCGAAACGGGAAATCTTTTCAATAAGCGGATGATGGGGCAAATGATAGCGCCGGAAGAAGTATTGACGCTTCCGGTTGATATTATCGTCCCGGCGGCCCTTGAGAATGTAATTCATAAAGGTAATGTCCGTGGCATCCGCGCCGGGATTATTCTTGAAATGGCAAACGGTCCGACAACAAGCGAAGCGGATAAGATTCTCGTTGAAAATGGCGTAATGATTATTCCGGATATTCTCGCTAACGCCGGCGGAGTCGCGGTAAGTTATTTTGAATGGTTTCAAAATATGCGTAATGAGAGATGGACGAAAAAAGAAGTTTTTTCAAAATTAAAGAAAAAAATGGAACAGGCCGTAAATGACGTTTATAAAATTCATCGCGAAAAAAAAGTTACGCTGCGCGAAGCGGCGTATATGCTGGCGCTGGAAAGAATCCAAGCCAAATGGTTAAAAAAATAGTTTATTATGGATATTTTTTCGCATGGCCTCTGGGCCGGAGCCGCCTATAAAGCGATAAATAAGAGAGTAAAAAAACCGCTTAATGTCCTACTGGCCGGTTTTTGGGGGATATTCCCCGATTTATTCGCGTTTACGATTCCGTTTGTCTGGCTGTTTTGGAATTTAATTTTCGGAGGATTAAATTTTTCCGATATTCCCCGGCCCGAAGAAGTTGAGCCGGTTCAAAAAGACGTGTTCCCGGTTTTTCGTTTGGCTTCAATGCTCTACAGCATCAGCCACAGCGCGATTATTTTTCTCGCCGTTTTTGGGATAATTTATCTTGTTTTTCGGCGCCCGATTTGGGAACTTGGCGGATGGTTTATTCATATTATTTTTGATATTCCGACGCACTCGTATAAATTTTATCCGACGCCGTTTCTCTGGCCGTTCTCTGATTGGACTTTTAACGGATTTTCCTGGGGGACGTTGCGGTTTCTCATCCCGAATTACGCGGCAATAATTATTATTTATCTGCTTCTTCGTAATAA
>ERZ1292623.728-Hain-H51-01um-R1-728-length-33872-cov-11_pt1 | contig 33872 bp, 41 predicted proteins | sample MGYA00564398_ERZ1292623 | MGnify/ENA primary metagenome ERZ1292623 (study PRJEB36523, sample SAMEA6512633) | groundwater metagenome | collected 2019-01-07 | study: AquaDiva: Metagenomics assemblies of 32 groundwater samples
TATTTTTCTGAAACAAAAACTTTGTATCGCGTGCCGGAATGGGCCGGAGAAAAACTCTCATCTTTAAGAAAATCAAGTATATTTTTTAATTGTTCAATTCTATATATCAGTTTGTCCATTAAGTTAAGCTGGGGTAGTATGAATGTGAAATCTACAAACTGGGTTTCGGCAAACTCCATTCACATTTACTTCTCCATTAACAGCAAAGTTAAATTGTTTCTCTTCACAAACAGGACATAGTACTATGCCCCAACTTTTTCCGTACTCTTTAATAGTTTCTAAAACTTTCCGAACATCTTTCACATATTTATCGACTTCGGGTTTACTATTTAGATATCCTTGAACCCAAAGATCAGTAGTTACCCTACCGGCTGAAGTCTCTTTGTAAAGTATTTTTTGTTCATTTAAAAGTTTCTCCCAATATTGACGAGATTTCCCGAATCTTTCGGCTATGTCTCGTGAAGACATAACCCTTGCGTTAAAAGGGATATAACCTAATTCTTCCATGCTTTCGTAACAAGCTTTAATAGCATCGGCGATAATTCTTCCTTTTTCATTACGAGTAAATTTCCCCTCTAAATCTACTCCTAAACTAAGAGTGCCACCGCTGCTAGTGTTCGCATGCCAGTAAATTTTCTGGTCTTTATTTTCCATTAAACCTAGTTTATCACAACAGGTTTCCTTTGGCAACCTATTTATTGTGGATAAAAATGAGACACTCTGGTATCCTTTTTATAGTGTCTCATTTGCTATATTTTATACCCCGACCCGAGTGCCTTAAATTACGCTTGGGATTGAACCCCTGGAAACCCTTGTAACACTTGGAGATTCCGGGTACTTAACCCGAGTGGCCCGTTTGCAAACCAAAAACAGCCCTGAGTTTATCGATGGGCTGTTTTTGGTTTGCAAACGGTGTATTCTTGAAATAGCTCGAACGGAATTCTGCCCTCGCCGCGCAAAGCGCGGCTCGGAATGGGCGGACGGGCAAAATGAATTAAAAAGCCGAGAGTATTAACAATTTCAAGTTTTTAATTGAGTTAAGTATAACTCAATTCAGTAAATTTTTCAATAATTTCAAATTGAAAAATTCACTGGCTTTGGCGGCAAATTCTCGCTCTTTGAATTATAAAAAAGAAAATGCTCGCCGTTCATTTCCGACCGGCGAGCTGATGGATTGGCGACGTACCATTTGGAGCGATGAGCTACGCCGCTCGTTTCTTCTCGGCGCGCACTTCGAGTCCACGGACGATTACATACGCAATCATCGTGAAAACGAAGAATGCGAGAAGTAGTGTCGTGACTCCTTGTAAAGTCTCGATGACTGTCTCGTACATGTTGAGCATCATGTGAGGCATATCCAGCGGCTCTCGTTTAAGAAACTCCGAGTCCACTCGGATGTATTCCCGAAGGCGACTGACAGGAGCGCCATAGGAAATTCCCATCACGTAGATTCCCAGTGAGACGTATTTCTGCCAGGCACCGGCCAGGTCACCCACGATCTTTCCCAAGATTTCGGAGACGGGCTTTCTCATAGCCCTCTCGACCACGAACGAGGTTGCCACGGCCAATACGAACGTTCCCAGAATCAAGGCAAAGAACATACTATCCTCCCTGTTTTGAACTACTTTAACTACCGAGATACACACTATAGCACTTCTGACTGTTGGTCAAGTAGCGGTAGCTAAACCAAAAACAGAAACCCTTTCAATTTTTTTAACTACAAAACCATGAAATACATAATATATGCGAGAAAAAGTACGGAAAGTGAGGAAAGGCAGGTGCGCTCGATTGAATCCCAGATTTCTGAATTGCGAGAATTTGCCGCCAAAGAAAAACTTGAAATTGTTGCCTCGCTTTGCGAGGCCCAAACTGCCAAAGAACCTGGGCGAATGAAATTCGCAGAAATGTTGTCATTTTTGGAGCAAGGAAAAGCAGATGGAATTTTGAGTTGGAATCCTGATCGTCTCGCCCGAAATTCCATAGACGGAGGACAGATTATCTACCTATTGGACACAGGAAAGATTAAAGACTTGAAGTTTCCTACTCACTGGTTTGAGAATACGCCACAGGGGAAATTTATGCTAAACATTGCCTTCGGGCAAAGCAAGTATTATGTAGATAACCTTTCGGAGAACATTAAGCGTGGGCATAGAGCAAAACTTCGTAAAGGAATCTGGCCTAGCTTTGCCCCATTTGGATATACGAACAATCATAAAACACGAGATATTGATTTAGACATCGAAAAAGCTCCGCTAGTCCGAAAGGGTTTTGAGCTGTATTCAACTGGAAAATATACACTCAAACAGATAGCTAAAGTCTAGAAAGACATCGGACTGCGGAGCTACAAAGGCAATGTTCTTGCAGTTTCCTGTGTCCAGCGAATTCTAAAATCAACTTTCTACTATGGAATTTTCGAGTTCAAGGGCGAGACATATCAGGGTTCGCACAAGCCGTTAATCTCAAAGAAACTTTTTGATATTTGCCAAGAAGTGATGAAAGATCGCGGACATATTATGACGAGAAAAGCTGAAAACACTTTTCCATTTCGCGGATTACTCACTTGCGGAGAATGTAGCTGTATGATTACCGCCGAAACACAAAAAGGACATAACTATTATCGCTGTACGAAAAAGAAAAGTGTTTGTTCGCAAAAATATGTCCGCGAAGAATTGTTAACCGAGCAAGTGAAAAGTTTTCTTCAAAAAGTTTCTTTGCCGAGCCAAGACACCGAAAAAGTTTTGCGCGAGTTAGACAAAGACGAGCAGAAAGCAAGAGAGGATAGTTTAGCTTTGGTTAGTGGTATGAAAAATGATTTAGCAGAAATTGAAACAAGATTAGATAAATTGCTTTCTGCCTATCTCGACGAAGTAATTTCCGAGGAGGAATATCTCGCGCAAAAACAAAAAATGATTGACCAGAGAGTAGGGCTGAAAGAAAAAATCCACGAAATCGAGGACAAAGGTGTGTCTTGGCTCGAACCGGCTCGTGCTTGGGTTAAATTCTTGAATCAAGCGGATATTCTGCTTTCCTCTGGGGACAAATCTGAAATGACAACATTTCTAAAACAAATCGGCTCGAACCATATTTTGTTTGATAAATCCTTTTCCTTTTCGCCCAAAAAACCCTTTCAAATCCTAGCCGAGCGGCGGCAAAGCCGTCGCTCGGTTGAGCTTGATTTCTTGCAAAATTCCAATTGGCGGAGACGGGAGGACTCGAACCTCCAAGCCCGTTAGGGCGCCGGTTTTCAAAACCGGTGCATTAGCCGTTCTGCCACGTCTCCAAAACTACAAGATTTTATCAGTTTTTCCGCCGATTTGCAATTTTTGTTTAGATAAGGTATGATATCTTTACCTGTTATTTGCGTCTCATTTATTGGGTGCGCGTTAGTCGAGAGCAGGAATTAAAAAAGTACAAATTGGAGAAGCAAGTGAAGTTTAAAACTAGCTGCGCATCCATTTTGTTATTAAGTGGCTAAGAGACTTTATGTAGGAGGTCTTCCTTACGAAACCACCGATGACGAGTTAAAGGATCTCTTTTCCGAAGCTGGAACAGTTGATTCGGCCAAAATTGTGACCGACAAGTATTCTGGCAGGAGCCGGGGATTCGGATTCGTTGAAATGTCTTCTGACGAAGAAGCCATGAAAGCGATCGAATCAATGAACGGCAAGCAGATCGGAGAAAGATCCATTACCGTCAATGAAGCCAAACCAATGGGAGAAAGAACAGAAAGGAGAGGAGGTTTTGGAGGCGGCCGAGGCCGTGGCGGCTTTGGCGGCGGTTCGAGAGGTGGTTTTGGAAGACAGTACTAAATTAGCAAATAGCGAATAGCGAATTGCTAAAACCAAAACTAAAAACAGCCCGAGCGGGCTGTTTTTGGTTTGCAAACGGCGGGTGTGAGACTCGAACTCACAAGACTCCTTTCGAAGTCGCGGATTAGCAATCCGCTGCGATACCATTACGCGAACCCGCCAGATTTCAAAATATTAACTTAATTCAGATATTTTTTCAAATCATTTTTTGTTCGCCTTTCTGGGCGAACCCGGGGCATTTTTACGGCAAGGCCGGTACGCTTGTCTAAAATGCCCGTGAGAGTGCTATTCATAGCACTCTCACCCTCTCGCAATCGCAAGGCCGGTGATCTCGCTGGCTCCGGCTTCTTTTAAAACCTTGGCGCATTCAGCCATTGTTGAGCCGGTGGTATATACATCGTCGATCAAGAGAACTTTTTTGCCGGAAACGAGCCAGGGCTTGGAGCAGGCATAAGCATTTTTTAAATTTTTCAGCCGTTCGCTTTCCTTTAATTTGGCTTGGTCTTTTGTCGCTTTGCTTTTTACTAAAGAATCAGCAGCCATTTCAAGATTCAGGAACTGGGAAATTTTGGAGGCGATCAATTCAGACTGATTGTAGCCTCTCTGGTTGTATTTTCTCCGGTGAAGCGGCACCGGAATCACGAGGTAATCGTTTAAATCCAGCTTCCCGTTGATTTTTCCAAGATAGCGGGACATTAGACGCCCGAGCGGCTCTTCCAGTCCTTGTATGAATTGGTATTTGAAGGCTTTGATCACTCTTTGAATAGCCGGGTCTTTGTAGGAGTAGGGATGGAATAAGCGGTCTAAATAGAACTTAGTTTCGGTATTGGAAATTATAAGACGGCAGGAAAAACAAAGCGCGCCGTCAGCGGTTTTGGCTTCGCAAAGGGGGCAGTAAAAATCCAGAGAAGGGGAAAGGAGTTTCAGACAGTCAGTACAGATCAACTTGTTTTTCTTTTTGGATTCGGTTTCTTTTCTGCAGGCCGCGCATTTTAAGGGAAAGAGAAGTTCCAAGGCATAATCTTTGACTGATGTTAATAACTTGAATGCCATATCAATTACTTTGAAGTATAATATAGATAAATTTCAATTTTCAATTCACAGTTTTAAATAAAATTCAAATGTTTTAAAATTTAAAATTTTAATTTTGAGTTTTTAAGATATGGCCTTATTTGGTTCTAAATCAATACTAGGAGTAGATCTTGGGACAGCCGGAATAAAGATAGCAGAACTTTCTAACTCGGGGGATCGTTTTGATCTGAAAAATTATGGGATAATAGATTTTCTGGCTAAAGAAGGCTCTAGCCCCAAGCTTAGCGATGATATTCTTATTGCCGGGTTGAAAGATTTAATTGCCCGCACTAGGCCTTCGACCAAAGACGCGGTTGCTTCCATATCCTCATTTTTGACTTTTACGACAGTCATTGAAATGCCCTATCTTTCGGCAAAAGATCTGGAAAAAGCCATTCCCTTCGAAGCCAGAAAATATATTCCTATTCCTCTTTCGGATGTGGTTTTAGACTGGTCAATCATTAATGTCGGAGGGCAGTCTAATCAGACTCCCAATGTCGAGGTCTTTTTAGCCGCCGTCCCCAAGAATGAAGCCGAGAGATACAAAAATATATTCACTTCGGCCGGGCTTAATATAAAAGCTCTTGAACTTGAAAACATTGCCATAATCAGAGCTTTATTAGGAGACGATAAATCTCCTTTAGCCATTATTAATTTAGGAGGCAGAAGCACTTCCATATTGGTCGTTGATAAAGGTTTTGAAAGGGTTTCCAGAAATTATGAATTGGGTGGTTTTGAAATAACCAAGGCCTTGGCCGTGTCTTTGGGAATCAGTTTTGAAAGAGCCGAAGAAATTAAGAGAAAAGACGGCTTAAAGGGTAATCAGGCCTTTAATCAGGCAATTTCGCCTTTGATTGATATGATTGTTTTTGAGGTCAGAAAGACAATAGCCAATTATGAGGAAAATAAAATGGTTAAAATAGGCAAGGTTATTTTGATTGGCGGCCAATCGCAAATGCCGGGGATTAAGGACTATTTTGCCCAGAAACTCGGGAAAGATATTTTGATTGGAGATCCACTCAAAAGGATTTCATACAATAAAGTTTTGGAGGAAACCTTGAAAAATGCAGGCCCGTCTTTGAGTGTTGCTTTGGGATTAGCGATGAGAAAGATTTGAGTTGTTGATAATTTATTAGAGGAACTTTTCAGAATAAGTTAAAATTTTATATATAAATGCCTGAGTTAGATCTGCTTCCGGAAAGAACCAAAAAAATAGAAATCGGCGCCGCGACCAGATTCGGGCCGTCTTTTTTCATTTTTATAATCGTTTTTGTCTTATATGGAGGACTTTTCTTTTACAACAAGACCCTGGAAAGCAAAGTTCAGGAACTGGATGCTTCTCTTATATCTTTCAATCAAAACAGGGATAAAGCTAAGGAGGAAAGGATTGCTGAAGTAAATTCAAAGCTAAATCAAGCCCAGATTTTGCTTGGCAGGCATATGCTTTGGTCAAAAGGGTTTAAGAAGATTCAGCAATTGACCTTGCCTTCGGTTCAGTTTGAGTCGCTTGTCGCTTCTCTGCCGGAATTGAAATTCGAATTTAAGGCAACTGCCCCAAATCTTACTGCGATTGCCAAGCAGGGCGCCAATTTTTTAGCCGATGAGTCAGTCAGTGATATTTCCGTAAATCAAATCAAGATTTTAACCAACGGCCGGACCGAATTCATCTTTAAGCTTACTTTTAATTCTGATAAATTTTTGAAATGAACCAAAAACTTACTTCCGCAATTGTTGCTGCCGCTTCGATCCTGATTTTTTTCTTTTTGGTTATGCCTTCTTTTGATAAAACATTGATGATCAGGGCTTCGATGAAAGACAGAGAGGATATTTTGAGGGAAGCGGAACAAATATCCAAAAAGATAGTTGATCTGGACAGGGAAATCGAATCAAGGCGGCAGGAGGTGGAAAAGCTTGACCGCTTGCTTCCGGCAGAGAAAGAGATTCCCGAGCTTTTATCCAGCATCGAGTCAATTGTATCGGCTTCAGGAATGATTCTGTCGGAAATGAATCTTTCAGAAGTTCCCGGCCAGTCAGAAATCAGAAAAATAAACGGGAATATGAAGTTGAACGGAAGCTACGCTTCTTTTATTAATTTCCTGGATCTTTTCGAGAAAAATCTAAGGCTTACCGAAGTAGCGACTTTAGATGTAGCCGCCCAGCTTATCGAAGGATCAAGGGCCCTTAATTTTGATATCAGATTCGAGGTCAATTATTTAGCTAACGAATCAGTGGCTAGCCAGTAATTTATGTTTGGTTTTTTGAATATCAAAGGAGGTTCTACTCTGCCGATGGTTTTGATTTTGCTGGCTTTGGTTTTCGGTTTTGTGTTTTATTTCCAAATTCTTAAGCCCGGCCAGGTGAATGAATACGAAATTGCGCCAAGTATCCGCTCCTCAATATTAGAATTGAAAAATTATAAAACTCTTCAGTTTAATTTTTCTCTTTTTGATCTGCCAGAGTTTAAAAGTTTGAGGATTTTCGGGGAGGCGCCTGTGAAAACTGCGCCTAGCGGCAAGCAAGATCTCTTTCAATGATAAAAATCCCCCAGACTTTAATCGAGGAATTAATCAAGAAAAAAGTCTTGGACAAAAAGACCGCGGAGGCGCTTGCCCAGAAAGCTAAATCAGAAGATAAAGATTTTACTCAAATAGTCGTTGAAGAAAAGATAATCTCTGATCCTGATTTGCTTTCTCTGAAATCCGAGCTTTACGGCCTTCCCTCGGTTGTTTTAAAAGATGCTGCGGTTAAATCAGAAACTTTGAAGTTTTTGCCTGAAGATATAGCCGAGTTTTATAAAATTGTTCCTTTTGACAAGGAAGATAGCACTTTAAGAATAGGGATGCTTAATCCTGAAGATACTGATGCTTTGGAAGCTCTAAAGCTTATTGGCCAAGACAAGGCCTCGGCCATCGAAAAATATGTTATAGGTTTTAAGGACTACTCCTTGATCATTAAAAAATACCGGACATTATCCGGCGAGGTTAAGGAAGCTCTTGAGGAATTGAATCAGGAGCTTGTTATAGAAGAAGCTAAAAAGCCAAGCCTGCCCAAAACTCCCCAGATTTCAGAAGAAGCGCCCATAATCAAAGCTGTTGCCGCGACCATCAGGCATGCCGTCGAATCGCGGGCCTCGGATATTCATATCGAACCCCAGGAAGACAAGATAAGGGTTCGTTTCAGAATAGACGGAATAATGCATGTTGCTTTGGTTCTTCCTAAAACCATCCATTCCGCGATCATCACTAGAATTAAAATTCTCTCCGATTTAAAAATAGACGAGACAAGGTTTCCCCAGGATGGAAGATTCGGGACTACAGTTGGAGGCAAAAAAATAGATTTTCGGGTTTCGACTTTGCCGACCAGATACGGAGAAAAAGCGGTTTTGAGAATTCTTGATCCGTCATTTGGCTTGGTTGAATTGCCTGATTTAGGATTAGTCGGCCGGAACCTTAAATTGATTGAAGAAAATATTCAAAAGCCTTTTGGCAGTATTTTAATGACCGGACCTACGGGTTCCGGGAAAACAACCACTCTTTATTCGATTTTAAGAAAGATAAACGAGGAAAGCGTCAATATAATTACGTTGGAAGACCCGATAGAAATTTTGCTTCCCGGAATAAACCAATCCCAGATTCAGGAGGAGATCGGATATACCTTTGCCAGCGGTCTTCGTTCAATTTTAAGACAGGATCCTGATATAATAATGGTAGGCGAGATCAGGGATGCGGATACGGCTAATTTAGCCACTCACGCGTCTCTTACCGGCCATTTGGTTTTTTCCACTTTGCATACCAATGATTCAATAGGAGTAATTCCCCGTTTGATTGACTTGGGGGTGGAGAAATATCTTATTGCTCCGACTTTGAATCTGGCCGCGGCCCAAAGGCTTCTCCGTCGTCTTTGCTCTTCCTGCAAAGTAAAGTCAAAGCCGAATATTGCCGAAGAAAAGGTGATTGCAGATGCGATTGATCAGATGCCGGAGGAAGTGAGAAGGGATCTAGCCAAGACCTTTTCTATTTATAAAGCCAGCGGGGAGGGGTGTTCCGAATGCCAAGGCAAAGCTTATAAAGGAAGGATTGCGATTTTTGAAATTATGGAAGTCACTGATCAGGTTGAGAAAATAATTTTGTCCGGTCTTTCGGAATCGGCTTTGCGCGAAGAAGCAAAGCGCCAAGGAATGCTGACAATGTTTCAGGATGGTATACTTAAGGTGATTGAAGGTGCGGTTTCTTTGGAAGAATTATTAGAGGTCGCCGAAGTCGGGAATGCTTAACGAAATGCTTTTTAAACATTTAAACATTTAAATATATTTTATGCCTGATTACAAGGAATTACTAAACGAATTATTGGTCTATACCGCTTCTCAAAGAGCTTCGGATTTGCATCTTTCTCCGGCCAATTATCCCACCTTGAGGCTTTTCGGCCGTTTGGTTCCTTTGAAAAAATATCAAATTTTGGATCCTGAAACTCTCCGCGGATTGATCGAAGTTCTTCTTGGAGAACGAAAAGCGAGGCTCCTCACCGAAAAAGAGATTGATTTTTCTTATTCGGTAAACAGCGAGGCCCGTTTTAGGGTGAATATCTACCAGACTAAAGGCATTCCGGCCGCCACTTTTAGATTCATTCCTCCCCAGATTCCGGATATTGATGACTTGAATCTTCCGTCAATAGTAAAAATATTCAGCCGCATCAGTCAGGGTTTTGTCTTGGTTGTCGGTCCGAATGGCCATGGAAAAACAACAACTCTGGCCGCCTTGATCAATCTAATTAACCGGGAAAGAGGCTATAAAATCGTTACCATTGAAGACCCTATTGAATATATATTTTCGCCGGATAAAAGCATTATTGACCAGAGAGAGCTTTTCTCGGATACGCTTTCATTTCATAAGGCTCTTCGTTCTACTTTCAGGCAGAATGTAGATGTTATTTTAGTCGGTGAGATGCGCGATTACGAGACAATGTCCGCGGCGGTAACTGCGGCTGAAACCGGCCATCTTGTTTTTGCCTCTTTGCATACCAATAACGCTTCGCAGACCATTGAAAGGATCATTGACAGTTTTCCGGCGACCCAGCAGCCGCAGATCAGGGTCCAGTTAGCCAACACGATCAGCGGGGTAGTTTCCCAACGTTTGATCCCGGGAATAAAAGGGGGTTTGGTTCCGGCAGTTGAAGTGATGATCGCCAATTCGGCCGTAAGAAATCTGATTCGGGAGAATAAGATCAACCAGTTGAATCTGGTTATTGAAACCAGTTCTGATATTGGTATGGTGTCATTAAATAAATCCTTGGCAGATTTAGTCAGGAGAAAAGAAATTTCAATGGAGCAGGCCGAGTTTTATTCTTTGAATCCGACCGAGCTAAGAGAGTTGATTAGATAAAGGTAGCTCTCCTTCGCTAAAGCTACGGAGGAGCACTTCTTCGTTTCATTATGAAGAAATGCTTGCACTTCGTAGCTCCGAAGGAGCGAAGAAGTGGAATTTTTTTATCAAGCTAAAAAGAGAAGCGGAGAAATGACTGAAGGAGTGGTGGAGGCTCACAACGAAAACGACGCTGTTTCTGTTTTACACGATCAGGGACTGGTCATTTTGGCATTGGAGGCTAAAGAAAAAGGCGTTTTCAAGAAAGATATCGGCTCCGTTTTGATAAAGCCATCTAACCGCGATGTGGTTTTCTTTTCAAGGCAGCTCGCCACTTTGATCGGGGCAGACGTTCCTTTGATCACTTCTTTGAATACCTTGGCCGAGCAGGCTGACAACCCTTCTTTTAAAAAAATCCTGAAGGATATAACAGAAATGGTTGATGCGGGGAGTTCTCTTTCAGGCGCCTTGGCCAGGTATCCGAATGTTTTTTCGGATTTTTTCGTAAGTTTAGTAAGATCAGGCGAAACAGCCGGAAAGCTTCACGAAGTTTCAAACTATTTAGCTGACTACCTTGAAAAACAAGCCGAGATAAAATCGAAAACTATGGGTGCTTTGATCTATCCGGCTTTCCTGTTGCTTGCGGTCATCGCTGTTTTCATAGTTTTGTTCTTTGGTTTCCCTTTGCTTGATCTGCCCCCGGTGATTCCCCAAATCTTGACAATCGTTCAGGAGGCTGGCGTGGAAGATCTTCCTTTCTCTACCCGGCTCCTTCTTTTTGTTAATCAGGCCCTTTTTGATTTTTGGTTTTTGATTCTTGGTTTCCTGGCTATTATGGCTTTTTGGATTTTTAATTATTTCAAGACTCCAGAGGGCAGGGAGAAATACGATCGGGTAAAGCTTAAACTGCCTCTTCTTAAAAAGGCGATCCAGGGTATTTATCTGGCCCGGCTTTCGGAAACTCTGGCCACTCTGGTCAAAGCCGGTGTTCCGATCTTGGATTCTTTAGAAATAACCTCGAGTGTCGTCGGGAATTCGGTCTATAAAAAGGCCCTTTTGGAGGCAAAAAGCGAGGTTTCAAAGGGAGCAAAGATTTCTGAAGTTTTTATAAAGTATCCGGAATTTATTCCCCCGATAATCACGCAAATGATCTCCATCGGCGAGAAGACTGGCAAGCTTGATTTGATCTTAGAACATATCTCCCGATTTTATTCGAATGAAGCAGATGCGATCATTAGAAATTTGCCTTCGATCATCGAACCAGTTGTGATTTTGGGTTTCGGAGGGGTGGTGTTTATAATTGTATCTGGCGTACTTTTGCCATTGTTTAGTATAATAAGATAAAGTTCGGATATTTAACTTTTAACCGAAGGTCGAATTATTAATAAAGAAAAATTAAGAAAAATGGAAAGAGTTTTACACAGAGAAAGGGGTTTCACGCTCGTCGAGCTTTTGGTGGTTATTGCCATTATCGGAGTTTTGGCGACTCTGCTTCTTTTGCAGCTTGGAGGAGCCAGGGGAAAGGCCAGGGACACAAAAAGGATTGCTGATTTGACCCAGTTAAGAACTGCTGTTGAGCAGTATTTCGATGATAACTCCGGCACTTATCCGGCTGTGAGTTTGTATGACGTCTCTGATCCTCTGAAGGCTTATATAGGCACCGGTAAAATGGCTAATACCACTGATCCTTTGGATCAAGTCCAGTATGGCTATTCTACTGCTCCGGCGATAAGCGGTAAAATACTTAGATTCCAGGTCTGGGCCGAGCTTGAAGTCGGGAACCCGGCCTTGAAAACTGATGATGACATCACTACTACCGGCTGGACCGCAAGATCAACCGGCAGGATGGGCGTTTTAAGCAATGGAACTGATCCGGCTTCAGGGACTTGCATCAGCAACGATATCTCAACTATAGATTGTGTATTTGACCTTGGCGTAAAATAAGGCTGTCTTGCAGATATAAAGCGAACTGCCATCAAGGTCAGTTCGCTTTAGGTTATGGCCGCATTTTTAATTTTTATTCTTGGTTTGATCATAGGAAGTTTTTTGAATGTATTAATCATCAGGCTGCCTAAAAGCCAGAGCATTTTGGGTTTTTCAAAATGTCCGAAATGCGGGGAGAAAATCAGATGGTATGACAATATCCCGGTGTTAAGTTTTTTTATTTTAGGCGGCCGCTGCAGAAATTGCCGTTCAAATATTTCTCGGCAATACCCGCTTGTGGAACTGGCAAGCGGTTTATTATTTATTTTTCTTTTTTCTCTTTACGGCGAAAATCCGGTTTTTCTGGCTTATATTATTTTTTTAGCGAGTCTGATAATTCTGACCGGTTTTATAGACTTAAAGCACTTTTTGATCTTGGATAGCATTGTTCTTTTGGGATTAACCGTTTTTTTGCTTTACTCTTTTGGTTTCGGTTTTAATTCGCCACCAGCTTCGATATTGAGTTCTTCTTGGATTGATTCTGCTTTGGGTTCTCTTTTATTCGCCGGATTTTTTCTGTTTTTGTTTGTTATAACCAGAGGGAAGGGAATAGGTTTGGGAGATGTGAATCTTGCTTTGCTTTTCGGCCTTGTTTTTGGATTGAAAAATTCCGCCAGTGTGCTTTTTTTAACCTTTTTTATCGGCTTTGTTTGGGCTATAATATTGTTAGTCTCTAAAAGAGCCGGTTTAAAATCAAAAATGCCTTTGGGTTCGGCTATGGCGGCCGCGGCAATTATGCAGCTAGCCGGATTCAATCTAATCGATTTTGTTGATTTTGAACTGGTTTTTAGACTGTGGCAAAATTATTAATGAAAATGAGAAGAACATTTAAAAACCGTGATTTTTGGTTAATTGTTTTTATTTTGATCTACGGATTTTATTCGGGGTTATTCCGCGATCTATTTTCTTTGAAGAAGGACGATTCGGCTTTGACCACGGCCAGAATCGAGATCGATTACGGTCAATTCAGACGGGCTTTTGAAGGAGATGTTCTGGCGGATATGACTGTTTTAGACGCGCTCTTGGCTGCTTCCCGCGGAGGCGGATTTGAGGTTCGCTATGCTCTTTTGAACGATAAAACCGAGATTATGAAAATAAACAGTCATTCCGAAGACGGTCTTGGCGGCCAATGGAGATTTTATTTGAACGGAACGGAAATTGATGTAGGCAAAATCCATAAAATTGAAATAAAGCCCGGTGATAAAATTTTTGCCGAATTTAAATAAGAATGAAAAAGGGATTCACCTTGGTCGAACTTCTCATCGCCTTTTTTATTATCGGCACATTAAGCACGGTGATTCTGCTGAATTACCGGAGCGGTCAGGAACAAGCTTCTTTAACCAGGGCCGCCGCCGCTTTTGAAACAAGTATGAGAAAAGCGCAGAACTTGGCTGTGGCCAGTTCGGAGTTCGAAGGTTCGATCCCCTGCGGCTACGGCCTTCATTACTTGGATGATCGGAATTATTCTTTGTATGTCGGACAGCGCGGCGGAGCGGCAAGATGCGAATTCTCGAACCGCAATTACCAATCCGGGCTCGATTCTCTTTATGAGAGCGTTAAAGTAATCGAGCCGAAAGTTGTTTTCAAGAATTCATTTCCGGATATCTTTTTTGAACCTCCTGATCCGGCCACTTATATTGACAATAGCCGGGCTGTCGGCGTTTCCACTTTGATAGAGGTTTGTTTGGAATCTAACTTATCTGTTTGTCGGGGAATAACCATAGATACGGCGGGCAGAATAATAATCCAATGAAGAAAGGGTTTACTTTGGTGGAGGTAATTGTTGCCCTTGGCATAATTTCGTTTGTGTCTGTTGGTGTAATGTTTTCGATCAGCTTAAGTTTATCAAGCGCTTCAAGAATAAAGAATAACTTGATTGCCGCAGGCTTGGCCCAAGAGGGTTTTGAAATAGTGAGGAATATGAGAGATCAAGACTGGCATTCAGGCAGGGCTTTTGGAGTTTCTTTACCCAATGGCAACTATCTAGTCGATTGGAATTCCCAGTCTTTAACTCCTTTTTCTGATATATTTTTAAAAAAAGATTCTAACGGTCTTCATAACTATTCATCCGTACAGGACACTATTTTTAAAAGAAAAATAATCATTGGAAATTCCAGCCAGAATCCTTCGGGCGTGGAGAAAGTAGTGAAGGTTGAAGTTTCCTGGAACGAGAAAAGCGGGCTTAAAACGATTCAGGCTGAATTAAGATTATTTAATTGGCAATGAAACGAAACAAAGGCTTCACTTTAATTGAACTGATTGTTTCGATTTTTCTTTTTTCGATTTTGGTTTTCGTGGCTGGCGGTTCTTTTGTTGGAGCTTTGGCTACCCAAAGGCGGGCCTTGAATATGAAAAAGGTCGAAGAGAATGGAAGATTTATCATCGAATTAATGGCTCGCGAAATCAGAGTGGCGAATCCGATAAATACTTCAAATTCTACTTGCCCCGGGCCTTCGGTTTTAAGTTTTCAGCATCCGGTGAATGGGGCAATCGAGTATTCTGTTTCAAATAACCAAATTCAGCGGCGGGTCGGCGGAGTCAATACAATTATTTCAAATCCTGATGTTATGGTTTCCCGTCTTAATTTTTGCATCTCGGGAAATTCTACCGGTGACGATAAACAGCCAAGAGTGACAATAATTTTGGGGTTGAGCAGTAGTTCGGCTCAAAGCGAGGCCATAGATTTGCAAACTACGGTTTCGCAAAGAGTCTTGTCCGATTAATTATGATATTTAAATATTTAAATATTAAAAAATTTAAAAGAGGCAGCGCTTTAATTTATGTTTTACTAACTGTCGGGATCATTTTAAACATTGCTTTTTTTATGACTTCTATTTTTGCTTCAAAACTGAAAACATCTGTAGATTTTCCAAATTCTGTTACTGCTTTTTACGCCGCAGATTCAGCCGTCGAATGGCAGCTTTACGATCAATTTAAAGATCCAAACGCGAATCAGCCTTCGTTTTCTAACGGCGCTACTTTTACCATCACTTCTCCTCCTGGTTCTTTTCCGTTAAAGGTGATAGGAAAATTCAGAGGGGTTACCCGAGCCATTGAACTATCCTTGTAACTATATAAATGACCAAAGAAGAAGTCAGGGAGAGAATAGAGAGGCTCAAAAAGCTGATCAGTAAATACCGCTATCATCGGTTGGTTTTAGATAAGCCTTTGATCTCGGAATCAGCTGAAGACACTCTTAAAAAGGAGCTTTTTGATCTTGAAGAAAAATATCCTGATCTGGTTACTTCTGATTCTCCGACTCAAAGGATTGGAGGTAAGCCTCTTGAGAAATTCAAGAAATTCGCTCATCCGAAACCAATGCTTTCTTTTAATGACGCTTTTTCTAGGGAAGATATGGAAGATTGGATCAACCGGCTCGAGCGGATCTCAAAAGGCGCGACTAAAGAGGGATTTTACGGAGAGCTTAAAATTGACGGTTTGGCGATCGAGATGATTTACAGAAACGGCATCTTTGAAACAGGTTCAACCAGAGGCGACGGTTTGATCGGTGAGGATGTGACCCAAAATCTTAAAACTATAGAGGATATACCATTGAAGTTAAGCCGTATTCCTAAAAAGTTTGAGAAAGTTTTGTCTCAAGAGCTGGCAGTCAGAGGAGAAGTTTTTATGGATGAGAAAGATTTTGAAAGAGTGAATTGGGAATTAAAAGAGAAGAACATTAAGACTTACGCCAATCCGAGGAATTTAGCCGCTGGTTCGGTCAGGCAGTTAAACCCGCGGGTTACGGCCTCCCGCAAGTTAAGCTCATTTGCTTATTCTTTGGTGACTGATTTGGGCCAAAAGACCCACGAGGAAGAGCATTTGATTTTGAAAGCTTTAGGTTTCAGGGTCAATCCCCATAACAAATTTCTAAAAGACTTAAAGGAAGTCCAGGAATTCAGAGATCACTGGGAGAGCCGCCGCGAAAAACTTAGTTACGAAATAGATGGAATAGTCGTTATCGTTAATGACGAGAATATTTTTGAAAAGCTCGGTACAGTCGGCAAATCGCCGCGCGGTTCGATTGCTTATAAATTTTCAACCAGGGAGGCGACCACAAAAGTGAAAGATATAATAGTTTCCGTGGGCCGGACCGGAACCCTTACTCCAATCGCCATTCTCGAGCCGGTCCAGATAAGCGGAGTTATGGTAAGCCGGGCAACTCTTCATAACGAAGATGAAATAAAGAGGCTTGGAATTAAATTAGGCGATACGGTTATAGTCGGCCGGGCCGGTGATGTCATTCCTGACGTGATAAAGGTTTTAAAAGAGTTAAGAACCGGAAAAGAGAAAGAATTTATTATGCCTAGTCATTGCCCCGTCTGCGGCGGCAAAGTAGTCAGAATTCCGGGCGAAGCGGCCCATCGTTGTATCAATAAAAATTGCCCGGCCATAAAACGGGAGGCCTTGTATCATTTTGTCGGAAAGAATTCTATGGATATAGAAGGAGTCGGGCCGAAAATAATCGACCAGCTTATGGATGCGGGTTTGATCAAAGATGCGGCGGGTCTTTATTCATTGAAAAAAGAGGATTTGTTAAATTTGCCTCGATTTGCCGATAAGTCTGCCGAAAACGCTGTGAATTCAATCCAGAAAAGCAAGCGCCCGGCTTTGGACAAATTTATTTTCGCCTTGGGGATTCGGCATATCGGCGAGGAAACTGCCTTTGACTTGGCAAAGAAGTTCGGCAGTTTGGATAGGCTTGCCGAGGCTTCTTTGGAAGAATTCAATAGAATCCCGAATATTGGAGAAGTTGTGGCTCAAAGCGTCTTTAGGTGGTTCAAAGATAAGTATAATCAAAAACTTTTAGCTAAGTTTAAAAAAGCCGGAATCAGACCCAAGGAATTGAAAGTAATCAAAAAGCCGAGGTTGGGTGGCAAGATTTTTGTTCTGACCGGCGGCCTTGAAACTATAACCCGCGAAAGCGCTCAAAGCTTGATTCGCGAGCTTGGCGGAGAAGTTTTCTCTTCTATTTCAAAAAACGTCGATTTTGTCGTGGCTGGCGAGGAGCCGGGCTCAAAGTACGAAAAAGCCAAAAAGCTGGGAATTAAAATAATTGACGAAAAAGAATTTTTGTCGATGATTAAGTAATATGCCGGTATCTAAAAAAGACTTGGAACATATCGCCGAATTGGCTCGTTTGGGTTTAAGCGAGCCTGAAAAAGAAAAATACTCAAAAGAGTTGAGCAAGATTTTGGATTATTTCGATAAGTTAAAAGAAGTTGATACCCCGAAGGAGCCGCTTCGTGGCCCTACGGGGTATGTACAAAATATTTTCAGAAAAGATGACTGGACTCATCCGGTTGATCCCGAGAAAATAAAAAAGATAATCGGCCAGGCCCCCGAAAGAGAGGATAATTTTGTAAAGACAAAGCCGATATTGGAAAAATGACTGACATTAAAAAAATGACCATCAAAGATGTGGCTGGGGCCTTTAAAAAAGGAGAATTTTCGCCGGAAGAATTGCGGCGGGAGTTTTTAAAGCTGATTGAAAAAGAAAATCCGAAACTGAATGCGTATTTGGAGGTATTCCGTAAAGTGGGTCCTGCCCCTCCTCACCCCCATAGCGCTCAATCTACTGATTTGCGCGCTATGGGGGGCCCCCAGTCGGGTCACCCTCTTTACGGAATACCCTGCGCCATCAAGGATAATATTTTGATTGAAAACACTCGTTGCACCGCTGGTTCCAAAATTCTTGAAAATTATATTTCCACTTACGACGCCGCGGTAATAAAAAAACTGAAAGAAGCCGGAGCCGCAATTTTAGGCAAAACCAACTTAGATGAATTTGCTATGGGTTCATCAACCGAGAATTCTGCTTTTGGCCCGACAAAAAATCCTTATGATCTGTCCCGCGTTCCCGGAGGTTCTTCTGGCGGTTCGGCCGCGGCTGTGGCCTCCGGAATGGCTGTTTTTGCTTTAGGTTCTGATACCGGCGGCTCGATCCGTTTACCGGCTTCCTTTTGCGGGATAGTCGGCCTTAAACCGACTTATGGCCGGGTTTCAAGATACGGGTTGATGGCTATGGCTTCTTCTTTGGATCAAATCGGGCCAATGACTAAAAATATTTATGATTCTGCTTTGGTTTTAAATATTATTGCCGGCAAAGATAAATTTGATTCTACCAGTTCTAATCGCGATGTCCCGGACTACACTCTTGGATTGGATAAACCAATTAAAGGGCTCAAAATAGGCGTTCCCAAAGAATACTTTGCCGAAGGATTGGATGGGGAAGTAGCCAATCTTATCCAAAAATCTATTATTAAACTCCAGAATCTCGGAGCTGAAATAATCGATATTTCTTTGCCTCATTCAGAGTATGCCTTGGCTGTATATTACATAATTATGCCTTCTGAAGTTTCATCAAATTTAGCCAGATATGATGGAATAAAGTATGGATATTCTTCCAGTAAAAAGGCAGGCAATTTATTGGAAGTTTATCTTAAAAGCAGGGGTGAAGGCTTTGGAGAAGAGGCGAGGAGAAGGGTAATGCTTGGCACTTATGCTCTTTCAGCCGGATATTACGACGCTTATTATAAAAAAGCCCAGCAAGTAAGGGTTTTGATTCGGCGTGATTTTGAAGAAGTTTTCAAGAAAGTCGATGCTATTGTCGGACCGACTTCGCCCACTGTCGCTTTTAAGCTTGGTGAAAAAACTGAAGATCCTCTGACAATGTATTTAGGGGATATTTATACCGTAGCCGCAAACCTAGCCGGTTTACCGGCCCTTTCAGTGCCTTGCGGTTTTACCGAGGCTGATCTTCCTGTCGGTTTTCAGATAATCGGAAAGGATTTTGACGAGGAGACGATATTAAGAGTCGGATATAATTTAGAAAACAATTAAAATATGGAAGGCATAGAAAAATTCGTGGTTACTCTGTCTTTAATTTTGATTTTCGTTTTCATATTCTTGGCTTTTTTATTTTTGGGCAAAGCCAAAAAAATAAAATCAAAAATAGAAGAGCCACAGAAAAGGGAGGATGGAGCCGAGGCGCTTTTTAAAAGATTCAATGAAAACTGGCAGGGAGTTTTGGTTCACATCAACACCAGCAATGAAAGCGATTGGAAGCTGGCGATTATGGAGGCAGATAAGATCGTTGATGAGATTTTGATTCTGAAAGGATATAAAGGCGAGTCTATGGCTGAAAGACTGACATCGATCGGTAAAAATGAATTGAAGAGTTTAGAGCTTCTTTGGGAGGCGCATAAAGTCAGAAATAGAATCGCTCATCAGCCCGGCTACGGAGTTGATTACAATCAAGCCAGAAAAATTATTTCTTACTACGAAGAAGTTTTGAAAGATTTAAGAGCGTTATAGCTCTTCTACAAGAAGTTTCTTTATTTTAGGAGTTTCGATAACAGCAATCTTTTTTTCTTGAGACAGTATATTTCTGCTTTCGTCTATTTCTTCAAGCAGTTTTTCAACATCTCCTATTTTATAAACCCGGTAGTTGTTTATAGGATTTCTGTAGGCTTGAAGCTTGCCTCGTTTGTCCCAGTTTCGGATAGTTAAAGGTGTAACCCCTAAAATCTTGGCAACCTGTTTTACATTTAAGAATTGTTTAGGCATATGATCTCAATCTTTATTAAGGTTTATTATTTAATTTTAAGATTTAGATCAATGAATTAGCAATCGATAAATGTGGATAAGATTTGCAAAGTTATTCACTTTATTAGTGTAGCCGACAAAGCTTGAATTTATTAGAATTAAAATAATTCGTTAAATCCAGGTCGATATTTATAATTTAGCCCAACAGCTATTTTGTATATATGAAAAATAAAACTTTGTGGGTGATCATTGCAGTGGTTGTAGCGCTTGTCGTGTGGTGGGTGATACAAAGCGGAAAAATTCCCGACTATAAAACAGAGAGCGGCCAGCCGACTTATAGTCCGGGCCAGACTCCAGTTTCGGGAGGATCCGGAACTGGAAAAAAACAAGGCCAGCCCACTGCTTTGCCGGGCGGTACGCCAGTGGAACAAAATCCTCAAGCCTACTCTCAATTGGTTATTCAGTATGAGGGTCGAAGAATTGAGTTTGATGAAAGCTGCCAGATGAGGCCGGCAGATATAAGTTTCAAAAACGGAACTGTGGTGATGTTTGATAATCGTTCTCCTCAAGCGAAAACGATTAAAATCGGAAACCAGTCATACAATCTTCCGGCTTACGGTTATAGATTTTTGACCATGGCGGCTGGAAACGTGCCGGTTTCTTTGAAAGTCGGCTGCGACAACGTCCCGGAAGTGGGAAAGATTCTTTTGCAGGCGAATATATTGGAACAGTACTGATTGCGAAATCCTGCTTTTGCGAAAACGACTCTCGTCTAATTCGAGAGTCGTTTTGATTTGTTGCGGAGGTGTGCCGTCATTGCTGTGCTTTTCCGAAGCTTGAAAAGCGAAGGAGAGGCACCAGATATTGCAGGATATACAGGATATTTATGCGTTTGGGAGAGCGTATTGAAAAGAAAGAGCATCCTTTGGGATGCTCTTTTTGCCGTCGCTCGGCATACCATGCGGAGTCTTTGGTGGGAAATTATAGAACATACTTACAAGCCACTCACGGTGTTTTGTGCCATCAATGAACTTGTGAGTTCGCAGGAACCAGTCATAGGCCTCAAGATAGCGACCAAGAAGCAGTCTTCCTTCTTCGGAAAGACCAATATAGACGCCCTGATTCCGAAGACGCCAGTCAGTGAATGCTTCACTTGCATCGCACATTGCGTTGACAGCGGCAAGACAGTCGTTGCACTGATGGTGATGTCGTATCAAGAAACTGACCATAAAAAGAACAAGAATTGCAGCGATCATACTTCCTCCTTTCGTTGATTTGCCTCCGAGAACAAAATATCTCTTTCAGAGTATTTTGTAAATTAGCTATTATGGTTCAATAGTTTGACAAGCTCACTACAAGTAAATTCACCACAGATCAGTCACCCTCTTTTTGTTTTTGGGAAATACTTCTTGTTTCTTAAAGTAATTTTTGCTATAGTATAGTCAATATGACTCAATCACTTCAAACAACTAGAGAAATAAAAAGTGCTTATCAAAAAGCCCTAAGAAAATACCCTTCATTAGATACACTTGATCTTCTAAAACAAGAAGTAGAGCTGCTTCGTTCTCTTGTGATAAGCGTTATCGGAAAAGATAAAGAAGGAGAATACAGGCCAGAGTTTGTTAAAAGAATCTTAAAATCAGCCAAATCAAAAGCAAAATATACATACAAAGATTCAAAAACATTTTTATTTCAACTCGGACTGCGCAAATAAATGATTGTTGTTTTCAGTGACGATTTCCTCGGTTCTACTGAATAACTTCCGTCCAAACTAAAAATAAAGTTAAACAACTTAATTCAGATTTTGAAAGAAAATCCGTTTCATCCCTCTTTGTGTACAAAACATCTAAGCGGCAAACTTTCTGGTCTACTCTCTTTTAGGATCACCCGCGACTGGCGGGTAATTTTCAGGTTTCTTGAACCCGATATCATTCAGCTTCTCGAGGCAGCTGATAGAGAAGATATTTACAGATAAAAACTCTTTTGGCATCGCTCGTTTGTCGCATGTCTTCGAGCTTTCTCGGACTTTTGATGGAGACAACACACACTTTGTTGCGGGGGACGGAAGACTTTATTTGTCCTGAATTTATTGAAGGAGAACTTCAATTTTTGGCTATTCGGATTATTCCAATAAAATAACCCAGATTTTTCTGGGTTATTTTTACGAATTGCGGAGGCGGGAGTTGCACCCGCGACCTCCTGGTTATGAGCCAGGCGAGCTACTACTGCTCCACTCCGCGATTAAGAAATATTATAATAAAAGAACTTGAAAATCAAGGGAAATTGGATTATCATTTTTTTCATAGCCGGCGTAGCTCAGTGGCAGAGCATACCTTTCATAAGGGTAGGGTCGCAGGTTCGATCCCTGCCGCCGGCATTTGCGGGCGTGGCTTAGTCCGGTTAAAGCGCTTGGTTGTCAACCAAGAGATCACGGGTTCAAATCCCGTCGCCCGCGTTTAAAATTCTTATGCAAATCGAAATTAATTCTCCGGAAGAAACAGAATTAATAGAAAAATTGAAGACTAGGGATGACCCGGAAGGCAAGCGCTTGACGCGTTTTTTAAATATGCCGGACCTTACACGTGATCCGGAAAGCCCTCTTTTTGAAATAGTTCAGAGAATTTTGAAAATTCCTCGTTTTTCCAATTTCGATGTAATTAAAGTGCCGGAAGCCGTTCCTTATGACGTAAGTTTTGATTTGTTTAATTTCCCGCCTGACCATCCGGCCCGTTCAAAATCAGATACTTATTTTGTCGGCGAAAATCATATTTTACGCACCCACACTACGGTGATGTGGTATTACTGGCTGAATCATCCGGAAGTAAAGGAGAAAATTTCAACACGCCAGCCGCTTGGCGCGTTGAGTTACGGAAAGGTTTATCGAAAAGATGAGATAGACCGGAACCATATGAATGTATTTCATCAGATGGACGGCTGGTATCTGGTTCCAAAATCTCAAAAGATTATAACCATCGAAGATCTAAAAGAAGTATTGGTTGAGATCGCCAAGGCCATCTACGGCGAAAACATAAAGTACCGTTTCAATAAAGATGAGTTTCCTTACACTGAGCCATCGATTGAAATGGAAATTAACATCAATGAAAGGTGGGTTGAAGTTTTGGGAAGCGGAGTAGTAAGGCCTGTAGTTTTGCAAAATTTTGGAGTTGACCCTGAAAAATACAATGGCTGGGCTTTTGGATTCGGATTGGAAAGGCTTGCGATTATAAGTATGGATTTGCCAGATATCCGTTTGCTTTGGTCTGAAGACGAAAGAGTGACAAAGCAGCTTAAACTCGGCCAGAAATTCGTTCCGGTCTCCAAGTATCCGCCTATCACCCGCGATATTTCTTTTATTGTCGGGAACGGCTTTGTGCCAAACAATTATTTTGATTTGATTCGGGATATCGGCGGAAATTTGGTGGAAGAGGTTCAGCTTATCGATAAGTACGATGATGAGGAAAAGTTTGGCAAAGGCAGGACAAGCTATACTTATAGGATAATTTACCGATCAGGCGAGCGGACTTTGGTTTCAAGCGAAGTTGATGCAATTCAAAACGAAATATACAAGCAGACAGCCGAGCAATTCAGAGCAGAACTTCGTTGATTCTTTATATAAGTTTTGATAGAATTTAGGTATAGAAACCCTATTTTTTTATGGCTAAAATCAGCAATAATCATAGCCCCGTAAAATCACAAGGCGATAACGGGGCAAGCAATAACTACACCGCCAAAGACATTTATGTGTTGGAGGGTTTGGAACCGGTAAGAAAAAGACCGGGAATGTACATAGGCTCAACCGGACCGGCCGGTTTGCATCACCTTATTTATGAAACAGTAGACAACTCTTTGGACGAAGCAATGGCCGGTTTTGCCAAAAATATCGAGATCAGGCTTCATTCCGATAACTCGGTTTCAGTAAAAGACGACGGCCGGGGCATTCCGGTTGATATTCATAAGCAGACCAAAAAATCGGCTCTTGAAACCGTAATGACCACTTTGCATGCCGGAGCAAAATTCGGCGGCAAGTCTTATACTATTTCCGGCGGTTTGCACGGAGTCGGCGTTTCGGTGGTGAATGCTTTATCAAGTTTAATGAAAGTTCAAGTCTCGCGGGACGGCGGGCTTTTTGAACAGGAGTATGAAAGAGGCCGAGCCAAGAAACCGGTCAAAAAGATCGGAAAATCTCCCAAGGACTTTGACCACGGCACCATCGTCACTTTTTCTCCTGATCCGGAAATTTTCAAGGAAATAAAATGGGATTTGCATACCTTGCTTGACCATTTCAGGCAGCAGGCTTATTTAGTCAGGGGAGTGCGAATAGACATAGTTGATGAAAGAGATCCTTTGGCGCCGAGCTACACTTTTTATTTTGAAGGAGGGTTGGTTTCTTACATCAGATTTTTAACTGAAGGCTATGGGGTAAAGCATCAGAATATCTTTTACGAAGCCAAAGAGGAGAGCGGCATCATGGTTGAAACCGCTTTTCAATATCTGGAAGAGGAGGTTTTGGGCAAAGAATTCTCTTTTGCCAATAACATATATACCGGCGAAGGCGGAATGCACATCACCGGTTTCCGTTCTGCTTTAACCCGGACCTTGAATGATTATGCAAGAAAAGAAGGTTATCTGAAGGAAAAAGACGAAAATCTGACCGGCGAAGATGTGAGAGAAGGATTGGTAGTGGTTGTTTCGGTCAAATTAAGAGAGCCGCAGTTTGAAGGCCAGACAAAGGCAAAACTGGGAAATCCGGAAGCCAGAACTTCGGTGGAAGCGGTTTTAAATGAAGCCATTTCGGACTGGCTTGAAAGGAATCCAAACGACGCGAGAGGGATAATGGAAAAAGTGATTCTTGCGGCCAAAGCCAGAGTCGCGGCCAAAGCCGCGAGGGAAACGGTTTTGCGCAAAGGCGCTTTAGACGGATTAGCCCTGCCCGGCAAGCTGGCTGACTGTTCTTCTAAAGATCCGGCGGAATCGGAGTTATTTTTAGTGGAAGGCGATTCGGCCGGCGGCTGTTTTTCCGGTGATACAAAAGTCGCTCTTACTGATGGAAGAAATGTTTCTTTTAAGGATTTAGTTGAAGAATATGAGAAAGGAAAACAGAATTTCTGTTACACAATAAATAAAGATGGATATGTTACGGTTGCCCCCATATTAAATCCTCGTATAACAAAAAAAGATTCTGAAGTCATAAAGATTATTTTAGACAACGATGAAGAAATTATTTGTACTCCTGACCATAAATTTATGTTGAGAGACGGTTCATTTAAGGAAGCTCAAGATTTGACCATCGAAGACTCTTTGATGCCTCTTTACCGTAAACTCTCAAAATTTGGAGGCAGAATTACAATTGATGGTTATGAGATGGTATATGATCCGAAAGAAAATTACTGGAGATTTACCCATATATTGGCAGACGACTATAACTTGAAAAGGGGAACTTATGTCGAAGAAAGAGGTGAACACCGTCATCATAAGGATTTTAATAAATTAAATAATAACCCTATGAATATTGCTCGTTTAAGTAAAGAAGAACATTTAAATCTTCACAGAAAGTTGGCAAAAGAGAATCTATTTAAGCCAGAAGTTTTAGAAAAATTAAAAGAAATTAAAAATTCGCCTCAATACAGAGATAAAATTAGAAAGATAATGTTGAAATTAAGACCATTACTTTCAGAAAGAGCCAAAAGGCAATGGGAAAATTTGGAATACAAAGAGTTTATGGCTAAGAAGTTTTTGGAATTTTACAAGAATAACCACGAATATCAGAAGATAAACATTCAGACATTAAATGAAGAACAGAAGAAGTATTGGAGTAAGAAAAAAAATAGACTTATTCAGTCAAAAAGAGTGGAAGAGTATTTCAAATTAAACCCCGATAAAAAACTAGAACTATCCATATTAGCAAAAAAACAATGGGAAGATATTTCTTTGAGAAGTTGGCGTTCAGAAACAACTAAGAAGCAATGGACGCCTGAATTCAGGGAGAGGCGGAGAAAGGCCTATAACCAGACCTATTTCAGAAAAGCTCTCAAGGCACTGCACGGAGTTTACACAAAATATGGCAAAATTGATGTTGTCAGGTATGACCAATTTAGAAAACTGGCCAGAAATAGATCCTTACTTAAATACAACACAATTTGTGAGAGATTTTTTGGTGGCAACAAAAACAATTTTAATGAAGCAATTATAAACTATAATCACTGCATTAAATCCATTATTTCACTTCAAGAGAAAATAGACGTTTATGACCTAGAAGTTCCTGAGACTCATAATTTTGCTTTATCTTCAGGCATTTTCGTCCATAATAGTGCAAAATCGGCCAGGAACAGAAGATTCCAAGCCATCTTGCCGCTTAGAGGTAAAATTCTGAATGTCGAAAAAGCAAGGATTGATAAAATGCTGGCTTCAAAAGAAATTCGGGCATTGATCATTGCCTTGGGTACGGCCATTTCAGAGGATTTTGATATTTCCAAATTAAGGTATCATCGGATAGTCATTGCAACGGATGCTGATGTTGATGGAATGCATATCAGGACCCTGCTTTTGACTCTTTTTTACCGCTATTTCAAACCCGTGATCGAAGCCGGACATCTTTACATTGCCCAGCCGCCGCTATATAAGATTCAGAAAGGCGCCAAAATCCTGTATGCCTATTCTGATTCTGAAAGGGATGAAGTTCTCGATGAATTTAAAAAGGAAAAGACTTCCGGAGCAAATGTCCAGCGCTATAAAGGTTTGGGTGAGATGAATCCGCAGGAATTGTGGGATACGACAATGAATCCGGAAAACCGTGTTTTGCTTAAGGTCAATATTCAGGAAGCCGAAGAAGCAGACCGGATTTTCGATGTTTTGATGGGCATTGAAGTAGCGCCGAGAAAAAAATTCATTCAGGCTTACGCCAAAGAAGTCAGGAATTTGGATATATAAATATGAAAGTAGGGGAGTTTTTAAAAGATGTTAAAGTCGAGCTGAAAAAAGTTTCCTGGCCTTCCCGCGAGGAGACTGTCAGGCTTACCGGTGTAGTAGTTTTGATAAGCGTGGCTTTAGCCGCGTTTTTAGGTCTGCTTGATTTTCTTTTCGTAACCTTGTTAAATAAAATACTGTTTTAATATCAGCGAGCACGAGTTATGCCAAAACAATTAGCAACAGGAGAAAAACACTGGTACGCAATCCATACTTATTCCGGATATGAAGAATCCGTGTCCAAAAACCTTGAGCAAAGGATTGATTCCTTAGGTATGCAGGATAAAATTTTTCGCGTCCTGGTTCCCAAGGAAAAAAAGATAAAAATAAGAGGAGGAAAAAGATATATTATGGAAGATAAAATTTATCCGGGTTATGTCTTGGTTGAAATGGTTGTCACTGACGATTCGTGGTATGTAGTCAGAAATACGCCCAATGTTACCGGCTTCATTGGTTCCGGAACGACTCCGACCCCTGTTTCAGAAGAGGAGATCCAGATTTTGATGCAGAGAATGGGCGTGGAAGAGCCGAAATATAAAATCGAATTCAAAGTCGGCGATCATGTAAAGATAACAGACGGGCCGTTCAAGGATTTTGACGGAAAAGTTTCCGAGATTGACGAGAAGCGGGGGAAAGTAAAGGTTTTGGTGACAATGTTTGGACGCGATACGCCCGTCGAGTTGGATTTTTTGCAGGTGAAGAAAGTGTAATTAAAGGAATACCCTTCGACAAGCTCAGGGTGAATTTTTTCTAAATTCATGGCAAAAAGGATAAAAACAATTGTAAAAATTCAGGTAACTGCGGGGCAGATTGAAATTCCTAAAATCGGACAGGCTTTGGGTCCGCACGGATTGAATCTTCAGGAGGTAATTAAGCAAATCAACGAGCTGACCAAAGATAAACAAGGAGATGTGGTTCCGATTGACGTCATCATTTACGAAGACAGAACTTTTAGCATGAAGGCTAAAACTCCGCCGGCCTCTTTTCTTTTAAAGAAAGCGGCCGGAATAGAAAAAGGTTCAGGTGAAGCCAAAAAGACCAAAGTAGGCAAAATAACCAGGGAACAGGTTCGCCAAATCGCCGAGAAAAAACTTCCTGATTTGAATACCGACGATTTGGAACAGGCAGTGAAGATAATCGAAGGAACGGCGAGACAGATGGGGATTGAGGTTCAGAAATAAATTTTATGATTTTTTCCGATCGCGACCTCCGCAAAATAATTAAATCAAAGAAACTGATTTTTACGCCAAAACTTTCTAAAGATCAAATCGGCCCAGCCTCCATTGATTTGAAACTCGGCCCGGAATTTAAGGTTTTTAAAACAAGCCGTTTGAGTTTGCTTAATCCCAAAAAGGGGCTACCCAAAGACTTTATGGATACCCACTATCTTAAAGAACATGAATCGTTCATTCTTCATCCTAATAATTTTGTTTTGGCCTCTACTCGGGAATATATGTAGGTTCCTGATGATATAGTTCTTCGAGCCGAAGGCAAAAGTACTTTGGCTAGAATGGGCATTTTGGTGCATACCGCCGGGTTCGTGGACCCCGGTTTTGAAGGCAGTCTTACTCTTGAAATTTCAAATCAATCAGATATTGCGGTGGCACTTTATCCAGGGATGTATATTTGCCAGATTGCAGTTGAGTGCTTAACTTCGCCGGCCGAAATACCCTACAATAAAAGAAAAAAATCACTATATCGCCGCTCTAAAGGTACTATTGAGGCTAAACCAAAGAATCTCTTTAAAGCATAGTGACATAGCAGTGTCACCCTTTTGTTTTTTCTGAATTCCTGTGGTAGTTTAGATGGCAGCACAAAGGAGGATTAAGATGAGTCAAAGACCGTTTTTTGTTGCCCTCGAGGGCATTGATGGTTCCGGGAAAGATACTCTTGCTGTGAGGCTTGAAGAACACTTTGTCGAGAAACACAATCTCGAAGTCGCTGTAACCGAAGAACCAACCCAAGGGTCGATTGGCGTTCTTATCAGGAGAATGCTGGACGGTGAAATTCCTGCGCCGTCTGCAAACATTGTCTTTCAGGCGCTTTTCATTGAGGACAGAGCTTTTCACATTCAGTCTTTAATCCGACCCAAACTGCTGCGAAACAACTTGGTGATCTCTGTCCGCTACTGGCTTTCAACGATTGCCTACGGTATGCTCGACGGCACTGCCGCCGAGTACATCGCTTTTCATAGAAGAGTTGTCGGAGAGGAATTGATTGTTCCGGATCTCACGATAATTCTTGATTTGGAAACAGAAGAAACGATGCGGCGGATTCAAGCGGCTGGTCGGAAATTTGACTGGTTCGCCAAGAAAGAAAAGCTCGAGAGGATTCGCCAGAATTATCTGGAGCTGGCAAAAAGCAGAATAGCCGCTTTGGGAACAATAGTCGTTGTCGACGCGATGAAGTCAAAAGAAGAAGTGGCTTTGGACGCGGAAGCAGCGATTGAGAGGTGGTATCTCATGAGGATCTATTCGTAGGAGGCGACGATGCATAAAGTCGAGCCGCAGGTTTTTCTGATCGGTGAGACCCGCGTGGTTGAAGAAGGCCTTCAGGCTTATCTCAATTACCTCGGGATTCCTGACTGGATCTCGGATGCGCCAACCGATTCAGAAAAAATCGTGGAAGTGATGGGCCGGCTGTGCTATCGGAGCTTTCAGCCGGGAATGAACAAGAATGTTACCAAGATTCGCGAACACAACAGCGATTATCTTGGCAACATTCTGAAAGTGAAGCACGGCTCGGTCATCGAGCACCCGATGATGAATTTCGTTTTTGCCGATGTGAGCCGGGTTTTCACTCACGAGCTTGTGCGTCATCGGGCTGGCGTGGCTATTTCTCAAGAATCGCTCCGTTTCGTTCGTCTTGAGGATCTTGGCCAGTGGTTGCCGACTGTGATTCGCGAGAACAAAGAAGCGGTTGAGATTTTCTGTAAGACTTTTCAAGACCTTGAAAATCTTCAAATCAAGCTCGCCGAGCTTTTTCGTCTTGATGACTCTGATCTTCCGTTTTCGGTCAAGAAGGTCATCACTTCGGCGATGCGCCGGATTGCTCCGATCGGCTTGGCCACGACGATCGGTTGGTCAGCCAATCCGCGAACTATCCGATGGGTTCTGGAAATGCGCACTCATCCGACTGCCGAAGAAGAGATTCGTCTCGTTTTCGGTAAAGCGGGTGAGATTGTTACAAAGCGCTATCCGCATTTTTTCGGCGACTTTACTGTAGAAACAGTAGATGGCTTGCCTTGGTATAAATCAGCTAACAGTAAGATTTAGACCATGGCCGAGCTAAAGTGTTCCTGTGTGCCTTCGCGAGTAATCGCGGAGGCACTTTTATTTTATAACCCCGGCAATTCGAAAGTTTGTTTCACCAGATCGGGATTGATGGTATTCAAAATAATATAAGAGGCGAGGAGAATGATCGCTCCGATCAAAGAATTCCACATTTTTTCCTGGGCTTCTTTGATTTTTCCGGGCCGGCCGGCCGCAGTGAACCATAAGAATCCAGCCCAGAGGAAATTTACAAAAATCGCGGTTCCAACCAGCCGCAAAGCCCAGTTAAAAATACTCTCAATTAATTTGCCAAAATCTTTAATTTCTTGCTGGGGGAAACTAACGCTGGTTGGTTCTGAAACCGTAAAAACCACATTTTGAGATGGTGTTCCGCCTGCCGCGCTTATCACAACAACAAAATAGTCTCCCAGAGGGATATTATCAGGCAAAGTTATAGTGGCTCTTGTCTCATCGCTGTTTAATGAAGCGGTTAATTCTATAGGCGAGCCGCCCTTAGAATTATAAAGCTGGATTCTGTCAGTCAGATTAGCACCAATTATAGTTACCTTGTCTCCGGGTTTTGGGTTATTCGGATTGGCGCCGATGATTTGTGGAATTAAAATTTCTCCTCCACCTCCACCACCACCGCCACCACCTCCGTCGCCGCAGGTGCCGCTTTGGCCAACTGGAATTGAAGCTGAATCAATCGGGTCGCGCCATCTCGCCGGATCTACCTGGCCTACATATCCCCACCTTGGCTTGCGGCACAGATCTTCTCCGCCGATAAGCACGTCATAATGGCTGCCGTCTTTATATACAATTATGTCTTGAGAGTAGCCAATACAGTTATTACCTGTTGGCTTGCTAAGGATTCCAGCATCCAGCTCCCCTTGTTTTTGCAATTCTTTTGCCACCTCGTTAGTTATATAAAGTCCTCCACAGGGCCCAGGATAGTTTTTATTCTCCGCCTTTAATCGATTAAAAACCTTGGTTACAACATCGAGATGTTCTTTTGTTTGAGCTTGAGTAAAATCAGGTTTTATAAATACAAATACGATCAAAAAAATTGTAGCAACTATTTTGAATTTCATCATTTTAATTGTATAACATACTGTATTAAGTTTAAATTGATTTTATGAACAGATTTGAACCGGTTATCGGCCTTGAGATTCACGTCCAGTTGAAGACTAAAACTAAGATGTTTTGTGATTCAAAAAACGACCCGGACGAAAGACACCCGAATATAAATATTTGCCCGGTCTGCGCCGGCCAGCCCGGAACGCTTCCAGTGCCAAACTTAGAAGCGATAAAAAAGACAATTCTTTTGGGCATGGCCCTGAATTGCAAAATCGCCGAACATACTTTTTTTGAAAGGAAGAACTATTTTTATCCTGATTTGCCCAAAGGCTACCAGATTTCGCAGTATCAGGCGCCGCTTTGCGAAAACGGCAGCTTTGAGATCAACAGGCGTAAGATTAGAATAAGGCGAATTCACTTGGAGGAAGACACCGGCCGGCTCTTGCATAACCCTAAGGGCAAGTATAGCTTGGTTGATTTTAATCGGGCCGGGGTGCCTCTTTTAGAACTGGTAACCGAACCGGATTTAAATAGCGGAGAAGAAGTCAGGAAATTCGGGGAAGAGCTCCAGATGATTTTGCGGTATTTGAATATTTCGGATGCGGATATGCAAAAAGGGCAGATGAGAGTGGAGGTCAATATGTCTTTACGAAAGCCGGGTGACGAGTTAGGCACAAAAGTTGAATTAAAAAATATAAATTCATTCAGATTCGCGGCTCAAGCGGTTGATTATGAAATAAAGCGGCAGACAGAGCTTTTGGAAGGCGGTAAAAAAGTGGTTCAGGAAACCCGAGGCTGGGATGAAGTTGGCCAGAAGACTTTCTCGCAAAGAACCAAAGAAGAGGCTCACGATTACCGCTATTTTCCTGAACCTGATATTCCATCGATAAATACAAATGATTTAGGCTTGGAAGAGATAAAGTCAAAAATAGTTGAGTTGCCGAGCCAAAGGCGAGAAAGGTTTAAAAAATTATACGGTTTGCCGGAGCATGACATTGATGTTTTGACCGTAAATAAACAGCTTGGTGATTATTTCGAAAAAGTCGTTTCAGAATTGAAGGTTTGGGAAAGCGATATTAGTTATAAACGATCGTCTGTAACTAATACTGAAGCCTCAAATAAGTTGGTTAAATTAGCGGCGAATTATTTAATTACTGAACTAGCTAAGCTTTTGCAGGGGCGGGGCACCGGCGTTGAAGAAATGGAATACATAAAAATAACGCCAGAGAATTTTGCCGAGTTTGTCATCCGGATTTTTCATCAGGAAATTTCTTCTTCCGGAGCACAAGATCTGCTTAAAGAAATGTTTGAAACCGGCGAAGATCCGAGCGTCATTATTGAAAAGAAAGATTTAGCCCAGGTTTCAGATATTGCGGAATTGGAGCTTGCGGCTAAAGAAGTAATTGTCGAAAATCCAAAACCGGTTAGCGACTACAAAAAAGGCAAGAAAGAATCTATGCAGTTTTTGGTGGGGCTGGTAATGAAGAAAACCAGGGGAAAAGCGAATCCGCAGGTAGCAAGAGAGGTTTTAGAAAAGCAACTCGAATAATTACTTACATTCTCCTTGGTGAGAGATTTCTACTCCGGCGGCGGTAGCGAAGCAGTCGTTTGAATAGGTCCGGCCATCTTTGCCGCAGACCGGCTGGTAAATCAAGATGCAGGCCACCTCGCCCTTTTCAACTTTTTTATTATCTTCATCTATCTCTATGATGAGTTTCTGGAGCCGTTCGATTTCTCTTTGGATTTCTTCAGCGGATTGCGGACCTTTATCTCTTTGACTATTCCAAACTAAAAATCCCGCTACTGCTACAATTATTATAATTAGCCAAATGATTAGTTTTTTATTCATATCGATTTGTCTTCTATCTCTTTTTTAATTTTTTCGATTAGTTTTTCAATTTGAAGTTCTTTTTCATCTCCTTTATGTCGTACATTGGTTGATTCGTTCTTTTCTTCTTTTTCGCCGACTACTAGGATATAAGGAATTTTTTGCAGTTCTGCTTCGCGGATTCTTTTGGGCAGGGTTTCGCCTGACTCGTAGATTTCCGCGCGGATTTTGTTTTCTTTTAATTCAGCCAAAACCTTTTCGGCGTAACCAGTTTGTTTTTCCGAAACCGGAATCAAAACCGCCTGCACCGGCGCAAGCCAAAGCGGTAAATTTCCATTTGTATGTTCAAGCAGGATGCCGATAAATCTTTCAAAACTGCCAAGCATGGCCCTATGAATTATTACCGGTCTTTTTCCAATTCCGTCTTTATCTATGTATTCCAATTCAAATCGTTCTGGTGATTGAAAATCAAGCTGGATAGTAGCGATCGTCCACTCGCGATTTAGAGAATCTTTAACATTAATATCAATTTTGGGTCCGTAAAAAGTCCCGTCTTTTTCACGAAGCTCATAGTTAATTTTATTTTTTTCAAGGGCAGCCTTGAGTCCATTTTCGGCTTCTTCCCAAAGTTTTGGCTCGCCAATGGCTTTATCCGGCTTTGTGGCGAAACGGAAAAAAGATTTAAAACCGAAAGTTTCATGTATCTTCAAAGCCAATTTCAGAAGGTCGGAAATTTCTTTTTCAATTTGGTCCGGCCGGCAATAGACATGAGCATCATCTTGGGTGAATTGATAAAGTCTGAAAAGACCGCCGACTGAACCGGAAACTTCTTTGCGATGAAGTTTTCCGGTTGGTTCAGCCAGACGCAGGGGTAAATCTTTATAGCTTCGTATGCTGTTAGAAAATATTAAATGGCCTTCCGGGCAGTTCATCGGTTTGAGGCCGTAAGTTTCTTCATTTATCT
>ERZ1292623.729-Hain-H51-01um-R1-729-length-33870-cov-6_pt1 | contig 33870 bp, 37 predicted proteins | sample MGYA00564398_ERZ1292623 | MGnify/ENA primary metagenome ERZ1292623 (study PRJEB36523, sample SAMEA6512633) | groundwater metagenome | collected 2019-01-07 | study: AquaDiva: Metagenomics assemblies of 32 groundwater samples
TTTTCTCTCCAACATCAACTTTGGATTTATCCGTAACCAGTTCAAGTGTGGCATTGTTTGTTGGCCGCACCTGAACCGTGCCGGTTCCATAGACATAGAAATACTGCTCAACGGTAATCTCGTTCCCACGACTATCTTTTTTGATCAACGCTAGCTCATATTCTCCTTCTTTATCGACATGCACCGTGTGAAGAGTGTTGCCATCCCGATCCGTGCCGACAGTATCCTTTTTAACAACTTCCTTCTTTTGTTCGCTCTTGTAGTAATAACGTCCGTCCACTTCCTGTCTCCGAGAACTTATCCAACTCACTTTTCGCACCTCAACTGTTATACCGGAAATTGCCTGGGGATTACCTTTTATATCCACAGTTTTAAACCGCGCTGTCAGATCCTCACCTTTGCCCGCAAATATTCGATCCATCCGAACGCCAAGATAAAGATCCCCCCGATGGACTATGAATGATTTTTGAGCTGAGACTGACTGGCCGTTTTTATTTTTGACCGTCACGTGCATCACAAAAATTTTGCTGCGCTTTCCGTCCTCTCCTTTGAAAAGCTCGGCAAAATTTAGCTTCTGTGAAATAGTGGCCTTGCCATTACTGCCTACCGTTGTCTTGCCACGCGTGATAAATGTATCTCTCCAGCCATCATAATAGTAGTTCCCGCCAAAGTTGAAGTATCCTTCGCCCTTGTACTTATCGAAATAATAATCCTGACTAGTCAGCGAATACTCTACCTCGCCGCCATCAAGCGGCACCCCGAAGAAATAATCTGCCTGGACATCCAAGTTCATCGCATCCTGAGCGATATATTCTTCCTTATCAGCTTTGAGATTTACTTGGAATGCCGAAGGAACATACTCTTCAACATCAAAAGAGGCGTACCCATTACCCGCACTCATGTAGTAGCTGCCAAGAGGCGCGCCGCTATCCAAAACGAGCTCCGTTGTAAACGTGCCATACTCATTCAGCGTCACATCTTTTTCCATAACGACGTTATTGCGACTGTCGCGAATCGCGAGCTTAATCACTTTACCCGTAGCAGTTTCGTAATCGCCATCATACCCCAGCCGATAGAGTCCCTTAATAAATACCTTTTGTCCCGGACGATAGATAGGACGATCGGTGTAGAGGTACATCTTCGTGGCTGAGTGCGCCGGATACGCATACTGAAGACTGTCTACTGCCTCAGAGATAATAGCGGCATCGCCGCCACTGCGAATAATTGCCGCCCGGGCGTTTGGCACAACTCGAAGAAGAGCTACTCCCTGACTATCGGTTGTTCCGGAAGCCAACAAGGCAAGATCCTTGTCATAAATCTGAACGGTAGCCGCGATCACCGGACGCAATGTTTTAAATTCAGACACCCAGTACAAACTTTGAGGATTCTTGAGAAGCACTCCCGAAACGGTCGCTTTATTGGGATCGCTATCGCTTTCCTGCCACTTCACCTGTTTTTCCTGAACCGCTAAACGAGTAACACTTACATATGTCCGCTCATACACTGGCAGACTCTCTTCTCGCACATACTTTCTTTGCGCTTGATCCCAAATTTGATCAACGCGACGATGGTCCGGATGACTGAAGGTTACAATATATTGACCAAGAGGATTCTGAACATAGTCAGCAAGATTTATCTGGAAATAGTTCCGGGTCCAGTATCGATCGGGAAGATCAACGGTCCGATTGATAGTTTCTTCGCAATCAAAACTTGAAGGCGCCATCAAGACATCAGATCTTTTATCAAGATATCGCAGCATATTCTCGGGTGAAACCTTACAAATGTTCAAATTAAGATAATCGAAATTTTCAACTGAGTAGGTTAGCTTCGTTTTGTCAGGAGAAGTAACATTATACACACTCTGGGAGTGATGGAAGTTTCGCGACAGCTCTGGAACCTTTCCTGTTCGGAAGTTAATTTGTGTTTGTGCTTTCTGACCAAAATCATCCACCACATTCAAGGAAACTTCTATGTCTCTCTCAGGAGCTAAGCCAACACGGATCGTATTCACAAACTCACCAACTGAACACGGAGTTCCGAACTGCTCACGCTGTACTTGATACGGCTGATACCACTCCCAAAGGCCAATGGGTAAGTTTGTTTTGAACTGCGCATTAAAATTATCCTCTGTCGCGGGACGCAAAGGAGAGTTGGTACAGAGGGTCACCGACTCTGGCTTAGCGTTCGTTCCTCCATTGGCCGGTACGGTTTTTAAAATCCGAAGCGCGGGATAGACAGTGATATTTTTTACAATTTTTTCTGGATTTAGTTGTAATCCTTCCCGATTCACAACCCGCTCAAACTGGATCGGTGCTGTCTCGCCAACCTGAAACCCCGTCGGATTAAAATGAAGAACTAACTTCTTCTTGTCCTCTTCTTTTTCACATCCACCCTGCTGCCATACAATATTTCCATACTCATCTTCTTTACAGGACTCTCCGTACGTAATGTTTTTTAGATTTTTTACTTGGATGCTACTCCTCTGAATCTCGATCGTTTCTGGAAATTCGACAATAATCGTCCCTCGCGGATCGAAAAGCTCGGGAGAAACGAGCGTACTACTCGGAGATTCAGCCTCGAAGGAAGTAATCAGCTCTCCCACTTGATACACACTTTGTCGTTGTTCCTTGAGTGGGATATCCCCTTCGACCGGTACGGCTTCGGAAACAGTGAGCGTGTAATTCGTGTTGAAATCCCAAAGATCTTTTCTGCCAAATCTATCTTGGGCGTTGTAGATCTCAACCAAACCACGATCGGTCACCTTCCGCTCCTTCCCATTCTTGGGGTCACGAACCATTCGTGTTCCATAACGAACCGAAAAAGAAACTGCCTGGCCACGGGCCTCCGTTACTTTTATAAACGCTTTTGTTTTTTCGAGATCAACTGGCTGATTAAAAACTACCCGCATTGGTTGGCTGTAAGACAAAGGTCCTGAGGTGATCTGCTCGTAACGCAAAGGGCGTGTCGTAAACGCAAACTGACCCGAAGGCACCGCCAACCCTTCGACAGACTTAAATCCAGGTTTTACCTCAACTCGATACTGAGCCGAACGCATCAAACGTGTTTCGGGGATAAACTGAAGGTTTCGAGTACTCGTCCATTTAAATTTTCCTGGAGTAGCGGGCGTAACACTGACTAATTGAGCCGCGTCCGGCGTAAATGCATCGAGTACGGTTAAGGGCACCATTGGCCGATTAAACACGATTGTAATCTCTGAAAACTCGCTCGCCGGAGTGCTCGATGCCGGGAAAATGGCGGTGATTTTAGGATCCTCATCAATCAGAAAATCTTTTGAGAGCTTCGTATCGCTCGCCGTTAACGTGGCGGTAAAATATTTTCCCAACGGAAGTTTCTCTTTCGGCTGAAAAATAAGCTGGTCTGCTACTCCACTCTTCAGCCAGGTACCGGATATCTCCGGCTCAAACGTGATCGCCGTTGCCGCCTCAGCGACGGCAACACCCTTTGGCAAGCGAATAACAATTGAAGCGCTCTGGGATACTTTATCCGAAATGAGGGCGTAGGACTCTTCGAAAGAACGCCGATCCAGTGAACGAGGAAAGACAGCAACTCCAAATCCAATGAGAACGGCGAGGACTACAATTGCTGATCCAAAAAGAATAGCCCGATGTTTATGTTCCCCTCTCGTCGGGGGCAAAATTGCTGGCGGCACCGATACGTTGACTGTTGGTGTGTTTGCCACTTTTCTTCATTTTACACGCAATAACCAAAAAGCGACACTCGTTATGCCCATAATATTTACTAAGAAGGATCGCACTTCTTCGCAGGCCTTCCGAATGGGCATGTCTCTTCATTTGCACTCCTAGAAAGCACTTATGGTAAAATACAAATTATGAGAAACACACTTATTATCATTATTATTGTTCTTCTGGTGGGCGCGGGGGTATATTTCTATTTTTTAAATAATCCTCTGTCCCTTGATGCCACGCCAAATAAACCGAGCCCGTACACATCCGAAGAACAAAACGGCAGTTCGATGAATGTCGCAGGGCAAGAAAATAAAGATATGACGATCATCGGCACTTCCGTCGGCGGCCGCGATATCGTCGCCTACCATTTCGGATCCGGCGAGAAAGAACTGCTCTTCGTGGGCGGCATTCATGGCGGCTATGAATGGAACACGGCGCTTCTTGGGAATACGCTTGTTGATTATTTAAAAACACATCCCGAAGTCATTCCGACCAGTACAAAAGTTACGGTGATCCCCGTTCTCAACCCCGATGGCTTGAGTAAAGTTGTGAGCAGCACCAACTCATTCTCGGCCGCCAATGTTTCGCCTTCGCAAACACTGCAGGTGGCCGGCCGCTTCAATGGAAACACTGTCGACCTGAACCGCAACTTTGACTGCGATTGGCAAACAAATGCTGTCTGGCAGAGCAAACCCGTGAGCGGAGGCAGTACAGCGTTTTCTGAGCCAGAAAGTGTGGCGGTTAAGAACTATATCGCCGCTCACAAACCAACCGCCGCAGTCGTTTGGTACAGTTCCGCCGGCGGCGTATTCGCCTCGAACTGTCATAACGGCGTCTCAACCAGCACGCAAAAAATTACGAATGTGTACGCCAAGGCATCCGGCTATCCGGCTTACGAAAGTTTCGATTTCTACGAAGTAACCGGCGATATGGTCAACTGGCTGGCCAAGAGCGATATCCCGGCCATCAGCGTTCTCCTGACCAACCATACCGATATCGAGTGGGCTAAAAATCTCGCCGGCATTCAAGCCTTTCTCCAGCACTACGCGCAGTAATGTTTCCCCGCCGCACAAAACGGGCCGCTACGCTCGCTGTCGTTTTTGCCATCGCGCTTGGCATTGGTCTTTTCTTTTTTCTTCGCGGGCCAGAAGCGCCTGAGGAACAAATCGCTCCGACAACCAGCGCGCCGCGCGAAACGACGATTGGCTCGTCCGTTCAGAATCGAACTATAAAAGCCTTCACCTTCGGACACGGGACAAAGAAACTGCTTTTCGTGGGCGGCATTCATGGCGGCTATGAATGGAACAGTGTCCATCTGGCCTACACGTTTATGGACTATCTCGAGGCAAACCCATCGGCTATTCCGGATAATCTCAAAATAACCGTCATTCCCTCTGTTAATCCTGACGGTGTCTACAAAATTATCGGCAAAGAAGGACGTTTTACCGCGGCTGACGTGCCAAGCGCGGCGGATCAGTCTCCGGGCCGGTTCAACGCAAACAATGTCGACCTGAACCGCAACTTCGACTGCAAGTGGCAATCGGAAAGCACCTGGCGAAATCGAGCGGTAAGCGCCGGCACTGCTCCTTTCTCCGAACCGGAAAGTCGAGCGATTCGCGATTTTGTTTTAAAAAATCAGCCGGCCGCCGTCATTTTCTGGCACAGCCAAGCCAATGCGGTTTATGCTTCGGAGTGTAAAAACGGCATCCTTCCCCAAACACTCGCCATTATGAATGCCTACGCCAAGGCATCGGGCTATCCGGCAGTGAAAACATTCGACAGCTACGCTGTGACCGGCGATGCCGAAGGGTGGCTGGCCTCTATTAACATTCCCGCCATCACCGTCGAACTGAAAACGCACGAAACTATCGAGTGGAATAAAAATCTCCCGGGCATTTTGGCTTTGTTCGAATACTTCTCACGATAAAGAACTGGGATAGGAAACATTTTTGAGACGAGCTCTAGGCGTTATATAATAAAACTGATGGATTACCACGTACTACAAGAACGTCTCCGAGAAAATCGTTATTGGATAGCCATCGGCATGATTGTCCTTCTTGTGATTGGCGGCTTTCTTTTCACGTTTCTCAAAATCTCGTCTCTCAATGAACGTATCCTCGCGCTTTCTTTAAAGGTTGACGGATCAACAAGCGCGCTGGCTCAGAATATTTATCACCTGCGATCGGAGACTGGCGGCCTATCCAAAACGCTGACCGACACCAAAAAAGAAATCGCAACGGCCAACAATGACTTGAACGCGGTGAAAAACCAAGTCGGCGGCGTGGAACAAACCGTTGGTTCGATTTCCGGCACCGTCTCGACACTCAAGAAACTGGCGGCGATCGATCCCGAGCTTCTTAAAAAATACTCCAAGGTCTATTTCTTGAACGAGAATTACACGCCAGCGCACGTAACCCCGATTCCACAAAGATACGTTTATAGCAACAGCGTGCAAGAATCATATCTCGCCGAATCCTGGCCCTTTTTGGAGCGGCTGCTCGACTCGGCCAAAGCAAACAACGTGGAGCTCTATATCAGCTCCGCTTATCGCTCATTCGCGAAACAACAGATGATCAAATCTGACTATGTCGTCACCTATGGCGCGGGAACAGCCAATTCCTTTTCTGCCGACCAGGGGTACTCCGAACACCAATTAGGCACGGCGATCGATGTAATAACAACCGGTCTCGGTGGCCAACTTTCCCAAGCCTTCGATAAAACCGCGGCATACAAATGGCTCGAAAACAACGCTTATCAGTTTGGCTTCGTTCTCTCGTATCCTAAAACCAACACGTATTATATCTACGAACCCTGGCACTGGCGCTTTGTCGGCGTGAAACTGGCGACGTATCTCCATAACAACGCCAAGAGCTTCTATGATATGGATCAGCGGGATATCGACACCTATCTCGTGAACCTTTTCGACTAGACTAAATCATTCGCTACAGTCCAGAAACTTCATGATGGCGTCATTGTCGCTTTTGGTATAATACGGTCATGAATAAAACAGTAGTAATACTCATTGGAGTGGTCGGAATTGCAGTGGGGTTGTGGCTGATTCTTGGGGATAATCAAATGAAAAACGCCGAGATGATGCAGAACGGTAGTACAACCGAAATTGTTATTCAGGACAATGTCGAGTACATTGCTGGTGCCAAAGGATACTTCGTTCGTCCAAAGGCCTCAGGCACGTATCCAGGCGTAGTCATGATTCACGAGAACCGTGGCTTGCGTCCGGAGATCAAACAGACTGCCGAGACTTTGGCAAAAGAAGGTTACATGGTCTTGGCGGTTGATCTTTTTGGCGGCGTGGCCGAGGATCAGACTGGCGCTCGAGAATTGACCTCGAAATTTACGCAAGCCAGCGGTACTCAAAACATGCGCGCGGCGGCGGCGTATTTACGCGAACAAGGAGCAGTGAAAATTGCCTCACTCGGCTGGTGCTTTGGCGGACGACAGTCTATTGAACTCGCGATCTCTGGCGAAAAACTGGACGCCACTGTTGTTTACTACGGCGGCGGCATGGCCAGCACCACCGAAAAACTCGCCCCAATCAAGTGGCCGGTACTTGGTATCTTCGGCGATCAGGATCAGGCTATCCCCACTTCAACCGTCCGCGCTTTCGAAACATCACTGGACACGCTCGGTGTGAAAAACGAGATCCATATCTATCCCGGTGTCGGTCACGCTTTCGCTAACCCCTCGGGCATGAACTATGCACCCGAAGAAACTATGGACGCCTGGGCGAAAACACTCACCTTCTTAAATTTGAATCTTAAATAAAACAATAAATTATTAAAAACATGGCACGAACTAGTATCTACTTAAATTTTCCACGTTCGACTGAGGAAGCATTCACTTTTTATAAATCCGTATTTGGCGGTGAGTTTCAAGGTGGTATTCATCGGATGGGCGAAGTTCCTCCGCAGCCGGATAAACCGCTCGCTGAAGCAGATAAGAATTTGGTCATGCATATTGCTCTTCCAATCACCGGCGGCCTGATGCTCATGGGAACCGATGCTCCGGAATCCATGGGATTCACCGTCACGCATGGCAATAATATTTATATCAATCTTGAGCCGGACACACGAGTGGAAACAGAGCGATTATTCAAAGCCTTATCCGACGGTGGTAAAGTAGAGATGCAATTGCAGGAAATGTTCTGGGGCGACTATTTCGGTTCGTGCAAAGACAAGTTTGGCGTGAATTGGATGTTTAACTGCTCGAACAAGGTGTAGGCTCGGAAAATCGGAAAAAAGGTTCATCCCCGCTTCACTTCCCTTGTGTCTATAATGAAGTTACAATAAGGCCTCCAAAGGTCGTCGTTATAACCTTTCAAGAAAAAACATATGAAAAAATTTATTGTGCTCTATATGCTCCCGATCGCCGCGATTGACCAAATGATGCAAAACTCCACGCCGGAACAGCGCCAAGCTGGGATGGAGGAGTGGAAGAATTGGCAGAAGACGCACGCCAGTGACGTTGTCGAAATGGGCGCGCCAGTTGGTCGGAATAAACGCGTGACCGGAAGTGGCGTCACCGACACCAGAAACGAAGTCGGCGGCTACTCTATCGTCCAAGCCGAATCGCACGATGCGGCGGCGAAACTCTTTAGCGACAATCCCCACTTCAAGATCCCCGGTGCTTACATCGACATCATGGAGTGTACAGCGATGTGATCGTAAACTAATGACTGATAACCGATAACAAACAACTAAAAACTGTTGACGATACTAAACCCCTTCGGGGGTTTTGTGTTACCGTAATAGACGCCCACGGGTTTACCCGTGAGCGTCTATTTTTGTCTTCAGAAAACATTCATATCTCATCGCCTACCTTCAAAACACAAACCTGATATACTACTTTTATGAACCACAAAAATATTCTGTTCGTTATTACCACGGTCGCGTTGATTGGTGGGGTCATGTATATGGTCTCGAAAAAACAAAGTATCGTTCCTGATGGAGACATAGCCTGCACCGAAGAAGCTTTGATCTGTCCCGATGGTTCCGGAGTGGGCCGCGGTGGACAAGAGTGTAAGTTCGCTGCCTGCCCACAGCAAGCGTCGTTAATCGGAATCCTCAAGCAAGACACGAATGGGTTTATGTTAGTCGTGAATGGCTCTTCCGGCGTGGAAACAATGGAGAGAACCTATACCTTACCACTGAAAGGTAAAGTCAGTAATGTACTGGATCAACTAGTGAATCAAAAAGTTCGTGCGTATGGCTCGTTCATCGAGGGTACCACGTATTCTGTAGATAGAATCGAAGAACTCCCCAGCGATCTTGGAGAAGTTGGTGTCGGAAAAACGGTTTTTATAAACGGCGTGTGGATAACGCTCAATAAAATTGTTCAGGATAATCGCTGCCCAACGGATAGAAATATACAGTGTGACAAGGCCGGCTGGGTAACCGTGAATGTGACGCTCCAAAGTGGCACGAACAAAGAAACACGTGATATCGCCTCAAATGGTTTTTCCGTCGCTTTTGACTCGTATCAGATCTCAATCGTAGACACCAAACCCTCACGTATTTCAACCGAACCAGTACCGAAGGATAGCTACTTGATCACTTTCCGGGTCAAATCGAACAAATAACTAACTACCAACACCTAAAACTATCGCACCAAACCCCTTCGGGGGTTTTGTGTTTTATTCCACTCGTTTGATTCCTGCAACTCTACCTATCGAGTAATGCTAATGGTTGAACTTTGTTCGGCGCTTGGAGCAGAAACGGTTAACCGGCCATTTGATGATTTGGAAATAAAATAACCTGTCCCGCTTGCGGAAACCGCTATCGGGTCGGTCGGAAGAGAAACGAGATATTTCTGACTGGCGGCTAAAACATCGGTGAGGTTGGTGAGCGAGCCGCAACTGCTGGTCGCGATCGTGGAACGGCAAATTTCAACGAGTGTCGTACTCACGGTCGTTGGCAACGTGCCATTATTATCAATCGTATACTGATAAACCGCGTTTAAAATGGTATTCACGTCCACGCGCCGCTGGGCATTTCTCGTGTCACCAAGCTGTTTATTGGGGTTAATGGCCAGAATGACAATGCCCGCCAAAATAGCGATGGCCGCGACGACGAGGAGGATTTCGATCAGGGTAAATCCCTTTTTACTTTTTACGAGTTCCATTAGCGGGAAACTGAAATTGTCTGTCCCTGTTCGGCCGCCGGAGCGCATACGGTTATGCGATTCGTCGTAGCGCTTTTCCAAACATAATAGGCGGTGCCGTTGGTGGTTGAACTGCCGGGATCAAGCGGCATCGAGACAAGATATTTTGCCGTGCTCGTTACTAAATAGGTGCTTAAGTCGGTGAGTCCCGTGCACACTCCTCCGGTTTTACAGATTTCCTGGCCAGACACGCTCCCGCAGGTCGCACCGGTTGAAGTAACCGTCGTTGGCAAGTTGCCATCGTTATCCAATGCGTACTGGTAGACCCCGTTTAAAATCGTAGTCACATCGGCCGAACGCTGGGCGTTTCTCGTGTCACCAAGCTGTTTATTGGGATTAATGGCCAGAATGACAATGCCCGCCAAAATAGCGATGGCCGCGACAACCAAAAGGATTTCTATAAGGGTAAACCCGGACCGCCCATGTGTTTTATTCATATCTCTATTTTAATAAGAAACCACGACAATCGCCAGTAAAGTTATCGACAGCCAGTCAGCCCCCATCTCAAAAATATATCCAGTCGCGATAGAGGAGAATTTAGAGGAAGACCAGGAATAACAACGAAGGTGTGCCCTGAGGCACAACGAGGAGGAAATGACACCGTCTTCCTCTAAATTCTCCCTATCCTTCGGTTCCAAGGGAACGCGGCGGAGCTATTTTTGAGATGGGGGCTTAATCGGCCACCTCCTGCCAGGACGAGATGGTAATCAAAGGAGTTATGGCGCTCACCGAAACGCGAGCGCGACGGACAATCGTGCCGACAGTGCCGGTGGCCATAACAGTCCGGCTTTGGCCGCCATCATTCGTCACACTGTACTCGCACGAACCTTCGCTTTGCGTCGAAGTGCCGTTCCCCGTAAACGAAGTGACGTCGCGAATCTGCTGCAGGCCTTCCTCAATGCAGAGGTGAGCCATGGCCCGAGCAGTGGCTGACTGCTGATAAGCAAAACTGGAACGGGAAGAACCAAGGCCAAGCCAGATGAGTGAGGTGGCGACTCCCACGGTCACCGCGCCGACCACCAGCACGCTCACGAGCGTGATATAACCGCCTTCTTTCGCTATGTGCATTTTGCTATTCATTTAAGGAAATCGGAGCGCGGCGCTCCCGTAAAAAGTTTTACTGAAAGTATACTCGCTTTTTCCCGTCGAAGTGACGTGCTGTATCGTAAATTGAATTTGGACAACCCCGGGCGTGCTGGTTCGGGAGAAATTCGAAAAAAGAAGATCGGAAACAAGTATCCGGTTATTGGTGAGCGCAACGGGCGGCGTGGTACTTTCGATGATTTGCATAACCGACTCAGCGAGATTAAACACGGTCGGCGTAGTGGTCGCAGCGTACGTTGCTAATGTTAGTGTTGAAGAGGTAGTACTGGTCGCGGGACCAACGATGCTTGCGGCATTTCGGACGGTCTGGGTAATTATTTGCATCGCCTGCAGTCCCTGCTGTTCTACTTCCGCAATCGTCTGATTTTTCACGCGCGACTCTAAAAGTGTTCCGAGAAAAACTGAAATCGAAAGAAGCATGATCGATAACGTCGCCACATAAAGGAGGAGTTCAATCAGTGAAAACCCCCTCACCTCATGCATATTTTTTAATTTGGGAAAAGAATTGAAATTGATATTCATACAAGGAGAAAAACTTGGTTGAATGTTTGAGGTGTGGGGGTAAAACCGGAATTATTTCTATTCATATTAAAATCGTGAGAAGGAGAACCAAAAGGGGTTGTTTACTGCTTGCGGCAGTGTTGTCTCGAGCGCCGCTCCATCGGAATTCGTCCAGGTAAAGGTCGCGGGTGCGGTTAAGACTAATCGCTTGGCAAAAAGATCGTTATTGCTATCGGAAAAGAGATACATGAGCTGATTTTTGTTCACCGGATTCATCTCAACGAACTGCGTTCGCCGTAGATTAGAACCGCCCGGAGAAATAGTTATGTCTGCTTGGGGAGTGAATGTGCCGCCATTCCCAAGATACCAGTTGATCGCGTTTGAATTATTGTCTCCGTAGACTACGACCGATCTTGTTGTTCCGCCGTCTACTACCCAGCCGGTTGCCACATGCTTTGAAGCGGCCACGGGCGTACTGCACGAAGTATCGGCATTGGCGGTGTTGGCCCAAGCCGAACCGCTCCAACGCCCGAACTGCAAGTCGCTTCCGGCGTTGCCAATGGAAGCAAAAACTATTTCGTCGGTGTTGGGATTGGCGGAGATATCAAGATTGGTGGCGTCGTCGGAAAATGTCGGAGGCGTGGTGACTGCGTTCCAGGTGCACGCCGAAGTTCCCCCGGTGCAGGTTCGATATCTCACGCCATTCGTGCCGTTTGCTCCGGCTGAGTTGGCCCAGACCACCATCACATCACCCGAAAGTGATTCGTATTCGATATCAAAATCCTCAATATCCTGGGCGAGAGAAACGATCTCAAGCGAGGTTTCGGTCGCGGCCGTTGGTTCATTGCCCCACGTTGCACCATTCCAGATCATGGCCGAAAGATCACGGTTTGCATCAGCCCAAACGGCGGCAATAAGGTTTTGGCCCGCTCGCCTGTCCCAAGCCATCCTGACCCAATGGATGAGGCCGGACGTCCGCACGGGATTAAGACTGTTTACTCCCGACCAGTTCCCTGAACCGCATCCGGTCGTTCCCAATTTCGTTCGATAGGCGAGCTCGTTGGTCGTTGTCGCGGCGCTTCCATAGAGCACCATCACATCACCGGAGTCCGTTTCATAGGCTATGTTGAACGGACGGGAAGCTACGGGACCGCCCACCGTCGCTGTCCACTCCTCTGTCCAGTCGGCGCCGTCATAACAAAAAACGCGAAGTTCGCCGGTTGAAGTAAATAATCCGGCCACTGCCTCAGAGCTGGTGGGTGAAACGCGAACAATAAATGAGCGGCCGCTCGCCGAACTGACGGTTGATGATTCTGCGGAAAAAGTATTGAGACTTGTATCATATGTCCTGAACTTCGGCGCTGTCGTACCGTCTCCATAGATAAGAATATGATTGGGCACGAGGCCGGACGCCAGCCAGTTTGTAAATCGCGTGACCAACTGCACAATGCCGGTCCGCTGATTATTCTGCTGCCAGGTAACAGTCGAGGTAACGTGTTTGCGTTTGTCGTCAATCGCGCTAATCGCGATCTGCCGCGTAAAAATATCGATCGTGTTTGATGTCCCCGATAGATTCCAATAATTACTCGTCGTCGCCAAGCCATACGTGCCGTCCACGAGATTAACGAAGCCAGCGTCGCGAATACTTTCTACGGCTTCCAGTCCCTCCTCGGCGAGCATCGACGCGCGCGCCCGACTTCCCGCGAGCGCGGTAGACTCCTGGCCGTAAAGGTACACGCCGAGAAGCGCGGTCACGATCAAAGCGAAAATAGAAGCGGCGAGGAGCACTTCCACCACCGAAAATCCTCCCTGCTTATTAATACGTGACTGTGCCTTTCGCATTGATGCTGATGATTCTCGTTTCATCGCTGGGTGAGATTAAAGCGGTACTGCCGGAAGCAACGGGAAATCCGGTGAGTTTCGAAAAAACATACTCCACCGTTCCGGATACCGCCGATAACGCCAAGGGGTACACCTCATCGACGCTCGTTGCCCGTCCGGCATAACTCGTCCCTTGGAAAATCGTAAGGCTGGTCGTGGTCACCTGGATTCCCCAACTGACACTGCCGTCCATTGCTTGGGAAAGCATCTCTGCCCGCCGCGCGCTCTGCGCCATCATTGTTGCGGCAATATCCAATTCGTTTCTGGTCTCAAATGAGTGGTAGACCGGAACGCCGATCCCCGCCAGGATGGCGATGGCCGCGACGGAAAGTATAATTTCCACCAAAGAAAATGCTCGGCAATCGCGAGTAAATTTCCTCATGGGTTCGTCTGTAGTCCGCCGATAAGGCTATATATAGGAAGGACGACCGCGAGCGCCACCCCGATTACCCCCAGCCAAACGATGACGAGAAGGATCGGTTCGAGAATAATCGCGAGATCTTTAGCGGTTGTGTCCGCCTTGGCCTCATAGTCTTCGCCGATCCGGATTAAGGTCGCCGACAGCGTCCCCGACTGCTCGCCGGCGCTAATCAACTGCTGAACTGTGGCTGGTAGGAGTTTTCCGGATTTTTTATACAACGCGAAATTCTTGCGAAAAGAATTTCCGTCACTCACGCCGTCGTGCAAAAAACGGTAGAATTTTCGATACCGATAAAACGGCGTGGCCTGTGACAGTGAGTCGAGCGCGTCGGTCGGCGGCAAGCCGGCGGAGATTAACGATCCCAAAAGATATCCCATGCGAGCGATCTCCGTTTCCCGACTCAACTTCCGCACGCCTGGTATGCAAAAAATAATATACTCCCCGATAACGCGCGTTTTGGAAAAAGAAAATGTGAAATATAAAAACGCGCCGATAAAAATGATGAAACCCGGCACGGCGTAGATGCCATACTCGCCCAGAAACAAACCGAAACGGATAAGCATATCGGTGATGAACGGCAACTGTATTTTCATCTGCGAAAAAACCATGGCCAACTTCGGCAAGATAAACCAAGCGATACCGGCGCCGATAATAAGGGTGAGCGACAGAACAAAAACCGGATACATGGCCGCCGAACGAAGCTTTGACCGCAAAACTCGTTCCTTCTTCTGTTCAACGGCAATCACTTTCAGGTTTTCCACCAAACGGCCGGACCGCTCCCCCGCCCGAATGAGCGAAGCAACATGCGGAGAAAAAAGTCCGGTATTTTCCAATCCGGCGGACAGCGACTGGCCAGCCTCGATCTCGACAGTCAGTTTTTGCGCAATTTTTTTGAGCCGATAAGAACGGATCTCCTTGTCCACGGCAGTCAGAGCATCGAGAATAGGGATTCCCGAGGCGAGAAGCGAGCTCAAATTTTCCAGAAAAAAATCACGCTCTTCGCCGATTCCAAAATGGGAGAACCGAGATGGCTTTTTTTGTTTTCGCGGCGGATTCGTTTTGGGCATAAAGTGTTAGGCTACTGGGGCGCCTCAGCCACGCGCAACAGTTCTTCGAGCGTGGTCGTTCCGCTTTTCACTTTCTCAATCCCGTCCTCAAAAAGCGTTTTTGATCCCTGCTCGCGGGCAAGCTTCCAGATTTCCTGCGTAGCCGGATGTTTTAGAGTCAGATTCTGCATCTCCGGCGTGACGCGGATCACCTCGAAAATCGCGGTTCGTCCATGGTAACCGGAATGGCCGCAGACGTCACAGCCGTTCGCCTGGTACAGCGTGTAGCTCTTGTTGGGAAAAAATGTTTTTAAGTTGGCGTATTTTTTCGCGATATCCTCATCCGACAAGGCAACGCTATAGCGGCAGTGGGTACAGATCTTTCGAACCAACCGCTGAGCCACAACCAGTTCGAGCGTCGAGGCAAGCAAAAATGGCTCAATCCCCATGTCGAGTAATCGAGGGATGGCAGTCGCGGCATCATTAGCGTGGAAGGTCGACATGAGCAGGTGTCCGGTTAAGGCGGCGTTCACGGCAATCTCCGCCGTTTCCTGATCGCGGATTTCTCCCACCAAAATAATATCCGGATCCTGCCGGACGATAGACCGCAATCCTTTGGCGAAAGTTAAGTTGGTGATCAAGTTCACCTGAATCTGGTTCACTCCTTTCATCTTATACTCAACCGGATCTTCGATGGACGTAATATTCACGTCCGACTGGTTCAGCATTTTGAGCAACGCGTAGAGCGTGGTGGTTTTCCCCGAACCGGTGGGGCCGACAACCAAGATCATGCCGAACGGTTTATCGGCCGACTCTTCCATAAACTTCTGGTTCTCCGGAGAAAATCCAAGGTCGCCGAGATTCAAACCCTCGACATAGAGACTCAAAACACGAAGAACGACCTTCTCCCCTTCGACGGTAGGCACGACCGAAACACGCAGGTCAATAATGGTCTGATCCTTGCGGAACTGCATCGCGCCGTCTTGCGCCGCGTAGTGTTCGTCAAGACGGATACCGCTTTGCACTTTGATTCTGTTTAAAATATTTTCGTAGTACTCCCGAGGCAGACGGCCAACGTCATGCAACACGCCGTCGATCCGGAATCGCAAAAGCACATCGGATACTCCCGGCTCGAAGTGGATGTCGGACGCGCGCAAACTAACGGCATCAATAAAAACCGTGTCGAGAATTTCAGGCGCAATCCGCGTGCCGCTCTGAATGATGGCGGAAAATCGCGTCTGGATGGTTTTTTCATACGAACTCAGAATCTTGTCAATGTCTTCGGAAAAAGCGAAAGCGAGCGAAATCTTTTTCTCAGGAAACAGCTTTCCGAGTTCTATGTGAAGATCTGCTTGATCGGGATTGTCTGTTGCGATTACCACCTCCGTTTCTTTACTCTTCAGGCTTTTCAGGTCGAAAGGAGCGATGGCGTTTTTCAAGAATGATGACTTCTCCGCCGCTTTCTTCAGTTCGTAGAGAACGACGCGAAACTTCCTGGCTGTTTCTTCGTTAATTAAAACAATCTGCTCCTTGGTCGGCGGATTCACATTCAAGTCGGCAAAGATAACTTTGTACGATTCAGCGATAGCTTGCCCGAGAATGGTCTGGTTGATGAAACCTTCGGCCAGAAGGTAGTCAAGAAGCGACGATCGCCGATTGCCGGAATCCTCCTCCGCCTTTTTCAAGTCGGCTTCCTTTATGTAGTTACCGGCGAGGAGCACTTTTCTCAAAAAAGCGTCTGTGAATTTCATGGATGAGGTGGGAGTAGTTACGTATCAAAAATCAATCTTTCGAATGTCATATATATTGTATCAAGAATTGAATGTTTGGAGAATGCTCTCGGGGTGATGTTTCCCCCTCCATTGACTCCCCTTGCGGGAAGCGCAGGTGTGTTCGTAAAAATAAAAAGCCTTCAGGAAATAATCCTGAAGGTTAGAGACTACTATCGTAGCATTGCTGGCGTTTGTAAAACAATATCCAGCAATTCCGTGTTGGAGTACCGAGGACGCTCAATTGCCATCCATGGGATGTGCCAGACAGGATTATCCGTGGGACGAACCAACCTCACCCATCCAGCATAGGGCGCTCGCCTACCTACTCCGTTTTCTCGACGTGAGTAATGAATAATCTGGCAGTTGTGGATCCTATCTTCAGTCTTTTCGGAAAAGACCAACTCACGAAATCGAGCTTGCGACATGCGTTCGATCCGGATTTGGAAGGCACGCATGACTTCTCCGTGACAAACGATAATTACTCGCTTGTCACTACACTCACGATGAAGCGTGTGTAGCACACGATCGACTCGCAAACATAGGTCGGCAAATGTTTCTCCGTTCGGTGGTCGCCAGAAGAACGGTTCTGCTTCGCGACGCTTGAGCGCTTCTCCAAACTTTTCCTCACGCTCATCTTCTGGACAAATGTCGAGATCCCCCCAGTCACGTTCGGTGAGATAAAAGTCCGAGAACCATGATGCGTACGGCAAGCGCAAGTTCGCTGCTGTTTCCATAGCCCGCAGGTATTCGGAAACAAGATAGCGATCGAATCCATTGGGAAATTCGCGCTCGATCCACTCTCCGGCTGTTTGCGCTTGTTTTCGTCCAAGATCGGTCAAACGAAGACTAGCTGAGTGGCGGTTTCGGAACTCTTTCGTGTAGGCCGTATGATCGCTTTTCTCCGAAAGACGCTTGGCCGCATTCCCTTCTGACTGGCCGTGACGGACCAGAATGAGGTCTAACGGTAATGCCATTTCTCTTTACTCCTTCTGTCTGTGTTCTAATTTAACCAAATCACAAAGCAAGGTTTTGTGTCAAATAGCACGTTTGACTCCCCTTGCTACAAGGTAATCGTGTGCTATCCTATTTCCAGTTCGCCAACAAATGATTTGGCCTAATGCCAAACGCCTAGCTCACTAGGTCTAATGGGCGACAAGGAGGCATTGTGCGTACAAATTTCTGGGATAAGGTCACTATGACCTGGGACACCCACGGTAGCAATTTTGGGACGAGTGTTCATTACGACGGACACTTGGATCATAAGTTGCACGATCCGAGGGTTTTCGGTTCCGGTGACGGTCTGATCCACGGCATCTTCGGTATTGAAGCCGTGTCCCTATACTCCAGGGATCTGACTCATCGAGCCGGAGAAATGAAGCTCAACATCCAACGACGAGGTCCCGCTCACCCTCCCAATCGGGAAGCTATCGTTAACTTTCTTCTCGCCAGATTTCAGTATGAGACGGATCAGAGACATTTCAAGTACAGCCCCTCTGTCGTGGGACCGATCAATGAATCTTGGACGGAAACGATATTCACCGTATCGTTCATCCTGGGCAACGACGAACATTTCTGCGACATGGCAATTGAGATTGCACGAGCGGTTTTCATCGCCTTGGGCGTTCACGATGAAAATGGCTACTATCTCGCCCGATTTGCTGTGAAGCGAGAAACGTTCGCTATGATTGATGCGTCATGGATAACCTTTCCCCGTTGGTTGCGAATGAAACATCGCCTACCAATCGTGGGACCAGAGGATCCGCTCTAGCCAGAAACCAAGGAGACACACACTGTCTTCTTTTTTATTTGACTCTCCTATCAAGAAGCATAGAATGAGGGCATAAAACTAACAAAAAACTGATAACTTATAACTATGAGATATACCCTCACCAAAGCATCGAATATTCCGAAAAAAGAAAAGTTTGGAATCAACTTGGATATCTACCCGAATAGAAAAAATGAATCTGGTTCAAGAGTGGTGTCCTCCAAACCCGATATTTGATGATTAATCCTCATTCTCGATCTGCCACTGAACTCATTCTTTTATATTGCAATACAACGACCACCGCATGACCCAAGAGGAAGCGCTCGCCATTTTAAAAACTGGCGCCAGTGTATTTTTAACCGGTGAACCAGGCAGTGGGAAGTCTCACACGATTAATCGTTTCGTGACTTGGCTCCGAGAACATGATATTCGAGTAGCTATTACCGCTTCAACGGGTATCGCGGCCACGCACATTAGCGGATCGACTATTCACTCCTGGAGTGGCATCGGCGTAAGAAAAGAACTTACGAAATTTGACTTACAGCGGATTCTCAAAAATAAGAGTGCGGTACGTCGCATACGGGACGCGCGCACGCTTATTATTGACGAGATTTCGATGCTCTCCGCGAATACCTTCACCTTAGCCGAAACCACCTGTCGAGTGATCCGAGGTAACTCGATGCCTTTTGGCGGACTGCAGGTTGTACTGGTAGGAGACTTTTTTCAGCTTCCGCCTATCATCGCTCGCGACGAGGAAGATAATCTGAAGGGTGCTCCCTCTGAAATCCTGATGACTGAAAAACAAAATAGTTTTGCATTTAACGCGCCTGCCTGGCATGCCCTCAATTTACATACCTGCTATCTCAGTGAACAGTACCGGCAAGATGATACAAAGTTTCTTGAGATTCTCTCGGCAATTCGTTCTGGGCGAGTGTCGGCAGAACATCGCAATACGCTTGAAACACGACTTGCGCGTCAAGTAACGGACGGTACCACACAATTTTTCTCGCATAACGCCGAGGTTGATCGTGTGAATAGCGCTAAACTAGAACAACTGTCTGGAGAAGCGCTCTTATTCGCCATGGAAAGCCATGGACCGAAGCAACTCGTACTGCGTCTCAAAAACGGATGCCTCTCGCCCGAAACCCTCGCGCTTAAAGTTGGCGCCCGGGTAATGTTCACAAAAAATGATACGAGACAGCATCGTTTCGTAAATGGAACGCTCGGTACAGTTATTGGATTTTCAAAAGAAAATGATGGCCCGATCGTAAAAACAAACACAGGATTGAACATAGTTGCAGAACCAGTTGATTGGAGCATGGAAGAGGGTGGACGAGTTCTTGCCAGTGTTACCCAAATTCCTCTTCGGCTCGCCTGGGCTATTACCGTGCATAAAAGCCAGGGGATGTCTCTGGATGCCGCGCATATGGATCTGAGAGACACTTTCGAGTACGGACAAGGATATGTGGCAATCTCCCGCGTGCGAACTCTGGCCGGACTTTCCCTCGTCGGTTTTAATGAACGCGCGCTTGAAGTGCACCCGGATATTGCCGCTCAGGATATTCAGTTTCGCGAAGCCTCGCGTAACACGCAAGAACATTTTGAAAGTACCCCGCACGAAAAAGTTGATCAGCAACACAATGATTTTATTGTGCGGTGCGGCGGCAGTTTGAAACCAATTGAGAATATAACGCCAGCAGATCATCATGCTCATACCGCCAAAACTCTCCAAAAGGAACACCGATGGGAACACACGCTCACTCTGATTCGAGAAGGAAAAAGCCTAGAAGAAACGGCCGGTGCACGAGGGCGAAAAACCGAGACCATCCTTCAACACCTTGAAGAGCTCCTCACTCTCAATAAATTGCGCTATTCGGATATTTCACATCTTGCAAGAGGAAAAGAAAATATAATCGCAGAAATTCATAACTCGTTTGAGCAGTTTGGCATTGAACGTCTCAAACCAACCTATGACGCTTTCAACGGACGTTTCCCATATCAGGTAATCCGTTTAGCGCGACTACTTTTTAAGAGCAATGGCGTGATATAACACCATGGATTATAAAACACCAGAGCAAGTAGAAAAAGAATTGCAGGCGCTCCTAGAAAAACATAAGCTTTCTCATAAGTTATCCATTACGCAAATCAAGCAATGGGTTTTTGAGGAACGGGATGATAAAAATGATTCTCCGCTACAGGCCTCGAACGCATTCCAAAAGCGATGTATGCGGTATTTCTCACGCGTCAGATCAGATGACGAGTTTTTCACGATTATGCAAACTCTGACTGACGCCTGGAATTATTTCCCTCACCAAGTTCTTTCTGGAAAATCACCGTGGCAGGTGATTCAGAAGGAGTCAAAGAAACACCCGATGTCACAGTCGGAGCGTACAATGCCAGACGTTGTTGTGGGCGGACAAACTATGCGATGGGAAGAGTACGAAGCAATTCTTGCCGAGATGGAACGCCTGCAGGTCCCCTTTAAGAATCGGATTGAAACGGATATTCTTCCAAACTACAAAAGGTATCTCCAACTAAAAGCGGGAAAGAAAACCGTGTTAAAACACACGAGAGTTGCCGAACTATTCTTTGATCGAGTTCTTCATGTTGGATTCATTAGACTGGACGAAGTACGTTCTGCCTTTATTCAGAAAGAATTTCCCCTCTGGTGGCAAACTCACGTAATGATGGATAACCTCAACGAACGCGAGGTTCTCTCATCACTGAAAAAACTGTTTGAATTCGTAAGCGAGCGATATGCAATTGATATCGGACAGTTTGGTTTCTGATTACTCTATTTTCCTATATCCTTTGATCCAAGCTGCGGGAAAAAGTCGAGGAAACAAACAATGCCTCCTTTTTTATTTGACTCCCCTCGCGAGAGGCATAGAATGAGGGCATTCATTATGTCCGATCTTATTATTGGTAAAGGAAATTTAACTGGGAAAGGAGTCTACGCTGGCCGAGATTTCAAGAAAGGTGAGGTCGTTAGTAAATACAGTCTTAAGGAATTAACGGAGAAAGAGTACCAAAAACTACCAGAAAGTGAAAAAGTGTTCACGCATTATCACTGGGGGGTCATATACCTTTATTTGGAACCGGATAGGTACGTGAACCATTCAGAAACACCGAACACGCATCAGGACCATAAAAATCAGTGCGACGTCGCCGCGCGAGACATCAAAAAAGGAGAGATGATTACCTGCGACGCCACAAAGGATGACATTTAAATTTCATGGAAATTACTTTCATTACTGGAAACGCTTCTAAGGCTGCACAACTTGCAAGACATTTGGAGTATCCAATAACACACAAAAAACTTGATCTGGCTGAAATACAGTCATTGGATCTGCGCGAGATTGTTGAGCACAAAGCACGGGAAGCATACAAGCAGATCCACACTACAGTCCTTGTGGAGGATACGTCGCTCACCTTTCGCGCTCTGGGTAAACTGCCAGGGCCACTTATTAAATGGTTTCTTACAGAGCTTGATAATCATGGCCTTTGCAAGATACTCGATGGGTACGAAAACCGAGACGCGCTCGCTCAAGTTTGCTTCGGCCTTTACGATGGCAAAGATCTTCACTTCTTTGAGGGACGAACGGAGGGTACTATCGTGAAAAATCCTAAAGGCGAACGTGGATTCGGCTGGGATCCGATATTCGTACCAAAAGGACATAAGAAAACCTGGGGAGAAATGAACCTAGAAGAGCAAAATAAAACATCAATGCGAAGAATAGCTTTGAAGAAGTTAGAGAATTTTTTAAAAGGCAAACCCGTACAGCCGCCCAAAAGATTTTGAGGATATCAAAATGGTGAAAGATTATCTTGCCAGGAACTGAGCTCTAGGTTTTAGAATTTATATACATATTTGACTCCTACTCCCAGCAGACTAAAATGAGGCAACTGTTATGAATATAGGGGAGACGCACAACAAGCATTTATTATGGGTTCTAGAGAAGATCTACAAAGAATCCTTAATAACCCGTAAAGATTCTCCTATAGAATATTGGATCAACTTCGACAATTTAAATAAGAACGATGAATCTCCTAACCCCCGAGAAGAAGCGAAACTACTGGAGAAATGCGAAGAAATGGGACTGATTCAAATATTAAACAGAGGCGGAACATGGGAATATGAATAAGTTGTATAAAATAAAAATTATTAACACAAAATTCGAGGCGCACTATACATCTTTAAAATCTCTTTACCCCTCGGAGAAGAAAACTGAAAGCCTTTCCCCTACCCTAGAAGGAAACCTGTACTCGGGTATATCTATTAACGCAAAAAATATTGAAAACAACGGCTTAATAACTGGACCCTTAGTAGATATAACTACAAATAATTACTCAGGCAGTGGTGAAATTTCAAGTTTTCCAAAACACAAGAATCCAGAACCCAAACAAAATTTCCTTGAGAGAATAACTAACAATCAAACTTTTGCCATGGTTGCAGGCACAGTGATCGCGCTTTTGACACTGTATGCTATATACCATTATTTCGGAGTGAACCTTTCTCAATTTAGTTAGAAGATTTTTAATAATCCTAAATGTTCAAGGCAACTTTGTTTGATGTGGATGGCGTAGTGCTTCAACCGAGAAAAGAGTTCTTCAGCTTGAAGTTCGCGCGAGAGCAAGGGATTCCCAAAGAGGCGGTCGAGGAGTTTTTTCTTGGAGACTTCAAGAAATGTCCTCTCGGTCAGGGTGATTTAAAAGAGCTGATCACTCCCTACCTCCCTAAATGGAAATGGGATAAGGGTGTCGATGCATTTCTGAAATACTGGTTCGACAGCGAGAACGAGAAAAACGAGGAGGTGCTTAAGTTAGTCGCCGATCTGCGTAGCAAAGGCATTAAGTGCTACTTAGCTACTCAACAGGAAAAGTATCGGCTCCAGTATCTTCTCGATACTATCGGTCTTAAAAACTACTTCGACGGCGCGTTCTCTACCTGCGAGGTTGGGTGCGAAAAAAAACAACCGGAGTTCCATATGTTTGTTTTAAAAAAACTTGGCCTTAATCCTTCGGAAATTCTCTATTTCGATGACAATGAGAAAAATATTCAAACAGCTCGCCAGCTCGGCATTGAGGCTTATATATATGAAAACTTGGAAACATTAAAACAACAAACGAATCAAGGATCTTATCCCTCATAAAAATATATAGGTGTTTGCCTCTTTAATTTGGGAGTTTTATCATGTTTATATGAGACATATAGAATCATACCAACCAGATACTAACCGAGAAGTAGAAGAAAATGAGATCGAAGAGGCGCTCCACAACGCTGGTCTAAACTTAAAAGCTCCCCGTCCAGAAACCGAGGCATATAAGCGGCTTTATGCGGCGGCTGAAGAATACATGCGATCTGTACTGAACCACGGCAAAGCAAGTATTCCTCCGCAATTCCGTCCGGACGGAGAAAATTACTTCCGGCCAAAACCAAAAATGATTAACCCTGCAGAGGATATCCGGCGTGAACATCACAATACCTTAGCGAAATTACTATTCGGGAAACCCGTTAATGAATTGCCACGTGCAGAGCGAGACAAAATCAGTAATTTTTCCGCTTATCTCACCGGACACGTCGATTATGTCGACCAGTGGTAAGCTCTACGGGTTGGTTGATATGTCCCCTCTCCTTACATTAGCCACCCGTCTTGCTCATGATGTTTTTTCATGCTAGATTCAGCACATGTCTCATCAGATTGCAACAATATCAAAAAAGGTAAGCGGTGGGGAAGAGCTCATCGTCGTGAAGAAGAAGGACTTCGAGCAGTTTATGAAATGGCAGGAAGAGATGCGCGATGTTTTGACCAAGGTGCGGCGCGGCCGCGCAGAGTATCGAAGTAAAAAAACGATCGTAGCGGATTCACCAAAAAGATTTCGGTAATTTCTGATATGGGTGGAATCAACGTCATCCATTATACTTCGGACTTCCGTAAGGCGTACAAGAAGTTGCCTCACGAGATACAAAACACGATCGACCGAAAAGACAAGATTTTTCGTGGAAATCCTTTTCAGCCTAGTCTAAAGACGCACAAGCTCCACGGTCCATTGAGTGGTCTGTGGTCATTTTGGATTACGCGAGACTATCGAATTCTTTTTGAATTTGTAAAAGACGGCGCAATCTTTCACGATATCGGAACACACGAAATATACCGATAACTCCAGATAAAGGTGTAGAACTCATCTCGAAAATAGCTCCGTCGCGTTCCCCTTTCGTTTCTCCGTCCATCAAGGCACGACCTGCCGGCAGGCAGGCGAGGAGACATAGGCCTGAGTCTAGGCTCCGAGGAGTAACGAAGATGGCGGAGAAACGAAAGAGAACCGGAAGGATAGGAAATACCCTGGCGGAGACATTGTTCCTGCGTTCTCGATGTACCGTTGGGTACACCTTCGAACTGGCGCCTCGTCTTCGCCAGGGTATTTCACTATCGCGACAGGATATATTTTTGAGATGAGTTCTAGTCAGAAAAAGTGCTACCCAAAAAGTCATCGAGAACTTGAAGTAAGACGATCCGGAGGCTGATTTAATAATCAAACGATCAACAGCCTAGTACGCAATATATGTCCTCTCTCCTCACATTAGCCACCGATCCACATCAGTACGAAGGTGTCGACGGTAAAAACTGGCAAGACACTGCCGTCGATGCGGCTTCACCTCGGAATCGTCTCTATCTAAAATACTTGGAAGGAATAAATTGGCACGGGAAAAAGATTCTGGATGTCGGTTCAGGAACCGGTTGGCTTTATCCTCATCTCATGCAAACGGGCGCAACATCTGTGCGCGGCATCGAACCAGCTCACAATCACGTCGCCCTATCGCGAAAAAATCATCCGGAGTTTGAAGTTTTTGAAGGCACGCTCGATGAGTATGAAACAAACGAACAGTTCGACGCGATTCTTTTTATTATGGTCCTCGTTCATATCGGAGATATTGGAAAAACGTTCGAGAAGGCATCACAACTCCTTTCACCAAGCGGAAAGATAATCGCTATGGTGACACACTTTTACGAAAACTCAGAAACGCGCGCCAAGCGAAATGGCAAAGAATACGACGTTGAAATCATTGATGATAACCAGTACACCGATAAAGCCAGGGCGCCAGGATCCGTAACGGATATTGTCCGTCGGATAAAATATTATGAACGTATCGCCCCTCAACACGGGTTGATCCTTTCTGAACATACGGAGTTCGCTGAAGAAAATCACTCCCCGAAACATTTACTTGTTTTCAATAAAAAATAGACGCCTTTACAACCGCCTCTAATAGGAGGAAAATCCTGGTAGTTATCTGACATAAGGAGGCTACGCATGAGAAACCGTTGGTCTGTGGTTTGTCTCTTCGCCTTTCTTCTCTTTGCACCTCTCGCCGCTCACGGACAGAAAGTATCTCTTGATGAGGTGTGGTGGAAACTTTCCGAAGAACCGTGCCTGCGCTCGATTGTGGAAAAACGGGATGCAGAGCTGGGTATGCTCATCTATCTTCTCCATAGTCGTCATCGCTACCACTACCCGCTTCGTGATTTTTGCTTTAACGGCAAATCGTTTACACGGGAAGAAATTCAGGGCTTCATGGACAAGTGGTCGTACATCAAAGAAAAGAAAAAGAAAACTCGCTCATCGCCGCCCACGTTTAATCTCAGGTTTATGGTGGTCGATGGCCTGCCCCTTCTCATTTATGTTGACCGAGACGGCCCCGCTTTCGAAGCTGGTCTTCGACGTGGCGATCTTCTCATGAGTCTGGACGGCACGCGCTTCAGAGGAATGAATCAGGCTCTAAAACTATTTTCCCTTCCGCCAGGAAGAGTGGCAACGATCGCATTCTGGAGAGATGGGATTACGCGCCACACTGAGGTCGACACTCGCGTTTCCCGAACGCCGACCTATCGAATGTACCGGTTTGGATCCTACGTCTATCTCGAAGTGAACGAACTCCGTATGGATTACCAAAGAATTCGACACGACCTTCGGCGCGCCTACCTCGACTTTCCTTTTAGCGGCATCATTCTGGATTTTCAGGGCTGCATCGGAGGATACGTGTACGAGGCTGAGCTCGTCAGCGGATGGTTTCTTGGTGACACAACGAACTATCTTGAAACCGTACCGACCAAGAACACTTACTTCCAAGAGGTGCAGACGCTTACCATCAAGGACCATCTCCTCGAACAGACCCTCAAATCAGTACCTCTTGTAGTATTGGTCAGTAGGGACACTTTCTCGGCTTGCGAGATTATCGCGGGAGCAGTTCAACATCATAAGCGGGCGCTCCTTATCGGCAGTCGAACAGGTGGCAAAGGAACGATCCTCACTCCATTTGACTGGACTGCGGGAAGAAAACTATTCCTCGCTACTTCCCTTTGGTACACTCCCAACGGAACCACTGTTGAAGATCGCGGACTAGATCCTGACCTTGGTCCGGAAAGCCATCCTGAGGTAATTGAGAAATTCCGTAATACTTGCGATGATGCCTGTGATCTTCTGGAGCACCCGGAGATGCAGACTGCTTTCTACCTGCTTGATCGTATGCAGTAAAACCAAAACCCACTTTTCCAAGTGGGTTTTTTATTATGCCTGTCGTTGAGGACGCGGCGAGGGATACGGCGAAGGACGACGTCCGCGAGAACTGCTTCTGTTTCCTTGAAATCGAGACGGGCCATACGGACGACTGGCCTGTGGGCGGGATGAAGGAAAACGCGGACGAAATTCGCGCGTCGGTAATGGCGTGGCGCGATGGGGCGGCAACTCTGGGAGTCTCGTGGGCGGCAAGGTTACTCGAATTAGTCGTTCGATATCTCGGATATCGCTTTTTTGATCCGGCGTGGCAAATGACACGGCGTGTCCGGCGGCGCCGGCTCGAGCTGTTCGGCCGATACGATGGACATAATCGTCGGGACTCGATGGCAGGTCGTAGTTCACCACCAGTTCAATTCCTTTGACATCAATTCCCCGCGCGGCGATATCGGTGGCCACAAGAATCCGATACCGGCCATTCCGAAAACCATCGAGTGCTTCTCGTCGCTGATTCAATGATTTATTGGAGTGGAGTTCAGTCGTCGTGTGGCCCAGCACGCGAACACCGGCAGAGATCCGTTTGGCGCCAAATTTTGTCCGCGAGAAAACGAGAACCGAACCCCGATACTCCGAAAGAAGTTTTTCCAGCAATCGCGGTTTGTCCTGTTTGGCCAGAAAGAAAACTTCCTGCGTCACTTTGGCGCTGGCGGTGCCCGGCGGCGCAATCTCGATCCGAATCGGTAGCTTCATATATGAATGAGCGAGTTGGACAATCGCGTCCGGCATGGTCGCGGAAAAAAGCATTGTCTGGCGTTCTTTGGGAACAGTCATGAGGAGTCGCTTCAGCTGCGGCGCGAATCCCATATCGAGCATCCGGTCAGCTTCGTCCAAAACTAAAATTCCCACCTGACTTAAGGAAAGTGTTTTCTGTTCTAAATGATCGATCATCCGGCCTGGCGTTCCAATAATAATTACAGGATTGCTCCGGAGTTGGGACAGCTGGCGCGACATCGACTCGCCGCCAACCAAAAGCACCGTGCGAATGCCGAGCGGCGCGCCGATTTTGTGAAATGTTTCCTTAACCTGTAGCGCCAGTTCGCGCGTCGGCAAAACCACTAATCCCCGCTTGCCGCGAAGCGCCGCTTGAATCATCGGAATACCGAAAGCCAGGGTTTTCCCTGTTCCCGTCTGGGCCAGACCCATTAAATCCTTTCCTTCCACCGCCTGCGGAATGGATTTCTGCTGAATCGGGGTCGGTGTTGTAAAATTCAACTTATCAAGAATCGCCAGGATATTTGGCGCAATGCCAAGGCCATAGAAGTTCGGATCAGACATAGTGCCTAGACTATACTACACCTTTACCGCCTTTAATAGAGCTGACGGAAGATTATGTTGACTAAGTTGCATCCCAACTCCGCATCGTATCTATCTCCCAAGATTGCGACGTTATGATCTGGTCGGCCAGATTTTTCATTTCTTCTTGGTCGGTTGTCGCTCCAAGCATTTGCGCCATCATGTTCCCCGTTCGTAAGCCGCTATTCCGATAAAAACCTTTCATCATCGAACCACCTCCCCATCCTTCCAAGAGAAGCGGCGCGATAAGAATGCCGATGGTTACACCGCCAAACCAATAATAATGTTTTCTTTTTTCATATTGTTATCTAAACCATCCCTTTATGGTTTTTGGCCACCCGATCAAGAAGAGTAAGGCAAGCGGCGCGCCCCAATTAGCCGAACGCTCGACGAAATCCCAGATCGGCATACCGACGATCGGACGGATAAGCGCCGTCCAAAATCCCCAAAACGTCATCCAGAGAAGGACTGCTCGCACAGGTCGGATAAGGATGAGGATGGCAAGAAGAATATCCAACAATCCGACAAAAAATAAAATCTGGGCGGCCACTGTCGTGTCACTAACACCGAATGTACTAAACCATCCGATCCAATCTTTTTTTCCTTGCAAGGCAAAGACTCCGTGACCAATGAACTCGCCAGCGACCGCAATCCGCAAAATCCATTCTGCTGTTTTATTATTCATGTTTTAAAAAATTAATTTTGTTAGGCAATGAATCGACCTGAGTATCTCCTCCTATGAGAAGATCCCTGTACATTGCTCTTTCTTACATTATACCTCATCGCCCATCCAGCACATTAAGTATTTTACTGGTGAAATTAAAAACTCCGAAGTTTTGATCTTCGGAGTCAGTTGACTAGAACCTCCTCTCCCCAGCCGGCTCCTTCTTTGTTTATGAAATTTCTCTGTTTTTGAGATGGGTTCTGGTGTAGTAGAATAAGGGGGATGAGTAAAAACCTCGCCATCTCCATTCTGGTTGCCATTGTTGTCGGCTTAGGAGCCTACTTTTTCTTCGGCCAGCCGATGTTGTTTACTATTCAGTCTCCAATAGTTATTTCACGCGAAGAAATTACGCCAAAACCATTTGATCCTTTGAATGCTACATACTCGATCGACGAAGAAGCATTCACACTTACGAATGGAAAATCGGAAACGGAACTGGTGCCAGGGTCGGCCATAAAAGACGAAATCGAGACTTTTGGTAAAGCGATACTTGGTGATCTTGATCGCGATGGAAAAGATGATGCTGCAATTCTCTTCATGGAAAACTCCGGCGGAACGGGGATATTTTATTATGTGGCTGCGGCTTTGCGTACGAGCAAAGGAGCTCTCGGCACCAATGCCATTTTCCTCGGCGACCGTATTGCACCGCAAACGTTGGAGATACGAAATAACATCATTATCGTGAACTACGCTGATCGCAAAGAAAACGAACCGATGGCTGCCCAACCTTCAGTTGGCGTAACAAAATATTTTGTGGTCTCCCAGAATATTCTCCGCGAAACAGAAAATATTCCTCAGCCGAACGAAACAGCTGATCAGTAACCCAAACCACCCGTCATGCCTTCAGTTTCGTGGAGTCTCGAAAAACAGTTGGTTTCGCCCCCGCACCTCAAAAAATTCAACCAAGTCTTTCTTCTCGTATGAATACCCCTTTCGATTCTTTTCCCAAATTGAAAAGTACGCATACGGTGAGGGGTTTCACACTGGTTGAACTTTTAATACTCATAGCCCTTATTGCGACTTTAAGTGTTGTTGTTCTTCTGATTCTAAATCCCGCCGAGCAATTCAAAGCCGCCCGCGATTCACGACGACTCAGTGATCTGAATACTGTAAACCGGGCCTTGAGTATTGTTGAAGCCGTAACCCAAAACCCCTCGCCCGGAAGTTCAAGCATTGTGTACGTCTCGCTTCCTGATTCTGATTCTCTCTGCGGTAGCTATGTCTTGCCGAGTTTACAAATTGGCTGGATGTACCACTGTTCCCCGTCTTCAACCTACCACGCGGCTGATGGTTCGGGCTGGATCCCGGGTAATTTTTCGGCGACAGCAAACCAGGCGCTCGCCACCCTTCCCGTTGATCCAGTAAATATGGCGACTGGATCGCTTTACTACACCTACGTTCGCGGCGGCAGTTGGGAACTTTCCGCCACGATGGAATCGAATAAATATAAAAATCTCACGACTTCGGATAACGGCGATGACTCGACTGTTTTTGAAGCTGGCACGGATCTTTCCTTGACCCCGCTTCGCGTTACCAGTTCGATCGCCACCCGCAACTGGCGCTACTGGCCGTTTAGCCAGACTTCTCCCTGGAACTATCCGATCGGAAGCGGCGCAACCTACGCCACAGTTCCTGGACTGTCATTACTGCCGACTACATTTAACACCGGCGGTCGATGGACGGCTTCGATTATTATCGCGACTACAACCGATCCCCTCACAACTCTGTACTACACGCCGGGCAGTGGACCGTCATCAACGTTCGCTTTTTTGGCAGGCGGCGGCGCGAACTGCGGCAACAGCGGTGGAACGGAAACGACAATCATGACCTGGACTTCGACTGGTCTCCCTGCTGACGGCAATTATTACTCCACCCTCTCCACACCAGACGACACGCAGTGGATTCTTCCCACGAGTTATCACAAGTCCTACGAAGATTACGTTCACCAAATGAAAATGCCTTCGAGCGCCTGCCCTTCGCCGGACTCCGATGGCCTGATGACCGTGATTCAACCTGACGGCTGGGCCGTTGATACGTATGCAACGATTGTTCTCTCCGGTAATCGCGTGGTCGCAACTATGGGCAGTTACATTGACACACGCGGCTCGGGCATCGGCTGGTGGAATGGCCGCCGCGCCAGTATGTTCCCATCGTTCGCCGGCATTATCCGCACCGGCGAAATTGCGAACGGTCTCATTCCCCACGCGCTTATCGCCCAAATGCCCCCATCGATTTTAACCGAGCAAGCAATCTGGCCGGCGTACACGTTTGATCGAACCTCTGGTTACACTGGAACTTTGCCAATGGGCGCGCTTCTCGCCATTCCTTCTTCAACCGATATCAATACACTCGGCCTCACCACTCAAGGAAAAGTGGTGGCCAAAGCGGCGCAGGACTACGGTGTCTACGCCGGCGATCGCGGCGGGAGCGGCATCGCGATTCTCATGGAGTACGGCAATCCTGATATCTGGCCGAACTCGTATCTGGATCTTCAAAAAATTCGCGATGTGCTTCGTTGGGTGACGAACAATGATTCGACCAATCGTGGCGGGGGCGGTACACCGCTCGCTTCGTTCCCCCCGCCGTTTTACGATGGTTCGACTGCGTCAATATCGCCAACACCGGACTCAACCGCGCCAACTGTTCCAACCAATCTTACCGCCACCACTCCCGCCTGCAATCAAGTGAAGCTTGACTGGAACCCCTCAATCGATAGCGGTATCTCCGGACTAAAAGGCTACACAATTTACAAAAATGATGTTTTCTTGAAAAAAATCAGTGCTCCCGAACTCACGACGATCGCCGGCGGTCTCATCAAAAACTATCCGTACATTTTCGGCGTCTCTGCGATTGATAACGCCAATAACATTTCAGCCACCACAACCGCAAACATCACCACGCTTGATTGTTAAAAATAAATCCACCCACCTCATGAGAAACCAATCGCAACGGTGATTGAGACTCCGGGCAGAACTATTTTACTTTTTATAAACTTTGGTGGAAAAAATTGTTTAGTTTTTCTAGAATTCATTTCTCATGAGGTGTTGGGATAAAAAAGTCCGAGAGCTTTAATGCTCTTCGGACTTACGAAATATCTGAACCGTCATTGGCCACGACTTTTTTTGACTCTCCGGTCTGGATCGGGTTTTCCCGGTCCCAGGCCAGACCGAAAAAGAATGTAACGATTCCTAACATCACTCCAGCGGTAAGAAATGTGTAGTTCAGTCCGGACTCTTGCCGGGACATACCGAACACAACACCACAGGCGGCCGCTAGGAACAAACCCACAATTATCTTCAACATACGTCATCTCCTCTCTGTCTTGATTTATAGATTTTGATACTTATGAAGTCAAGAACGTTAGGAAAATATTAAAAAAGAAAAAACCCGGAACAGCATGTGCCATTCCGGGCGTTGAGAGAAATCTTGTTGAGGACTCTCTCGGTATCCTCTACTACTGGTTCTGACGCCCTGGAACAATACCTGGAACCGGGACTGCGGCGTTCTTAGGACTGACAACTGCCGCACCCACGAGAGCATTCAGCATGTCCGGCGGCATGAGGAGCGTACTCGGAAGCCGTTTAGCCATGCCGGTAGCCAGACCTGTTTTGACCTGAATGTCCGCCAAAGCCTGGAGGGTGTGAATATGCGGCTCGAGGATGCTGGCCACATAGCGGCTGTCGAGAGCATCTTGAACTTTGTCGCTGAAGTGGAACGTGTCCCCCCAACCGAAAAAGCTCATGGTGATGCCGACTTCCTTGAACCGTTTCTCGATGTTCTTCTCCACGTTGTCGATGATTTGGCCGGCTTCCTTATTGACATCCTCGAAGAGTCGCTTGGTTGTTTCGGCACAGATCGCTGCCTGAGTCTCGGTGAAACCGAAGGTATCCATCACGTCGGATAGGGTTCGTGCATGAAAAACCGAAGTGAAAATGACTTCCGGCACTGTCCGATCACCTTCCGGAGGAATGATGCCGAAGTTGTAGAGATAATTCGGCGAATCATCTTCGTGGACCGTTACGCCGAGGGCGATGCCGACCTTGATGTCGAGTCCGTCCATTGATTGACAGTGGATTGACTGGTCGCTTTCGGACGTGCCGCGACCACCTTGGGCATCTACCCAGTGCCTGCTGTAGGGTGCACGATCAACGATGATCAGACGTCCGGATGGCACGAAGTAGTTCCGCCACACACTCGAGTTACTGAGCTGAGTGTGTGGAATACTGAAACGCTTGGCGGGAATCTTGTTCTCCGCCAAATACTCCTTGGAACCGAATTTGACTTGACTGTCCTTGTTAGCACCGACATCCGGGATGAAGAAGGCACTCTCGTTCGGGAGGATGAAGTAGGTTTCAGCGTAGTCGGTCTGCGCATAATAGGCCCGGACCGGCACTGCTCCGAGAAGAACAATGCCAATCATTGCTGCGCTGGTGAGCGCTGTCCATCCTTGCTTCACGTACTTCCACCAGATGATTGCGAGGACGACGACGAAGAGGATGGCTGGCAATCCCTCTCCCGTGAAGAACTGGGCGAACCGCGAAATACCGTAGGAAACGTTCGAGTTGTCGAACTGCTTTCCGGCAAGCTCGGCGCTCACGATGGTAGATCCGGCATTCAGAAGGACGTTCATCACACGCCATCCGATGACCGCGAGAAAGGTCGCGATTACCCGCAGAATGATACTGCGCTTCATTATCTTATCTCCCTTCTTTAAGACAATTCCGAAAAACTTACATCGGAAACTTGAGTTGTGTCTTGATAAACTGTTGCCCTTCCTTACTCAGGATCAGGGTGTCTCAAGACGGTACTAGGGCAGGATTATAGGACATAGAGTTGATTTTGTCAAGTATTACTGTACAATCTCGGCGCGTTAGTACGTTTTTGGACACAAAGAAAGACTCGGTTCGG